>Ga0163154_10000255_pt1 | contig 80226 bp, 65 predicted proteins | sample OliLakLV19MP9P1_FD_148649 | JGI IMG/M metagenome (GOLD analysis project Ga0163154, IMG submission 148649) | Freshwater microbial mat bacterial communities from Lake Vanda, McMurdo Dry Valleys, Antarctica - Oligotrophic Lake LV.19.MP9.P1 | ecosystem: Environmental > Aquatic > Freshwater > Lake >... | reverse complement strand
CGCGGGGTACGGGGTACGGAGTACGGATAGCTCAGGGGTGAATCCCCTTTCTCGAGCATAACTGCACAGTGAACTAGGGCCGGAAGTGGCGGCCCGAAGAAATAGGAGACGGCGAAGCTGCGCTCCGCCGTTACATATGGCTTCTCTTTTTCGCACCGAGATTCCGGCGGCTCGGATTCGTGAGACGCTGAGGCCGCATCTGTTGGTGGATGGATTCGACGAGGTCCTGGATCTCGGTCGAAGCCAAGGTTCGTGGTACTTCGAGGCGACCAACCCGTCGCCCGAGCCGCGCGATCACTACGTCGACTTCTACACCGGCTTCGCCTCGATGCCGCTCGGCTACAACCATCCGCGCTTGCAGGCGGACGATGTCCTGAAACGCCTCGGTCGCATCGCGGGCAACAAGCCGGCTTGCTCCGACACCTACACGGCCGAGCAGGCGGCGTTCGTGGAGACTCTCTTCCGCGTGGCGGCGCCGCCGCAGTTTCCCTGGGCCTTCCTGGTCGAAGGCGGTTCGGTCGGGATCGAAAACGCGCTCAAGACCGCGTTCGACTGGAAGGTGCAGAAGAACCTGCAGCGCGGGTTCACTCCCGGCGCCGGCTATCCCGACGGACATGGCCATCTGGTCATCCACTTCAAGGACTGCTTCCACGGGCGCACCGGCTACACCCTGTCGCTGACCGACTCGCCCGATCCGGCCAAGACCCAATGGTTCCCGAAGTTCTCCTGGCCGCGCGTGACGAACCCGAAACTCACGTTTCCGCTGACCGAGGAGTCGCTGGCGGAAACGATGAAGCTCGAGGCCAGAGCGCTGGCCGAGATCCACTGCGTCTTGCGGGAGCGCCCGCACCAGACGGCGGCGATGATCATCGAGCCGATCCAGGCCGAGGGGGGCGACAACCACTTCCGACCTGAGTTCCTGCAGGCGCTGCGGGATCTCGCCGACGAGCATGAATTCCTGCTCATCTTCGACGAGGTGCAGACCGGCGTCGGCATTACCGGCTCGATGTGGGCGCACCAAACGCTCGGCGTGATCCCCGATCTGCTCTGCTTCGGCAAGAAGATGCAAGTCTGCGGATTTCTCGCGCGGCGGGATCGACTCGACCAGGTCGACCAGCATGTCTTCAAGCGCTCCAGTCGCATCAATTCGACCTGGGGCGGAAACCTGGTCGACATGGTTCGCTCCCAGCTCCATCTGGAGATCATCGAGGACGAGGGCCTGATCGAGCGCAACGTCGTACCGATGGGGGCGCATCTGCTGGGCGCGCTGCATCAGTTGCAAGACGATCTCGGCGGGGCGATCTCCAACGCGCGGGGACGCGGCCTGCTCTGTGCGTTCGACCTGCATCCATCGATCGATCCCAACGTGCTGCTGCGCGAGGCGCGCCGGGAGCGGGTCTTGGTGCTCAAATGCGGGTTGCGTTCGATTCGATTCCGCCCGGCGCTCAACATCACGGCCGATGTGATCGATGAAGGCATGACCCGTTTGCGCCGAGCCTTGGCCCGCCTGTACGATCCGTCGCGGCTCGGTTCATAGTCCGGGTCCAAGGACAAGCGGCTGCCATGGAAGGCCGCCGGGAGGACCGTGACACAGCAGCCTTTCGCGCCGATGGTCGAAGTGACCCGCGGCTCGCTCGTGGAATCGGCGCACCGAGGCGCCATCGCCGTCGTCGACGACAGCGGACATCTGGTCGCCTCCCTCGGGAGCGCCGGCCAACCGTTCTTCGCCCGGTCTTGCGCCAAGCCGTTCCAGGCGCTCGCGCTCGTCTGCTCGGGCGCCGCCGATGCGTTCGGACTGACCGAAGCCGAACTGGCGGTGGTCTGCGCCTCGCACAGCGGCGAGCCGGAGCACGTCGCGTTGGTCGAGAGCGTCTTGGCCAAGGCGGAGGTCTCCGCCTCGAAGTTGGTCTGCGGCGTCCATCCTCCCTTTGACAGCGCCGCGCGGACGGCACTCTCGGCGCGCGGGGCCGCGCCGAGCGCGCTCCACAACAACTGCTCCGGCAAGCACGCGGGCATGTTGGCGCTGAGCCGTCATCTCAGTCTGCCGCTCGACGGCTACACCGACCCGGACCATGGCGTGCAGGTGGCGATCCACCGGCTCTTCGCCTACCTGGCGGGACTCGAGCCGAGCGAGCTGCGCATTGCGGTGGACGGCTGCACCGCTCCGACCTTCTCGCTTCCGCTGCGCGCGTTCGCGCTCTCTTTGGCCCGGCTGGCGGCCTACGGAGAGGGGCTGGCGGTCGCGCGAGACAAGTCCGAGCGGCCGATCGAAGACGACCTCGAGGACCCAGTCGACGAGCGCGACGACGACGACGCCACCGACGACGCCACCGAGCCGGCCGACGGCGGGCTCGGGTCCGCGCACCGCGCCCTCCCTTCGGAGGGAGTCGCGCTCGACGACGAAGGCGCCGACTTTCCCGTGCCGGTCTCCCGCGGCTTACAGCGCATCTGGAGCGCGATGAAAGCGAACCCCGTCGTCGTCGCCGGCAGTCGCGGCCGACTCTGCACCGACTTGATGCGCACCGCCGCGCAGGTCGGAGTCCCTTTGGTCGCGAAGAGCGGCGCCGAAGGGGGCTACGCCGTGGCGCTCGTCCACGCCGGCCGCGCCTACGGCATCGCGCTCAAGGTCGAAGACGGCGCCCAGCGCGCCCGCGACGCCGCCGCCATCGAGACGCTCATCCAGTTGGAACTCCTACCGAGCGCTGCGCGCGGCCCGCTCGCCGGGTACCACCACCCCGTCGTGCTCGATCGGAGTGACGAACCGGTGGGCGAAGTGCGCGCCCGCTTCCGCTTGAGTCACGGACTGCCGGGCTGATGCGCGTCGTCTGTTTCGATCTCGGCAATGTCGTCGTCGAGATCTGTCGGAACTGGCGCGAGGCGGCCGAGCAAGCGGGGGTTCCCTACCGGCCCATGGTCGACGCGCCCGAGCCGGCCCGCCTCCGGCGACCGCTCGTCCACGCGCACGAACGAGGCGAGATCACTTGCCGGCAGTACTACGACGGGTTGGCCGGACTGAGCGGGGGCGCCTACACCGCGGAAGAGACGGAGCGCGTCCACCTGGCTTGGATCCGGTGCGAACACCCGGGAATGCTCGACATCGTCGCGCGGCTGGAGAACTCCGGCGTGCGGGTCGGCTGTCTGTCCAACACGAACGCGACCCACTGGGAGTTCATGCACTCCGAAGACGCCTCCGGCGGGCCGCGCTTTCCGGCGATCGCTCGTATGAGTCATCGCCTCGGAAGCCACGAGGCGCGCTCCCGGAAGCCGGAAGCAGAGATTTTCGAGCAGTTCGAACGGCTCAGCGGCGCGGCGGGGAATACGATCGTCTTCTTCGACGATCTGCCGACCAACGTCGACGCGGCGCGTGAGATCGGGTGGGACTCGATCTGGATCGATCCGACTCTCCCGCCGACGGATCAGATCACGGCGGCGCTGCGCGAACGGTCGTTGCCGACTCCCTGAGCGACCGAGCCGATTCGACCCGACTCACTCCAGATCGCGGTCGCTCGGCGTGCCGGTCCCTTCGATCTCGGGATGCGCCAGGATCTTGGCCCGCGTGATCAGCCCGCGACGGAAGCGCTCCTCCAGCCCGTCGATCGCCACCGCCAACCGCTCTCGCTTCTCGTCGCGTTCGCCGTGGAAGAGATCCCGAATCTCCAGGGCCGGCGGCGCGATCCCGCTCATGCCGACGCCGATCAGACGCACCGGCGCGCCGTTCCAGTGCTGCGCCAACAACTGACACGCGGTCTCATAGATCGTCTCGGTCGCCGCGCTGCTCTCGGCCAACGTTCGCTGTCGCGTCGTCGTCTGGAAGTCGTGCAGGCGAAGCTTGAGTTGCACCGTGCGTCCGCGCACGCCGTCGCGCCTGAGTCGTCGCGCCACGCGCAGCGATTGATCCAGGAGCACGCTCTGCAGCAGATCGAGATCGAGCTGATCCTGCGCGAACGTCTGCTCGTGGCTGTACGACTTGGCTTCGGCGTCCGGCACCACGCCGCGCACGTCTTCTCCGCGCGCCAACGCGCAGAGGTGACGGCCATGCTCCCCTAGTTGGCGCTCCAGCCGCCGAGGGTCGGCCAGCGCGACGTCGCCGATGGTGGCGAGTCCCATCGAGGTCAGCGTCTCCTGGGTCCGCGGCCCGACACCCCACAACCTCGAGAGTGGAAGCGGATGGAGGAAGCCGAGCACATCGTCGACGGCGACGAGGACCCATCCGTCCGGCTTGCGCAGATCCGAGGCGATCTTGGCGACGAACTTCACCGGCGCGATGCCGACCGACGCCGTCAGCCGGGTGCGATCACGGATCTCCTGCTTGATCCGAGGGCCGACGACGCTCGGCGGTCCGAGGGCGCGCTCGGTCCCGGTCAGATCGAGAAAGGCCTCGTCGAGCGAGAGTGGCTCGACCAGCGGCGAGTACTTCCCCAGGATCTCCATCACTTCGCGAGAGACGCTGCGGTACTTCTCGAAGTCGACCGGCAGGCGCACGAGGGTGGCGCAGAGCCTCTCCGCGCGGGCCATCGGCATCGCCGAGTGGATGCCGAAGCGGCGCGCCTCGTACGAAGCTGCCGCCACCACACCGCGCTGGTCGCCCGCTCCCCCCACCACGACCGGCCGACCCCGGAGCGAGGAATCGTCGCGAATCTCGATCGAGGCGTAGAAGGCGTCCATGTCGACATGCGCGATGCATTGCGACGTCGCGGTCATCTCACGTTTCTCCGCTCCCCCTGATCGACCTGTCTTCGTATGATACGGCCCGCGGCCAGCCGGGGGCCGCGCCGAGCGTGTCCTTCGAGGAGGTTGCATGTCGCACCGTCGGCTTCCCATCCGGGCCGGCGTTCTCGTTCTCGTCTTGCTCTCTGTGTTCAGCGCGGTTCCCGCCGCATCGGCCCTCGCCGCCGCGGGCGACGCTTCTCTCGTCTCGAGCTGGACCGACCCCTCGGGTCGACCGGGGACCCGCCTTGTGTTGCTCGCTCCCGGGGTGGAGACGGTTCTCCCCTGGACCGGCGGAGCCGGCGAGACCGAGCTGACGCTGCTCCCTCCCGGACTCGCGCGAGTCGAGTTGCGAACGAACGAGGGCGAGGTCGCCGGGGCGTGGGATCTTCCCCTGGCCGCCAACGCGATCACCCGCGCGACCCTCGACTTCGCCGCTGACGCGCTCCGCATCGACCCGGTACGCGCGGAGCCGTTCGGCAATGAGCGCGTCTGGTCACCCGCCGAATTGGCCGTGCTGCCCGGCAACGGTCGCGAGATGTTGACCGGCTTCACCCCCGACCTCAACAGCGGCGCGACGGCGGGCGCGGATCGCGCCGCGTTCGATCGAGTCGAGTTGCGGGATCTCGCGCGACAGCGCGTCTCGGCCCCGCTGTGGGATCGGGCGCCGAGCGTCGCGCAGACTCCCCTCGGCGCCGTTTCCGCCACGCAGTCGGCCCGGCGTACGCACTGGCTCCTCGGGCGCGCTCAGCGAGGACCGCGCCTCGACCTCGCCTTCTCCGCCGGAGGGGGCGATGAGCTGATCGGGCAGGTCGGTGTCGGGTATCGCCGTGCTCCCGATTCGGGACCGTCGTTCCTGCGTGGTCTAGGGATCGTCGACCTCGAGGGCCGCCTCCAGGGCGAGTCGACGAACGACGCCGGCCCGCTCTCGTTCTCGCGCGACCCGTTGGAGGGGAACGATCGCTCCGCCGTGATCGCCTGGATCCGCGCGACCGCGCGGCCGGGCGGCTGGAGTTCGGCCTCAGACGCCGAGACCTCCTCGCCGTCGGGTGCGGTCGCTCCCGGCCTGCTCAGGATCGACGTCTACGCGCACGGAAGCGACGCGCAGCACTATCTACAGGAGTTCGGCGACGCGCCGGACCACGCGCCGCGTGAAGTGCGGGGACAGGCGATGGCGCGCGCCGACTACGACTTCTCGCTCCCCTTCGGTGCGACGTCGATCGGCGTCGGATGGCGGCGCGACGTGACCGAGATCGGAGACGGCGAGGCGTTCGACGTCTTCGACGACTACCGCAGCACCACAGGCAGCACCGAGGCGGGACCGTTCGACCTCGCGTGGCAGGGGGACGATCCGAACACGCCGCAGAGTGAGGCGCACCTCTGGGACTACTACGTGCGCACGGCGGTGCGTCGCGTCGATCTGCGAGGAGAGGCGCGAGTGGACGCGCTCGGCGGATCGCTCCGACCGATGCGTCTCGGGGCGGAGTTGAGCCGCGACGCATTTCGGATCTACGAGCTGCTGCTCCCGAGCGACATCCCCCGGCAACGCGGCTACGGCCTGGCGCACTACCTCGGCTACAGCGAGGACGGCGACGATCGCGAGGGCTCCCCCGGACACGAGACGCCGAACCCGTCCCACCTGGCGCTCTTCGCGGCCCAACCGCTGCGGTGGGGATCCGTCGATCTCGAAGCCGGCCTGAGGCTCGAACGGTTCGCCCCCGATGCGCGTCCATTGGGCGATCCCGACCGCCCGGTCGGGATCGCCGGGGGCAACGGCGAGGCGCGGCTCGGCGACGAGGAAGTGAGCCAGGCTCTCCTCCCCGCGATCGGCCTGCACACCACCGTGGGAAAGACGCACATCTGGGCCGACGCCGCCTCTCATTGGACGGTCCCGCCGTACCAAGCGGTCTACTTCTCGAACTCGCTGCTCGAGAATCTCGTCGCCAGCGCCCAGGTGAATCAGCTCCGCGTCGGACGCGATTACGTCTTCGGCTCGCCCGATCTCGCGCCCGAACGTGAAGACGCGGCGCACCTCGGCTTCTTCGCGCCATTGCGGGAGCGACTCAGCCTTCGCGTGGCGCTCTTGGGCGCGCGCACCGCGGACACCTGGGTCGTGCGCCCCATCTCACTCGGTCCCGACACGCTGCACGTCTACGACAACCGAGGCGAGCGGCGCGGCCTCTCGGGCCAGGCCGAACTGATCTGGGACCGTGGACCACGCAGCCGTGTGCGTCTGCTCTACGCCGCCGGGCGCGTCGAGACCGACGTGATCGAACCGTCGGACCTGCTGCTGGTGGATAGCGAAGGCGCCGTGCCGAGCGCGGGGCGACGCCAATCTCGCGCGACCGCGCCGCTGCGGGTAGATGACGGCGCGGACCGCGACTTCTTCCCGTCGTTCCGGGATCGCACGCACCGATTGGCGCTGGTCTATGTCACCCATGTCGATCCGGAGAGCGGTGGTCTCTCTTCGCTGCTGCCCGATTGGGACGTGGCGGTGACCGCGCGCTTGGCTTCGGGGCGGCCGTACACGCCGGTCTTCGTGCGCGCCGAGGGCCTGGTCGCCACGATCGAGTCCGAGGCTCGCCCGGTTACGCCCGCCGAGCTGAACTCCGAACGGATGCCCTGGACCGGCCAACTCGATCTCGGACTGCGTCGCGCCATGTCGATCTTCGGCCGAGCGCTCACGCTGACGATCGAGGGCCGCAACCTGACCGACCAGCGCAATGCGGCGAAGGTCTACGAAGCGACGGGCGAACCGGACGACGACGGTTGGCTGGAGACACCGGCGGGCCGGGCGGCCGTCGCGTCGCAGGGAGACGCGTTCGCCCGCGCCTATCGAGATCGAGTCGACGATCCACTGCACCTGGACGACGGACTGACGGCGCGCGCGGCGCTCACTGTTTCGTTCTAGCGCGAGCGCCGGGGTTTCGTACGCGTCGATCCAACGCAACCCCCGGGGCGCACGTCTCTTCCTCCCGTCCAAACTGAACCCGTCAACATTGTGAATTCGTGCACTACTGTTGCCGGCAACAGTTGCACCATTTTTCACAAGGGGCGAGTCGCACCTTTTTCCCATACGCCGTACTCGCAGGAACGAAAGAGGCCCCGACCTTCCCGGCCGGGGCCCAATTCGTAGTCTGCTAGTTGCTGACTGCTCACTTCCGACTGCCGACTGTCGACCGCTCGCCGCTACCCGCGAGCTATCACCCCGCGTACTTGACGCTGCAGCCGAACGACTTGGTCTCGGAGACGGTCACCGGTTTGCCGGCGACTAGCGCCTGGAGCGCTTCGGCGACGTAGTTCACGGTCGCCGGCTGCTGCGGATTGGATCCGTCGTCGAGTGAGCCGACGTAGGCCAACGAGCCGTTCGGGGCGATGACGAACATGTGCGGGGTCGTCTTGGCGCCGTAACTCATGCCGACCTGCCCGGACTCATCGAGCAGCACCGGGTAGTTCACCTTGTACTGACCGCGCGACTCCTTGTTTCGGTCGAGCCCGTAACCCTGCTTGCCCGGACCGCCGGAATTCACCGCGAGCCACACGACGTTCTTGTCCGCGAACTTGGCGTAGGTCTCGCGCATCTTCTTGCTGGAGTCGTGATACCGCTTCACGACCGGACAATCGGGGTTGTACCACTCGAGGACGACGGTCTTCCCGGCCTTGGTGTAGTCGGCCAGGTTGTGCGTCTTTCCATCGGTATCGGTCAGAGTGAAGTTCGGCGCGGGCTTGCCGACCACCGCGGACACCGCTGGCGTCACCGACACCGCAGACGTAACGGACATCGTCCCGGGCGAGTCGCCTGCGACTGCGGGACCGGTGGACGCGACAAAGGCCGCGAGTGCGAAGGCGGCCAACGCGGGCCGAGCGTGAGCGATCTGCATTGATTCCCATCCTCCGTTGATCTCGAGAGTTCCTGTCGGCGCCCCTTGGCGTCGAGGTGAGAGCGTACGTACGCCGGCCGCCGCTTGGAAGTTCTCCCAGGTCGGCGAGCTCGTCAGAGGGCTTGTCGCGGACTTGTCGCGGACTCGTCGGCGGAGACGTCGTCGCGAAGTTCCGTCACCGGCGCTTGACGGGCGAATTGATCAGAAAATAGTCGGTTCGTGCGTCCCGCTGCGCCGCCAACACTCCACTCACCTGGCCCCCTGCCTCCGTTTCGGTAGGGGTGAGCCGCAGGCGGTCGCCCTTCGATTCCGTCGTCGTCAGCGGATCGGTCAACTCGACGCACGCCGTGTCCGGGTAGAACGCCAATCCCTTGGAGTCCGAGAGACGAAGCGTGAGCTCGCCGTCCTTCCACCGCATCCGCAGCGCCTTTCCCGCCTCGCTGGCAGGACGCGGCAGCCGCTCCCGGGCTGCGGTGAAGATCGGGGCGTCGGGGCCCAGCGACGGTGGACCGTCCCCCGCGCGCACGGGCAGGCGCGCCGCCAGGTTCTTCCGCTCTGGGATGCACATCTCGTGGCAGACCAGCCAGTCGACGTCGAATCGCAGGTCGACTTCGCCGCCGACCCTCGCGTCCGCCGCAACGCGCAACGGAAAGAGCAGCGTCGCTCGTCGCGTGTAGACGTGATCGAGGATCCCTCCCGGAGAGAGCATCCGCTCCGGGGCCGGCCACTCCATCGGCCCCATCTCGAACCCCGCAGGAAGATGCGCCGTCACGACCGGCGGCAGCCCCGAATCGTTCCGCCCGTTCCAGTACATGTGCCAGTGGGGATCGATCACGAAGTCGAGGGCGAACCAAGCCGTCGTCCCCGGCCGCAGTTCGCTCACCTCGCAACGGAGCGTCGGTGTGCCATGAAGCGGCTCAGCGGACGCAGCAGCGTCCGCTGATTCCTCACCACCCCCCTTCACGTCTGACGCTGGCGCCCCCAAGCCCCACACGAGCACCCAGAGTCCCACTCCAACTCTTCCCCAACCTCTCATCCCTCCTCCTCGCTCTCATCGCACGCGCATCGCACCCGCATCGCCGCGCCTCCAACCGCCCCCACCCTCTCCTCGTTCCCCCGGCATGCTACGGTTTCGACACGATGCTCCTGACGCAAGCAGAGATGACCTTCGATTTCGGTGGCGCGCGTTTCGACCCCGTGCGCGACCGAGAGATGTTGGCGTTCATCTTCAGCCAGTTCCTCTATGGCGAAGTCACTGGGATCCAGGTGGGGACCTGGCTGCACCAGGCGCCGGACCTCGAGTCGGCCACTTTCCTGGCTCGACAGGCGACCGAGGAAATGTCGCATGTCCGGTCGTTCCTGGAGATCTTCCGGCTGCTCGGCGCGCAGCCCGAGCCGCCCCACGGAGTGGTGCGGTTCCTGGCGACCGACTGGATGGGAGGATCGTTCGCCGAGCACACCTGCCTGGAGATGGCGCTGGGCGAGGGGTTCGTCTTGCAGGTGATCTACGCGCTGATCGACACGATCGACCACCCGGGGATCGTGCGGGTGCTGGCCGCGGCCGCGCCGCAGGAAGAACGACACGTCTCCTTCGGAGAGGACTGGACTCGCCGGGCCGTGTCCGAAGATCGCGGACTCGGCGCCCACCTACTCGGGCTCTCCTTGGTCAGCCTGAGCGCGCTCGACCGAATGGCGCCGCACGTCGGGCGCCTCGGGCCGACCCATCCGGTCCTGCGCCAACTCCCAGCCTTCGTCCGCGCCACCGCCGCCGCTGCGGGACTCAGGCTCGAGCGCATGGGAGTCGCGCCGGGCCCGATCGAGCAGATCGGCCGCCTCCGCCGGCTGCAACTGACCAGTGGCTCACTCCTGCGCCGTACGCTGCGCCCGCTCGCGTTCCGGCGCCGCCGACTCCTGACCGACACCTACCTCTCCGACCCGCTGGTCCGCGGGGAATCAACGGCTTCAGATCGCTCCTGAACGCGCTGGTTCGCTTCTGATCGCTTTGGACACGAGGGGGTGTTTTCAGGAGGCGTGTGCTAGTGTGCCCGGATCCTTCAGAACCCCCCAGGGAGTCGCCTCGATCGAGGCGACACGAGCGACGTGGCCGGAGCACGAGGAAACATGGACAGCGCAGAGCTTCGCACCGCCATCCAACAAACCGCCTTCGACCCCACGATCACTCCCGAACCGTTCGCCCCACTCGAAAAGATCCTCGACGACGCCGAAGAGCACCTCTTGCTCCCCGCCGTGATCCTGGCCACCGAGCCGGCCGTGAAGGCGAGTGGAGTCGACGTCGCCAAGTACTACTTGCTGACGATGGCGAACCTGCGGCGGGGCGACATCGATCACGGGTACAAGGTCTTCGGACCGCTCGCGAGCAAGCTGGAGTCGGAGGCGCAATGGGCGGCGCTCGGTTCGCTCGGCGGCCGTGCTCTCGATCTGGCCCCTCGCGTCGAAGCGGCGCTGCAGGTCGCCAAGTCCGTCGAGAACGCCGGCCTCGACTCGGTCGACCCGGCGTTCCTGCGTCGAGCGTATGAGAACTTCCCCGACGAACCTCGCCTGGTCTTGCTGACCGGCGAGGAGTCGGCGCGCCGCGCGGCCAGAGACAACGACGCCAAGGCGATGATCGAAGCGCGCCAGTACTGGGCCGAGGCACTCTTGGGCTTCATCGGCCAGAAGCGGTATCCGCAGGCCGAAGAGCTGTTCCTCAAGCTGGCCGAGACGCGCGAGCCGGCCATCGTGAAGTCGCTCGTCTCGGCGCTGCGCAAGCTAGGCACACAGGGACAGTGGGCGCGACTCTGGTCGGCGCTCGAGATCGTGTTGCCGGCAGTCCGCGAGGCGGGACAGGTGCCCGACTTGTGGCGCCACCTCCTGCAACTCGCGCCGGAAGGCGCCGCCGGTCCCAATCTCCGGAAGTATCTCGCCGAACTCGCCGCGGACGCGTTCCCCAAGGTCGACGGCATCCTCGACCTGCTGCAGAAGAGCGGCATCCTCGACGCCGACGCCAAGATCGAAGCGGCCATGAAGCAGCTCGAGCCGCTCCTCGCCTTCGCGCCGGGCATGCATGTGCTCCACGCCTCGTGGGGAGTCGGCAAGATCAAGATGAACGACGGCGAGAGCGTGATCCTCGACTTCGCCGGTACGCCGGGGCATCGCATGTCGCTCAATCTCGCGCGGCGCGCCCTCCAGGTGGTGCCCCATGACGACCTGCGCGTCTTGCGCGCGGAGAATCCCGATGAGCTGAAGCGGATGGCGAAGTCCGACGCCGTCGGCGTCGCCTATCTGGCCATCCGACAGTTGGGCGGACAGGCCGCCACGACCGACCTGAAGCGGGTCATGCTCGACGGCGTCCTCACCACTTCGGGCTGGACCGCGTGGTGGAAAGAGGCGAAGTCGGCGATGGACAACGACGACCGCTTCGACCTCTCGCAGGCCTTCCGCGCGGTCTATCGGATCCGCGAGATCGGCGCCGCGGATGAGGGCGAGGTCGCGCTCCCGGTGGTCGAGCCGCGCCGTGGGATTCGTCCGAATCTGAATCTCATCCGACGGTTCCTCGAGCAGCATCCCGATCAGACCGCCCGCGCCGCGCGCACCTACACGACGATCCTCGAGCGTTGGGCCAAGGGCGAGAAGACTTCGGCCGAAGAACGCATGGCGATCTACCTGCAGCTCTTCCGCTGGAAGCCGGAGGTCACGCCCGAATTCCTCGACGCCCTCACTGGCATGCTCGAGTCGGGCGTGGAGGCGAGCGCCTTCTCCGATCTGACCGATCAGGAGCGACTGACCAAGGTCTCGCTCGATCGCAACGACCTCTGGAAGGAAGGGGTCTGCTTCGCCCTTTCGTCGCGGTACGCGCAGATCCGCGGCTTGGCGCTGGAGAAGTTGGCCGCCAACGCGCAGACCGGCCGCGCGCTCTTGAACGAACTGATCGCCGACCCCGGTCGTCGCCCGCTCGCCGCGCTGACCACGATCGACCTGGTCGTGCTGCGCGAGACGAAGAACGAGCCGTACGTGCCGGCCGCATGGGACGCGGCGCTCGGCGCGGCCTCACTGGCCGAGGCGACGAGCCGAGAGCCGGTGCGCAAGCTGGCGCTCGGGCTGCTCGACATCGACGGTCCGCTCGCGGATGTCCTCTTGAAGACGCCGCTGAGTGAAGTGCAGTTGGACCGCATCGCGAATCTGATCCGCAAGTGGCGTTCGTCGGAGCGGTTCCTGCAACCGCTGATCGAGTTGGTCCGCAAGGCCGGGCACGAGGCGCTGGTCCGTTCGGTCCGCAACGAGCGGATGGCGAAGACGAATCAGATCCTCGGCACCACGACCGAGCTGGTGGATTTCTCGGGCCACTTCGTCACGCGGGTGACCCACCTGCGGCTGAAGAAGGACCTGGAGCGACTCAACCTGGAGTTGCGCACGACGGTCGCGCAGGCCATCGCCACCGCGCGCGCGCTCGGTGACCTTCGCGAGAACGCGGAGTACGAGTCGGCCAAGCAGAAGCAGGCCTCGCACGCGGAGCGGATCGCGTCGTTGACCGCGCGTTTGCAGCAGGTGCGCATCATCGAGGATCTCTCGCTCCCCGCGGGACAGATCGGCCCGGGCACGCAGGTCACCGTCGAGGTGCTCGAGACGCGCGAGCGTCGCACCTACTGGATCCTCGGCGAAGGGGACGATCACCATGGTCCCGAGGTGATCTCGTTCGCGGCGCCGATGGGCCATGCGCTCCTCGGCAAGCGCGCGGGTGAGCGGGTGAAGGTCACACTCGGCGACACGTCGACCGAATTCTCGATCGAGACGGTCGTGAAGCGACTGCCCGACCCGACTCCGCCGGGACCTCAGAGCTCCGAGTCGGAATCGACCGCCGGCAGCGTTTGACCGACCCGGGTTTGACCGACCCGGGTTCGAACGAGCGGGGGTCGGTTCCGCCGCCGCCGCAGGGTCGCTTCGAGGTCCTGATCTGGGATCTCGACGGCACGCTCGTCGACACCAAGGCCGATCTCACACTCGGCATCAACGGACTCCTCCAGGAGTACGGGCTCGAGCCGCTCACGGAAGAGACCGTGGCGCGCCACGTCGGCAACGGCGCGCGAATTCTCGTCGCACGTTGCCTGGAAGAGCGCGGCCGATCGCTCCCTGATTCCGCCGCGGTCGAAGCGGCGCTCCGCGTCTTCGAGCGCCACTACGAGGCGCACCTGCTCGACTCGACCGACTTCTATCCCGGCTTGCGCGACGTCGTCGTCGCCCTCCATCGGCGAGGCCAGAAGATGGCGATCGCGACCAACAAGCCGGAGCGCCTATCGCTGAGGATCCTCGAGGGCCTCAGCGCGCTGAGCTACTTCGATGCGGTGGTAGGAAGCGACGCCAGCATTCCCCAACGGAAACCCGATCCTGCGCCCGTCACTGCAGCGTTGCGATTGGCGTCGAGCCGCGCGGCGCCCGCAGACTCCCTCATGATCGGCGACTCCTCAGTCGACGTAGAAGCCGGCCACCGCGCCGGCATGCCGGTCTGTGGTGTCGCGTGGGGACTTGGTCCCGCAGGTGAGGTCTTCGCCGCCGATCCGGAGTTCGGCGTCCGCTGCGTCGCGGAGTTGGCGCGCGCGCTCGGCGTGGAGCAGAAGATGGAGATGCCATGATCAAACGACTTCTGACCTGCTTGATATTTCTGGCGGGAGTGCAGTTTGACGGCATCGCTGGGCCGAATGCATCAGGCGCCCTGTTGCTTCACGCCAACGCCGCCCTGGTGTACACGGACAGTCAGGACTCTTTCGGTCCCGGTGTTGCCCCTTGTCCTGCCCACCAAGGCGATAACCCCGCAGTACCCGGCGCCCCCGACGGAGCTGATGACGCGACACGCGCATTTCCGTTGAGTCTTCACGCGGCCGAAGGTAACGCCCTGGTGGTGCTGACGCAGTCGGATAGCCTGGTTTACCGGAATACTACGTTGCCCGTAACGTGGAGTAGCGGGTCGTCGCTCTCGATCGACGGACTCCCTTGCCTGCCGGAGCTAACCTTTTCTCAGTACGCGCAGCCAGACGAGTCCGTCCTCATCAAGCGATACTCCTCCGTTCCGTTCGTGCAAGAGTTGGTCGCCAGTGGGCAAACCTAAGACGCTGCTCGACTGCAGTATCTGGACTCACTCCAAACTCTCAACTATTGCGCCAATCGAATACATCGCGACGCCAAAGCGGAAGGTGAGAGCAATGTAGTCGCTGCCGAGCGAGCGCTCAGCTTCCTGACGGACCACCCATTTTCGGATCCGGAAAGAACCACATGGCTCAGCCCCGGCTCCCAGGATGAAGCGACTCCCGAAGTCAGATTCTATGGCCGGGGATGGACGAGCCTTGTCATGACGGTAGGAGGGTCCGCGGAAAGGCCGATCAATCCCCCATCGGGAGAATTTCTCGACTCTGCCGGCGCCTGCGCGATCACGGAAAGTATGGTCGATTACCTCGGACGACCTCACGCCGGGCGTGTGCTCTTCCTGAAGCATGGCGCCATCATCATGTTCAACGGTGACCGCGCGTTGCCATACCTCGAGGAGTAAACCTCGCGGGGCGGCTGCGCGTGAGCGAACTCGCGCGCGCGCTCCGAGCGACCTAGCCAGCCCCGACTCTCAGAGCCGGAGGTCGCTCCAGTCCTGCTCCTGCGCCCACTCCTCGAATGTCCGCCAGCCCACTTCAGGGAAGCGCTCTCTGAGCCCGGCGATGTCCGCCGTGTAGCCGACCTGATCGAACCAGCCGAACATCAGCGCGAAGTCATGCCCCTTGGAATGCATCTCTTCGAGCGGCAGCTCCACGTAACGGATCTCGCGACCGGAGGCCTTCGAGATGACGCGCGCGGCGTGCTCGGCCGTCAGCTCGTGCGACGCCAGATCGATGCGCCGACCGGCGAACTCCTGGGGACGGGCGAAGACCACGGCGGCGAATCTTCCGATGTCGCGCACGGCCACCTGCTGCAGCGATCGGTTCGGCGGAAGCGCCATCGGGAGCACCCCTTCTTGCAGCGCGGGCATCCACCAAGGGCTGGTGTAGTTCTCCATGAAGAAGACCGGGCCCAAGATGGTCCACGGGATGCTGCTCTGGGCGAGACGCTCTTCGACGCGCGCCTTCGCTTCGAAGTGAGGGATGCCGGTACGTCGGTCCGCGCTGCCGATCGACGAGAAGACCAGATGCGCGACCTCCGCCGCGGCGGCGGCATCGATCAGCGCCATCCCTTGCGCGATCTCGCTCTGGGCGCCGGACTCGAACGGCGTCGTCAGCCCGAAGACCGCGTCGGCTCGACGGAAGATCGAGGTGAGCGTGGCGCGATCGTCCAGATACGCGGCCACCACCTCGGCGCCGTCGCGACGGAGCGCATCGGCCGCCGCGGACTGGGGCCGACGCGTGAGCGCCAGCACTCGGGTTCCATCCCTCAGGAGCGCGCGCGCCACGGCGCCCCCTTGGTTGCCGGTCGCTCCCGCCACCGCTACCGTGCGCGACGTGCTCATGGCATTCCTCCTCGCTGCGGGGTCTTGATGGGCTTGCGCCTCTATCCCTTCGACGCCTTCGAATGGACTCCCGGCTCGCATCCGCTGGAGCGGAAGAAGTCCGCGCCGAGTGATGCGCTCGCCGTCTTGGAGTTCGCTCCTGGGTTCTCGGATCCCGCCTGGTGCCTTCGGGGACACCAGGGCTACGTGCTCGAGGGGCGACTCGGATTCGAAATCGACAACGCGCGCCACGAGATCGGCCCCGGCCAAGCATTCGCGATCGACCCCGGCGCCCCGCACCGCGCATTCACGGCGGGCGACGCGCCGGTCCGTTTCTTCGTCGTCAGTTCGTCAGTTCTCGAAGCGTGAGGGCCCTAGGTCTCGACGAGTTGGTCCAGGATCTGCTGCTCGGACGGGAACTCGTCGCCCATCGCCCGCTTGTCCCAGAGAAGGCGGTCGTTGAGCCAGACTTTGAAGACCCCGCCCTTCCCCTCGATCATCTCCGGGCGGACGTGGAACTGCTTCTCGATGCGGGCCGCCAGACTGGAAGCCCTGGGTAAGTAGTTTCAGGCGGTGCAGTATTCGATCCGGATCTGCATCTTTCCTCCCTCTGGCCGGCCCGGACGCCACCTTCGCTCCGGGCGCAGGTTCGAAGGTAAACGCGGTCGGCCTGTGGATCCAGCGCGAGACGTCCGATAGATGCGAAGGGGGCTCGAGGCCGCTGGACGGCCCACCCGCACCCCAGATGAGGACGTACGCATGGAATCCGCCGCGCGAAAGTCTCAGCCCGAACCGGATCACAGGCCCGAAGAGCGCTCGGCCCAGCCCGTTCCAGCTCTCCGCGCGGTCCCCCGCCGGCTGCCGGAGGTGACCGATCTCCTCGCGCCGGTGCGTGTCCCGGCCCCGCTGGGGGTCTCTCTGGTCCTCTGGGTCTGCCTGGGGATCTCGGCCGGCTTCTTCATCGCAGCGCAGATGTACGTTTCGGCCATCAAAGGCCCGGCCCGCGAGCACCAGACGATCGAGCTGAACGAACTTGCCGCCACCGGCGAACTCGAGGCGGCCGAACTCGAGCCGCTCCTCCTCCAGGGCCCGGACGGGGCCATCCACGCGGGGAATCTCTGGCTCCGCTGGGACGAGATCGACGGAGCGAGAAGCTACCGCCTGCGGATCTTCGGCCCGGACGGGGCTGTCATCGTCGACCCGGCGGTGGTCTACGGCACGGTCTGGAATCCGCCGGACGAGTTACTGCCGGCGCTCGACGCGGGGCGGTACACGTGGCAGGTCGACGCGCTCAGCCGAGCGGGCGTCGTGCTGGGGCGGTCGGAGAAGGAAACGTTCCAGCTCGCGGGCTGACGACCCAGTACTCGGCGAACTTGAACTCGGCGATCTAGAACTCGACCACGATCCGGCCGCCGAAGGCGCGGGTGAGCGTGGCGAAGTTGGCGCCGTACGTCTGGTCCTGCGTCGTCCTTCGATTGGTCGAGAGTTCGAAACGCTTCGGGATCCAGTAGAGCTCCGCGCCGATCGGCCATCGCGTCGGTCGCAACTGGGCGCCCACCTCCAGCAAGCCGTAGCGCAAACGAGTCTGGTCCTTGCCGTCGCCGCAGCTTCCGCAGAAGAGCGGGATCTGTCCCTCCCAGTCGCGCTTCGCCTCGAAGTCGACCGTCTGCACCGAGGGCCCCGCGAACAGTCCGATCGTCGGATGCAGATTCACCAGGAACGAGACCGCGGCGTGCCAGCTCGAAGTCTCGAAGCGCTCGCGGAACGAGTATTCGATGTCGCCCCCCTGTTGCTGGCGCGCGACGCGGACTTCGGTCCCCTCGAGGTCCCCGCCGCCGAAGCCGATGCGCGGGCGCACTTCCCAGCGCGGGATCCCGGTGGCCCCGGAGGCGAGCGGTAGATGACCGATGTCCTTCGAGGAGAAGAATCGCAGTCCGAAGCCCGCCTCCCACGCCGCTTCGTCCCCGCGAATCGTGATCGGATCCAGCAGCACGTCGAAGTCTTCCTTCTCGGTGCGCGTCTGCTGGCCGCCGCCGAAGACGAAGGGATGGAGCCGCGCCTGCGCGGATGTCGCGCAGGCCATGCTCGCGAGAGCGGTGAGCGTCGTGACCGCCGCGCACCAGAGCGGGGCGCACCAGTGAGGGGCGCAGGGCGTGGACTCGATGCGCATCACGGGATTCTCTCCTCCTCCATCGGCAGGGTCAGGTCAGCGTAGCCGGAGCAGCTTGCCGCTCTGCGCGACATCACCGGCCTGCAGGCGCACGAAGTAGACGCCGGCGCCGACCGGGTGTCCATTGTCATTGCGTCCATCCCAGACCACGGAGTGCGCGCCCGCGGCCAGCGGACCATTCACCAGCGACCGGACTCGACGTCCCACGGCATCGACGACATCGAGCGAGGCCGCGGCGTCGGCTCGCGCGAGCGAGAACTGCACGCGGGCCGAGCCGAGGAACGGATTCGGCGAGAACCCGGACAGCTCCGTGCGCAGCGGCCGTCCCTCCGACGCGACCTCGGTGGAGACACCGCCCGGATCGAGCTCGAAATCGTCGATGTACCAACCCTCGTAGGTGACCGCGCCGTCGCTGCCGAAACGCAGGCGGATCTGGATGCTCTGTCCGTTGAAGGGGCCGAGGTCGAACTGCGCCTGACGCCAGATGTCGTACCAACCGGACCAACACGGCATGCCGCCCGGGAACGGCGAAGCCGGGTTGCTGATCATCGTGTGCGTGTACCCGCCCACCGGCGTGATGACGCTCCAGTCGTCACCTCCGTTCGTCGTGATCTCCACGACGGCGCCGTCCCAGGCGCGGAATCCGGTGTCTTCCTCGGCCTTGATCCAGTGCCAGAAGGAGAAGAACCCGCCGGAGCCCAACTGGACTTCCGGCGTGACCAACGCGCCGTCGGCGGCGTCGGCATAGTCGCCATTGCCGGTGTCGCCGAACTTCCAGGCGGTCGTACCGCCGCCGGTGTGGTTCAGTTCGGTGGAAAGATGCCACTGGTCGAGGAACGAAGGCGTGACGACTGCGTGGGTCAGATCTTGTCCGCCGGCTTCACCGTCATCCTCGAGCAGGTGCACGATGGTGAAGACGTGCATTCCCACCGCGGGATCGAAGCCCGCATTCTGCGCCTGCGCCGCGTCGGTCCCCTTCACGCGGTAGGTGATCACGTTTCCCTCGGCCACGGTTCCGGTGAAGACGTCTTCGTACCGGTCGGTCACTCCGACTCGGCTGAGCGCGAACGGCGTCTGGTCGACGCCGTCGATCCGCCACTCTACTTGCACGCCGCCGACCGCCTGGTTGTCGGTCACCTCGGCCGAAATCGGGACCGGCCAGATCGCCGCCGCCTTGTCGTCGAGAGCGATGTGCGTGACCTGAGGCGCCGTCAGGTCGACCTCCACGCGGAAGACGAACTGCTGCGCCGGGGCGCCGGCCGGCAGCGTCTCGATCAGGCCGTGCTCGACGGTGCGCCCGGAGAGGAAGTACCGCACCTCGGTGCCGAGCGGCTGCGGCGGGATGAACGCGTGGAAGGTACGCACGTCGCCGGTCGAAACCAACGCCAGACGCGTCGGCCCCTCGGTCATCGGACCGCCGACCGGTCCCGTCGAGTAGTAGACCGCGAGCGAATCCTCGATCAGTTGGTCGGGGGAGGCGAAGACGGCTGAGATCTCCCACGCCTCGATCCCCGCCTCGGTGTCGCCGAGCGGCGAGTGCAGGATGTCGAGCGAGAAACCCGGCCCGATGTTGTGGCGATCGAACGCCTCGATGATGGCGTCGTCGTGCGGCGTGCCGTCGAGGAGCGAGCCGTTGTCGTCGTCGACCGCGAGCAGATCGAAGTAGTATCCCTCGAACGTCGACTTGCGACCCGACATGGCGGTGTGGAACAGATGATCGGAGAGTTCCACGCCGGGGCCGTGCCCGAGCGACTCGGAGAGATTCTCGCGCATGTGCCAGAGCGCGCCCGCCACGACCTGACCGAGACAGTGGGCGCCGCCGCCGCACTCCGGCGCCGGCCAGACGCGCTCGTTGTCGCAGGTGCGCAGAATGGTGCCCGGGCCGCCGAAGCCACGGCCGATGTCCGGCTGGTCGGTGATCGTCGCGCCGTGATAGTCGGCGAATCCTTCGTGCTGGGAGCCGGACGCCGAGGCGGGCGCGAAGGTGAACTGCACGTCGCCGTGACCGTACTCATGGTAGACGACATCGGCGATCGACGCGATGTTCGGACAGCCGCCCCCGGCCTTGTAGAAATTGATCGTCGAGCCGTCCCAGTAGGCGTTGCAGCTCTGGTTGATGTTGACGTTGACCTGCATCTCGTAGTCGAGGCTCGTCATGGCGGGCGCGACGGCGTTGACCCAGTCGTGGACGACGTTGGTGTGGTAGAACGCATTCCTCTCGGACGCCTCGCTGTTCGAGTCGGTCCAGTTGACGTTCACGGGCGCGGCCGGTGAGCCGAACGCGGTGGAGGCCGGCTCGGGCCCACTCGCGTCTCGCACCATCGCCCAGCTACCGGTCAGAGCCGACGAGACGATCCGCGGCAGATTGTCGGGCACGGTCACGCTGAAGTCGCCGGCCCCGTCGGTGAACCCCTCTCCCGCGTTGGCGGCGGTGACGCGCAGATCGGAGACATCGAGGGCGACGAAGGGATCGAACGGGGTCGCGAGCTGGATCTCGGCCGAGGAGTGGCCGGTGATCTCCGCGTAGAAGACCTCGTTCTCCCGCCGCAGCACCTCGCCGGTCACCGCGTCGACGTAACTCCGCCACCGGGCCCTCGGCTCGGTCACCTCGGTCCGTGTCACGTAGACCAAGCGAACCTCGACCGACCGACCGTCCTCGCTGTAGAGCGGGAGCCAGGCCAAGTGCGTCAGAGGATTCGGACCGGCCACCGCGCGGGCGCGCGGCTCGCGGCGCGCCGGAGATGTCCCGACCGCCTCGACACCTGCGGTCAGCGCGGAACGCTCGATTCCCGTCGCCTCCAGCGCGGCCCGGGCCGCCTCATCCGCATCGTCCAGCGCCAGCCGCGGCTCGGCGGGCCGCTCCGGCGAGGGAACGAGCGAAAGGGAGAGGGAGAGGAGTCGACCCTCCGCGGAATAGACGAACGACGCACGCGCCTCCTCGACCGGAAGTCCGTCCGCCTGCTGCTCGTAGAGCGCGAACCAGGTCCGGCCCCGCAGTTCGATCGCCATTTCGGTCAGCTCCTCGAGCCGCGGGAGCCTCGGATCGGCGGCGGCGGCCAAGCCATAGACATGCCGCGACGCTCGGTCGATCGCGTCGGCGTCGAGCATGGCCGCGCGTGTGGCAGGGTCGACCATCCCCGGTGGGATCACGCCGGCGGCCGCGGCCGCGTCGTAGGAAGCGGGGATCGTCCGCCAGGCGAAGCCGGTCGCCTCGCTCCAGGAGGTCGACCAAGGCCGGCCGGTCGCCGCCTCGAAGGCGCTCGGGGCCGAATTCGCTGACCAGCGGGTCGAGCGTTCGACCGTCAGCTCCGGGCTCCGGGCCGGGATCTCGAGCGCCCCGAACTCTGGGACGGGCGCGACCGCCTGGGTCGGACGTGGGCCGGTGATTGCCCCCAGCGCCGACAGCGTTAACGCCGCAATGATTCCGCGAAAGCGGCGGCGGAGGCGGGCGCGAGCGGAGATCGGGGAGGGCGCGGAGTTCATGTCGGCTCCTGGAGAGGTGTGGAAGACGGCGCTCGGGACGTCCGGACGGAGCAGGGGGGACTCGGGCGCTCCTTCGGACCGGACGGCCTGATTCTACACGCTGGCCCTAGCCCCCGCGGCGACGATGGTGCAGACTGCCACGCCCGCAGTGCCAAGCGGGCCCCGACGGGGACCCCGGTCCGTCCCCGAGCGCTCTTGTGGAGGAGGAAGATCGATGAAGAAGGAACTTGTCTCGCTTTCGTTGGCCGCCGCATTCGTCCTCGGAACAGGCTTCGCGCTCGCGCAGCCCGGGCACGAGGGTCACGACCACGGCGATCATTCCGGACACGCACATGACGCGGACCAGGCGGCGATGATGGAAGCCTGGATGAAGGCGGGAACGCCCGCCGAACAGCACCAGAAGTTGGCCGAGATGGTCGGAACGTGGGACGCGGTGGTCAAGCATTGGGGCGACCCGAGCCAGCCGCCGGCCGAGACGAAAGGCGTGACCGAGGCATCGATGGCCTTGGGAGGACGCTACCTGGAGGAGCGGTTCCAGGGCGAGATGATGGGCGCGCCGTTCCATGGCATCGGCTACACCGCCTACGACAACGTCAAGGGCAAGTACACCGGCATCTGGATGGACACCATGTCGACCGGCGTCATGGTGATGACCGGCTCGGCCGATGCGTCCGGCAAGAAGATGATGATGTCGGGCTCGATGGACGACGCGTTCACGAAGCAAGCGATGCCGATGGAGCATGTCATCACGATCGAGAGCAAGGACAAGCACGTCTTCGAGATGTTCGTCCCGGGCGCGGACGGCAAGATGTGGAAGACGATGGAGATCAGCTACACGCGCAAGAAGTAGCGCGGTTCGTGTTCTCGGAGTCTGTGGGTCTGGGAGGAGCGACCGGCGTCGATGGGCGTCGGTCGCGCTTCCGTCGTAGGATCCCGCTCATGACGCCGCACGATCCCCCTCCCCGTCGCTCCGTTCGCCCGCGCGATCTCGCCCGAGAGTTGCGTCCCGAGCAATCGCCCGCGCTCCTGCAAGAACTCCATCTCTTGACGCGGCGCGGCCAACTGAACGCCGACGCGCTGCGAAAACTGAAGCAGGTCAACCATCTGATCCGTCTGCTGGAGCCGGCTCTCGACGACGTCTATGCGAGACATCCGGAGCCGCGGCTGCTCGACGTGGGCAGCGGCAATTCGTATCTGGGTTTCTTGCTGCACGAGGTGGTGATCGGCCCGGCGGGACGCGGCGAGATCGTTTCGCTCGAGGCGCGCGAAGAGATGACGCGGCGGTCGCGCGAACGGGCCCTCAAACTCGGCCACACGCGGATGCGCTTCGCGACCGGCGCGATCGCGAGCTGGAGGCCGCCCGAGCGGCTGCACTTGGTCACGGCGCTGCACGCTTGCGACACCGCCACCGACGATGCGCTCGTGCTCGCGCTGCGCCATGGCGTCGATCATGTCGCGGTCGTGCCGTGTTGTCAGGCCGAGGTCGCCGCGCAGTTGGCGGCCTTGCCCAGGTCGTCCGGGCTGAACAGCCCGATGTCGCTGCTGCACGCGCACGCCTGGCATCGACGCGAGTTCGGGTCGCATCTCACGAACGTGATCCGCGCGCTCACCCTCGAGTCGTTCGGATACCAGGTGACGGTGACCGAGTTGGTCGGCTGGGAGCACTCGTTCAAGAACGAGTTGATCCTGGGTCGACGCGTGCACGCCGAGAGTCGCCGCGCGCGCCAAGAGCTCGAGTCGCTGCTGGAGGCGACCGGTGTCGCGCCGAAGCTGACCCGCGCGCTCGGCATCGGCGGGGGGACGACCCCACCCCCCGATTGAGGCTGCGCGCGCATATCGCGCCCCTTTCCGATCCGTTATCCTCCGCGCCTTCATCAACTCTCGAGCAGGAGGAACCACGCGCATGGCTGCGAAGACCGCGATCCGTCCCGAAGACATCTACGAGTTGCGCTCGCCGGGCGTGGTCTCGCTCTCCCCCGACGGCCGCCGACTCGTCGTGGCGGTGGGGCGCGCCAGCCAGGAGAAACTGACGAATCTCTCGCAGCTCTGGATGATCGATCTGGAGCGTGAGAACGATTCCGCGCGTCCGTTCACGCAGGGCAACTGGGTCGACGCGATGCCGAAGTGGTCTCCCACCGGCCAGGAGATCGCGTTCCTCTCCAACCGCAGCGGCAAGATGGAGCTCTGGCTCATCCCGGCCGACGGCGGAGAGGCGCGCCAGTTGTCGAAGCTCGAGGGCTCGATCTCCGATTTCGACTGGGACCGAAAGGGCGTCCGCCTGGTCGTCTCTTTCACACCGCGCGACCCCGACGTGAAGGAGCGGGAGCAGAAGAAGAAACTGGGCGAGCCGGGCGCGGATGGGCCGGCGGTGCGCGAGATCGGTCGACTGTTCTACAAGTTGGACGGCGCGGGCTTCCTTCCCAAGAGCCGCTCGCACCTCTGGATCATCGACGCGAAGACCGGGCGCGGCCGTCAGCTCACGGCGGACGACACGTACGACGAGGCCGAACCGCGATTCGCGCGCGACGGTCGCTCTGTCTTCTTCGTCAGCAATCGCACCCCCGAGCCCGATCGCGAACTGATGCGGGTCGACCTCTGGCGCGTGACCTTGCGCGGCGGCGCCATCGAGAAAGTGCGCACGTTCGATGGACCGACCGGGAGCGCCGCGCTCAGCCCGGACGGAGAGTGGATCGCGTTCTTCGGCAAGCGGGATCCGAACCAGCCTTGGAACCAGCACCATGACAAGCTCTGGCTCGTCCCGGCGAAGGGCGGCCGGCCGGTGGAGTTGACGGCGAAACTGGATCGCGGCGTCGGGAACACCGCCATCTCCGACACCTTCGGGATGGGCGCGCCGACCGTTCCGCATTGGAGTCCCGACAGCAACTGGATCTACTTCTCGATCGCCAACGAAGGCTCGACGGAAGTCTGGGCGGTCGACCGACGCAAGCCGGCGCCCAAGCCGGTGCTCTCGCGTCCCGGGGTGGTCATCGACTTCGCGTTGGACTTCGAGCGCGGCCGAATCCACTCGAGCTTCAGCTCGCTGGAGAACCCAGGGGAGATCTGGAGCGATCCGCTGAGAGTGGCGCCCGCGAACAAGACGGGCGGCGCCCCCACGTCGCGGCCGATCGAGCCGACCCAGCGCACCGCGTTCAACGCGTGGCTCGAGCGGCGCAAGGTGGCGATCCCCGATGAGTTCTGGTTCACCGGCAAGAGCCGCAATCAGGTCCAGGGATGGGTGCTCAATCCTCCGGGCGTGAATCGCGCGCGGCAACATGCGGGCATCCTCTACATCCACGGCGGACCGGCCACCCAGTACGCCCGGATCTACTTCCACGAGTTCCAGGTGCTGGCCGCGAGCGGCTACGTCGTCTTGTACAGCAATCCGCGCGGCGGGACCGGCTATTCGGAGAGGCATCTGAACTCGATCGTCGATCAGTGGGGCACGCACGACTACGACGACCTGATGGATTTCACCGATGTCGCGCTGCGCAAGAACCGCCACCTGTCGCGTCGTCGACTGGCTGTGGGCGGCGGATCGTACGGCGGCTTCATGACCAACTGGATCATCGGTCACACCGATCGCTTCGCCTGCGCGATCACGCAGCGGTCGATCTCGAACCTGATGAGCTTCGTCGGCTCCAGCGACTTCGGCTACTACTGGCCGAACGAGTTCGGCAGCAAGGGGCCCTGGGAGAATCCGCAGCACTACCTGAAGCGCTCGCCCCTCACTTACCTGAAGAACATGAAGACGCCGACTCTGATCGAGCACCAAGAGGAGGACCACCGCTGTCCGATCGAGCAGGCCGAGCAGCTCTGGTCGGCGCTCAAGTGGAAGGGCGTGCCGGTCGAGTTCCTGCGTTACCCCGCCGAGCCGCACGGGATGTCGCGCAACGGGCGGCCGGACCGACGTATCGATCGGATGCAGCGAATCCTCGCTTGGCTCGGGAAGTGGACGAAGGCGCGGTAAGCACGCACGTCGAGCGTCTGGGCCGCGCGACGCCCACGTCCCCGAGGGCGCGACGGACGACGCCCCGAATTGCCTCGGTCGCGTGGGGGCGCGCCGTGGTCATCGGTCTGTTGATGTGCGTGGGGTCGGGGTGCATCAAGCGGGATCCGAAGCCGTATGCGCCGGCGCGGCCGGAGGCGAGTGGGAGTGAGGTCGCGGCGCCGACTTGGACGGCGGCGACGATGGACCGTGAGTTGGCGGGGATCGAGGCGATGCTCCGCGATCCGGATGCGTCGCCGGCCCGAGTCTATGAACGGATCGAGCGGCTCTTCCGCGGGATCCTCGGCGCGAACGACGGATTACCGAGTGAGGAGCACGCTCGGGTCATCGCGAGCGAGATCGACGGATACGAGCGGTCGCTGGAGCAGCTCGGCATCAGTGTGGCCGCCCTGTGGCGGCAACGATTCGACAACTCGCGACCCGAGGAGCGAGAGCGGTTCCGCGCCGCGAGTCGGCTCGCGTTGCGCTGGGGGCTCGCGTCGATGCGGCTCGGCGGAGCCGATGCGCGCGTGGCGGGAGCGGAGCGGCTGGCCGATGCCGCGAATTGGGCCGACGACGACGCGCTCTCGGCGCTGCTCCTCTCGGCCTATGAGGACGCCGTCGGATTCCGCTCGAATGCACGCGCGCGGCTCGACCGATTCAGTGAGGAGCACGGGCCGCATGCGGTGGTCGATCTCACGCGTGTGCGAAAGCTGGAGCGGGCGTGGAAGATCACCGGCCTGACGGGAGAGCTGCACTCCGCCAAGCGATTGCTCGACGAGATGCGCGCGGCGCGCAGCGGTTTCGATACGCCGTGGCTGCTGCTCGAAGAGGCGCGGCTCGCGTTCTTCGAGGACTCGATCCCGGCGGCGCGGCGGCTGGCCGCGATGGTCTTGGAAGCGCCCGAGAACCGACTCGCCGACTCGCTCTCCGCGATCGATGCGGGCCTGCTGCTCGGTCTGCTCGAAGTCCGCGCGCTGGAATTCGAGCGGGCGGAGCGACGTTTCGAGCAGACGCGCAGATGGGCCGAACGGCGCCCGGAGCGGAGTGATCTCGCCGCCTGGATGCGGACGCCGTGGGATCTGTGGACGCCGGAAAACCGCATCGCCTTCGACACCGCGCCCGATCCCGACGGCTGGATCGAGCAGTACTGGCGCTCCTCCGATCCGATCCTGGCCACGCCGCGCGTGTTGGAGAATCGGCTCGAGTACTACCGGCGGGTGGCCGAGGCGCACTTCGCCTTCTCCGATCTCGATCCCGCCGCGACCGGCCCGTCGACCGATCCGGGGCGCGCCGTGCTCCGTTTCGGCTGGCCGACCACGTGGCGCAATCTCGGCGCGCGCCCATTGCTCGGTCACGACCGCGAGAGTCCTTTGGACTTCAGCGTCTTCCTGACCTGGGAGTTCGTTTACGAGCTGAGGCTGCCGGGAGCAAGCGGACTCGGTCCGCGCTTCGGGCCCGGCCCCGCGCGACAGATGTGGCTGGCCGGCAATCCGCGTCTGCAACAGTCACTCATCTTCCAGGAACGCGCGGGGACCTCGCGCTTCGTCCGCGCCGATTCGCTCGACGCGTCGATCTGGCCCCCGTTCCTCTTCCGCTTCGACTTCCTCGGGCTCGGCTATCCGCTGCATGCGCGGATCACGCGGTTCCGCGCGCCCGAAGGGGGCGTGCGTCTCCTCGTCAGTTTCGATACCTGCCTGCCCGACTACTCGGTCCGTTACCCGCTCCAAGGACTGCGTTTCGAAGGCGACGCGGAAGTGGCGACGGTGCTCTACGGATTCGAGAGCGCGCGGCGCATGCAGCGCTCGGAGCCCATCGCGAGACGAACGGGGCCACGGACGGGAGGCGCGGCTACTCCCGAGACGAACCCGAACGCGAACTCCGCACCGGGAACTCTCGCGCTGCCGCCGGCCGCGACGCCGCCCACGCAACCTTGGCGTGTGCTCGACGAGGCCGATCTCCTGCTGGCGGAAGAGGTCCGACTGCCGGGCGGCCGCGAGTTGCGGCGACGCTCGGCGCTCTTCGAGTTCGCCGCGATCGACTCCGGAGTCGTGCGCGTCGCGTCTCGGCTGCTCTTGCGCCGCGAGATCGACACGGACGGGGATGGGGACGCGGATGGGGAGGCGGGCGTCACGAAGATCGTCGGGATCGGCGTCGACAATGGTCAGCCGTTCTCGATCCGCGGTTTCTCGGCCGACACCCTCGACGCCTCGGACCTGCTGCTCGCGAGTTCGATCCAGGTCCACCAGGAGGAAGAGCGGGATCGGACCCTGCCCTCCGGCGTCATCGTGAACGGCCCGGAGCTCCGCGATCTGGCGCCGGTCGCGCGGGCCGGCGAATTCTTCCTGCCGGGAGAGGAGATCGCCTATTACCTCGAGCTCTACAACGTCGAGCCGCGCGCGGCCGGACCCTCGGTGGAGGTCTCGACCGCGCTCGAGCGGTTGGACGACCGTGGCGTCGTCGACTACCGCGTGACGCTGCGCACCGGACCGCAGCGCTTGCGCAACTCGCGCGCGACGCAGTGGAATCTCGTGCGGCAGGTCGGCTTCGGCGACCTCGAGCCGGGCCGCTATCGACTCGCGGTGCGCCTGGTCGAGCCGGCAAGCGGCCGCCACTTCTCACGCAGCGCCGAGTTCGTCGTCGTCTCACCCGAGGATGTCGTCGAGTACTACCGATGGAGAGACTTGGAGCAGTAGTCGTGCGACGCGCCGCGCGTCACACGACTCCGTCATTGGCCTACCGCGCCCGCGCCCGCGCATCCCGCACCAACTTGGCCAACACGTCATACCCCTGCGCCCCCACCACCATCGCCCCTCCCGCCTCGAACGTCGGCACCCCCGTGATCCCCTTCTCCCGCGTCCGCGCCCATTGCAAATCCAACTCGCGCGCCAGCGTCCGCTTCTCCAACGTCTCTGCCGCCTCGGCTCGATCCAGTCCGGCTGCGACCGCCAGCGCCAGGAGCGTCGCTCGATCGGAGATGTTCGCCCCATCCACGAAGTACGCGCGGAAGACGGCGTCGTGGAAGGCGACTCCCTTGCCTTTCGCATCCGCGAGCAGCGCGAGTTCCTGCGCATCGCGGCTGTTGTAGGTCATGAGCCGCTCCTGGTTGTACGGGAGGCCCTCCGACGCCGCGATCTGCCCGAGACGTTCCGCCGACGCGCGCAGCCGCGGCATGGCGGCAGGTCCTCCGAAGAGATCGAGCAGAGCCTGGCCCTCGGCCGGTGTCTCGGGGTGGAGCGGGAAATAGACGTACTCGACTTCGATGTCGTACTCGCGAGCCAATCGGTCAACACGCCCGGTGCTGACGTAGCACCACGGTCAGACGAAGTCGGTGTAGACCGTGAACGTGACCGGGGCTTGGGTCGAGGCGACCGAGAGCGGGGCCGCGAGGGCGAGGAAGAGATATGCCGACGAGAGGAGGGGGATCATGGAGACTCCTAGCGCTAGAGGAGATGGCGGGAACACGGCGCCAACGTAGCGCATCGGCCGCGCTACCAACCGCTCGACGCGCCTCCCCCGCCGAAGCTACCTCCGCCGCCGGAGAATCCGCCGCCGCCGCTGCTTCCTCCGCTGCTCCATCCGCCGCCGCCCCATCCGCTCGAACTACGGCCCGAGCTGCGCATGCTGCGCGCCATGGAGCGGCCCGCCTCGGTGTTCGAGAACATCCCGCGCAGAATCCAGAAGCCGATGGCCCAGGCGCCGAACGCGAAGATCCCCGCCTTCGGGCCGGCGATCGCGCCGGGAAAGACCAGATAGAACGGCATCAGGAACAGATAGAGGAAGATCGCTTGCCCGATCGGCGTGGCCAGCGCGATGAGCGAGAAGATGCCGAGGATGAAGAAGACGAAGAGCAACATCATGGCCTTCTCCCCTCCGCTCAGTGTCGTGGTGCTCTCCCCTTCGGGCGGCAACGGATCGAGCCCTCGGAGGAACGCGAGGATCGCGTCGACTCCCCCCTCGATTCCGGCCCCGAAGTCGCCCGCGCGGAACTGTGGCCGCACGACCTCGGCCAGGATGCGACCGGCGCGCGCGTCGTTGAGCACCCCTTCGGCGCCGTAGCCGACTTCGATGCGCATCTTGCGGTCGTCGCGCGCGATGAAGAGGAGCACGCCGTCGTCTTTCCCTTGGCGGCCGAGCTTCCACGCCTCGACCACGCGCATCGTGAAATCCTCCAGCGGCTCTTCTTCGAGCGTGGGGATGGTGAGGACGGAGACCTGAGCGCCCATCGAGTCCTCGAACTGCGCGAGTTTCGCTGTGAGGCGCGCCTCGACGTCGGGAGGAACGAGGTCGGCTTCATCGACGACGCGGCCGGAGAGGAAGGGCACCTCCAACGCCGCCGCCGGAGAGGCAACGCAGAGGAAGAAGCAGAGGAAGAAGAGGAGCGCGGCGAATCTCGATGCGACGCGACGCTTCATGAGTCGCGCATTCGAGGCGAGTCGCCCAGTTCGTTCAGGTCGGCGTCCGCGCGGAGGAAACCGCGCTCCTCCAGCAACCGGGCGCAAGCGTGGATGGCGTCGACGAAGGCAGGCGCGGCGCGGCGCGTCTTGACCCCCTCGGTCAGCCGAGCGGCGATCGCCTGCCACTCGGAAGGAGGCACCTTGGTATGGATCCCCGTATCGGCCAACACCTCGACGCGATGCTCGAAGAGGCCGACGAAGAGCAGGATCCCCGTGCGATCGCGGGTGCGGAAGACCTCTTCGTCGAGGAACGCGACCTTCGCGCGGGCCCGGACGTGCGCCTCGCGCTCTGCCTGTGAGATGAGCGAGCGACGGAGCGGCGCGCTCCAGAGGGTCGCCAGATACCCGAGGACGGCGCCGAGCGCCGTCGGCGCGGTGATCCAGATGACGCCGTGGCCGCCCCAGAACTCTCCCACCAGGTGGAGCAACCCCGCCGCGCCCGAGGCGGCAAGCGCTCCGAACGCCGCGCCCTTCCAGGCGGCTTCCTCGTAGTCGTCGCACTGACCGACGACGTACGCCACGATCTCGGCCGACGTGCGCGCCTCGGCCACGCGGGTGGCCTCCGCGATCGTCGCCAGATCGGCTTCGGTGAAGAGCGTCTCGACGCGCACGGAATCCTCTCGGAACGGATCGCTTCGCCCCCGGTCGGACCGGGAGCGAGGCTTCAGCTCAGTTTTGTCGCCAGGTTGGTGACGAAGTCTTGCAAGAACGTGACCCGGTTGACCAGGAGCGCGACACGCCCCATCACGGTCAGACCGAAGCCGGCGCCGAAACCGATCATGAGCGTGTAGATCCCGACGCGCGAAGCGACGCCGAAGGCGCCCGTGTGCGACTTCGAGAAGAAGAAGTACATCAGCGAGCAGACCAGCCCGACCAGCGCAATGACGGCGTTGACTCCGCCGAGGTCCGGCGTGATCGGACGGGTCGCCCCCTCCATCTGCAGGAAGACGCCGGTCTTGAGCGCGAGCGGGATGAACAAGCCGGTCGAGATCCCGATGTAGAACGCGAGCGAGAGTCGCGAGAGCCAACTCAGACTCGGCGAGAGCCGGAACCACATGAGGATCCCGAGCGCGGTCGGAATGAGATAGACCCAGTTGCGCTCCTCGAAGAGCGGGACCTGCACCTTGTCGTGGAAGCCCGTGTGATAGAGCAACATCGTCCAGTAGCCGGTGACGACTCCGACCCACAGCCGCTCGGCGAACTTGTAGAACGGGTTGTCGCCGAAGAGGAACGAGAAGATGGCGAGCGTGATGATCGCCGCCAGCCCCTGCCAGGCGAGTTGGGCCCAGGTCACTTCCATCCGGTCACATCCAATGCGGTCGCTCCCGAGGTTCTCATCGTGTGCGCATTCGCGCGCGCGCGCGCCGTTGCGCCACGTAGCCGATGTTGCTCAGGACGATGAAGGCGAGGATCACGATGTGCGTCGTGACCTGGAACGGCATGTAGCGCGATCCGTCGCCGGGGCGTCCGACTAGTTGCTCGTACTCGGCCGCGCCCTTGCCGCCCGGGAGCAGTCCGAAGAGCTGGCCCGACTGCAGGTACGGGTAGTAGTCGGAGGCCATGACGCCGGTCACCCCGAGCGCGAGCTTCATGCCGTACTTGGCCTGTCCGTACTGGAGCCAATAGTCGGCGACGTTGCCCGCGCCGATGGAGATGACCGCGGCGACGTCGTCGTAGTTGCGGATGTCGCGCATCATCGGGATGCGATCGGTCGGCGTCCCGTAGTAGTCGGTCGGGAACGGCACGCGGAAGTCGCTCCCCATGGCGAGGATCGTGATCGCGGGGTACGGCTTGTAGCCCAGGAAACACCAGTCCTGATCGCGTTGCTTGCCGAGTTCGCTCGAGATGCGTTCGACCAACTCGGCCGCCATGCCGGGACCATTCTGCGAGAGCGCGGTCAGGATGACGCGGGCGTCGCGCTCGAAGGCCTGGCGCAAGATCGCTTCGGCCATCGGCTGCAGTTCGGCCATGGCCGACGGGTCGTAGTCGATGGCCAGATAGAGCACTTCACCCGGCTGCATCGCGCCGACGAAGGAGTGGACCGCGCGCACCTCGGGCGAGAGGCTCGTCTTCACGGAGATATCGACGACCACCGGGAGCAGCACGGCCGCCGCCAGGACGATGTAGATCACGCGTCGATCGACGGTGACCAGCCGTTCGTACCAGGGAACGGAGTTCGCGTCGGCCATGGTCAGTCCCGTCCCAGATAGGCGCGCTCGATCCCGAGCAGCACCTTGATGCTGTAGGCCACGCCTCCCAACGCCACGCCGATGATGATGGCGCGCTTCGCCGCCAGGTTGGGCACGCCGAGGATCCAGGCGACGAGCGCGTTGTTGGCCTCGCCGATCGGCGAGGGGAGCGGCAGCATCCGCAACATGACGACGAACGCGGTGATGAGCAGCACCGCCGCGAGCATGGTTCGCACGCGGAAGGCCCGATAGGCGGCGCTGGCGACGTAGAACGCGAGGAGCGAGAAGAGCGTCGCCTGCGCGGGCACCAGCACATGCTGGAAGAGGTTCATGAAGAGCGTCCCGCGCTCCAAACTGGATCGCTGGAGCCCGCTCACCACCATGACGAGGAAGCCGGCCAGAGTGACCAGGGCGTAGATCCGCTCTTTCGGATCGCGCCGCGCCTTCTGCGCCGTGTTCATCAACAGCGAGTAGATCCCGATCGGCAGCGAGAGGATGCCGATCACGATGACGAAGTCGTTGGCGTAGGTGAAGAGATCCTGCGAGATCTGGTGCGGCACGAAGAACTGAAGCACCATGAGGATGCCGGTGATGAAAACGATGCTGAGCGGTAGCGCGCGCTTCATGCGGTGTGCACCAGTCGCGCCAGGCCGTCCCACCCGAGCGTCGCCAGGATCACCCCGACCAAGAGGAAGGCCAGCAGCACGAGCTTCGTCCAGTCCTGCGCCTTGAGCGGTCCGAGCAGCACGGGATCCTGCGAGAGATAGGCGGACGCGGCGTAGAGTTCCTCGCCGATCAGGGTGTAGTCGGTCGCCGCGACGAAGAAAGGGATCTGCGAGAGCTGATCGGTGCCGGAGATCTGGATGGCGCCGGCCGCGCTTCCCGCCTCGGCCAAGAGCAGCGCCTCGGCGTGGAAGACCCCCATGTAGAAGTTGGTCGCCGTCTTCTCCCGGATCATGAGCCCGTTGACCGCGGCCACGTAGGGAAACTGCATGGCCGAGACGTAGAAGACGCTCTCCGGCCGATAGACCTCTGGGCGGCCGGCCTGGAGATAGCCCTCCTTCACCGTCTCCTGCGCGACGGCGAGCATGACCGGATCGTTCACCGGCACGAGGAGCGGCGTCTGGTACTCCGCCGTCCGCTTGGCCACCCGTGAGAGCACCGTGAATCCCGCGATCGTCGCGACGTCGCCCGCCGTCCCGGTTCCTAGACAGAAGAGGATCGGTCGTCCCATCTCGGTCGCGCGTCCGATCGCTTCGTCGACGGCGTCGATCCCTCCGATCGGCCGCACGTAGAGCGGCTTTCCGCTCTTGGCCGTCTGGATGAAGTAGAGCACCGCCCCGGCGAAGAGCAGCGTGAAGATCAAGAGCGAGAGGCGTCCGCGATGCAACCAGTTGCCCGCCGGCACGCCCGAGACCGGTGCGCTCCACTCGGAGGTAGCCCCCCCGCCGCCCGTCGCGCGCACGACGACCTCGACCGCAACGCCGGTCGCGATGAACTTCGGATTGATCTCGCCGCCGAGCATCTCGTCTTCATCGCGGTGGATGTACTCGCCGGTTCCACCCGGCGCCGTCCCGAGGCTGACCCAGGTCGACTCCGGCGCGCCCGCGGCGGGAATGCGCGCGATCTCATAGGCCACGAGTTCGGCCGGCTCGCCGCCGACACTCCAACGGACCGTGACGCCATGGCCGTTGTCATCGGGCGCGTCGGTTACGGTTACTCCGGTCGGCGCCGGCAGCCGGATCTGCGCGAGCACCGCCTGCGAGATCAGCAGCGAGCAGAGGAGAGCGAGGACAACGCCGCCGGATGCGATCGCCGGGCTCGTCGAGAGTCGGCTCTGCAAAACCGGTCGTGGTCGCTCCATGGCCGCGGATATTCGACGCGGCGCGAACAACGCCGCAAGTGCTTTTCCTGAATGACGAGGAGGCAGCGTGCACCAGGAGACGATCTACACCCGCTCACGCGGCGCCGGATTGCACGACATCACGTCGGAGGTGGCCCAGGTCGTCGCTCACTCCGGAATCGCCACGGGGATCTGCCACGTGTTCGTGCAGCACACCTCGGCCTCGCTCCTCATCCAGGAGAATGCCGACCCGGCCGCGAGGCGCGACCTGGAGCGATACTTCGCGCGCATCGCGCCCGAGAACGATCCCGCCTACGAGCACACCGCCGAGGGACCCGACGACATGCCCTCGCATCTGCGCGCGGCCCTCACTTCGACCTCGGAATCGATCCCGGTCTCGCGCGGTCGTCTCGCGCTCGGGACCTGGCAGGGGCTTTATCTCTTCGAGCACCGCCGCACTCAGCACAGCCGCACGTTGGTGGTGACGGTCTGGGGAGCGGGGAGCGACGGTCCTACGGGATCGTGAACGGCACGAAGCCGGTCGTCGCGACCTCTCTCCCCGCCTGCAGCGCCTTCACTTCGAAGAGCAACGAGGTCTCGACCGGCCCGTTGCGCAATTGCGAGATCGGTATCCGCCGTTCGCGCACTTCCGACGGCGGCGCGGCGAAGAGCGTGTCGAGACGCGGCGAGAAGATCGAGAGTCGGTAGGCCTCGGCCCCTGGATCGGTCCAGGTGAACGTGATGGCGTCCGATCCGATCTGTGGCCGCGCCGCTTCGAAGTAGGCGAGTCGCGGCCCCTGCGGGGGCGGCACGATCGTGCGCGGCGCCTTCGGGCCGGCGGCCGGTTCGGTACTCCCCCGCTCGATGCTCTCGCTCGTTCGCTCCTGACCGAGGGGGCGACCGAGGTTCTCGCGGACGAACCAGACCAGGAAGACGAGCGCCGCCAAGCCCACGCCCACCGCCAACAGCCGCGACCCGGAGACACGGATCAACGGAAGTTGCTGGCTGAGCGACGGTCGGCCGGCGGGCGCGGTCGCCGGGTTGCTGAAGTAGCCGTCGAGGAAACAACCGAGTTCGCCCTCGACCTTGGTCCAGCCGGAGCGCTCCAGCATGACGGCGTCGGAGGCCGGGTCGAGGAATGCGCGGTATTCGCCGTCGAGCATCCGGCAGGTGACGCACTCCGCCGTGTGCGCGCGCACCTCTGTTTCGATCGCGCGTCCCTCCGCCGGCAACAAGCAGCGCCACGGTTCGGGGCATCCCGAGGTGAGCGGCTCGACCATCGAGACCGCATCGGGGCCTGCGGTCGCGGAGTGCAGGATGCTGCGCGACGGCGTCGCGTGGAGCCTTCGCAGCTCGAGGAAGAGCCAGGCGCCGAACGAACAGCCCTCGGGAATTCGCCCGAGAGAATGCGCGGCGCGAAGAATCGCCGCACGTGTGCGCTCGACCGCGTGGTCATGGTTACGCAGGCGGGCGTACGACCAGAGGTAGGCGTTCTCCACATGCGTCGCGATCAGTTCGCGAACGACGGGGCGCCGATCGGGGTCCTGCTCCCATCCGCGGGCGGCGAGGACGCGCTCACGCTCCAGGGCGGGAACGAAGAGCCGGGGATTCGGTGCGGTGACGATGATGATTCTCCCGGGGGCCGGTCGGTTCCCGTCCCTCCCGTCAGGCCTGCTGGAGACAGACCGACGCCCTCAGGTCGGCGTCATCAGGGAGGAGCAGCGTCGATAGTAGTCCCTTGTTGTCCCTCCTTGTCGAGGCGCGCCGCGACCTGCCACTCTCCGGCCGCGCCGCCCTTCCGGCTGGCGCCATCCCAAGGAGAGTGCTCGTGAGCGCCAAGTGTGACCTTCCCCTGCATGGTCTGACCGTCGTGATAGAGACTCGGTCCGACGGCCAGGCCTCCGCGCCCAAGCTCTACATCGGTCGTTTCGACTACGAGAACGAGGAGTTCATCCTCTTGCACGACGCCGACGTGCAGGAGCTGGGACCGGGATTTGAAAAAGACGCTTACTTGTTGCGAACGGCCAAGTTCGGGGTGCGACAGACGGTGGATCGGGTGACGGTGCGGCGGGCGGTGGTGGAGTCGGTGCGGAGGTTGACGGAGGTGGTGGGGGCGTAGGGGATGAGAACCGGGGCGTCGGGGCGTCAGGAGCGAAATGGCTCGTTGGCAAGCGGAATAGGTAAGGGGTAACGTTTCTTGGGTGGGTTCGGAGGCGGTCGGCCTTTGGGCCGACCACAATTTATGGACGTCATCCGTGAACTTGGTGAACTTGCTTTTGCCAGCCGACTGCGCCGACTGGCGGAGCGGCTGCACCGAGACGCCACGCGCCTCTACCAAGAGCATGACCTCGAGTTCGAGGCGCGTTGGTTCCCTCTGGTCTATCTCCTGCGCCGAGGTGATTCGATGCCTTTGACAAAGGCGGCGCGCCTACTCGGAGTCACGCATCCCGCCGTGCATCAGCTCGCCGGCGAGTTGACGAAACGTGGACTCCTCCGTTCCGACCGAGACGACGGCGACGTGCGCCGCCGACTCCTGGTCCTGACCTCGGAAGGACGCTCCCTCTCCGACCGGCTGGCCCCGCTCTGGGATGACATCGCCAACGCGACGCGGGAAGTGGTGGCGTCCAGCGCCCCCGACCTCCTGTCGGAACTCGAACGGATCGAACGCAGCCTGGACGAGTCGAGCATCTATGACCGCGTCCGCCGGCGCGCGAAAGCGCGGGAGTTCGCCAGGATCGAGATCCTCGACTACACGCCCCGGCTGAAGCCGCACTTCCGGCGCCTGAATCTCGAGTGGCTGCAGAAGGAATTCGCCGTCGAGCCGCACGACGAGCGCATTCTCTCGGATCCGAACGGGCAGATCTTGCGCCCGGGAGGCGCGATCTTCTTCGCCCGACTGGACGGACTCATCGTCGGGACCTGCGCGCTGTTGCGGATCGACGCGACGACATTCGAACTGACCAAGCTCGCCGTGACCGAGCCGGCGCGCGGACGTCAAGTGGGCAAGCGGCTGGTGCTCGCGGCGATCGCACGCGCCCGAGAGGAGGGTGCGCATCACCTTCGCCTCGACACCTCGCCCCGCTTGACGGCCGCGAACCGGCTGTATCAACAACTCGGTTTCGTCGACGCCTCGACGGGCGACGGCGCGACACGGTACCAACGTCCCACCCTCTCGATGTCGCTCACACTCGCGGCGGACCAGAAGCGTCGGCCGCGAAAGAGGCTCGCGCCATGACCGCACTGCGTCCGACTCTTGTTTCGCTCGTCGCGCTCGTGTCGGCCGGCGTCGGCGCCGAAGCGCGACTCGTCGTCCCCGCGCCGCGCGGAGTCGACGACGGCGGGCCGTGGATGGCGGCGCCGTTCGATCTGACGGGCGACCCCGAGCGTGCGATCCGCGCCATGCTCGAAGGGACCTACGTCCCCGGTCTGGCCCGTCTCGATCTCGGACTCCTCGGTCGTTGCCTCTTGGCTGACACGCGCCACGTCGAGGTCGACGGGGATGCGATCGAGTCGGCGCTCACACCCGAGTGGGTCGCTCTGCAGCAATCGACCGGCGACGCGAGCGACTTCGGGGCTCTGCGCACCGCCTCCGTCGACTGGGTCGACGCAACGGGCGATGTCGCCCAGGTGAAGGTGCGACTCGAGTTCGCCGCCTGCGTCACCAACGACTATCTGTCGCTCGTGCGCCTGGGCGGCGACTGGCGCGTGGTGGCGAAGACCTCGCGCGCGCTCGGCCTCGAGGACGGCGACCCGAGTCCCGACGTCCTGCCGGTCGATCAGATCGAGGCGACGCTGCGAGAGTTCCTCCTGGCGGAAGCCGATCCCGCGCACACGGGCGTCCGAACCTGGGAAGCCGATCCGCTCAGATCCGAGGCGGGTCCGCTCGAGGAGGTGCGCGTCTTGGAGGCGGCGGCGGACGGTCGCATGGCGAGCGTGAAGTTGGAGTCGACCTACAAGTCGGGTCGGATCATCGACTATTGGACCCTGCTCTCGACCGCGGACGGATGGCAGGCCCTGACTCGCGTCTCCGGCCCCGCGGCCAGTTGACGGCGCGAGCGCAGCTCGCGTCGTCCAAGCTCTCCGCCGCCTGAGCCTACCCGATCCAGATTCGAGTTGAGCGGCGCACGGCGCTGCCTATAATCCGCGGACCTCGAGGCCAACCCACGATCCACGTCTCACACTCGAAGTAGGGAGGAAGGGCATGTCATCCCTCGACAGGCCGGCTTCGAGCGACGACCGACTCCCTGCCCCTTCCGAGATGATCGCGCACCTGGATCGCTTCGCCTTCGGGCAGTCCGAAGCGAAGCAAGCGCTCGCCAACTGTTTCTACGCGCACTACCTCGGCGTCGCGTATCGCCACCTGCATCCCGAGCAGAGCGATCCATTCGGCCGCAATCACATGCTGCTGTTGGGGCCGACCGGCTGCGGAAAGTCGTACCTGGTGCGCAAGCTCGCGGAGCACTTGCAACTGCCGTTCGTCTTCGGCAGCGCGGCGGGACTGGTCGAGGCGGGCTACGTCGGAGAGGGCCAGGTCGACTCGCTCGTGCGCGCGCTCCTCGTTCGCGCCGAGTTCGACGTCCGCGCGGCGCAGCACGGCATGATCTTCCTCGACGAGATCGACAAGATCCGCCGGCAGACCACCGGCGCCCGCGACGTCTCGGGCGAAGGGGTCCAGAACGCGCTCCTCACCTTGATGGACGGCCGCATCGTGACCGTGCGGATCAACGGCGACTGCTACGAGGTCGACACCTCGCAGATCCTCTTCGTCTGCGCCGGCGCGTTCGTCCGCCTGGCGCGGCAGATCCGTCGCCGTCTGCAACTCCCCCCCGGCGCCCACGATCCGAGCGACGACGATTTGCTGGCGCGGGTCGCCGCCGAGGATCTCGAGCGGTACGGGATGATCCCCGAGCTCGTCGGGCGCTTCTCCGCCATCCGCGCGGTCCGCTCACTCGGGGCCGAGGACCATCGGCGCGTGCTCTTCGAGACGGAAGAGTCGCCGCTCCTGCAGCAGCGCCGCTTCTTCGAGATGCACGGAGTCGAGTTGGTCGTGACCGACGGCGCGATCGAGGCGATCGTCGAGCAGTCGACGGGGATGGGCACCGGCGTGCGCGGATTGCGCGCGCTCGTCCAGAGCGTCCTCGCCGCCCCGCGCGGTCGACTTCCCGAGTTGCATGCGGCGGGGATCGGTCGCGTCACGCTGACTGAAGGCGCGGTCCGCGGATGGGAGGACTCGGTGCTAGAGCCGCTCTCCGTCGCGCCGACTCGCCGCCCGCCCGCCGACGCGCTCCGTCGCAGTGCGCGCCAGCTCAGTCGCCCCTCGGCCAACGCTCGGCTCCAGGCGCTCGCCCGTCAGATGGATCGACCCCTCGCGGGGGATCGCCCTCGCTCGGAGGGGCGCGAGGCGACGCCTCCGCGCGATCTGGTGCGGCGGCAGATGGACCGGCTCAAGGTCACGCTGGGATGGCGCCGAGCGCGGCGAGCGGCGCGGCTGCTCTGGTGGAGTCTGGAGGAGCGCCACGCCGATCGGCCCGAGCAGATGCTGCTGCTCGCGGATTGGCTCGTCTCGCACGAGGTGACGATCGACGAGTTCTTCGTGGCGTCGCTCTGCGCCGAATCGGACGACATCGCCGCCATCCGCGAGTCGGTCGACCAGCTCCGGCGCCGGAACGATGGTCGGATCGTCGAGCCCTCGCCGACCCGGAGGGAGGCGCCGCGGCGGAAGCCCGCTCGGCCGCCGATGAGTCGTGAGCGACCGGCCGACTGGCTCTTCGACCCCGAAGAGGATCGGTAGCCCGCCCGCAACGATCGGCTCTTGGGAGACGTAGCGGGTTGTTGCTAGGCTGCGACGCGTTGGTCGCGATCTGATTGCCGGGGGGAGACGGGGAGGCGATGGCGAAATCCCGGGGGAATGCCCTCCGCACCTACATCATCCGCCGCTTCCTGCTCATGATCCCCACCTTCCTCGGGATCACCTTTGCGGTCTTCATCCTCTGTCAGTTCGTTCCGGGCGGTCCGATCGACCAATTGAAGATGCGCCTGGCTGGCGGTGTGGCCGGCGAAACCGGCGCGGTCGGCGGATCCAACCTCCAGAGTTCCGTCGCCATCCCCGAAGACCAGTTGAAGCTCCTCAATGAGTACTACGGCTTCGACAAGCCGATCGTGGTCCGCTACTTCGTCTATCTGAAGAATCTGCTGACACTCGATCTCGGGACATCGTTCCGTTACACCGAGCCGGTCATCGACATCATCAAGCAGCGGTTGCCCGTTTCGCTCACTTACGGGCTCATCACCACGTTCCTCACCTACGCGATCTGCATCCCGCTCGGGATCTGGAAGGCGCTGCATCACAAGTCGGTCGGCGACAATCTCTCCTCTTTCACTATCTTCCTGCTCTACTCGATCCCGGGTTATGCACTCGGCGCGGTCTTGCTCGGTCTGCTCGCGGTGCAGCACAGCTGGTTCCCTCTGGCGGGATTCCAGAGCGCCGACTTCGCGGAGCTCACTTTCTGGGGCAAGTTGAAGGATGTGGCCCACCACGCCGTCCTGCCGCTCATCTGCTGGTCGATCCATCTCTTCGCCGTCATGACGATCCTGATGAAGAACAGCCTGATGGAGAACATGAGCTCCGACTACGTGAAGACCGCCTTGGCCAAGGGACTGACCTGGCCGCGCGCGGTCTTCGGTCACGCGGTGCGCAACTCGCTCATTCCGCTCGCGACCAGCTTCGGCAACAACATCGCCCTCGTGCTGGCGGGGTCGCTCCTGATCGAGCGCGTCTTCAACATCCCCGGAATGGGCATGCTCTTCTTCGAGTCGATCACGTCGCGTGACTATCCCGTCGTCATGGGATTCACGGTCATCGGCGCGATCCTGCAGCTCTTCGGGAACCTGCTCTCCGACCTGACGGTGGCCGCGGTCGACCCGCGCGTGCGTTTCGAGTGATGTTCGGACTCCGTCTCGACCCGGTCACGGCCGACCGATTCCGGCGCTTCCGCCGGATCAAGCGCGGCTATTACGCGCTCATCCTGCTGTGCGTCTTGACCTTTCTCTCGCTCTTCGCCGACTTCATCGCGAACCGACGCGCCATCTTCGTCTGGCATCAAGGGAAGGCCTATTTTCCCACCTTCGTGTTCCATACCATGGCGGAGTTCGGCCAGAAAGATGAGTTCGGCTTCGACGACATGGAGGCCGACTACGTCGCGCTGAAGGAGCGTTTCGCGCGCGAGGGCGGCGGCCGGGTCATCATGCCGATGGTGCCGCACGATCCGTATGAACCCGACTTCGCCTACGACGAGCCGCCCCCCAACCCGCCCGACTCGAGACACTGGTTCGGCACCGACTCCCAAGGGCGCGATGTCTTCGCGCGACTCTTGTACGGTTTCCGCATCTCGATCTTCTTCGCGCTCTCGCTCGTCATCGTCGGTCAGACCGTGGGCACGATCATCGGCGCGCTCCAAGGGTTCCTGGCCGGCAAATTCGACCTCCTGAGCCAGCGCGTGATCGAGATCTGGGCGTCGCTTCCGTTCCTCTATGTCGTCATCGTCATCTCGACCTTCGTCGTGCCGAGTTTCTGGATGTTGGTCACGATCTTGGCCGCGTTCCAATGGATCGGGATCACATACTACATGCGAACCGAGGTCTACCGCGAGAAGACGCGCGAGTATGCGTTGGCGGCCCGGTCCTTCGGCGCCTCGCGCGGACGCCTCATCTTCCGGCACCTCTTGCCGAACTGCATCACGCCGCTGGTGACCTTCACCCCCTTCGCGGTCGTCGGCGCGATCTCGACCCTGACGGGGTTGGACTACCTGGGCTTCGGTCTACCCGCCCCCACTCCGAGCTGGGGCGAGATGATCGATCAGGCGCTGCAGAGCGACAACCGCGACAAGACCTGGCTGGCGATCGCCCCCTTCACAGCCCTCTCGCTCACCCTCTTCCTCGTCACGTTGATCGGCGAGTCGGTGCGCGAGGCGTTCGATCCGAAGCAGTACGCGAGGTACGAGTGATGGACAGACAACAGGAAAGACAACGGGGAAGCCAACGGGGAGCAGAGCAAGCGACGCGCTTCGCGCGGTCTTGGTACAGCGTGGGCGTGGGGATGGTGCTGCTGTGCGTAGGGGGGGCGGTTTTTCCGGAGTCGGCCGTCGCTGAAGCGACGACCGACGTCGTGGGCGCGAGCGAAGATTCGCAAGTGGTGACGCTCTACGACGTCTCGAAGCTCGTGTGGGAGACGAACGAGACCGATCCGCCGATCGGCGATCCCAACGCGAAGAAGGGCGGGACGTTCCGGACCTATGACACCTCGTACCCGCTCACCTTCCGGCTCGTCGGTCCCAACTCGAATGACAGCTTCGCCGGATGGAATCGGAAGTTCACCATGGATTTCGCGCTCGTCCTCCGCCATCCGACCACCGACAACTACATCCCTTGGATGGCGTCGCACTGGTCGGTGCAGGACGATCACAAGACCGTCTTCTACAAGCTTCACCGCGACGCGGTCTGGAGCGACGGACGACCGATCACCGCGCATGACTACGTCTTCACGTCGGAAATGATGCGCAGCACCAAGATCGTCGACCCTTACTACAACGACTATTTCGCGACCCACTACGCGTCGGTCGAAGCGATCGACGACTACACCCTGAAGGTGGTCGGCGCGCACGAGAGCTGGCGTCCGCTGGAGGATTTCGGCCTCTGGGCGATGCCGCGCCACACCAACCTGCTCGATGACGAGTGGGTGACGCGCACCAACCTGACCCCGCTTGTCGTGCAGGGCCCGTACACGCTGACCGAGCAGGTCTCGGGGCAGTACGTCACCTTCACGCGGCAGAAGAACTGGTGGGGCGAGAAGCAGCGGTACTTCCAGGGGATGTACAACCCCGACCACCTCCGCATCCAGACGATCAGCGACCAGAATCGCGCCTTCGACTTCTTCCAGAAAGGGGAGATCGACTTCTACACCATCACGAGCGCCAAGCGTTGGGCGACGGAAATGGACTTCCCCGCGCTGAAGAACGGCTGGGTGCACCGCAAGCGACTGTTCATCGACTTCCCGCAGGGGATCTACGGCATGGCAATGAACTTGGAGAAGCCGGTTTTCCAGAACCAGCACTTCCGCAAGGCGCTGCAGTACCTCTTCGACTTCGACGAGCTGAACAACAAGATGATGTTCGGCGCCTACTACCGGCAGATCTCGGCCTTCACCGGTTCCGAGTACAGCAACCGCGACTTGGTCCCCTACGGCTTCGACCCGGTCAAGGGACGCGAGCATCTCCGCCGGGCCGGATTCACCAAGCGCGGCCGCGACGGCATCTTCGTCGACGAAGATGGCCGCCGCGCGGCCTTCACCTTCACCTACGGCTCGAAGAGCCTGGAGAAGCACTTCACCGTCATCAAGCAGAAGTACCGCCGACTCGGCGTCGACATGGTGCTGCAACTGCTGGAGCCGGGCACCGCCTTCGAGCGCGGCCTGGAGCGCCAGTTCGAGATGACGCTGATGTCGCGGACGACCAATTTCTATCCCTCCCCGCACCAGTACTACGCCTCGGTCTTCAAGAAGAGCCGCAACAACAACAACGTTTGGTACTACGGGACCGCCCACACCGACACGCTGATCGACGTGTTCCGCTACGACATGGACCGCGACAAGCGGCTCCAGGCGATGTACGAGCTCGACGCCATCCTCCAGGACGAAGCGTTCTACATCCCGTTCTGGTCGTCGCCGTTCATCCGCTTCGTCTACTGGGACAAGGTGCAGTGGCCTGACTTCTACATGCCGAAGCGCACCGAGCAGTACCTCGACTGGCCGGTCTTCTGGATCGACGAGGAGCGCGAAGAGCGCCTGAAGGCGGCGATGTCGAACGGGACGTCGCTCGGCGAAGACACGGAGGTCGACGTCGATCCGTACGGCGTGAAGGCGAGTCTCGACGCCAAGACCGGCCGAGCCAACTCCGTCCTGGCCCCGGGCGCCGCCGGCGCGACAGTGGCGCCACCGGCAGCGGTCCCGGCGACGCCCGCCGCGGGATCGAACTGAGCAAGGAAGAACGTGGCGCTCCTCGAAGTCCGTGACCTGCGCGTCGTCTTCGACACCGAAGGCGGAGTCGTGCACGCCGTCGACGGCGTCTCCTTCTCGATCGAGAAGGGCCGCACGCTGGGCCTGGTCGGCGAGTCGGGCTGCGGCAAGAGCGTGACCGCCTCGGCCATCTTGCGGCTCGTGCCGAGTCCGCCTGGGCGCATCGTCGGCGGACAGGTGATCTGGAAAGGGCGCGATCTGGTGCAGCTCCCCGTGCGCCAGATGCCGGACATCCGCGGCAAAGAGATCGCCATGATCTTCCAGGATCCGATGACCTCCCTCAATCCGGTGCTCACGGTGCGCCGGCAGATGGAGGAGGTGCTGGCGCTCCGCCAAGGATTGCGCGGCAAGGCGGCGTTGCCTCGTCTGGTCGAGATGATGCAGATGGTCGGGATCGCGGATCCCGTCGCGCGACTCGAGGCGTATCCGCATGAACTGAGCGGCGGCATGAAGCAGCGCGTGATGATCGCGATGGCGCTCCTCTCCGAACCCGACCTCTTGATCGCCGACGAACCGACCACCGCGCTCGATGTGACCGTGCAGGCGCAGATCCTCCATCTGATGAAGGAGCTCCAACAGCGTCTCGGCACGGCGATCTTGCTCATCACGCACAACATGGGCGTGGTGGCCGAGACCTGTGACGAGGTGGTCGTGATGTACGCCGGCCGCGCCGTCGAGACTGCCCCGACGGGTGAGCTCTTCACGCACAGCCAACACCCGTACACGCGCGGGCTGCTCGATTCGATCCCGCGTCCCGGCGTGACGAAGGATCGGACGTTGGCCACGATCGAAGGGGTCGTGCCGTCGCTCATCACGCCGCCAGCCGGCTGTCGCTTCGCCGACCGCTGCTTCCAGGTGCAGCCGAACTGCCGAGTCGACGACCCGCGCCTCGCCGTTGCCGCCAAGACTCCGACCGCCGCGAGTCCGTATGCTGCACCGCACACGGGGGCGCACTCGGGGGCGCACACAGTCGCGTGCCACTACCCATTGTCGGCGCGCTCATGACCGCGTTGGGCCCGAACGAGGAGAAGATGGCGGGAGAGCGTGAGCGAGGCCGAGGACGTGGCGCGTTTGGGTTGACCAGTAGCGCCGCAGTCGTCCCGACTGCGGCGCCTCCGGCCTCCGCGCCGACCACCCAACCTGGAACTCACACGCCGTCTCCACGAAAGAGCGGCGGCGGCGCGTCGGACGCGCCACTGCTACAGATCAAAGACCTCGTCAAAACCTACCCCGTCCGCGGCGGCCTCTTCTCCACCCACAAAGGCGACGTCAAAGCCGTCCAACATGTCTCGCTCGATCTCTGGAAGGGCGAGACACTCGGGTTGGTCGGCGAGTCGGGATGCGGGAAGTCGACGTTGGGACGGACGTTGCTGCGTCTCGAAGAACCGACCTCGGGCGATGTCGTCTTCAATGGCAAGAGCGTGTTGCAGGCCGATCGGGCGCAGCTCTTCGAGCTGCGTCGACATATGGCGATGATCTTCCAAGACCCGTATTCGTCGCTCAATCCGCGCATGCCGGTCGGAGAGATCGTGCGCGAGCCGCTCGAGGTGCACGAAGTCGGCACGCGCGCCGAGCGCTACGAGCGCGTGCGGATGCTCTTCGACGCCGTCGGCCTCAAACCCGAGCAGATCCACCGGTACCCGCACGAGTTCTCCGGCGGACAGCGTCAACGCATCGGCATCGCGCGCGCGCTGGCGCTCGAACCGTCCCTCATCGTGGCCGACGAACCGGTCTCTGCTCTCGACGTCTCGGTGCAAGCGCAGGTTTTGAACCTCTTGGTCGAGCTCCAACGGAAGTTCTCGCTCACCTACCTGTTCATCTCGCACGACTTAGGCGTCGTCGAGTACCTGAGCGACCGCATCGCGATCATGTATTTGGGTCGCATTGTCGAAGAGGGCGACCGCGAGACCCTGTTTCGCACGCAGAAGCACCCGTACACGCGCGCGTTGTTCGATGCCATGCCCATCGCCGACCCCGCCCGCCGCCGTCAGCGCGCGCCGCTCCAGGGCGAAGCCCCGAGCCCCGTCGATCCGCCCGCCGGCTGCGCGTTTCACCCGCGCTGTCCGTTCGCCAAGGAGATCTGCCAGCAGGCCGTGCCGCCGTTGGAGCCGGTCATCGGCAGCGTGGCCGGGCATCGCGTGGCGTGTGTGCGGCAGGCGGAGATCTAGAAACGAGGGAACCCGCTTGTGAAAAATGGTGCAACTGTTGCCGGCAATAGTCGCACCATTTTTCACAAGCCGACTGCGCCAGCGATCGACCCTCCGACCGACGACGCTCGCGCCGTACTCTCGGCGCGCGTCCTTACACTCCCGCGGACCATGCCCCTCGACGAGCCACGACGACCGACCCGCCTCCCGCTCTGGCTGATCATCGTGGCGCTCGCGCTCGGCTTCGGACTCCTCGAGGCGGCGCAAGGACGGTTTCTCTATCGAGAGATTCCGGCGGCGCGATTCTGGCCCGAGGCGATGTGGCGATCGTTGCCGTCGTGGGGACTCTTGGCATTGCTCACGCCGGGTGTGATCTGGATCGCGCGGAAGATTCGGCTGGATGGCCCCCGGCTTCCTCTCGCCCTCGCTCTCCACCTGGCGGCCGCTGCGGTCTTCGCTTTCCTCATATTCCTGCGGATGCGCGCTGATCGCGGCCTGGCGGACAGCGGGAGGTCCGCCGTTCGGCTACTTCCTGGCGCGATTCATCTCCAACTACGCCGTGATGGATGTCTTCATCTACGCCGCGGCCGTGAGCCTGGTCTACGTCGCGCAGCACCAATCGGAGCGTCGCGAGCGCGATCTGCGCGAATCGCGGCTCCAGACCGACCTGGCCGACGCGCGACTGACGGCCTTGCGCGCGCAACTCCAGCCGCACTTCCTCTTCAACGCGTTGAACGCGATCACCGGACTCGCCATGAATCGCGAGCACGAAAAGTTGATTCGAAGCGTCTCGGCGTTGAGTGACCTCTTGCGCCGCGTCCTCGAGGGCGTCGCGGTCCCGTCCACCTCACTCGCGCGTGAGATGGAGTTCAACGACCGCTATCTGGAGATCATGGCGATCCGCTTCGGCGAGAGGCTGCGGATCGAGACCGACATCGCGCCGCAGGCGACCCACGCTTCCGTGCCGAGCCTGATCCTCCAGCCTCTGGTGGAAAACGCGGTGCTGCACGGCGTCGGCCGCACGACCGGCGCGGTCCTTGTCCGCGTGGGCGCCCGGCGGGAAGGCGATGCGCTCGTGCTGGAGGTGGAGAATCGAGAAGTCCGAGAGGCTCGTGAGACCCGAGAGAACCGAGACGCCTCCACCGAGGCGCCCGAACACGCTCCGGTCGAGGCCATCACGCCGACCCGGATCGGACTCGGGCTCGCCAGCACGCGAGATCGACTCGCGCAGCTCTTCGGTGACGACGCGCAGCTCGCATTGCAAGATCTCGCCGGTGGGGGGACGCGCGCCACAATTCGCCTTCCCTGGAGCGAGACATGATCCGGGCGCTGGTGGTCGACGACGAGCCGCTCGCGCTCGATGTCCTGAGCACTTTGCTGCGCGAGCACGCGGACGTCGAAGTCGTCGGCCAAGCGGACAGCGGCGACGGCGCCATCCAGTCGATCTTGCTCCTGCGCCCCGACGTCGTCTTCCTCGATGTACAGATGCCGGGACCGGATGGACTCGAGGTGGTCCGCCGCGTCGCCGAGCGGTACTTGCCGGTGATCGTCTTCGTCACCGCCTTCGACCACTTCGCCGTGCAGGCCTTCGAACTGCACGCGCTCGACTATCTCCTGAAGCCGGCCTCGGCTGAACGCTTCCGGGTCGCGATGGAGCGAGTTCGCCGCGAGCTGGCCCGCGCAGAGCGATCGGGTCCCGCCAGCATCGCGCGGCTCTTGGACGGAACTTCCGCGGATGGCGCCGCGCGATTGCGTCGGTTCGTCGTCCGCGAACGCGGCGACTACTTCTTGGCCCCCGTGGAACAGGTCGAGCGGATCGAGGCGGCCGGCAACTACGTCGAGCTGCACTGTTTCGCCGCCAAGGCGTCCGGTTCCGAGACCGTCCATCTGATCCGCGAGACGATGGCGCACCTCGAACAGATCCTCGATCCCGAGGTTTTCGTCCGTATCCATCGGTCGCGCATCATCCAGCGTGCGCGCGTCGACACGATGCAGCCCAACGGCAGCGGAGATTTCGAAGTTCGCCTCCGCAGCGGCTCGGTGGTCGAGATGAGCCGCACGTACAAAGGTGGATTGCTCTCGCGCGACTGATCCGCTCCGCGAGTCCCGCGGCGAATCCCGGCCATTCTCCCGTCTCGTCCCACCCCGTTGCGACTCATCCCCACTCGCGTGCGCGCCCGCTCGAGGCGGGTCATCCTCATGCTTCGCCGGGTTGGATGGGACTTCGCCAGAGGAAGACGGGAGCCACGAGAAGATGTTGACCCCACGAGCCACGCGCCCTCTCGCACTGTTCTCTGCCCTCGCGCTCGGAGCTTCCGCGCTGTCCGCGCTCCCCTGCGCCGCGCAGACTTTCGTCGCCGTCTCCTCCCCCGCCATCGCGAGCCACGTCGGCTTCTCGACCGGGGCCGCCTGGGTCGACTACGACGGCGACGGCGATCTCGACCTCTACGTCGTCACGGCGTTCGGCGCGAACAACGACAACGTGCTCTATCGCAACGACGGTGGCTCGGTCTTCACGCGCATCACCGCGTTCCCGCTCACGAGCGACGGCGCGTTCACCGTCTGCAGCACCTGGGCCGACTTCGACAACGACGGCGACCTCGACTGCTTCGTCTCCGGACTCGATTCGGCCGGAGGCGCGCTCGGCATGAGCGGCGGCAACCGCCTCTTCCACAACGACGGTGACGGAACCTTCACCGAGATCACCATCGCACCGTTCGCCGCGGACCCCGCGTCGTTCCACCATCCGACCTGGACCGACTTCGACGGCGACGGCGACCTCGACGTCTGCTTCGTCCGGGACAACAACCAGACCAACCGCTACTACCGCAACAACAACGACGGCACGTTCACGAGTGGCACTACCGGCGCCTTCGTCACCACCAATCGCTCCGAGTACGGCGTGGCCAATGGCGATTTCGACGAAGACGGCGACCTCGATCTCTTCCTCCCCAACGCCCGCAGCGAAGCCGCCAGCACGCTCTATCGAAACGACCTCACCGGCGCCAACCACTGGCTGAAAGTGCACTGCACCGGCGCGGCCTCGAACCGCTCCGGCATCGGCGCCAAGGTGCGGGTGAAGGCGACCGTCGGCGGCGCCCCCCGTTGGCAGATGCGCGAACTCACCGCCAGCTCCAGCTACGGCGGAAACAACGCCCTCGACGCGCACTTTGGACTCGGTGACGCGTCAACACTCGACTCCCTGCGAGTCGAGTGGCCCGGCGGCCACGTCGACGTGCTCACGAACGTCGCGGCCGATCAGCTCATCGAGATCGAAGAGAGCCCGGCGGTGGCCGTTCAGGACGCCGCGAACCCCGCCATCCGCCCGTCTTCGCTCGCGCTCGTGATCACTCCCAACCCCGTCCGCCTCGGCCTCGACCCAGGCGCCGTAGACGTCCGCTTCGAGATGCCCGCCACCGGAGTCGCACGCCTGACCGTGCACGACATCCGGGGTCGAGTTGTCTCCGAGCTCGAGACCCAACGTCTCGCCGCCGGCTGGCACGCGTTGGCCCTCGGGCTCCCGCCCGTCGCCGCAGGTGTCTACTTCGTTCGCTTGAGCGCGCCGGGTTCGCCGGGCTCGCCGGGCGCAGCGGAAGTGGAGCGACTCACCATCGTCCGGTGAGTGGATCGCAGGACCTCGGCGGCCCGCGCGAAGGGGCCGCCGTCCTCGGCGGCGGCGGCGGCTTCACAGCCGGCCGCCTTTTCGCTAGATGACGACGAGAGGCTCTCGCGCACTCGGGCGGCCGTCTACTGTCGCCGTTGCCGTGTCCCACGCACACTCGTTTTGAAACGAGTTGCACTATTTTTCACAAGCCCATGCCACCGCGTTTGCCCGATTCCGCTGGCGACCCGACTTCGCGGCCGATCGCGTCGTAGGTCGCGTCGTAGGTCGCATCGTAGGTCGCATCGTAGATTGCGGGCCGCGTCCCGCGGACTCGTGTTGAAACGAGCTCCGTTCTTCGACGACGGCAGCGACCTGGAGGCACACCCTCCCTCACCCGTCCGGCCCGATCAGAGTCGCCGGTTGTCTCTCCCCAATCCCCGTCCTACTGTTACCGTCGGTTGAAAGGTGGCCCCATGGGGTCGTGGCCGCCTCTCCTTCCCTTGGAGGCCATCGATGCTAGTCCGCCGTCGCACGCCTTCGTTCGCGCGCTTCCTGCTGTTCTTGCTCGCGGCCAGTTCGGCCGCACTGCTCCTCAGTTCACTCGCAGTCGCCCCCTCCGACGCCCGCATGGCCCCACCCCTCCCGTGGAATTGGAATGACGGGCAAGGGGATGAGGACCCGTTTTTCACCGATCCATCCGAACCCACGTATGACGTAGGCGGAAACGAGCAGGGTCGAGTCTCCCCGATCGGCATTGACAAGAGGACAACGAGGTCACCGGCACCGACAGCCCGCTCGTCGGAAGAAACATCACTGGATCGGGTTCGGCAGTTCTTTGCCTTGCTCTCGCACCGGCTCCTGATGGGTCGGTAGCTAGCCCCAGCGTCTCGACTCATCGGCGAACTTCAGGCGGACGGGGAAATCATGGACGGCGACATCGGCGCGACGACGAATCCTCAGGACTTGAAGCGGCCCGGATCTCGCACGCTGTTGCGGGTCTATCTAGCCGCGGGTCGCGGCGACGACGCAGTTCAGGAACTGGTCAAGCTCGAGATCTCCGAGGGGGAATGCCTCGAAGATGAACGTCTCGTCGCGGAAGTTCTGGAAAAGACGCATCAGCTGCCAGCACTCCAAGGGAGGAGCGATCGGATCCTTTCGCAGGCGTCCGCGCCCCGTTCCGTAGTAGGTCTCGCTCTCTACCACAGTGAGCGACTCGCCCGACACCAGAGCGGCTACGCCAGGTCCATCGAACGAATTCAGGAGTTCCTGAGCTCGGCGAGTGAGAAACCACTGGACGCTTACGTGAGTGGCTGTCTGTACCTACTCGCGGGAGGCTGCTGGAGGCGACTCCGACGGTTCGACGACGCTCTGCGAAGCCTCGAAACCGCGCTTCGGCCCTTCGAGGCGGCCGGTGAGGTCGAACGTGTTGGCGATTGCCTGATGATGATCGGCCTGAACGCCAAAGCGGGACGCGACTGGGACGAGGCCGAAGCGTTGCATGGCGCAGCAGTTGACCTCTATCAACGCCATGGTCTGGTTCAGAATCTCATCGTAGCGATGGCGAACCTGAGTGTGCTCCGGCTCTTCCGCGGACACTTTCAGTCGGCCGAGTTCGCACTGATGCGAACATTGGCGCTCGCGGAGGAGTGCGGTGACGACGTACGCAGACTCGTCGCCATCCGCGACCGCGCGCTCACACTCGCGCGAACGGGGCGGCTCGAGACGGCTCGGAGTGAGTTCAACCACGCCCTCACCCTCACCCGCCGCCACGGCACTCCGCGCCACCACGCCCTCCTCCACGAGTACCTCGGAGAACTCGCGCTCCACGAGGGGCGACTGGGGGTCGCGCGGCGTTGGCTGAAGAAGGGCTACGAACTCGCGCGGCGCACGCCTGAACTCGACATCATGGGAGAGACACGGTGTCGGTTGGCGGAGGTCGAGCTGCGCGCGGGAAACGTCGAGTTGGCGCGTGCGATCATCGATGAGTGCCTGGCGGACTTCGAGAAAATGGAAGACCTGTATGAGGTGGCGGTCTGCCGGCGTGTGCGCGGAGAGGTGCTCAGCGCGCAAGGCGCCGACGACGAAGCGCGGACTGCGTGGGAACAGGCGTTGGAGTTCTTCGAGGCGATCGGCGAACGGTACGAGCGCGAGAAAGTCGTGCGGCTGCTCCGCGGCGACTCGGCGGTCGGTGCCGCAGGTGGGTCGGACAACCTCCCGCCGACTCCCGAAGTGCACAGTCTCGACCTGGCGCCGATCTCGGACTTCGCGGGGATCATGACGCCTGCACCGTCGAGCGCCTCGCCCAGGAAGAGGGGCCGCCCGCTCGTCCGTTGGTCGCACACATCACATGCGGATTTTCCCGAGATCATCGGGGCGCACCCGGTGCTGCTTGCGGTCCTCGATCGCGCCAAACAGTACGCGGAGAGCGATAGTCCGGTCCTGATCCAAGGTGAGACGGGCACGGGCAAGGAACTCGTCGCGGCCGCCCTGCATCGACTGGGCGCGAATCCGACGGGCGCGTATCTCCCCTATAACTGCGGCGGTGGGTCGCCCGAACTCATCGACGCCGAACTCTTCGGGCACACGCGCGGATCGTTCACGGGCGCCATCTCGGAACGATTGGGTCTCATCCGATCGGCGCGCAACGGGACGCTGTTCCTCGATGAGATCGGAGAGTTCGAAGAGAATCTGCAGACGCGTCTGCTCCGCTTCCTCGATCGCGGCGAGATCCGCGTTGTCGGCAGCGACCGGCCGGAGCAAGTGCCGGTTCGCGTCATTGCAGCGACGCATCAGGACCTCGATCGAGAGGTCGGAAACGGAAAGTTCCGCCGCGATCTACTCCATCGATTCTCGCTGCGTCTGAGCCTTCCTCCTTTGCGTGAACGTCGATCGGACATCGTGCTCTTGATCGATCACTTCGTCCGCGAAGTGAAGGTGCGCAAACCGGAGTTCGGCGGGCTCGGCGAGATCGTGATCGAGCAGATGCTCCGCCACGATTGGCCGGGCAACGTCCGCGAACTGCGCAATGCGATCCTCGATCTGGGCTTGTGCACCGCCGCCGGGCGGATGGCGGAAGACTGGCGGGCGACTGTCGATACAAAGGAAGCGACCGAGACGACGACGGTCCTCTCGCGCGAGGTGATCATCGCCGAACTGCAACGGAGCGGTGGTCTCGTGCGCGGCGCTTGTTCACGCCTCGGCATCTCCCACCAACGCTTCTACCGGCGCTGCACGGAGTTGGGAATCGAGATCGAGGCGTATCGGAGCTGACGCCACTCGGGACCTCCGCCAGGTCCCGCCAAGCAAGACCGACCCGCCTCAGCGCAGCTTCACGACCTTCGATCGCGTCACGCCGGCGCCGCTCGCCCCCACTAGCTCGACTCGCACGAAGTAGGCGCCAGTCGGTACGGGCGAACCCTCTCGGCTCGAGCCGTTCCAGAGGACGATGTGTTCTCCGGCCGTGCGGCGGTCGTCTCGCCGGCTCCAAACGCGCGCTCCGCTCGCGTCGAACACGTCGATCGAGCAGCGCTGTTCGGTTTCAAGTTGGAAGCGGATGTAGACGCCGGTCGAGAAAGGATTGGGCTCGACGACCAACGGATGCGCGATCGACGCGAGCAGGCCTGTCGGCGCGTCTTCGAAACGGATCTCCAGATGATGGTCTCCGGCCGGCAGGGTCAGTGACGCGAGACCGTCGAGCGACCAGACACGACCGCTAGCGGGATCGCGCAGCGTCGCGCGCGGACGCGGCGGCTCCCCGGAGTCGCCCGATAGGGGAACGGGGATCGTGGCGGAGATCTCCACCGGCCCATTCGGCGCGTTGATCTCGAGCGGCCAGATCACGGCGCCGCCGTTGGAGGGACGCACGTCGCGCAACAGCGACTCGAGGCGAGCGCTGGGATAGCTGTCGTGGACGGCGCCCGCCTCAGACGCCCACAACACGGCGCGCAGTGAGCGATCGGGCGCGAGCGGCGGATGCGGCGCATCCAACCAGTCCAAGCCGTTGCGAGCGGCGGGATCGACGCCGAACTCCACGCCGACTTTCTCCCCCGCGCTGCGGAAGCTCATCGAGCCGGTCCACCGCGGGTCGGGAGACGTCACGTGCGCTGCGTCCGCTGCGTGCGCCGCGTCCGCGGCCGGCTCCGCTTCACGCGCTGGGATCAACAACGTCAGAGCTCGATCGGTGAGATTGCGGATCCAGCAACCATCCCACGGGGCCAACTGCCGCGGCGCCAGATCGTAGGGATAGAGCGGCTCACTCGGATCGAGCGTGTTCGGCGCGTAGTGACAGATCGACGACCCCACGAGGCCGAACTCGGCGGCGGCGGCGTAGGACATTTCCTCAGCGCCGTCGCGGATCCCAACCGAGAACGGATCGAGCGGCGCCGGATACGCGGCGGGATTGCCGACCATGCTCCAACCTGGGGGGAGCGCGATCTCGAACGCGCTGCGATCATCGGGCGGAAGGTTCGAGATGCCCTCGAGTTTCCACTCCGGCGGCGGCTGCGCAAAACCGATCCAGTAAGCCGCGCCGAAGTCGAAGGCGGTCCGTCGCGTGGCGTCGACGGCGGAGTACGTCGCGAGGGTGGGATCCCAGCGGCTCATCTCCCAACTGCTCGGGCCGGTGGGGCCGAAGAGCGCGCTGAGTCGCGTCCAGGCATCGTGTCGATCCGCCGCGAGGAGCGGCGCCGAGATCATGCGCAGCGCGGACGGTTCGATCGTGGGCGCTTCCACGGCGCCGGCCGACGCGATCCGCTTCGGCGCGTCCGGCGTCCCGAAGCTCGTTTCCGTTCCATCGCCCGTCGTGCAGACCAAGTAGTACTCGATGCCGCGGACGGCGGGGTCCTCGACTCCCAGCTCGGCAGTCCAGGCGCCGGGGCCGTCGGAGAAAGCAGCGATCGGAAGGTACGCGCGACTGCCCGCGATCCGCTGTTGTCCGCGGAGCGAGACGATGGCGTCCGAAGCGACGACAACCCACTCGAAGGCGCCGCCATTCGGATCGATGGCGACATGCAGAATCGGACGATCGCAGGTGATCTCGGCGCAAGTCCGGCCGATCGCCCACCGCAGTCCCCCGCGCGCGCGACACTCCAAACGCGTCACGACGGCGCACACGCCGTCCGGCGCACAGCAGGCGCCCGTGAGCATCGAACAAGGATTCGCGTCGCAGAGACTCCCCTCACCCATCCAGATGGACTCGCCCGCGCACTCGGTCGCTTCGGCCAAGGCGCACGACCCATCCTCCGCGCAACAGGCGCCGAGCCTCGAGGGCTGAGGACAGGGATTCGGATCGCAATCCTTGAAATCGCCCTGAAAGACGCCCCCTTTGACCTCGCAACGCTCGCGGTCGTGTTCTTCGCACACACCACCTTCGTAGCAGCACGCCGCGTGCGCTACGACGTACGCCGCGCCCAACGTGAGAAGCATGGAGAGTCCGCAGCCGAGCAGACGGGTAGCGAAGGCGATGCGAGGCTTCGCTCGCAACGGAGAGTGGAGAGGAACGAGTACGGCGATCGATGGGGTCATGAACGACCTGCGCCCCGAGGGACGAGTTCGACGTGTCCGTCAACTCTAGGAGCGCCTTCGCTCCCTGTCCACGAACGCATGCGTGAGCCTCCGCGTGGCGCGCGGTGGTCCGCATCGTCGTCCCAGAACTGCCCGAGACGGTAGTTCCTACAATGCCGGGCGCGCAGTGCGCAGCGCTCGGCCATTGAAATGATCGAGCTGTAATCCACCTTGGCTACTACAGTTACGCTGAGCACCTGTTCGCCCCCCGGCGATTGGCACGCATCGTGAGCAGACTCCCGCTGGACGCACATCTCTTGCGACTCCGCAGTGGAATCCGTTGCGTCCTCGATGCACCCATGAGGAGAAGACCCATGTTGAAGCAATCCCACGTCTCTCGAGTACCGCAGGCAGCCGGCGGCGCTCGCTCTCCTCGGATCTCGGCGTTCTCGCTCGTCATGTTGGGAGCGCTAAGCTTATCCGCATCCCACGCGTTCGCCCTCGGAGTCGGCAACTGGGGACCGCACGTCGCCTATACGAAGGTGGCGGACGCCGATGACGGCAACTACCTGGTCGGCGGACACCTCGAAATGATGTTGGCGCCGATCCTGGGCATCCAAGGCGCGGTCGACTACCGATCGTCCGAGCCTTTCGGCGACACGATCTTCCCGGACGCCGTGGAAGTGCGAAGCATCCCGATTACCGCAACCGCGCGCCTGTACCTGCCCACGCCGGCCTTCTCGCCCTTCTTGGGCCTGGGCGCCGGTTGGTATCACGTGAACTATGACTACTCGAAGCAGATCGAGAACCAGCTCGGCTTCAAGGACGAGCGCGTCTCGACCTTCGGTTGGCACCTGGGCGGCGGCGCGAAGGTCCCGATCTCGCCGCGGTTCTCCTTGGGCGGCGAAGCGCGTTACACGTTCGTCGATCCGGAGCGCAATCTGAACGATGACGTCGCCGACGAGATTCGCGACTTCGACTACGACAGCTTCTATCTGATCGGAGCGTTGAACATCGAGTTCTGAGCCGACCCCGAGCCGACCCTGAGCCTCACCCTGTCCCGTTGACATTTCCCGGCGCGCCGAGGCAAGCTCCCCGCGCCGGGGACCAGCTCGTCAACGCTTAGGGACAACTACAGATATGCAACCGCGGTCACTCGGCGCCGGGCCTTCGGGCTGGTCTCGCACTGCGCTCTGCGCACTACTGGCGCTTTTCGCCCCACTGCTCCAAGGCTGCCCCTCCGCTCGCGAACCACGCCTCGTGCTGCTGGTCGTGATCGACACCCTCCGCGCGGATCACATCGGTTGCTACGGCTACGAAGCGATCTCCACTCCGACCCTCGATCGACTCGCACGGGAGGGGACGCTTTACGAGAACGCGATGACCGCTGTGCCGCTCACGCTGCCGTCGGTCGCGACGATGCTGACCGGCGCCTATCCGCTCCAACACGGCGTGCGTGACAACGGCCCGTTTCGATTGGCCGATGGTTGGGAGACGCTGGCCGAGCGGTTCCACGAGACGGGCTTTCGCACCGGGGCGTTCGTCTCGGCGCATGTGCTCGCGAACGAGCATGGACTCGAGCAAGGCTTCGAGATCTACGACGACGATCTCGCCGAGCGCTACGAGACGCACCATCCGATGATGCGCGGGATGGAGGATCGCCTCCAGGGGATCGAGCGCCGAGGCGAGAAGACGATCGATCGCGCGCTCGAGTGGATGCGCGCCGAGCCGGGTCGCGACGCCTTCGTGATGGTGCACCTCTTCGATCCTCATCTCCCACGCGACCCGACGCCGGAGTTCCGCGACCGGTATCCGGAGCAGCTCTACGACGGCGAGATCGCCTCCGTCGATCACCAGATCGGCCGACTGTTGGAAGGGGCGCGCGAGCGGTGGGACGACTCCCAGATCGTCACGGTGGTCGTCGGTGATCACGGCGAGGGTCTCTTCGATCACGAAGAGGAGTTCCACGGCGTACTCCTGTTCAACGAGACGATGCGGGTGCCGCTCATCTTCCATGGACCCGGAATCGAGCGGGGGCTCCGCGTCCGCGAAGTGGCGCGGACGATCGATATTGCGCCCACGATCTGTGCGCTCACCTCGATGACGCCACTCCCTCGGAGCTCCGGGGCAGTGCTGCCGGGAATCTCGGCGGCGTCCGGCGACCGCTCGTCGCTCGCGCACGTCGCCTACATGGAGACGCTCCGTCCTCGGCTCTCGCATGGATGGTGCGAACTGCGCGGAGTCAGGATCGAGGACTGGAAGTTGATCGAGGGTCCGACGGTCGAGCTCTACGACCTGGCGAGTGATCCGCGCGAGCGCACGAATCTCGCCGACGGGCGGCCCGCCATTCGCGATTCGTTGCTCGCATTGATGGACGCGGCCGCGTGGCGAAGTCTGGGCGCCGGACGCGACCCCGCGACCTTCTCGGCGTCGACTCGAGAAGATCGCGAACGCCTGCTCAGCCTCGGGTATGTCTCGCCAGCCGAAGCGCCGAGTTCCCTCTCCGACTCCGCCGCCATCTGGGGATTCCCTGCCCACCGGCGCGGCGTCGAGTTGGGTATGGCTGATCCACGGGAGCGGCTCGTCGGGCACACGAACCGCGCCACCGCTCGATCGCTGGTCATGAGCGCGAAGGAAGCGCTCCGGAGCGGCCATCTCCCCGCCGCCGAAGAGAGCTTCCGCGCCGCGCTGCACTATCACGCGGAGTCGATCGACGCGCATCTCGGCCTCGCGGAGGTCCTCGAACGGACCGGACGTTTCGCCGATGCCTTGAAGATTCTCGTCGGCGCCGAGGATCTCGCACCGGACGATCCGCGCGTCCTGGCCGCACGCAAGGAATTGGTCGGGCGTCATGACTCGTTGCGCGGTCGAGGGGACGGTGGTTGACCGCACGGCGCTGCGCTGCGCTGCGCAGCGCGTCAGCTCACTCGAAGACCGTTCGCTGGACCGGGCGCCGCAACGTGAACGTGCAGGGGACGCCGGCGACCCCGTCGCCGATGACCGTCACTCGGCGCGTGTTCTCCCCTTCGATGCGCAGACCCGGCGCCAACGACTCTCCGTCGATCATCACCTCGTGTGATCCTGCGAAGAGGTTTCTGAACTCGAAGCGCCCTTCGGCATCGGTGTAGGTGAACGCGAGTCCGTCGAGGACGATCTTGGTGCGGGCCAGCCCTATCGGCGTCAGGTCGGCGACACGCGTGACCGAATCGTCCGCCAGCACGACGCGGCCCTCCACCCACCCGACGCGGCGCACGAGCGGAATGTCGAAATCGAGGAGACGGTCGGCGGAAACCTGGATCTCGACCGTCTCGAGATCATCGAGCAAGTAGAGGGTCGGCACCGACTCCGGGAGCAACCGAACGAGGTGGCGGCCGGGTGGAACGAGCACCCGATAGCGACCGCCGACGCTGCTGACCGCCGGCTGCCGAGTCTCGTTGTCGACCACCACGGCGATCTCCGGAATTCCAGGTTCATCTTCCTGACGAACTCCGTCGCGATTCCGATCCTCGAAGACGACGCCGCCGATCACCTGCCGCGTCGGTTGCGCCAGCGCGTCGGCGGAGGGGAACGCGACTCGGTTGCGGCCGCCGCCGAAGGAGCGAGACGCGCCGAGCTGCATCACGTGTTGGCGCTGCCGCGGGTGCACCACCATCTCGTAGCTCGCTTCCATCGACAGCCCGCGCGCGACGTTGATGCGCACGCCGAGGGCGCCTCGCGTCTCCGTCGGACGAAACGTGCCGAGCGTGCGCTCATGGATCTGCGTCACTCGCGCGGTGATCGGGCAGTGCTGCCAGAACTCGAGCGAGGAGAGTTCCGCGAACGAGACGAGACGCACGCCGCCCGGCTCCTGCCATGCCGTTTGTTGCTGGAAGACGAGGGATGCGTCGCCGGGGAGTCTCAAACTGAGGCCGCCGCTCAGGTACTCCCTCGCCCCCGCGCCTTCTTCGCGCCAATGGTTCCAGCGCAGCGAGACGGTGGCGGAAGGGACCGACTGGGCCGCCGAAATGGAGTGAGACACGATCTCTTGCGGCGCCTCGGCGCGTTCGCGCTGCCGCTGTTCGCGCTCGAAACTGAGCTGCGTTCCGAGCCACGGCGCGCGCAGCTCGAACCTTCCGCCCCAGTTCCAGCCGCGGTTCGCGCGTTCCTGCGCGAAGACAAGTGTGTCGGACGACGCCTCTCGCTCGCGCGTCGAGTCGAGCGGCCGGTAGCGCCAGTGTCCGCCGAAGAGCCCGACGCTCGAGCGCCCGCTGAGACGGACCGTGAGGTCCGACGCCGCGACCGCGCGCGGCGTCGCCGTCACCACTCCCATCGAGCCGAGCTCAACCATTCGGCCGCTCGCGGTTCGTCCCTCCGCCGCCCAGTTGAAGCGGCGGTGCGCGCTGCGCACCCGGTAGACGAGCTGACCACCCACCTCGCGGCCCATCCCATCGCGCCTCTGGGCCAGTCGCGAGAGGGCGAGGTCCGCCCGCAAGCGGCGATAGCGTCCTTCGAATCCGACGCCATACGTCTGTCCCGATCGGATCGGGCGGTCGCCGACGATGTCGCTCCTCGCATGATCAGCGAGGTGCGCCCACTGGGCCGTCGCGGTCAGTCCGGGGACAAGGCGTCCCGACACGCGCAGCATTCCTACGCTCCGAGGGAATCGGCTGGCGAGCGCGTTCTCGTGACGAACCGCCGCTCGGCCGAAGAGCATCTCGGTCGTGACTCCGAGTTCGGCGCCGGAACGGCTCGTGCGCTCCACCCGAACCCCGCGCGCCGTCAATCCACGGGCGACCGGCCCCCGCGCGACCGCAGGGAGATCGCCGCCGGTGAGCCGCCAGCCGCTGAAGGTGTCGAGCCGCAGCAGCGCGCGCGAGAGGCGCCGTTGGTCCTCGCGCTCCGCGGCATCGAACTCGGCCCCCAAACGGCCATACCTCACGAGGGTCTCGAGCCCGAGACGGAGCTGCGTGTCGGTCTCGTGCGCGCCTCGAACGGAACTCGAGCTGCGGAAAGCGTGGAAACGCGCGCTCTGCCACGCCGTTTCCCGCCTCGCGTCGGCGAGGAGCGCGGGAGAGGGGCGCCTCTCCTCGCGGACGCGCTCGGTCAGCCGCGGAGGAAGCGGGAGCGAGAAGGCGGATCGTGGAATGGCGCGCACGCCGAAGTCGGACCGCGAGAGGGACGAGTCGGCAGGCGGCGAGGGGAGCGTGGCGGGGAGTGAGAGCGTCTGCGCGTGTGCCGTTCCGATCGCGCTGAGGATGAGGGAGAGCGCGAGGACGGCGTGCTGGCTCACCGGCGAACCTCTGCGATCGGCGAGCGCGGATTCGAACCTGGCGCCACGCCGGGAATCGGAGGCGGGTTCGGTCTCGAGGCCAAGTCGCTCGGCACGGAGAACGACTTCACGCCCTGCACGAGGGCGTCGAGCCCTAGGTCGAGCGTCACCACCATGCGGTAGGAGCCTGGAGCGGGCGGCGCCCAGAGTCGCTTGTACGTCAGTTCGTGATCCGGCAGGAGGACGCGAGTCGGAATGCGCGCCTCGAGCAGGGTCGCGTCGTCGGAGCCGAGTACCTGCACCCATCCGGCCGGATAGTGATAGACGTTGCCGCGATTGCGCACCGCGAACTCGAGCGAGAGGCCGCTCGTATCGCCCGCGGCGTTGACCTGCATGGCGGCGATCGCGTCGTCGCGCTCTTCGGTCCCTTCGGCCGTGAGATAGATGGTGGCGCCGAAGGAGACGTTCGTGACGAGACCGAGTCCGTTGGAGGGGCCGCCTCCTTCACAGTCGAAGAAGACGATCGCCCAGTACGAGCCGCTAGCCGAATCGGGCAGGGCGGCCGTGATCCGCACGATGCCGGCATCGTGGGGTCCGACCGTGAACTCGTTCGATTCCGGCGCGATGAAGGCGGCGGCCGAGCGTCGGTCCGGTTCCGCGGGAGCTAGCTCCATCTCGCCGTGGGGAGACGAGGTCCAGTCGACCACGCGCGTCTGGACTCGCATCGGCGCTTCGCCGTTGTTGTAGACATTGACCGTGCGGACGGTCGAGTGACCGGCGGGCGCCGTTATCTGGAGCTTCATGGGCGAGACGCTCATGCGCAGGCCATCGCCGGCCTGAGCGGGCAGATCATCGAGGAGCAGCAGCCCGGCGAGACAGAGTCCTGTCAGCGCGGGGCGGACCCCGAAGCGACGATGCGGTTTCGATCCATCCTGGATCCGCACGTTCACCATCCATGATGAACCCTCGCCCGAGAGAACCTTCGCGCCGGGCGTCCTGCCCGAGCAATCGAGGTCCGGAGCGACGGGCGGGCTACTGCACGGTCACCGTGTAGGTCAGAGTCGTCGTGTACGAGGTCGTACCCACGCCGCCGATGTCGAGATAGGTCCAGAGATCGCTGACTCGGATGTCGGTATCGACGACCTGGAACGTCGGCTGCTCTTCGTCGGTCGTCCAGATGTCCTGATCGCTCCCGGTCAGCGTCGTGTAGGAGCTGATCGTGCTGCCGGAGCCGCCCGCGACGGTCTGGGTCTTGAACGCGATGTCGTCCACTGCGATGCCGGGCGTGCCGTCGACACTCTTGAGCGAGAGCACCATCCCGGTGCTGCTGTTGCTGCGCACCTGCACGGCGATACCGGCCGCGCCCTCGGCCACCACGAATCCGCTCTCGTAGTCCGATTGCCCCGGCGTGAGGGTGACGCTCGCGTCATTGATCTGGATCTCGACCGTCGCGGTCGCCGCCAGCGTCACGTCGGAGGTTCCGCTGGTCGCCGCTCGAGCGAGTCCGGCGGTCGCGCCCGACAACAGTAGAACCGCGATGGCCGTTGCTCCCCGCCACCGCGGAGGCCCGTTGCTTCCCGCCCTTTGCTCCATCATCTCGATCCTCCGATTGGCCTGTCTCATTTGCCCGCATCGTCTCGATGGCGTCCAGACAGACTTTCGGCCGATCGGTCGCGAGACTTTACATCCTCGCGATGAGCGGTTTGATGGTGTCGCGGGCGAAAGCGGCGAACGTGGTCGGTGTCGTGTTGGCGGCGTCCCGTCGTTCCTCCGGCGCCATCGATCCGCTGACCATGCCGGCCAGCGTCTTCATGTACTCGCGCGCGAATCCCTCGGGGATGCCCATCCCTTTCATTCCCTCGATCGCTTGGTCGGGCGGAATCTGCGTATAGGCGACCGGGCGGCCCAGCTCCGCGGTCAGGATCACGGCCACTTCGGCATGCGAGAGATCGCGCGGTCCGAGGACGGCCTGAGTCGAACGGCCGCGCCAGCCCGGATCGGTCACACGCCGATAGGCGACTTCCGCGATGTCGCGCGTCGCGACCATCGGCACGCCGAGATCGGCCGGGACCGCGGAGAACATCGCGCCCATTCCCGCGATGAGCGGGAGGTACGAGAGGAAGTTCTCCATGAAGAACGCGGGGCGCAGGTGCGTGATGTCCGTGAACTCCTGCTCGAGCGCGAGTTCGGCGGAGGCGAGCGAGTCGACGAGACCATTGCCCGCACGGTGCTGCGCTCCAACGCTGGAGAGATGCACCACACGGCTCGCACCGACTGCCTTCAGGGCCGCGATTCCGGCGGCGGTCATGCGCTCCCGCACGGCGTGCGGCGTTTCCGAGAAGACCACGGGGGCGAGCCAGAAGTGGACGTCCGCGCCGCGCATCGCGTCGGTCAGAACGTCGACATCCTCGAGCTGCCCGGGGACGATGCGCGCACCGCGCTGGGTCAGCTCTCGCACCTTCTCCAGACTCCGCGCGATGGCCTGCACCTCGTGCCCCCCGTCGAGAAGCCGCGCACTCAGGGCGCGACCGATGTTGCCGGTCGGAGTGGAGACGAAGACCTTCATGCCAACCTCTCGTAGTCGTAGATCATGAGCGGAGTCACCCCCGCCAGCCGGAGGTGGATGGTGAGTTGCCCGCGGTGATGCCAGTGTTCGTCGTAGGCGAAGACAGCGAACTGTAAGCCGGTGAGCGTCGTGCCGTACGCGTCGATCGGCTGGGCGAGCTGCGCATCGGTCACGTCGGCGAAGAGCCGGAACATCTTCGCGACCTGCGCGTCGCAGAAGGCGAGCATCTCCGCCTTGTTCTGGAATTCAGGCTCGGGCGTGGAGACGAACGTCTTAGTCGTGACCGTCTCCAGCGCATCGCCCAGGAACGTGTAGTTGTGCGAGACGATCTCGGCGGTGCTCCGCATCCCCGCCGCCGGCCGCAGCGAAAGTGCGCTCTCCGGAAACTGGTCCAAGAGCAGGCGCGTCATCCCGAGTACGCTCCGAAAATAGCCGTACTGACCTTCCAGGGTGGCTTTGTCCATCTTCTCCTCCCGAGTCTCATGATCCCGGTAAACCGTTGATGCCACGAGCGACTACAGTGACACGGCGTCCCCCGAAAAAAAATCTCTACAACTCGGTTGTCTGTACCGTCCAGCCGGTATAGCTTCCGCGTCCCATGGATACCCGCTGCAAGCTCCTCCAAGCCGCTTCCGAGATCGTCCTGCAAGACGGGACCAACGGTCTGACGCTCGATGCCGTCGCCAAGCGCGCGCAGGTCAGCAAGGGCGGGCTGCTCTACCACTTCGCGAGCAAAGAAGCGCTGGTCGAGGGACTGATCGACATTCTCGTCCGCGGATTCGAAGAGGCGCTGGCGGCGCACGAGGCGGTCGAACCGCCGGGTCCGGGACGATTGACGCGCGCCTACCTCAGGGCAAAGGCGGATATGGTGGAGCGATCGAATTCCTGCGCGGAGATGTCGGGACTCTTGGCGGCGGTGGCCAATCGGCCCGAGTTGCTGTGCCGGTTTCGCGAGCGGATGGCGTCGTGCCGATTGCGCCTGGCGGACGACGGCATCGACCCGGCGACAGCGGCGATCGTGCAGCTCGCGGCCGACGGCCTGACCATGACCCACCTCCTCGATCTGCACCCGCCGACCGCCGAGCTGCGCGGCGAGATCGTCGCGAGGCTCGTGGAGCTGACCCATGCCGCGGACGGCGCTCACGCCGCCCGCCCCCTTTTGCCCACCGCACGACGCACAACGAAGAGCAGTTGAGAGAGAGACCTGGGGCCGTTCGAGGAGGCGACGGGATGATGAGGACAGTGATGAGGACAGTGATGAGATCGAGTGCATGCTTGCTCGCGGGCCTGCTCCTGCTGACCGCGGCAGGCGTGGCTCGCGGTGAGACTCTGCCGCTCCTGGAGACGCAGCCCGACAGCGCATTGGCCGTCGCGCTGAGGCAGGTGGCGGGTGAGTCGCTGCCGCTGAGCGACGCGGTGGGGGCGGCCCTGGAGCAGTCGACCGAAGTTCGCGTGGCGGAAGCCGATCTGGCCGCCGCGATCGGCGCGTTGAAGCGCGAGAAGGGGAGCTTCGATCCGGAGCTTTTCGCGGCGCTCTCGCGGTCGTCGAGCGAGGCGCCGACCGCGTCGTTCTTCGCCGGGGCCGAGGTTCTCGAGCAACAGACCACGCAGGCGAACGGCGGCGCGCGCGTCCTCCTTCCGATCGGGACCCGGATCGAGGCGTTGATCTCGACGAACTCTCTGGAGTCGAACTCCAGCTTCGTCGGACTCGACCCCGAGAAGAACGCGACGACGTCACTGACGGTGCGCCAACCGTTGCTCAAGGGATTCGGGCCCGCGACGAGCGGCCGGAAGGACTCCGCCGACCAAGGCGCGGCGGCGGCCCTCGCTCGGTACGAGGATGCCCGCGCGGCGCTGCGCGCCGAGGTCGAGTCGACCTATTGGACGCTCTATGCCGCGGAGCGCGATCTGGCCGCTCAGATCGTGATCCAGGATCGAGCGCGGCTGCTCATGGAAGAGACCGATCTGCGCGCGAAGGCCGGACTGGTCGCTCGCGGGGCCGTGGCCAACTCCTCCGCGTTCCTGGCCGAATCGGATCAGGGGCTGCTCGATCGCGAAGAGGCAGTGGCGACGATCTCCGATCGACTCGCCACCTTGATGGGCCGACGGCCCTCGAATGCGCAGGGTAGATTCCACGCGCACGATGCTCCGCCGAGCGAGCCGCCCACCATCTCGGTCGAAGATCTGCTGCTGCGCGCGCTGGCCGACAACCGTTCCGTCGCCGCGGCCGAACGTGACTTGGACGCGGCGCGCGCGCGCGCTCGGGCCGCGAAGTGGAACGCGCTCCCGCAGCTCGATGTCTTCGCGTCGGTGGGCGGCTACGGCTTGGCGGGCGAGCCGCGCGACTCGACCGCGGCGGCGTTGCGTGGCGGCACGGGCGACGCGATCTCCGATGCTTTCGCGCGGGACTATCCCAACTGGAGTGCGGGGGTCGAGGTCTCGCTGCCGATCGGCCTGCGCGCCGGCCGCGGGGAGCGCGACCGCGCCACGGCCGAGATGCGCGCCGCGGAACAGCGGGCGCTCGGCGTGCGCCGCCAAGTGGAAGAGAACGTGCGCACCTCGTGGCGTGAACTCACCACCAGCAGCCGACGCCTCGATGCCGCGCAACGCGGAGTCGACGCGTCGCTCGAGCAGGTCCGACTCGCCCTCATCCAGTATCGCAACGGCGCCACGACCGCGTTCGAAGTCGTCAACCTGGGCGCGGATCTCGTGACCGCGCAGCAACGTTACTCGGCCGCGCTCGTCCGCGCGGCTCAAGCCTGGGCCGAGATCCGTCGGCTCACTTATGAGGAGGCGCCGTGACCCCGCCCTGTTCGGTTCATCCTCGGGTCGTGACGACCCTCGCGACCCTGTTGTCCGTGTCCGTGCTCGCGTTCGGGATCGGCTGCGGCAAGAAGCAAGAGGGCGCTCCCGGCGGAGGCGGCTTCGAGATGCCGCCGACTCCGGTCGAAGCCGCCACCGTCGAAGTGCGCACCGTTTCGGACCGTTTCGAAGCGGTCGGAACGATCGAAGCCGGCAACGCCATCACCGTGGTGGCCGAGATCGACGGCATCGTGACGAGTCTGCCGTTCAAGGAAGGATCTCGCGTCGCGAAGGGCGACCTCCTCGCGCAGTTCGATGACGTCCAGACCAGGGCCGATGTCGCGCGGAGTGAAGCGCTCCGCGATCAGGCGAAGTCTCGTTTCGATCGCATCAAGTCGGTCGTCGATCAGGGCGCCGGCACGGCGCAGGATATGGACGACGCGGCCGCCGACCTCAAGGTGGCGGAAGCCGACATGGCGTTGGCGCGGGATCGCCTGAGCAAGACGCGGATCACGGCGCCCTGGGCCGGGTTCGTCGGCGCGCGCCGCCCGAGTCCCGGCGCCTATCTGCGGGCGGGCGAGTCGATCACCGACCTGGCCGATGTGTCTTCCCTGCGCGTGAACTTCTCGGCCCCCGAGCGCCATCTCCGCAATCTCGTACGCGGCTCACAGGTCGAGGTGACCACTCCCGCCTTCCCGGGCATCTCGATCGCCGGCCAGATCGACGTGGTCGAACCGGTCATCGACGCGTCCACGCGCAGCGCGCGGATCGTGGCGCGAGTCGACAACCCGAACGACGAGTTGCGGCCCGGCATGTCGTGCAACGTCGCGGCGGTCCTGGCCGAGCGCGACTCTGCGTTGACCGTGCCCAACCAGGCTGTGTTGGTCGAAGGGACCGAGTTCTTCGTCTACGTCATCGGCCCGGACGGGACGGTCGGACGCGCGGCGGTGGTGCTCGGGACGCGCACGTCGGACCTGGTCGAGGTGCGCTCCGGGCTGACGGCGGGACAACAGGTGGTGACGGCGGGGCATCAGAAGATCTACCCCGGCGCGAAGGTGATGGCGATGCCGGCGGGTGGGATGCCGGCGGGTGGGCCGCCGGGCGGGGCGCCGGGCGGAGCGCCGGCGGCGGAGGCGGAGGCCGGAGGCGGCGGAAGTGAGAAGTCTGCCGGTCACTAGAGTCCCTTTCTAGAACTCCCAGAACTCAGCGGATTGCGGCGCGCGAGGCGCGCGCCACTACAGAAGGACCCCCCCGCATGAAACTCAGCGAGATCTCCATCCAGCGACCCGTCCTGGCGACGGTGATGAGTCTCGTCATCCTCTTGTTCGGATGGATCGCCTTCTCTCGGCTCCCGGTGCGCGAGTATCCGAACGTCGATCCGCCGATCGTCTCGATCACCACATTCTACCGGGGCGCCAGCCCGAACGTGATCGAGACCGAGATCACCGACCCGATCGAAGAGGAACTGGCGACCCTCGAAGGCGTGAAGTCGATCACCTCCTCCAGCCAGGAGCAGGGATCGAGCGTCACGGTCGAGTTCGAACTCTCGCGCAAGATCGAAGAGGCGACCAACGACGTACGCGACAAGATCTCGCGCATCCGCGGTCTCCTGCCGAGCGAGGCGGACGATCCGATCGTCGAGAAGGTCGACGTCAACGCGCAGCCGATCTTCTGGCTCGGGCTCTCCAGCGACAAGCACACGGAGCTCGAGATCTCCGAGGTGGCCAGCCTCACGCTGAAGGAGAAGCTGCAGCGCCTGCCCGGCGTCGGCTCCGTCTTCATCGGCGCGGAACGGCGCTATGCGATGCGGGTCTGGCTCGATCCGCTGCGGATGGCCGCGCACGGCCTGACCGCGGGCGACATCGAAGCGGCGCTGCGCTCCGAGAACGCCGAGATCCCCGGAGGTCGGGTCGAGGGCGCCGAACGCGAGTTCTCCGTCCGCACCCGGGGGGAGCTTTCCTCGCAAGAGGAGTTCTCCAACGTCATCGTGGCGCGGCAGGGCGACTCGCTCGTGCGGTTGCGCGACGTGGCCGAGGTCGAGATCGGCGCCGAGGACGAGCGCTCCATCGCGCGTTTCAACGGACGTCCCTGCGTCGGACTGGGGATCGTCAAGCAGTCGGACGGCAACACGCTGGACGTGGCCGAGCAGGTGCGCAATTCGCTCCCCGAACTGCGGACACTCCTCCCCGCCGGGATGATGTTGGACGTGGCGTACGACTCCTCCGTCTTCATCACCGAATCGATCTCCGAGGTGCGCGAGACGATCTTCATCGCGGTGCTGCTCGTATTCTTCGTCATCTTGGTCTTCCTGCGGAGCTGGCGGGCCACGCTGATTCCGGCCATCGCCATCCCGGTCTCGATCGTGGGCGCCTTCGCCGCGGCCTACTTCTTCGGCTTCACGATCAACATCCTCACCCTGCTCGCCCTGGTGCTCGCGATCGGTCTGGTCGTCGACGACGCCATCGTCATGCTCGAAAACATCCACCGGCACATCGAGATGGGAAAGACGCGCCGACAAGCGGCCCTCGACGGAGCGCAGGAGATCGGCTTCGCCATCGTCGCGACCACCATCGCGCTCGTCGCGGTCTTCGTGCCGGTCGCGTTCCTCACCGGCACGGTCGGCCGACTCTTCAAGGAGTTCGGGATCATGGTGGCGGTGGCGGTGCTGCTCTCCGGCTTCGTCGCCTTGACCCTGACGCCGATGCTCTGCGCACGGATGCTCCAGCCGGTCCACGGCGACGCCAAGCGGAGCCGATTGGCGAAGGGCTTCGACGCCTTCTTCGACGGACTCGATCGGGCCTACGTCGGCACGCTGGCCTTGGCGCTGCGCTTTCGCGCCCTGGTCGTCATCGCAGCGATCGCTCTCGTCGCGGCGAGCGCTTTCATCTTCACGCTGCTCCCCCGCGAGCTCGCGCCGGTCGAGGACCGCGGCACCGCCTTCGGGATCGTGCTCGCCCCGGAGGGCGCCACGCTCGACTACACCGACCGTTACATGCGGCAGGTCGAGTCGTTCCTCCTTCCGTTGCCCGAACGGAACGCGCTCTTCACCGCGACCGGACTGGGCTTCGGCGGCCCGGGTCGTGTGACCAACGGGTTCGTGTTCCTGAACCTGAAGCCGAGGCACGAGCGGGAGAAGAGCCAGCAGCAAGTGGTGGGCGAGATGTTCGGCCCGCTCTTCTCGATCCCGGGGATCCTGGCCTTCCTCGTCAATCCGCCGAGCCTGGGCGGCGACTTCGGCTCTAGTCCGATCTCGTACGTGCTGCAGGCGGAGAGCTACGAGGAGCTCTCGCGCGCCCTCTCGACCTTCATGGCCAAGGCGTCGGCCTTGGGCACGCTGGTCAACCTCGACACCGACCTGAAGCTGAACAAGCCGCAGCTCGACATCACGATCGACCGTGAGCGGGCGGCGCAGCTCGGCGTCTCGGTCACCGACATCGGGTCGACGTTGGAGGCGTTCCTCGGCGGACGCGTCATGTCGACGTTCAAGCGCGGCACCAAACAGTACGACGTGATCGCGCAGCTCCGCCCGGCCAGCCGCTCGACGCCGGACGCGATCCAAGACATCTATCTGCGCGGATCGGGCGGTTTGGTGCAGTTGGCCAATGTCGTTTCGATCCAGGAGACGGCGTCGCCCAAAGAACTCAACCACTACAACCGCGTGCGGTCGGCCACGGTCACGGCCAACCTCGCGCCGGGCGCCAACCTCGGAGAGGCGTTGGACGCGCTCGACGGCATCTGGAAGAACGACCTCGGCCCCGGGATCAAGCGCGAGCTCTCGGGGCAATCCCGCGAGTTCCGCGACTCCAGCGGCAAGCTCTACGGTCTCTTCCTCCTGGCGATCATCTTCATCTATCTCGTCTTGGCGGCGCAGTTCGAGAGCTTCGTCCATCCCTTCACCATCTTGCTCTCGGTGCCGCTCGCGGTCTTCGGGGCTGTCTTCTCGCTCATGGTCATGGGGCAGTCGCTCAACATCTACTCGCAGATCGGTCTGATCATGCTGGTCGGATTGGTGACGAAGAACGCGATCCTCATCGTGGAGTACGCGAACCAACTCCGCGAACGGGGGCGGTCGATCCTCGACGCCGTGATGGAGGCCTCGCGGATCCGTCTGCGGCCGATCTTGATGACGTCGTTCGCCACGATCTTCGGGATCCTGCCGATCGCGATCGGCATCGGCGCGGGAGGGGAGGCCAGAAGGCCGCTCGGCATCGCCGTGGTCGGCGGCATGCTCTTCTCGACCTTCTTGACGATCATCCTCGTCCCGGTCGTCTACACCCTGCTCGGGCGGCTCACCAAGACGAGGAAGCACCAGGAAGAGGCGGCCAGCCAGGCGGCCTGAGGCCTGAGGCCGAACGGTCCGCAACACGGGTGGCGCCGCCGGATAAAGATGGTCCCGTGATCGGCCGATCCCTTCCTCGAACCGCAAGGGGCCTTGCGGTTCGGCGAGGAGAGTATGCCCGCACCATTTGGTTGGCGCCAGGAACGGCGCAGTCGCGATCTGATCGAGGCGCTGCCCGATCCGATCTATCGCCTCGACGCCGAGGGCGGGGTCCTCGAACAGCACATCCCCATCGGGATCGACGCCATCGATTTCGCCGCGCTCCACCGCGAGTTCAACTCGGCCATCGAGCAGACGCGGACGGCCGGCGGACCGAGTCACTTCTACTGCGAAACGCGCAACGCTCGAGGAGAGGCGCGGCTCCACGAAGTGCGGCTCGTCGCCTGTGGCGAAGGGGAGTTCCTCGCGGTGGCGCGAGACGTGACGGAGCAGCAGCGCGCGAGCCTCGAACTCGAGCGCGTGGCGCAAGACGCGGAAGAGACGCGTAGCCGCATCGAAGCCCAATCGATGCAACTGGCCGAGCAGGCGCAGGATCTCTACGAGGCTCGCAACCTGGCGGAGCGGGCGGCGCGCGCGAAGAGCGATTTCCTGGCCTCGATGAGCCACGAGATCCGCACGCCGATGAACGCCATCATCGGATTCTCCAGCCTGCTCCGGGACACGGAGCTGACGGCGGACCAACGCGACTATGCGGAGACGATCGAGCGCTCGGGCGCGATGCTCCTCGACCTGATCAATGACATCCTCGATTTCTCGAAGATCGAAGCGGGCAAGATGGTTCTCGAAGAGATCGACTTCGAACTCTTCACCGTGGTGGAAGAGGTGCTCGATCTGTTGGCGGAGAAGGCGCAGGCCAAGGGTCTGGAGCTCTCCGCCATGTACTCCCCCGACACGCCCGCTCGGGTCAGCGGAGATCCCAGCCGTATCCGACAGATTCTGACCAATCTGGTCTCGAACGCGGTCAAGTTCACGGAGCGCGGCGAGGTCTTGGTCAGCGTCTCCTGCGACCGCGTCTCCTCGGACCGGCCGCGACTTCGTTTCGAAGTGACCGACACGGGGATCGGGATCGACGCGAACGGGCAGCGGCGGCTCTTCCAGTCGTTCTCACAAGCCGACACGACGACGAGCCGAAACTACGGGGGCACGGGGCTCGGCCTCGCCATCTGCAAGCGATTGACCGAACTGATGGGCGGCGCGATCGGACTCCAGAGTGCGATCGGCGAAGGCAGCAACTTCTGGTTCGAGCTCCCGGTCAACGCCGCGGCCACCCTCGACCCCGCGTCCGGCGTCCGCCTCTCCGGACTCGCCTTCGTGATCGACGACCGCCGCACCGGACGATTGGCGCTGGAGAGTCTCCTCCGCGGCTCAGGGCTCAGCGTCGAGGGATTCGCCTCCGGGGCCGCTGCGGAAGTGGCGCTCGCGGCGCGGGCGGCGCGGGCAAGCGCGACCGGCTCGCCGGAGCAACCGCCGGTGGACATCGTCTTCATCGACGCGAGACTCCCGGGCGAGGGGAGTCTCGAACTCGGCCGACGTTTCCGCGCGCTCGGCCCGCGCGACCCCAAGGCGCTCGTCCTCGTGACAGGATTCGCGGGTCGCAACGAACGCGAGTCGGCCGTCGCCGTCGGCTTCAACGAGATCTTGGTCAAGCCGTTTCGCCGCGCGCAGGTCGCGCGCGTGGTCGACGCCTGTTTCGCGCTCCCCCCGCCCGAGGCGCGCATCGGTCCTCGGATTCGCGTGCTGTTGGCGGAAGACAACCCGGTCAATCAGAAGATCGCCGCACGCATGCTCGAGAAGATCGGCTGCCATGTCGATGTGGTCGGCAACGGTCTCGAGGCGATCACCGCCGTCGAACAGCTTCCCTACGAGGTCGTCCTGATGGATTGCCTGATGCCCGAGATGGACGGACTAGAGGCGACGCGGGTGATCCGCACGCGACTCGCGCGGAGGATCCCGATCGTGGCGATGACCGCGGGGGCGGTCAATCAGGACCGCAAGGCCTGCCTCTCGGCCGGGATGGACGACTACGTGACGAAGCCGATCCAGATGAGCGAGCTGCGTGAAGTGGTGCTCAAGTGGGCCTCGGCGAATCAGTGCCCGCCCGCAACATTGCCGCGAGCCGCCTGAAGCGTCCGACCGACTCCCGCAGCCCACCGGGTCGGCTTCGGGCTGACCAGAGATTCGAGTGCCGCTCGGCCAGGCGGTCGATCCGCTCCGCGAGCTCGTGGCGCGCGCGTGGATCAACGCTCTCGAGCTGCGCGCCGTCTCCCACGCGCAGACGTGCGCTCCCCAGATCGGCCGCCGCCTGCAGCAGTTCGGCGGCCCACGTCACTTCATCGCGCCAAAGCCTCTCTTCGCCTGCGCCGCGGTTTGCCGGCAATGCCGTGACCGCTTGTCGCGCCATTTCGCGCGCACGCTCCAGCCCCTCTTCGCGCACCCCTTCGACTTCCGCGTGCGGCCAGGGTCGGTCGGCCCAGAGGAGGAAGCGAAACAGCGCGGAACCGTTGCGATTGAGAGCGCCGCTCGCCCAACCGACCTCCCCTAGCGTCCAGACCGCTCGGCCGAACGGGGCGCGGTAGATCCAGGCGTCGAGCGCGGATTGCCAGTCGAGCGGCGCCCAAGACTCGTGCGCCGCGCTGTTCCAACCGAAGGCGGCGCCGAAGAGGATCCCGGGGTCGGAGACGGGGCGCGGCTGCCAGTGGCCGTGGTCGCCCCAGTCGGTCACCAACAGGCCGAGGGCGCCATGGTTGCGCGCGGCCTTGGCGGCGCGCGCGATGTTATCGCGCGCGTTTCGCACCCGGCCGCCGATCGAGTTCCATCCGCTCGTGCCGGGACAGACGATGAACCGCAGGCCGGCGGCGGCAAAGCGTGCGACCTCCTCTTCGAAGGGATGATCGGCCTCGTAGCCCCAGGTCAGTGCGGTCGCGTCGCTCGGCAGATCCGGAATGCGGTCGGGATGGTGCAGGATCACATCGCCCCAGAACTGGATCGTGCGCCCCTGCTCCGCGGCCAGCCCTCGCACGCGCGTCAGGAAGTCGACGTAGACGCGGTCGGCGCCTCGTTCACGCACGATCTCGGCCGAGCGTCCGGCGCCGAGGTCGAAGGTCTCGTCGAGACCGACGTTGAACTGCGTGCTGGTGAACTGGGGAAGGAGCTGCGCGTAGAGATCGGCCAGCAGTTCGAAGGTGCGGGGATCGACGGCGCAGAGTGAGTACGGCTCGCCGTTCGGCGTGAACGCAGTGACATAGCCATCCGGACATTCCGCGAGCGGACGGTACCGCGGATGCGTGAGCCAGCGGTGGAAGTGCCCGAAGCTGTTCTGGTTGGGAACCAACTCGATCCCGCGCGCGCGGCAGAAGCGATCGATCTCGCGGATCTCCTCCGCGCTGAACGGACTCGCCTCGCGCCAGACCTCTTCATGGCCGACATAGGCGAAGGTGTGCTCCATGTAGAGCTGCAGTTGGTTGTACTTGAGCCGCGCCAATTGCTCGATCAGCGAGCGGAGCGTCTCCATCTTCGGCACTCGATCGCGGCTCACATCCAAGAGGAACCCGCGCACCGACAGGTCGGGCCAGTCCTCGATTGCGATGGCCTCTAGACGGACATCGCCCGGCGATGTCCGTCTCCCCACCTCTACCCACTGCTCCAACGTCGTCCAAGCCCGAAACGCCCCCAACGCCCCCCGCGCCACGACCTCCACGCCCGACTCCGACACCCTCAGTCGATACCGCTCCGCCGATAACTCCGGCTCGAACGCGAACCGCACCGGCGCGCCGAACTCCGCGACACGACTTCGCAATTCAATCCAGAGCGGATGCGTACCCTCCGGTATCCCTTCGATCGCTGCGCGCGCGCCGCTGGGATCGAGCCTCAACGGCGCACCCCCGCGCGCGAGCCGCTTCGGAATCGGGCAGAGGTCTCCGGATGCCTCGGTCACCATCCACTCCCACTCACGGGTGAAAATCGTCCGTCCGTTCGGTTACCCTGCGTCGATTCGTCGACCCGACCTTTCCGTAAACTCGAGGAGACTTCCGCCATGGCCATTCGCGATGGATTCCTTCCGGAGATGGAATTGGAGTTCGCAGCCACGCGCCGCGTCCTCGAACGCGTCCCTGAGGATAAAGCGGATTGGCGGCCGCACGCGAAGTCGACCCCCTTGGGGCAGCTCGCTCAGCATGTCGCGGAGCTTCCCGGTTGGAGCGGGGCCATCCTCGCCTCGGACCATTACGATCTCGCGCCTCCCGACGGCCCACCCTACACCCCGCCGGTCTGGCGGAGCCGAAAGGAACTGCTCGCCGGGTTCGACGAGAAAGTCGCAGCCGCCATGCAGACCGTAAAGGGATTCGACGATGATGCCTTCCACGCTCCCTGGAGTCTGAAGAAAAGTGGGGGGACGCTGATGACGATGCCCCGAACCGCGGTGCTCCGCTCCTTCATCCTGAACCACCTCATCCACCACCGCGCGCAACTCACAGTATATCTCCGCATGAACGATATCCCCCTCCCCGCCATCTACGGGCCGAGTGCTGATGAGGGCGGAATGTAGTGCGACGGAACGGCGCGCTACTCCGCCTTCGCGGCGCCTTCCCCGTCACACTGACGTGGTCGCTTCTAGCCCTCTTCTCCACCCTCCTCTCCTCCTGCACCCCCGACCCGCGCACCACGCTCGAGCGCATCCAGGCCACCAAACTCCTCCGCGTCGGCACCGACGCCACCTACCCGCCCTTCGAAACGATCGATCCCAAGTCCGGTCAACTCGTCGGCTTCGACATCGACCTGCTCCGCGCCCTCGGCCGTTCGCTCGGCGCCGAAACCGAGTTCATCGTCGTCCCGTTCGACGGCATCATCGCCGGCCTGAAGGGCGGGAAGTACGACGCCATCGCCTCTGCGCTGACGATCACGCCGGAACGCGCCGCGGAGGTGCTGTTCACCGCGCCCTATGCGGCCGCCGGGCAATCGATCGCTGTCCGCGCCAACGACGGATCGATCACCGATTTCGAGGGGCTGGTCCGTCGCAAGATCGGGGTGCAGCTCGGCACGACCGGCGAACTGGAGGCAGAGAAGGCGATCGGCGCCCAGGTGGTCTCGTTCGACGCCATCGGTAATGCGTTCCGAGACCTGGAGAATCGCAACGTCGATGCGGTCATCGCCGACACGCCCACCGCGCGGCTCTTCCAACGCGAGCACGGGTCGATCCGCATCGTCGGCGCGCCGCTGACCAACGAGGAGTATGGGATCGCGCTGCGCAGCTCCGACGCGACGCTGAAAGCCGCCTTCGATCGAGAACTCGCGGCGATGCAGCAGTCAGGAGAACTGTCCAAGCTGCTGGAGAAGTGGGGATTCGAACCGACCCCGTGAGCCAGTTCCTCGAGATCCTCCGGTTCCTCCTCCCCGCCGTCCCGGAGACCTTGAAGGTCACCTTCGTCTCCTTCGCTCTCGCCCTCTCGCTCGGTCTGCTCATCGGATTGCTGCGCATCCAGAAGCGCGCGCCGTGGAACTGGCTCGGGCGCGCGTACGTCGACGGCATCCGCGGCATCCCGCTCTTGGTCCTGGTCTTCTTCGTCTACTTCGGACTCGGCAAGGTCGTGAACTTGCCGCAATTCGCCGCCGGCGTGCTCGCGATCGGGATCTGTTACTCGGCTTACGTCGGGGAGTCGTTGCGCGCCGGGATCGAAGCGATCCCGCGCGGACAATGGGAGGCGGCCCGTTCGCTCGGCCTCTCCTGGACCCAGACGATGCGCTTCGTCGTCCTGCCGCAGGCCTTTCGGATCGTGCTCCCGCCGATCATGAACGACTTCATCTCGTGCCTGAAGGACTCGTCGCTCGTCTCGATCATCGGCCTGCGTGAACTGACGCTGGCCGGTCGGCAGTATTCCTCCGGCACCTTCGTCGACTTCCAGACCTGGCTCGTCGTCGGGTTGCTCTACCTGTTGATGACGGTCGCGGCGACGCGCGTCGCATCGATCATCGAACGGCGACTCCGGCCCGCGGGCGCCGCGTGATCCGAATCGAAACGGTCTCGAAGCGATTCCACGCGCACCTGGCGGTCGACGCGGTGTCGTTCGACGTGCCGGTCTCGACCGTGACGGCCTTGATCGGCCCCTCCGGCTCCGGCAAGAGCACCGTGCTCCGCATGATCAACGGACTGGAGCGAATGGACACTGGGCGCATCCTCTTGGACGGCGTCCCGCTCGATCATGGCGCGAAGAACCTCGACCAGATCCGCGCGGAGACTGGGATGGTCTTCCAACAGTTCAATCTCTTCCCGCATCTGCGCGTGATCGACAATCTCTGCCTGGCGCCGCGCGTCGCTCGCGGCCGCGCGCGCAGCGAGGTCGAGCCGGAAGCGCACGCGCTGCTGGAGAAGGTCGGGCTGACCGGCAAGGCGGAGCGCTATCCCGCGCAGCTCTCCGGCGGTGAACAGCAGCGGGTCGCCATCGCGCGCGCTCTCTGTATGCGACCGAAGGTGCTGTTGTTCGACGAACCGACCTCCGCCCTCGATCCCGAGCGGATCCAGGAGGTGCTCGATGTCATCGGCGCGTTGGCGCGAGAGGGACGCACGATGGTGATCGCGACGCATGAGATGGGGTTCGCGCGCGAGGTCGCAACGCAGGTGGTGCTATTGGATCACGGAGCGGTGGTGGAGATCGGCCCGCCGTCCCAGTTGTTCGGGGCGCCCCGGGAACTCAGAACGCGCGAGTTTCTCGCGCGGGTCATCAAGCCGACTTCCTGAGTCGCGCCTCGCCCGAGAGGGCGAAGGGGATCGTGAAGTGGAACCGACTCCCGCGTCCCACTTCGCTCTCCACCCAGATCCGTCCACCCATCAGCTCCACGAGTTGCGAGACGATCGCGAGACCGAGGCCGGTCCCGCCGAATCGACGCGTGGTCGACGCGTCGGCCTGAGTGAACGACTCGAAGATCATCGCCTGCTTGTCTTTCGGGATCCCGATCCCGGTGTCCGAGACGATGAACAGGAGTGTGGCGCGCTCATCGCCGGTCTCGGTCTCCGTCTCGGCCTCGGTCTCGGCGTAGCCCACGTCGAGCGTCACCTCGCCGGCGTTGGTGAACTTGACCGCGTTGCTGACGAGGTTGACGAGAACCTGCCGCACGCGCGAAGGGTCGCCGCGCAGCAGCGTCGGCGCGCCTGCCGCTATCCGACAGGTGAGTCCGATCCGCTTCTCCCGGGCGCGCGACTCCAGCGACCGCATCGTCTCGCTCAGGAGCGCGGACAGCTCGAACTCCACGCTGTCCAACGTCAACTTGCGCGCCTCGATCTTGGAGAAATCGAGGATGTCGTTGATCACCCCGAGCAGTGACGTGGCCGAGGATCGAATCACCTCGAGGTAGTCGCGTTGCTCCGCGGTCAGATCGGTGTCCAAGGCGAGGTCGGTCATCCCGATCACGCCGTTCATCGGGGTGCGGATTTCGTGGCTCATGTTGGCGAGGAACTCGCTCTTTGCTCGGTTGGCCCGCTCGGCCGCTTCGGACGCGCCTCGCCAAGCCACCTCCACCTCTTTGCGGGCGGTGATGTCGTGGCCGATCGCGTCGAATCCCACTCCCCCCTCGGAAGGGGTGGCCGTCCAGAGGATGAAGCGATACGAGCCATCCTCGCACCGGCACCGAGACTCCACGGAGGCCGTCGTCTCTCCGCCCGCCAACCGCTGGAGCGCGTCGAGCGTCGGCTCGAGGTCCTCCAGATGCAGCAGTTCCGAGAACGACATCTCACGCAGTTGCTCGCGAGTCCAGCCGAGGACGCGCTCCCACGCGGGATTCGATCGCTCGAAGCGTCCATCGAAGCCGGCCGTGCAGATCAGACTGGGCGAGAACGCAAAGAAGCGCTCGTGCTTCCGATCGAGTTCGGCGTGGGTGCGCAGGAGCTTCCCTCGCCATCGATTCGTCCGACGCAACGCGACGAACCAACAGACGAGGAGGACGGGCAGGGTCGCGGTGGAGGCGAACCCCAACTGTCGGACCCGTCGTCCCGCCCCCTCGCTCGCGCGAAGAATCGATCGCTCCAACTCGGAGTCGAGCAGTTCCATCCCGGCGGCGTAGTTCGACTTCTGTCGGTCGTACTCCGGGCTGAAGAGAAGCGATCGCGCCTCGGCCGGGCGCCCGGCCCGCACCTGTTCGAAGGCCGCGTTCTCCATCTCGACCAGCGCGAAATTGGCGGCGTCCGTCGTCGCGACCACCTGCCCCGCGTACGAGTCGGGGGCGAGTCGAAGGGCCTCTTCGATCACCGCGTTCAGGGTCGGTTCGAATTTTCGGTAGCGGGCCTCCCACTCCAAGTCGCCCGTCGCCGCCGCCATCCGCGCCGACATGGTCAGGACCTCATCGAGATGGACGATGGCGCCCCTCAGTCCTTCGATCCGCAGACCACGCTGTTCGACCCGCTCCACCTGATGGATCGACGCGACCAGGCTCCAAGTGAGCCAGGTCAGTCCCGCCAGCATGACGACGGTCATCCCGAGGGCGACGGAGAGCGCGCGCATGGGGCCGGCGGCGGGCATGCACGTCGGATCGAGCTTGTCGGTTACCCGGTTGCTATCGGCAGTCGAGCGGTTCATCTATCGTGCGGCGATGCCAAAGACCCGACGTTCCCCCGCCGGCCGCTTTCTGTCGATTTTCGCCCGCGCTTTGGTTGGATTCCTCCTCGCCGCCGCTCCCGGCTGGGCCGAAACCGGCCCGGCCGACCAGCTCTCGGGCGAAACCCAGCTCGAGACGGCATCCGGGGCCAAGTTTCCCGTCGCGAGCGGATGGTGGGTGACGCGGGGCGATGGGCGGATCGTGTTGGAGACGCCCGAGCGGGACATGACGATCTGGTTCCTCGAGCTCACCTTCGGTCCTGAGATCGCGGACGGCGAAGCGGCCATCCGCGAAGGGTGGAGACAGGTCCGTCCCGACTTCGCGCTCCCGGTCGAGCGCGCGACCACGCCGCCGCCGACGGGCGGCTGGGAGGCGATCACGCAGATCGGCTACATCACGCCGACCGAGGAGAACCGGTCGGTCGTCGGCGTCGCGCGTCTCGCGGGAGAGCGCTGGTACGTGCAAGTCCTCGACGGTTCGAACGGGGCCTTCGACCGCCGAGGCGCCCAGCTCGGCGCCGCGCTGAACGGACTCACGCCGCCGGGACTCGACAAGGAGTCGTTCGCCGGCCGGACCGCGCACAAACTCGACGCCGCGCGCTTGGCGCAGTACCGCGCGTTCCTCGAGCAGGCGCGGGTCGACGCGAGAGTGCCCGGCGTCGCCGTCGCCATCGTCGAAGACGGCAAGGTGGTGTTCGAAGAAGGACTCGGCGTCCGCGAGCTCGGCGCTTCGGATCCGATCACACCCGAGACGCTCTTCATGATCGGCTCCACCACCAAGTCGCTCACGAGCCTGCTCATGGCCGTCCTCGTCGATCTTGAGAAGCTCGAGTGGGACACGCCCGTGACGCAGCTCCTCCCCGACTTCGCGCTCGGCGACGCCGAGATGACTTCGCAGCTCACCTTGCGCCACACCGTCTGCGCCTGCACCGGCCTGCCCAGGCAGGACATGGAGTTCATCTTCGAGTTTGCCGACGCCACCGCCGAGATTCGCCTCGCGACGATGCGCGGCATGAAGCCGACGACGGGATTCGGAGAGACGTTCCAGTACTCGAATACCCTAGTAGCGGCCGGCGGCTACGCCGCCGGTCGCTCCTATGAACCCAACTTGGAGCTCTCGTCGAGCTACGCCCAAGCGCTCCAGCAACTCGTCCTGACTCCCCTCCGGATGCCCTCCACCACCCTCGACCACCCCC
>Ga0163154_10000248_pt1 | contig 81148 bp, 75 predicted proteins | sample OliLakLV19MP9P1_FD_148649 | JGI IMG/M metagenome (GOLD analysis project Ga0163154, IMG submission 148649) | Freshwater microbial mat bacterial communities from Lake Vanda, McMurdo Dry Valleys, Antarctica - Oligotrophic Lake LV.19.MP9.P1 | ecosystem: Environmental > Aquatic > Freshwater > Lake >... | reverse complement strand
TCGTATCAGCACGAAATGGCGGCGTTCGTGCGTTGTGTGCTGGAGGGCCAGTCCGAGTCCGGTCAGTGGCGCGGATGGGCGGGCGCCCGTGCTGATCGCGGGGGCGGCGCTGCGTTCGCTGCGGGAGAATCGCCCGATGCGAGTGGGGGAATGAGCGTTACCAGACGGTGAGGATGGGGTATCTGGCGATCAGGGGGTCAGATGTGAGTATCGGCAGATTTTCGCTGACGGCTTGCGCGATCAGCAACCGATCGAATGGATCACGGTGGTGGTCGGGTAACGTTGCCAGCGCATAGATATGAATGAGTTCAATCGGCATCAGCCTGAGTCGATTGTGTAACACAAGTTCTTGGATGGCATCTGGCAAGGGTTTCGGAAGTGTGAGTTTTCCGATACCCATCTTGATTTGAATCTCCCACATACTGGCTAAACTCAATAAGAGCGTGTTATTAGGATCAGCGATCAGTTTAGCCGCCTCAGCCGATAATTGAGTCGATTTACCAGACAACCAAATAAATGTGTGTGTATCAAGCAGGATTCTCATGCATCTTCTCCAAACCAAAACGAGTCTGGCAGCGGATCGTCGAAATCATCGCTCATCCATATCTGACCTTCATACAATCCGGGCTTGCGCAGTGGATATTTTCCAGATGCTACATTCTCAGCCGATGCCTGGATCGCGGCTTCTATATCTTCGTGTGTGAGCGGCTTACGCTCTCGCTGCATGAGAGTATCAACGCCTTTTTCGAGCGCGTCGAGCAGGAAAATGTTTACGTCCATACTGGCGCGTTTGGCGCGCTCCAACAATTCCGCTGGGATCGTCAGTACCACCTGTACATCGCTCATCTCGACACCTCATCCTTACGTCTCCAAAAGCTTATCATAATTATTCCTGCGTCGATCCGGGAATTACACTAACCCCGATGTCACAGTGAATACGACATATGCCGCATATGCCACCAGCAGCAGCTCTGCCAAGCCGATTACGATGGCGCCAGGATCGAATAGCATGGTTGATGCTCGTTTGCCTGTATCGATTGCAGATTGCCTGCTATTGTAAACGAACGGTATCATCGATAAATGTAAATTCACAGTGAGTCCAGGAAAAATGACGATGAAACGACAAAATATCTCCAGCGGCACGCCCTGGGAAAAAACAGTGGGTTACTCGCGGGCGGTGCGCGTCGGTGATCAGGTCGTGGTCAGCGGCACAACCGCCAGCGATGAGAACGGCGTCGTGCAGGGCATCGGCGATGTCTATCTCCAGTCACAGTATATCTTCGCCAAGATCGGGCGCGCGCTCGAACAGGCAGGCGCCTCGCTGCGCGATGTGGTGCGCGTGCGCATGTTCGTCGTGGACATCGGACAGTGGGAGTCGGTCGGTCGGGCGCATGGTGAGGTGTTTGCGGACATCCTGCCCGTGAGTACGATGGTCGAGATCAGCCGCCTGATCGATCCGGATCATCTGGTCGAGATCGAGGTGGACGCGATCGTCGGCGCGGATGGTGCGGCGTGAAATTCAGCCTGCGCCTCAACAACGATTTACCCGTCGCGCGCTACGTCGAGATGGCGCGGGCAGCCGAAGACGCGGGTTTCGATCAGTTCTGGGTGAGTCACGATCTGTTTTTGCGATCGGCGCCGGTGATCCTGACCGCGGTGGCGCTGGCGACGACGCGCATCCAGATCGGAACCTGCATCGTCAATCCCTACACGATCAATCCGGCGGAGATCGCCATGCTCGCCGCGACGCTGGACGAGGTGAGCGGCGGACGATTCGCGCTCGGTATCGCCGCGGGCGCGGGAGAATTCATGAAATGGGTCGGCATCGAGCAGGATAAACCGCTGACAGCCGTGCGCGAGTCGATCGCGGCGATCGACTCGCTGTTACGCGGTCAGCCCAGCGCGATCGACGGTCAGTTTTTGCGCTGGACGGACGAAGCCTACATGCGCTTCCCGACGCGGCGCGTGCCCATTTATATCGGCGCGATGAGTCCGCACATGCTGCGCCTGATCGGAGAGGTGGCGGACGGCGGACTGCCGCTGTTATTCCCGCCTGAACATTACGAGACGGTACTGCCCTATATCCGCGAAGGGGCGGCAGGCGCCGGGCGTGACATCGACTCGATCGACATCGCGGCATGTGTGTGGTGCGCCGTCGGGGACGATCGCGCGGCGGCGGAAGACGCGCTGCGCGAAAAGATCGCCTATTACGGTCATGCGCTCAGCCCACTGATCTGGGATCGCCTGGGTGTGACGCGCGCCGACTTTGATCCGATCGAGCGCGCGATCATGGTCGAGCGCGACACCTCAAAAGCCAAAGCGCTGGTCACGCCGCAGATGCTGCGCATCGGCATCGTCGGCACCACCGCCGAGCTGATCGCGCGGCTGGAAACGCTGGTCGAGATGGGGGTGACGCATCTGAGCTTTGGTCCGCCGCTGGGGACAGACCCGCTCATGGCGCTGCGCGCGATCGGGCGCGATGTGATCCCGCACTTTCGCGGACGGTGAAAGCCGACCGAAAAAAGACTTGAGCGATCCGTCGCCTTAACCCACCAGGGCGATAAACAGCACGATCGACAGACATGCGCCCACCGCCCCGCCGGCGATCACCTGGGCGACCGTGTGCCGACGCAGGATCACCCGCGCCCCGCTGACGATCGGGATCAGCGGCGCGATCAGCAGCGCCGGGGGAAATCCGAACACCGCCGCCGTCAGCACAACCACGCTGGTGATGCTCATGGCGTGCATACTGATCTGCCAGAACAACGTTATCAGCAGCATGATCCCAATTTCGATCAAGCCGATCAGCGCTAACTCTGGCATAATCACAGCGCCCATGCGTTGTAAAATCAGAAAAGCGATCGTCGTGCAGATCACCGACACCATGAAGGGCAGGATGCGCTGACGGCGCACGCGCACATGCAGATCGGTGATTCGTCCGGTCGCCACCATATAGATGATGAACAGCGCTGGCAGCACACACACCAAGCCGATGTAAACCAATGACCATGCGATCGCATCCTGCGGGGTCGGCGCCGTCCGCACCGCGATCGCCAGTGCCAGCACCCCGGTGACCACCGGTGGACTGAAAACGTCCGATATGATATTGGCGGCGCGCACGCGCGTGATCGACGCGGTTTCCGCTGGAGTCGTGGTTTCCAAGTGCAGTCGCCTTTTCGCTGGTCTACTCGTACAAACGAACGTCAGTGTATCACACTAGTTTCGACGGCATGACGGCTGAGTGACCTATTGTTGAGGAGAGATGAACCATGAACGATCAACACTCCGGGCAGCTGTGCGGGGCATGGACGATCCCGGTGTATGCGCGCGGGCTGCTGTGGATCGACTCCGAGGCGGGCGCGGTCGCGGTCGAGGGCGACAAGGGCTTGTTCACGCTGCCCGCCCCCGCCGACATGCTCACCTTACGATGGGGTGGCGCCGACGGCGCTGTCCTGGCGCGGCTGCCCTGGCGCGTCGATTCGCTCGACTGGGACGGCACGATCCGCTTAGGCGGTTTTTTCGACACCATCCATATGGCGGCGTCTGGTGAGATCGAGGGCGGGATCATGGTCATGCACCTGGCTGCCTATCCGCTCAAGCCGACCAGCGCGCCCTATCCGGTGGCGCGCGGCGGGGCGCTGATGTCCCCAAATTTCTACGACGGCATCGACGATTCTGTCGGGGAGACGTTCACCACCTGGATCGCCACCGACGACAGCCCGGCACTGACGCTGGCACAGGACGCGCTCGTCACTAAGCTCCAGGTGTGGTGTTTTGGCAGGCTGACAGCGGACAAGGCGCGCTGGCACGAACGGTTCGCCCTGCCGATCTGGTTGAACGAGATGACCGTGTTTGCGCCCTAAGCCATTGCTCGAAAATGATCTAAAGTCGGACTCATCGTTATGCGTCCCTACGTCCTGCATTCGCAGGGACGTGCAACAACGCGTCCGCTCGAAGATATTCGACCACTGACACATACGGTCTTTTCCCCTCTCCCCGCTGGCGCGGCAAGGAGGGCAAGTGTGATGTCAATTTCGCCCTACAGAACCATTCGCTTTTGCATTATCCTATCCTGTGTCCATTATGAACCATCCTGGTGCTTTATGCCGCTTTTGTCATTTCAAAATCTCGCGCAATCGTTCGGGGCGTTCGACGTATTCATGAACGCATCCGGCAGTGTCGAGCCGGGGGCGCGGATCGGTCTGGTCGGCGCCAACGGTATCGGCAAGACCACCCTGCTGCTGATGCTCGGCGGTCTGGAAAAAGGGGTCGGCGGTACGGTCAGCCGCTCGGAAGGGCTGCGTATCGGCTATCTGCGTCAGGAGGCGGTGCAGGCGTTTCACGATGCCTCGCATACGGTCTGGGAGGAGATGCTCAAGCCGTTCGCGGAGATCGGCGCGATGGAAGCCGCTATGCACGCCTATGAGCTGCAGATGTCTACCGAGACCGACTCCGACGCGCTCAGCGCCATTCTGGAGGCGTATGGCGACATTCAAGCCAACTATGAGGCGATCGGCGGCTACGATTACGACATTCGTATCAAGCAGACCCTCGAAGGACTCGGCTTCAGCGCCGACAGCCACGCTACCCCGCTCAGTATCCTGAGCGGCGGACAAAAGACCCGCGCGCTGCTGGCACGGCTGCTGCTGGAACGTCCCGATCTGCTCGTCCTCGATGAGCCGACCAATCACCTCGACATGCGCGCCGTCGAATGGCTCGAACAGACCCTGCGCAACTGGAATGGCGCGCTGCTGATCGTCAGTCACGATCGCTATTTCCTGGATGTGGTGGTCGATCAAATCTGGGAGATGACGCGCACAGGCATCGAGAGCTATTCCGGCAATTACAGCGCCTATCTGCGTCAGCGCCAGGAACGCTGGGATCGCACCGAAAAGGTGTACGATCAGGAGATGGAACGGCTGCTGACCGAGATGGACTACATCAAGAAGAACATCGTCCGCGATGCCACCAATCCGCAGGCGGTCGGCAGGCTGCGGCGCATGAGCCGCGATCTGGTCGCCATCGAGGAAATGGGCTTGCTGGCGTACAAGAGCGCCAAAAGCTGGTTGCAGACCGGACTCGGCGGCGTGCGCCCCTATACCGTCGAGGAAGCCGAAGGCGTCCTGAAGAAGCTGCGTTCGCCCAACATCCGCCCGCCGCGCCTGAATCTGCGCTTGCAGACGGCGATCCGATCGGGCGATATGGTCTTGCGCACCCGCGACCTGCAGATCGGCTATCCCGACAAGCCGCTGTTCAATATGGGCAACGTCACGCTCAAACGTGGGGAGACCGCCGCGCTGATCGGTGGCAACGGCACGGGCAAGACGACTCTGCTCAAGACGCTGTTGGGCGATCTCAAGCCGCTCGACGGCGGGATCGTACTGGGTGTCGGGCTGAAGATCGGCTACTTCGCCCAGGCACACGACTCGCTCGACCTGAACAATACCGTGCTGGACGAGCTGATCCGCCACAAGCCGCTCAAGATCGGCGAAGCGCGCAGCTTCCTGGCACAGTACCTCTTCCGCGCCGACGACGTGTACAAGAAGGTCGGCAGCCTCAGCGGTGGCGAACGCGGCAAGCTGGCGCTGGCGCTGCTGGCACTCAACGGCGCCAATTTCCTGCTGCTGGACGAGCCGAGCAATCATCTCGACATTCCGGCGCAGGAGACGCTGCAAGAGGTGCTGGAACAGTTCGCCGGGACGATCCTGCTGGTATCGCACGATCGCTACCTGATCGATCGGCTGGCGTCACAGGTGTGGGCGCTGGAAGACGGCGGCTTCGTCATGCACGACGGCAGCTACAGCGAGTATCTGGCGGCGAAAGAAGTGCGGCGCCTCCAGGCAAAAGCCACGCCCGCGCGTGCATTGCCTGCCATGCCCGTGCCGACTAAGCCCGTCCCCGCGTCCAACGGCTCGAAAAATGGCGGTCACGCGCGTGGTCAGCTGGAGAAGATCGGCAAGCTGGAGACGCAGATCGACAGCCTCGAACGGGCGATTGCCGAGCTCGGTCATCTGATCGAGCGGGCGAGCGCGTCGGGCAGCGTCGAGGATGTGCAGCGCCTCGGCGTCGAATACGCCGCACATCAGGCGCAGTTGGAGTCGCTGGTGGGTGAGTGGACGGCGATGGCGTAGGTAACCATAACACGAGTCACATGGCGCGCGGACGCATTGTTATGCGTCCGCGCGTCGGCACATAATCGGCGTCCGCGCGAAACATCATTTTACATATCTTTCACAACGCTTAGAGTCGCCTGAGCAAAGTTAGTTACCGTCCGCTTGATCCTCTATCATGGGAGTTGTTCACTACAAGGAGTCATCCCCCATGAATCGCATGAACCGCACCACCCGCCTCATCATCGGCGCTGTCGTCGTTGTGGGCGTGATCGCCGTCGCCGCGCTCGCTTTCATCTGGTTCAGCGGCGGAGATGGCGCCGCCACCGCCGAGACAGTCAGCGATGCGGTCGTCCCGGTCACAGGCGAATCGACCGTATTCGACATTTCCGCCGCCGACTCGGAGGTCCGATTCGCGCTCGATGAAGACCTGCGCGGCACGCGCGTCACCGTCGTCGGGCGCACCCAGGATGTGGACGGGCAGATCGCAGTCGATTTTGCCAACCCCGCCAATACCACCGTCGGCGAGATTACCATCAACGTGCGCACGCTGGCGACCGACAACGAGTTCCGCAACCGCGCTATTCGCGGCGTGATCCTGGGATCGAGTCAGGATCAATTCCAGTTCGCGCGTTTCGTGCCGACTGCGATCGAGGGACTGCCAGAGAGCGTGACCGTCGGTGGCGACACCTTCAGCTTCACCATGACCGGCGACCTGACGCTGCGCGATGTCACACAGCCCGTCACCTTCGATGTGACGGTGACCCCAGTGAGCGAGTCGCGTATCGAGGGCAGCGCAAAGGCGACGGTCACCTATGGCGATTTTGGCATGACCATCCCCGACGCGCCCGGCGTGGCGAACATCGAGGATGAGGTCGAGCTCGAAATCGATTTTGTGGCGCTGCCGATGGTCGCGGGTGCGTGATACTGGAAAAAACAGCGGACGAATCATGATGCGTGCTTATGTCGTTCCTGATCCGCTGTAGATTGCGCTATGGATGTGGATACAGATCATGATCCCCCACTTGGGGGACATGGGGTTCATCCGATTGGGGCGTCAGCGTGGTGTGCCTTTGCCAATACAATCAGGGTAATTCACCTGATTGATGGACAATGCGCGCATTGTCCGCACGACAAAAGGACACACATGGACATTGGCGCAATTATCGGGGATATTTTCGCAGCACCGTTCGTCTGCATCGGCTGGCTGATCGTCGGCGCCATCGCTGGCATCGTCGCCAACAACCTGATGAAGTCGAATCAGCCGCTCATTATCGACATCATCACCGGGCTGATCGGCGCGGTCGTCGGTGGCTTCCTGTTGAGCCTGTTCGGGATTTATCGCTCGGAGGGCGGATTGGGCGGCGTGATCATCAGCCTGATCGTCGCCATCATTGGCGCAGTCGTGGTGATCGCCATATGGCGCGCGATCAACGGTCGGCGCGTCGCGCGGTAAAAGACCCGTGCATAGATCGGGGGTTTGGCGTGCCAAACCCTCTTAACTGCGGTATCGTAGGGACAATGTGTGCATTGTCCCTTTTTTGCGTGAATCGAGATCGACCCGATGCCGACCCGCCGCTTCCTGTCGCTGCTGTTCATCGTCGTAAGCGCGTTCGCCCTGATCGTGTGCATGACATTCAACGGTATTTTGCAGCCGGACACCCGACTGCTCGGCGTGTACCTGCTTGGGGCGCTGACACTCGCCTGGACGATCGCCGCGTTGTTTCAGAGAAAATACGCCTCAACCAACGCGCTCGACGCGGCGGTGATCCTCTGGATCACGGCTTTCAGTGTATCGACGATCACCAACCAGGGCGATCTCGACCGCATCAGTATCGGGATATGGTTTGTCCTGCTGTATATGTGCGTTTATTACGCGGTCTGCGGCGGGCTGGCACGAGGATGGTGGACGCGCGCGACCGTACTTGACGCGCTGCTGGTGGTCGGGGCGGTCGCGCTGTTCTTCAGCGGCGCACAGGTGTACGTCGGCGCCGGACTGCCCGTCAGCTTTCTGGGCAACACCAATGCCTTTGGCTTGCTGGTGGTGATCATCATTCCGCTCGCGCTGGAGCGCGCACTGCGCGGCAAACGTCTGACGCGCCCGGTGATGACGCTGTACGCGGCGGCGGCGGTCATCCTGCTCGTGAGGAGCGGTTCGCGCGGGGCGCTGCTCGGCGGAATCGCGGCGATCGCGGCGTGGATCGCCGTGACTGCCTACAGCAATCGCGCCGCGATCGTCCGTATGTGGCGCGGCTGGCGTGCAGGGACGCGGCGGGTGCTGCTGATCGGCGGTGGCGGACTGCTGACGATCGCGGCGGTCGTGGGCGGCGTGTGGTTCGCGCGCAGCTTCAGCGTCGGCGGGCGCACGCTCGACCTGCGCACCTGGATTTACAGCACGGCGATCGCGGTCTTTGCCGAACAGCCGATCGCGGGCGCGGGACTGTTCACCTTTGGCGGCGAGCTGATGGCGCGCAATTCGACGCCGTATCACGAGCCGCACAGCCACGCGCACAACCTGATCCTGCATGTGGCGGCGGAACTGGGACTCATCGGGCTGATCGCGCTGGCGCTGACGGGTGTCATCATCGCGCGGGCGCTGTGGCGGACACTGCGCTCACCGGAACGGTCGGGTGAGCGCGCGGCAATGCTGGCATTGGGCGCGGCGCTGGTCGGCGTCGGCGTACATACGCTGTTCGATATGCCGCTGATGATGCCAACGCTGATGCTGATGACGGTGATCGCCCTGGCAGGGGTGACCGCGCCGTCGTCGGAACCGCGCGAGACAGTAAATCGCACCATGACAATGCGGCGCTTCGTCGTGCCCGTCGTCGCGGTCGTGCTGGCGATCAGCGCGCTGGTCAATGCTGTGGTCTACAGATCGAGTATCGCTGCATTGATTGACGCGGTGTCGTTGGTGGAGACAGGCTGGCGAGTGGGTGGGTGGCAATTGTCGGTAACAGAGGTTGGCGCTGCTGCTGAAGTCGATCCAGTGATGTACGTTCAGCTCGGCATGGTGTGGGCATTGGTACAGGAGCACGCGGGCGCGGCAGAAGCCTACGCACGCGCGGTCGAGGCGGCGCCGCACGATGCCATCCTGTGGATCAATCTGGCGGCGACCCGTCTCGCCGCTGGCGACAAAGTGGGCGCGCTGACGGCGGGTGAGACGGCGATCGCGCTGGCGCCGGACATGGCGGACTCGTGGGGCGGCATTCTGGTTCATGCTGCCAATCCTGCCTATGTTTCGCCGGAGACGTTCCCACTTGGAGACGACCCAACCGGGGAGGACTGGCAGTACGGCGCCAATGTCGCCTACGGACAATATCTGCACCTGGTGATCCCGCGCGTATTTGTGCCGCAGTTGAATGTCCCGCCCTGATAAAGCAGTGCGGAGTCCGACTCAGGTCAAGTGGGGGGGATAACGCTGTTTCCGCTGAGCTAATCCGATAGGGTTGTGCAGTGCATCCGTCATTGCAGGCAGGTAACAAAAGACACCGCACCTCCTCCCAAGTGATGCGGAGTGAGGATGCGATGTCGGCTGCGACGGATGCAACAGTTGGCGCCACGTCATCGAGATGCCGCTGGAGCGGTTATGCGATGCGTGTATCCCGCAGCACTGCATACGCCTCGTCGAGCGTCCCGACGAACTGCGGCGCTTCGGGCAGCAGCCCGCTCAACACCAGTGCCTTGATACCGGTGTCGCCATTGACGACCACGACACGCCCGCGATACTCGACCGCGCCGCGATCGAGTCCGGGCACGTCCACTTTGACATGACCATTGGCGACCCAGGCATCGCGCGCATCGACCAGCAGATGCACCTTATGCGTCACTGTGTGCAATATCGCGTTGGTTTGCTCGACCACGCGCGTGTAATCGGTGAGGGTGACGACATCCTTGAAGCGCAGATGCAGGATGGTCTGGTCAGGGTTATCCCAAATTACGACCCCCGGCATTATTAACTCCGTTTCGTGAAATTTCCGATAAGCTTAACATTTATTCTACAACACTTCTCCCTCATGTGAAGTGCCGAGTAGTCTATTGTTAAGTAAATTTCACAGAAATTTCACAGATCACGTCATGGTACGGTCGTGTATCAACATTCTGTGCTGTTACGCCAACGCTTCGCCGCCATCGACGTGAAACACCGCCCCGGTGATGAAATCGTTTTGCGCCAGGAAGACCGCCGCACGCGCCGCATCTTCGGGAGTACCCCAACGCTTGAGCGGCATTTTCGCCGCTTTCGCCGCGATCGATTCTGCGTCACGGTCGGATTCGGGCAGCACTGGACCCAACACCAGGGCGTTGGCGCGTATCTGGTATTGTGCCAGCGCCTTTGCCGTCACCTCGGTCAATGCCAGCAGACCCGCCTTGCTGACGCTGTGCTGCGGACGTGACGCCCATGCCCGCAAGCCGCTGTTGTCGCTGATATTGATGATGCAGCCGGGCATCGCCTTGTCACGCATCAGCCGTCCCGCCAGCTGAGTACACCAGAAGGGGGCGCGCAGATTGACACCGAGCGCCTGATCCCAATCCTCTGGCGAGATGTCGAGCAATTCGCCGCTCGGAAAGATGCTGGCACTGTTGACCAGCACGTCGAGCCGATTCCAGCGCGCGGCGATCTGGTCGAACATGCCGACCGTTTCGGCATGATCACTCAGATCGGCTTTGACGATCAGCGCCTCGACTCCGCGCAGTTTCGCCTCGTTGGCGGTCGATTCGGCATCGGTGTCAGATTGACTGTGATGGATGACGACGTGTGCGCCAGCGTCCGCGAATGCCAGCACGAACGCCCGACCGACGCGGCGTGCGCCGCCCGTGACCAGAACAACTTTGCCTTGCAGACTTTGTTCCATCGTGATCATTGTCCTTTCCTGGATGCGTTGCGACGTATCATACCTGATCGTGATTGCCGTGATCGTCCGGTGAATGTACAATCGTTCTATGCGCACTGCCGATCAACCAACACGGGGAGCCGATCCGATGCACGTCTTCATATCGTATTCACACGATGACCTCGAATTTGCCGAAAATGTCCGCCACGAGCTGGAAAGGCGCGGCTTCACCGTGTGGATCGACGAACTGACTCCCGCCGGCGACGACTGGCGCCAGGATATCGAGGACGCGCTGCGCGCTGCCTTTGCGGTCGTGGTCATCCTGACGCCCATGTCTACCGCGTCGCTGTACGTCACCTACGAATGGTCGTTCGCGCTCGGTGCCGGGATCACCGTGATTCCGCTGCTGCGCAAAGACACGGATTTTCACCCACGCATCGACCGGGCGCAGTACCTCGACTTTACCAGCACCAAGAATCGTCCCTGGGTGGCGCTGGCGGATCGACTGACGAGCGAGCGTGACCGCCGTCACAATGTCCCGCCGACGCGCACGGTCAGTCCCGACGATCTGGGCGAGGCGCTGCGCAGCCGTCAAGCCGACACGCGCGCCAACGCGGTCAGGATGCTGCGTCGGCTCGACGATCCAACTGCGCTGCCCCTGCTGGAAAGCCTGCTGTTTCCCGGCGACAACGGCGCACGGTACACGCCGGATATTCGCAAAGCTGCTGTCGAGGCGTTGGGCAATCTGGGGGATGAAGCGCTGCCGTTACTCATTCGCGCGCTCGCTCACACCGACAAAAATGTCCGCTTCGACGTGGCACCCAGGCTGATTGCGCTGGGCGATATGGCGGTGCCGTCGCTGCTGACCGTGCTGCGCACAGGCGGGGTCGATGCGCGCGTGCGCGTCACCTACATCCTGGGCGATATTGGCAGCCGTGATGCGGTGCCGGCGCTGATCGAGCGCCTGGACGACCGCGAACATACCCCGACCTTCCGCAAGCGCGTCTGCGACGGCGCCGCCGACGCACTCATGACGATCGCCACGCCTGAAGCGCACAAGGCTGCGGGCGCCTACTGGGAGTTGCAGCTCACCAGCAAGCGCAAACACTGGCAAAAAGATATCGCCCTCAGCGATTACGCTGCTGAACAACTCTCGGCTGTGGATACACCCGCCGCACGACGCGCCGTCGCCCGCTGGCGCGAACAGGCAGATCGCGAGGTGTAGGGGTGTGGCGGGGGAGGCAATCAGGGCAAAAGTAAGGGAAAAAGATTGAACAGGAAGACGCGAAGACACAAAGAATAAACTGTAATGATCTGCCTTATCGACTGCTCGTCGTCTATCAGGCAGCACGCTTCAGGGGCATCATCGCGTCACCCTTCCCGCTTCCAGGGTGCAAACGCCTCTTTGTCCGGTCGGCGGAATTCGCCCCGGATCAGCAGCCACTCGAACCACACCGTCAGCAGGGTGAACAGGTAACGGCTGCCCTGCTCGCGCAGCTTCAACTGACTCACGCCCACGTCGCGGTTGCGCCAGGTGATTGGGATGGTCTTGTAGCTGTAACCACGCACGATCGCCTTAAGCGGAATCTCGATGGTCAGGTTGAAATGGGGTGAGACAAAAGGGCGACACCCGGCGATCACGTTGGCGCGATAGCCCTTGAAGGCGTTGGTGGTGTCGTTGAATTTCATGGCGAACATCGCCCGGATGACCGCGTTCGCCAGACGGTTGATCACCAGTTTGAACTGGGGATAGTCGATCACCACGCCGCCGCGTGTGAAGCGTGAGCCAAAGGCGCAGTCGGCTTCATCACGCAGGATGTGATAGTAGCGCATCACGTCGGCGGGCGAGTCCGAGGCATCCGCCATGTAGACGATCACCGCGTCGCCTGTGAAATGATCCAGCCCGTAGACCACCGCCCGACCAAAGCCGTTGGGTCCGGGATTACGCATGACCAGCACACGCGGATCACGGACGTGTTCCGCCATGACGATGGCATGGGTGTCATCCCGGCTGCCGTCATCGACGACCAGGATCTCGAAATCGTCGAGTCCGGCAGCGACCAGATGATCGCGCAGCGCCGTGATCGTCGTGCCGATGACCGGGGCTTCGTTGCGCGCGGGGATGACGATCGACAATTTCACGGGGAACACCCCTTTCAGACGTGCGCCCCATTGTAGACGCCAGAATACACACAATCCAGCGCCTTGTCCCTGTGACAGGTTACAACGGCGGTTCCGGGCGCGGCTCGCCCACGCGCGCCAGCCAATAGGTCTGCCCGCCGCGCTCACGGCGCAGATAGCCATAGTCGATCAGGTCGCGGCGCAGCGTGGCAAAGTCGTCGTGAAAGCGCTGAATGGTGGCGTTCACCTCCGGCTCGGTGTAGATCGTGCCTAGTTGAAAGTGCGACGCGATCCAGTCCAGCACGATCAGCAGCTTGACCTCTTTGGACGGATACTGACGCAGGCGCCCGGCGAATGTATAGGCGCGCAAGACTGCCTTTGCCTCGTCGGCGATGTCCAGTGCCGCGATCCAATCGTTGTTGGCGGAGTCGAGCGTGGGTGAGTCGGCGGATTCCAGCTCGGCAACCTGAGCTTTGAAACGCGCGATGGCATCCTCGTTCAGGCGGTAATGATGCTGACCGCCTTCGGCGCGCAGGGCGACAAACCCGACCGCCCGCAGTTTGGACAGGTGATGCGAGACAGTCGGCTCGGTCAGACTGAGCGACTGTGCCAGCGCCTTGACGGTCGTTTCCTGGCGCGCCAGGATGCGCACGATTCGCAGACGCGCCGGGTCTGCCAGTGCCTTGAAACTCATGACCAGACTCATTGGGTTTTTGGTGATGTGCATCGTTGATCGCTTTCGTGATTATGTCGAATATGGCATCTATTGAATTAGATGATATTCTAATTCTACAGGCGTGTCAATACGTCAGAGTGTGGGTTGCAGGGCAAACGCATGAGTGGGGGCGGGAGCGGCTGAGTCATGGGGGCGGCTCGACACCGAGGCGCTGTGTTCACACGCCCTTAATGTGCTTGCATCTCTCCCAGATAGCGGATATGATGCCAGTGTGATCAACGGTTTATTGGCTCCAATCACTGGACAGCCAGATTACATTCGGTCACCTTGAGTGGCACCGGCGATAACCCGTTCGACGGCATCACCTGCTCCACGCCGACCCTGATCCCGTTTGTGACCAATACCCCCGCGACCACGCCGACACTCTCTCCTCCCACCGCCACCTATCAGGCGGCGATCCGGTTGGCAACGACGTTCCCGCTGCCGATGGATCCAAGCAATCTCTCCACCCAGCCGGCGCGCCTGAGCAATACCGAGTTCGTCGATCGTACGGGCAATCCCCCACTCTTGTGTTCGCGGGACATCAACCCGATCGGGGAGAGCAATCCCGGATACAACCTGATCGCGCCCGCTAACGCCGAGGTCATGATCATCGATCAGACGTTTGGCAGTCCTTATATCCCGACGCCTGGCGTGGTGCCAGGCTATGCGCAACTTGAATATGACAATGTAAATCTGGGACGTTTTCTGGCGCTGCGTCTGCGCTACGGCACTCTACCAGGTGAGATTCAGTCCGCCATCACCAGCTATCTCGGTGGAACGATTCCCGATGCAAATGGATGGATTTACATCGGCTATGCCCATATGAACAGCATCGAAAGCGCTCTCGCAGCCCAGTTCGAGTCGTCGGGAACAGCCGGTTTGCCCGTTGTCGCGCGTCAGGTTTTGGGGACGAGTGGAAACAGCGATACCCCGCTGCCTCATTTGGATGTCAGCGTGTTTTATGTGCTTCCATTTGGATCGCCAGATGTTGGTGGATCTAGACCCCTCAATACCTCCTACGACGAAGGTGCAGGTATTATGCCACGTTATATGCAAGCATTCTATCGGCTCTTCAAGAACCGTGAGACTTTTGGCGCTACGCGCGTGATTGACCCGCTCATCCTATGGCCGCTTCTCGCTGCACCAACTGATACAACGACAGGTCAATTCGCTAATCGTTATGCAACGCTGGTTGCACAAGGCTGCTGATGATCACACACATTCAGATCTCCACAACCGCGCGGACGACTAATAACCAGGATGTGAAAATGGTCGGCTTTGCACGCTTTCTCAAAGGTTTCATCGTCGTGATGTGTTCAGGATTGGTGTTGTTTGGGGCTTGTAGCGCGATGCGAGCGCAGGATGACTTCGACAATCTGATCGCCGGATTACAGGGCACCATATGTCAGAATACATGCTGGATAGGTGTTCAACCGAGAGTTACCACTTTTGCAGAACTACAAGCGACAATGAATCTGCGGAATGTACCCCTAAGAAATATTTCACAATCAAGCGCTGGTGCAGATATCGAAGGTCTACGCACCGCATTTGGCATCCAAGAGCAATCGGGAGTAATTACCCGCATCACGATTCGCGGCACATTTCCAATTGACCGAATTCGCGCCTATTTCGGTCAGCCAACGGTTGTTACACAGTTACAATCAGACCCCAACATCCGATGGTTAGTCTATCTTAGTCGTGGCATCGCTTTCGAACTTGATATAAGAAGCTCAACCATCTCTGCTCACAGCGTCGAGATTGTGGCAAGTGAGTATGTCACGCGCAATTTCGGACCGATCGAGGGAATCGCCCCCATTCAGACAGACTGCTCTGTCTTCGGACCGCCGCCGTGCATCCTGGCGACCGCGACGCCGACGCCTGTCCCGACCGCGATTCCCACAGGCTCGGTCGGCGCTTCGCTCACACTGGCGCGTCCGGCGGATGGACAGTCGATATCAACCAAACTCGTCCAGGGCGGTGTGGTGACGCACAGCAGTACGACTGCATCCAACAAAAATGGCTTCATCACACTGCCCGCCATCCCCTACGGCGCCTACGCCCTGTGGCTCAAGCACGCACAGCACCTCGCCGCGTCCGTCCCGGTCACGGTCAGCGCACCGACGAGCAGCGTCACAGTGCCGACCCTGCGCGCGGGCGACGCCAACAACAGTAACCAGGTCAATATCACCGATTATTCGATCCTGGCAGCCAGCTACGGCAAGTCGAGCGGGACGGCGGGCTACGACGCACGCGCCGACTTCAACGGCGATAACACCGTCAACGTCAACGACTACTCGCTGCTGGCGGTGAACTTCGGTCAGGTCGGCGCGCCGAACCCGTCACCGGACGGGACATTCAGCGCCACACTCCCGCCGCCGCCCGAACTCGTCAACGCCGCGCTCACGCTGGATGCACCGCGCGGGGGCGCCCGTGTCGGGCGGACATTCACGCTGACCGTCCGCGCCGGGAACAATGCCAGCGCCGGGGCGGGCGTTGTCGCCAGCCAGATCGACGGGCTGGACGTGCATCTGCGCTTTGATCCGGCACTGCTGCAAGTCGTCGCGGTGACGCCGGGGACGGCGCTCGATCAGGTGATCGTCGCCACCTTCGACAACGCGACAGGCACGATCGAGGTCGCAGCAGGCGAACTCGGCGGCTCGGTGACGGGGCGGTTCAGCGCCTTCACGGTGACATTCCGGGCGATCGCAGCAGGGACGACGACGATCGACGCCGACGCGCTGACCGCGCTGGCATATCAGGGCGCGACCATCAGCCCGGCGCTTGCGTCCGCGTCGGTGACCACCCGCTGATTCTGCCTGAACAACGGGGGCGCAGTACTGCGCCCCCGTGCCGCCTGTTTCATGCGTCAGCGCTGGTGTGGGTTGCGCGCCGCTATTCATCGTCCCCGATCAGGCGCATCTGATAGGGTTCGTCCTCGAAGCGTCTGGCATCGATCCAACCGTCCGCCAGCCTGAGCAGCGCGCGATCATCGCTGTAGATGACCTCGGCATCGTGCGCGATGGCGCTGGCGATGATCAGGCAGTCGGCGATCAGCGCGCGGCGGCTGGTCTCTGCTGGGTCGGCGCGCATGGACTCGAACTGATCCTGCACGAAGCGATTGCCACGCATCTGACCGAATACGAGCGCAGCGCGCGCGTCGAAATCGACGATCAGCCAATCCTGTTGCAAACGCAGCAGCACATCCGGCTGATCGGCTTCCGGGACGAACGCCAGCAGTTCCGCGAGGACGATCGCCGGGATGATCACATGGGTCTCGTGATCGGCAGCCAGCGCGACCAGAAAGTCGCGGGCACGCGGGATCACGGCTTCCTGTCCGTGCGTGGCTTTGCCGATGATGCCCCAGTAGAGTACCTGGGTGTCGAGACAGACGATACGCATCAGGTCATTCCTCTCGCAGATCGGTGGGCGCGCCCGTCACCCCTGGCGCAAACGCGGCGCGTGATGCCGCTGCCAGTGCGTCCAACGCCCGCTCGATGCCGATCGGGACATAGGGCAGCACGCGCTCGATGCGAAAAGCGGTCAGGGCGCCGTCGCTGATACGGATGCGCGCCTCACCACGCACCCCCACCACCTGATACAGCCGCGCGCCCAGGTCGCGCGCCAGCATCCAGCCTTTGCGCCGCGCCAGATCGCACGAGATCACGTCGCCATTGAGCAGGCGCAGCCGGGCGCGCGGCGGTTCTTCACCGCCGACCCGGATGACCGCGCCATACAACGAGCGCGTGCCGCGCACCGCCGCGTCGTGATCCTTGATGACCAGATCGGATGCGAACGCCGTCCGATGCACACGATCGCGTCCGGCGTGGGTGGCGCTCAATTCCAGCGTGGCGCCATATTTGCGGGTGACGCGCAAGGCGCCGCGCAGCGCTTCGACGGCGCGCGTGGGCAGCGAGTCCAGGGTGCCGCGTTGCAGACAGTCGATCACCTGATCGAACGCGCCGGTAAGCTGGTCGGGGTGAGGCGAGGCGAACAGCAGCGCGAATCCGTCGGGGCGCAGTCCGGCGAGGCTGACGATCACGGCGTCGCGGTCAGACGGATCGGCGGGGGCGGTCGGATCGGCGGCGAGGATGCTGGCGATCAGGGTCTCGATGGCGGCGATCAGCACCGAGGCATCACGAGCGCTGACGCGATCGGGACGCATATCGTCTCCTGTGAGCCGCACTTCGAGCATATAAGGCGCGATCATGCGTCCGTCCTGTGGCTAAAGCGGTCAATATAGCACGCCGCCCTCGCCTTGAGTACAATCAAAAATACGGTTTCCCATTTACGAAACACGCTATGACACATCATAAAAGGATCGCAAGCGCGTGCCTATCGAGCGCCCTTCCAGCCAGCAGGTGATCCGCTTCATCGTCCAGATCGTATTGTTGGTCATCGGGGCGATCATCAGCGCGCTGTCGGTGATCATCTTTCAGGCGCCGTTCAACATCGCTCCAGCGGGCGTGAGCGGCTTGGCGGTGATCTTCAATCACCTCTTCGGGACGCCAATCGGGTTGGTGGTGCTATTGGGCAATATCCCGATTCAGATATTTGCCTTTCGCATGTTGGGCGGTTGGCGGGTGATCGCGGCGTCGATCTTCGCCGTCGTGATCTATTCGGCGGCGGTCGAGGTACTGTCGCCGTATGTCACGGAGACGGTCAGCACGGATCGACTGCTCAATGCCCTGTTCGGCGGGATCGTCGGCGGGATCGGCGCGGCGCTGGTGATACGCGGCGGGGGTACGATGGGCGGCACCAGCACGCTCAACCGGATTCTGCTGTATCGGCTCGGCATTCCGCTCTCGACCAGCACGCTCTATACCGACACTGGGGTGGTCGTACTGGCGGGACTGGTATTCGGGTGGGAAGGGGCACTGTACGCGATCGTCTCGCTCTATGTCGGCGGCGCCGTGATCGATTATGCGCTGGAGGGTCCGAGCGTGGTACGCACGGCGGTCATCATTACCGATTTCCCGGAGGAAGTGTCAGCGGTGATCCTGGATGCGCTCGGTCGCGGCGTGACGGGATGGGAAGGACGCGGCATGTATACCGGGGATGCGCATACCGTGCTTTACGTCACAGTGGCGCGGGCACAAGTGGTCGAGCTGCGTCAGGCAGTACGCGAGGTCGATCCGGCTGCCTTCATGGTGATCGGGCAGGGGCACACCGCCTACGGACGTGGACGCGGTTTCCGGCGCATGGTCAGACCGGAGAAACTGGAAGCATAATGACTGGACGTGTTCAGCGTGTGTTATGCCGCTTCGATTTACACTGTGCCACATTTTGAGAGGGAAGCTATGTCCACTTCGTTCGATCTGCCTTTACCGCTTATCCATGCCGGACGCGAACGTATCGCGCCTTATGTTCGCCATACCCCACTGGCGCCGCCGCCGCATCTGACGACCGATCTGCCGTCCGGTTTTCGGCTCAAGCTGGAAAATCTCCAGGTATCGGGGTCATTCAAAGCGCGCGGCGTGTTCAATAATCTGCTGCTGGAGACGCCGGAACGGTGCGCACGTGGCGTCGTCACCGCGTCGGGCGGCAATCACGGGCTGGCACTCGCCTATGCCGCCCATCGGCTCGGACTGCCCGCGCGGGTGTATCTGCCGGAAAACGCGACCGCTGATCGCGTCGATCGGGTGCAGTCGTGGGGGGCGGAATGCGTGCGCTATGGGTCTGCCTACGACGACGCGCACCGCGAGGCGCTGCGCTACGCCACCGAGCGCGACCTGATTTACGTCGAGGCATTCGACAGCGAGCCGACTCTGGTGGGTCAGGCGACGCTCGGACTGGAATTACTGGAAGACCTGCCAGAGATGGACGCGGTGTTCATCGCCATCGGCGGCGGCGGGCTGATCGGGGGCATGGCGGCGGCGATCAAGCAGGTCAAGCCGAGCGTGACCGTGATTGGGATCGAGCCGCTCGGCGCCGCGTCGATGCAGACCGCGCTGGCACAGGGACAGCCGGTCGAGCTGGAGACGGTGCGCACGATCGCGGACACACTGGCAGCGAAACGCACAGGGGCACTCACGCTGGCGCTGGCACAGCGTTATGTCGATGACCTGGTACTGGTCAGCGACGGCGACATGATCGCGGGCATGAAATGGCTGTGGCGCCATTACAATCAGTTGGTCGAGCCGGCGGCGGCGGCGGCGATCGCGGCGATCCAGACGGGTAAAATCGACCTCAGCCGCTGGCAGCACCCGGTCGCGCTGATCTGCGGCGGTAATGCGGCAGCGGAAGGCGTGTGGCACTACTACGAGGATATGGCGCGCGGGCGCGGGACGCTGTAGCGACGTATGACCGGGCTTGTGCAGGATTGGGGGCTGGCGTGCCAGCCCGCCTAAGTACCGTATCGACCTAACAAGACAGGTTCCATACTAATCCCTTCGTCGAGTTTGTTCCAAAAAATGGATGAACCGATGACCTCAAAATCAGCACGATCGGTTTCGGATGCCTCGATCAACCAGCGAAACCACGTCAGCGGTGTATGCACAATGCGCCCATCGCGCAGTGTCACGACCAATATCTGATTGCAGATTTCGGCTGATGCCGCCATATTACGCTCCAGATACAGCCCCATATAAGACTCTGTTTGCATCTGCTCACCTCACCCTGTGTCTACACAGTGATTGACGATCTGTACCCTCTGTAGTTTACCGACCATGCACCGACTGCCAGGCTTCGCGTCATTGGTCGCGCCTGGCAATCACAATTTCACCGCCACCAACGAAAACATGCAAATGTGGTGGTGCGTGGTCGTTGGTATAAACGTAAAATCGACAGCCCAACTCTTCATATACGCGCGGCAAGATGATCCCCTTTTCATACCCTGATCGTGGCGGCTGGTGTGCCAGCCCACTACATTCCTTGCAGCCACTCCGCCGCATCTTTGGCGAAATAGGTCACGATCATATCGGCGCCCGCGCGCCTGATCGCGGTCAGGCTCTCCAATGCGCAGCGCTGCAGGTCGATCCAGCCATTGGCGGCTGCCGCGTGCAGCATGGCATACTCCCCGCTGACGTGATACGCCGCCATCGGCACATCGTGCCGCTGACGCAGCGCGTGCAGCACATCCAGGTAGGGTAGGGCGGGCTTGACCATCAGCATATCGGCGCCCTGTTCCAGATCGAGCGCCGCCTCTTTCATCGCTTCCCGGAAATTCGCCGGATCCATCTGATAGCCTTTGCGATCGCCGAACTGCGGTGGGCTTTCGGCGGCTTCGCGGAACGGACCGTAAAAGGCGCTGGCGAATTTGCAGGCGTAGCTCATGATGATGGTGTGTGTCAGGCTGGCACCATTCAGCGCGGCGCGGATCGCCCCGACCATACCGTCGATCATGCCCGACGGCGCGATCATGTCCGCCCCGGCTTCGGCATGGACGACCGCCGCGCGCGTCAGGATCGCCAGCGTCGGATCGTTGAGCAGGTAGCCGTGCGGCAGGTTCGGGTCGTAATGCGCGTGATCGGGCGTATTGATGATGCCGCAGTGTCCGTGATCGGTGTATTCGCAGCAGCACAGATCGCTGATGACGGCGAGATCGGGCGCGGCGTCCTTGATAGCGCGAATGGCGTTGGCGATTACCCCGTCGGGATTGAAATTGTCGGTGCCGCAGGCGTCTTTGTACGCCGGAATGCCGAACAGCAGCACGGCGGGAATGCCGAGCCGCTCGATCGCGCGTGCCTCCGACGCCAGTTGGTCGATCGAGAATTGAAACTGACCGGGCATACTGGCGATCGGGCGGCGTTCGTCGTGTCCATGACGCACGAACAGCGGATAGATGAAGTCGGACGGCTGCAGGCTGGTCTCACGGATCAGGCGGCGGATGGCGTCGGTGCGGCGCAGACGGCGCGGACGGGCGTCAGGGATGACCAGCGCGGGCATGGATGGCATCAGTGCGAGCGCTGGAGCGCGGTCGAGCAGCAGATCGGACGGGGGACTTGCTGCCTGACTGAATACATTTTCCAGCGCCGCGACCAGCGCCGCCGAGGTGGGCTGTGCGGCGGTCGCGGCGACGGTCAAGCCGTGATCACGAGCGGCACTGGCAGTGGTGGCGCCGATCGCGGCGATCGGCACGCGATCGAGGTCAGCGCGGGCGCCGCCCTCGGCGTCGAGGCGGCGCAGGCAGTAGGCGATCGTCGATGGACTGGTGAAAGTGATCGCGTCGATACGGCGTGCTGCCAGCAGCGCGGGCAGATCGGCGCCGCCATGCCCGATCACGGTGGCGTAGGCGGTGACGGTGGTGACGATCGCGCCTGCCTCAACCAGATGGTCATGCAGCGTGGTGCGGGCGATCTGCGAGGTGGGCAGCAGCACGCGCGTGCCGAAGGCGTCGGGCAACATCGCCGCAGCGAGCGCGTCGGCGTCGGCATGGCTGACTCGATCCGGCGCCCTTCCGAATGCAGCTTCGACGGCACGGGCGGTCGCCTCGCCGATGGCGGCGAGGCGCGGCAGGCGCGGCGGTGTCTCGACCGGGTGTGCCCAGACCGAGTTGATGAGCGCGTGCCAGCGTTCACCGACCATGCGCGCGGCATTTGGGCTGGTGAAGATCAGCCAGTGGAATGCGCCTGACGCGGCTGATGCAAGCGCGTTATCGAGTGCCAAGGGGTCGGGCGCGGCTGTGATGTCGATGCACGGGTATTCGACTGGGATGGCGCCGCGCGCGATCAGCAGCTCGCTCAGTTCGTCCACCTGTTGTGCCGATCGTGTGACAGCGATGCGGCGCCCATACAGCGGCGAACGCGGGGTGTTTGGATACGATTGTGTCATGAAGTCAGTCCGTTTCGGGTTCGATCGATGATACAGAGGATGGATAGGCGGCGATCAGATCGGCGGCGCCCAGCGTGAGCGCGTATTGTGCCTGGGACTCGCCGACCGCCGCCGCGATCGCCGGGATGTTCGCCATGATGCGGGCACTGGCTGGAGCGCCGACGCGGATCACACGCGATCCGTCGGGCGAAAATACGCGCCCGTCGAAATAAAAGTCGCCTTCGATGAACGTGGCAAATGCGGCGACAGGCAGGCTGCATCCCGTCCCCAAACCAGCCAGAAAGCCGCGCTCGGCGCTGACAGCGGCGCGCGTCTCGCGGTGATCGATCCGTGCCAGCAGCGTAATCAGGTCGGCATCGTCGGCGCGGCACTGCACAGCGAGCGCGCCCTGTCCCGGCGCGGGCAGCATCAGCTCGATCGAGAGCATCTCGGTTACGACATCGAGCCGCCCCAGCCGATCCAGTCCTGCCGCCGCCAGGATTACGCCGTCATACGTACCGTCCGATGACAGCGCTTTGGCGATACGGGTATCGACGTTGCCGCGTATCGGCGCGATCACCAGATCAGGACGGGCGGCGAGCACCTGGGCGGCGCGGCGGGTGCTGCTCGTGCCGATGACCGCGCCGGGGGGCAGATCGGCGAGTGGCGCACCCGATCGCGCGATCAGCGCATCAGCGACACGACCGCGCTGCGGGATGGCGGCGATCGTCAGCGCGGGATCGCCGCGCGTCGGCAGGTCTTTGAGGCTGTGGACAGCGGCGTCGATGCGACCGTCCAGCAGGGCAGCCTCGATGTCCGATGTGAAGGCGCCTTTACCCGCGATCGCACGCAGCGGCGCGTCAGGGACACGATCGCCCAGGCTGGACAGGATGATCAGTTCGATGGTGAGAGCCGGATCGACGGCGCGCAGCAGATCGGCAGTATGTTCCGCCTGCCAGCGTGCCAGTGCCGATCCGCGTGTGCCGAGGCGAATGTGGATCATCGTTATGTGTTCGGCGCATCCGAGGTGTGCAGCCCGCACTCGATCTTGTCGCTGCCCGCCCATCGTCCGGCGCGTTCGCCGCCTGAGCCGTCGGCGTTCGCTGGACGGGTGCATTCGGGCGTGTTGCAGCCGATGCTCGGATAATTCTGATCGTGCAGGGCGTTATAGGGCAGTTCTTCTCCGTGAATCGTCGCCCAGATCATCGCGTCGTCCCATGTCGCAAACGGGCACAGCTTGACCTTGTGATATTTGGCGTCCCACGAGACGATCGGTGTTGTCCCGCGTCCGGTCTGGTCGCGGCGCAGCCCGGTCACCCAGGCGGCATACGGTGCCAGCGCGGGCGCCAGCGGGATGACTTTGCGCATATTGCAGCAGCGGTCGGGTTCGCGTGCCCACAGGCGATCGCCAAAGGTGGCTGCCTGCCCGGCGGGCGTGAGCGCCGGACGCACACGGATCAGATTGAGCGACCAGCGCGCTTCGAGATCGTCCATGAGCGCGTAGGTCTCCGGGAACAGCAAGCCGGTATCGAGGGTCAGGACGGCGGTACTGGGCGCGATCGTGTGCAGATAGTGCAGCGTGACGATCCCGGTCGGTTGAAAGCTGGTGACCACCGCCAGACGATCGCCAAAATAGTCCGCCGCCCAGCGCAAAATGGCGTAGGGCGACTCGCGTTCGAAACGCGCGTTGAGCGCGGCAAATTCGTCAGGTGTGAATGGAGACTGAGCGAGGATTGGCATATCTAAAACGGTGCTTTGGGTCATCGGCATCGACTTCTTAACCCTGTATGCAGACGCAATGATGACTTAGCATATCTCGAAACACACATAAACTGAAGTGCCACACAAAACCTTGAGGTTTCCAACAGCATTGTCGTGCTATGATCTTGTCAAGAAATTGTATATGACGTAAGAAAATGAATTCTGCGGCGTAATTTTACGGGGGGCGTGAGACGGTGAAGAGGTGCAGTTATGACGGGCTTGATTCTGGCGGGACACGGATCGCACATCAGTGGTGAAACAGCCGGGATTGTCTGGCGTGAGGTCGATCGGCTGCGTAAAATCGGCGCCGCCGACGAGATCAGCGCCGCATTCTGGAAAGAGATGCCTGCCTTTAGCAGCGTTCTCAATGGTTTTACGTCGGCAGACATCACCATCGTGCCGCTGTTCACCGCCTCCGGCTACTTCACCAATACCATCATTCCCAACGAGATGGGGCTGACCGGGGCGCGCACCGTCCGCGATGGTCGCCTGCTGCGTTACACCCAGCCGATCGGGGAACATCGCCATTTCATCGCCGCGATGATTCAGCGGCGGGTGCGCGCCGCGCTGATCACATTGGACGTACCAGCGCATCAGGTTGGCGTAGCGCTGATCGGGCATGGCACCCGCCGCGATCCCAACAGCCGCGCCACCACGCTGGCACAAGCCGACGGTTTGCGCGCGTTGGGGATAGTGGGCGCCGTGACCGCCGTCTTTCTCGACGATACCCCATCGATCCCTGACGCCTACACGCTGCTCGACACACGCGCTATCATCGCGGTGCCAAATTTTCTGGCGCTCGGATCGCACACTACTGTTGACGTGCCGACGGCGCTCGGTCTGCCAAAGGACGAGACGCGCGCGACCGTGCGTGGGCGCATGGTGATCTACACCGAGCCAATGGGCGGGGACGAGACGCTGACCGAGGCGATCCTCGATCTGGCACGCGATGCCGGGATGCCCCCGCCGTCGCGGTTGCCAGAATTCGAGACGCGGCTGCCAACCCGTGGACGATCAAACATGACAGCCTGTCTCGATCCAGTGGAGAACAATCGTGTCGGGCAGGTGGTGGTCGGCGCATCCCAGGTGACTGCGGGGGACTATCCTGCCGCGACGCTCGACGACCTGACGATGCTGCGCGATTATGTGCGCACGCGCCCTGCCTTTCGCCCGCTGGCGACTGCCGACGATCTGCCCGGCGGCTGGCAAATGGCGATCAGGTCGCCGCTCGACGCGCACGCGGTGATCGAGACGATTTATCCCGGTATGACCGGCACGACTTTCGCCTTTGTCGAGGGCACGGCTGTCCCGGTGCCGCTGCCAACGCTGATCGCGCGTCAGGTGGGTGCCTACCGGATTGTGGAGGCGCTGACGCCAGAGCAGGTCGATGGGCTGGTCGAGCAGGTATGCGGAGGGTGTATACTGTGTCCGCTGTGGCACAGCGCGCACCAGGGCAGCGATCCGTCACTCGACTCGACACACGGCAAACCGCCCTGTCTGGAAGCCTGTAACTGGTGGTTGAGCCGCGCTCTGCAGACGTTGCGCGCGACCGACGCGGAGCAACCCATTCTTGTGGTCAGCGAGGAAACGTGATGACGCCCTCTGGCAAAGTGTATCTGGTCGGCGCGGGACCTGGCGATCCCGATCTGATGACCGTCAAAGGCATGGCGCTGGTGCGCACCGCTGACGTGATCATCCACGATCGGCTGATCCCGCCTGGGATACTGGGCGCCGCCCGTCCCGACGCCGTGATTTTCGACGTGGGCAAGGTGCCGTACCAGCGTCGTTTCGAGCAGGAAGATATCAACGCGCTGATCGTCAGCCAGGCGCTGGCGGGTAAGATGGTGGTGCGGCTCAAAGGTGGCGACTCGTTCGTGTTTGGGCGCGGCGGCGAGGAAGGACTGGCATGCCGGGCGGTGGACGTGCCGTTCGAGGTGGTGCCGGGGGTGAGTAGCGCGATTGCCGCGCCCGCTATGGCGGGAATCCCGGTCACGCATCGCCATGTCACGGCGTCGTTCACCGTCTTCAGCGCGCATGAAGACCCGACCAAAGCCGTCGATCAGGTCGATTACGAAGCGATGGCGCAGAGCGGCGGCACGCTGGTGGCGCTGATGGCGGTCAGGCATATGCTGGCAGCAGCGGATCGGCTGATCGCGGCGGGCATGAGCGCCGATACGCCAGTCGCATTGATCGAGAATGGCACGCTGCCTAATCAGCGTGTGATCGAGGGGACGCTCGGCACGATCGCGGCGCTGGCGGCAGCAGCGGATGTGCAGCCGCCAGCGGTGCTGGTGATCGGGGAGGTGGTACGGCTGCGCGCGGCGGGATTGGCGCCGATCGAGACCTGACCAGGATGAATTGCGCGCCCAGGGAGGGACGCACCATGATCATGATGCGTCCATTATCAAAAAACAGATCAAAAAACAGGGTTTGGCACGCCAAGCCCCTACGCGCCCAGACGACCTGCCATCACCTGTGCCCGCGCCGCACGATACTCAGCGCTGAACCCTAATACATCGAACCAATCGCAGCCGCTGAGTGCCGCCTCGATCGAGTCTGCTACGACCGCGCGCCGTACCGATCCGGCGATGGCGACGCGCCGCGTATCGCCGCTGTTGTAGACCGCGACGCTCACCAATGGCGCCAGCGACGCCGGATGCAGATATGAATCAGTGGTGCAGGTGCCGGGGCTGAGTGGCACGCTGAAGCTGGACAGGATCATCCGCCCCACGTTGTCCGCCAGCGCATCCGCGACCGTGCGCGTCACGCCTTTTGCCGATTCGTGAAGGGTCATGCTGGCACCGAGCGCCATCAGCACCGACGCCAGCGGCGACTCGGCGCGGTCGTAATCGATCGATCCGGCGATGGTGGTCATGCCGCGACTCTGCGGATCACCCGCTGACTCCGCTGCCGCCGCCAGCGCCGGGAAGTGCTGCAGCACCCGCGTGTCAGCGGCGAGCGTGCGCAGCGTGACCGCGCCGCCGATCTCGATGGCAGCGTCACTCACGACGATCATGTCCATGCCGGGGAGTCTGCGCAGGTCGATCAGCAGACTCACGTCCAGCCGCCGCGCTTTCAAATCGTGAATCAGGCTCGGATTGCCCGCGTCGAAAATCGCGTCGCCGCGTGAGTCGATCAGGGCGATCGCTTCATCGAGCGTCGTAGGTGCGGCATATTCCAAAATGGCGGGCAGCATCGATCACGCTCCTTCCGGCGCATGAATGGCGCGCCACAATGTTTCCGGGGTGTAGGGCATATCGAGGTGCATCACGCCGTATTCGCGCAGCGCGTCCATGACGGCATTGCCGATCGCGGCGGTCGCGCCGACCGTCCCGATCTCGCCCGCGCCTTTGACCCCAATGGGATTGTGCGGGGAGGGCGTCATGATGTAGTCCAGGTCGAAATGGGGCAGACCCGCCGCTTTAGGCAGTGCATAATTGGCGAACGAGTCGGTCAGCAGGTCGCCTTCCTCGCTGTAGACCGCGCCTTCCATCAGCGCCTGACCCAACCCGTGTACGATCCCGCCCTGTACCTGACCCTCGATCACCATCGGATTGCCGATCATGCCCACATCGCTCACGGCGGCGTAGCGCTTGATCTCCAGATCGCCGGTCTCGATGTCGATCTCCACGACCGCGACATGCGCGCCGTTGGGATAGTTGAAGTCGGGCGCGTCCCAAAAGGTGATCTCTTCCATGCACGGTTCCACGCCGTCGGGGATGTCCCAGGCGTACCACGCGACCAGCGTCGTCTCCAGCAGCGTGATGCCACGATCGAGCTGTCCTTCGACATAGAAGCGGCTGTTTTCGAAAATCATCTCGTCAGGATTGGCGTTCAGCTTGTGGGCGGCGATCAGGCAGCCTTTTTGAATCAGCTTCTCGCACGTCAGATAGAGCGCCGGACCCGCCATGCTGAACGAGCGGCTGCCGTAGCTGCCCTGACCGTGCGGGGTGCCGGTGGTATCGCTGTGGCGGATGACGATGCGATCGACCGGGATACCCAGGCGATCCCCGATGATCTGCGCGAACACGGTATCGTGCGATTGCCCGTGCGGCTTGCTGCCGACGGTCGCCACCACATCGCCTGTCGGCTCCAGGCGGATGCTGGCTGCCTCCCAGGTGCCGCCGATCATGCCCTCGCGCGACATACGCGGGGACGGTCCTACACCGCTGACCGCGACAAAACTGGCGAGTCCGACACCGAGCAGCTTACCGCGTGAACGTGCATCGGCGCGCATGGAGTCGAGCTCGTTGTAGCTCGCCAGCGCCAGTGCCCGCTCGAACACCGCCGGGTAATCGCCGCTGTCGTAGAGCCAGCCCAAGCCGTTGTCGTAGGGCATTTGCTCTGGCTGCACCAGATTCTTGCGGCGCACTTCCGCGGCGTCCATGCCGATCTCGGCGGCAAAGCGATCGACCAGGCGCTCGGTCATGAAGGTCGCTTCGGCACGTCCCGATCCGCGCTGCGCGCCGAGCGGCACCGTGTTGGTGTAGGCGGCATAGACCTCGCAGTAGGCATCGGGGATAGCATAGGTGCCGCTGATGCTGCGTCCCATCATCGCGGTGGCGACGCCGGGACCGATCGTGGACGGGTAGGCGCCCAGATTGGCATAGCTGGTGCAGTGCAGCGCGGTGATCCTGCCGTCGCGCGTCCCGGCGATGGTGCCATGCTGACGGTGATCGCGCCCCTGTACAGTCGAGCGCATCATGCCCCGGCGCGAATCGACCCATTTCACCGGACGCTTGAGATCGCGTGTCATCAGCAGGACGAGCGGCATGTCCGGGTAGACGTAGCCTTTGGTGCCAAAGCTGCCGCCGACGTTGGGCGAGATCACCCGCAGCTTGTTCATGTTGATGTTCAGCACGTAGTAGCACAAAATCAGACGGTGATTGTGCGGGGATTGGCTGCTGGCATACAGGACGAATTCGTCAGTGACCGGATCGTAGGTCGCCAGGGCGCCGCGTGGCTCAATCGGGTTGTTGATGGTGCGCTGATTGATCAGATCGAGCGAGACCACCACCTCGGCTGCCGCGATCGCCTGTTCGGTCGCTTCTTTGCGTCCGCACCACCAGTGAGCGTTGAGGTTACCGGGGACTTCAGGATGAATCTGTGGTGCGCCTTCAGCGAGCGCGTCAAAGGCGCGTGTCACGGCGGGCAGCACCTCGTACTCGACGTGGATGTGACTCAAAGCGTCGATCGCCTGCGCGCGCGTCTCCGCGACGAGCGCCGCCACGCCGTCGCCGATATAACGGGTGATGTCGGATGTCAGGGGCATCCCCGCGCCGGGAATGTCGTTGGGGTGCGATGGGAAATGACTCTCGACGCCGCCGGGCACCCAGACGCACGGCAGCGGCTTCATGCGCCCAATCAGGTCGGCGCCGGTGACGATCTTCAGCACGCCGGGCATGGCGGCTGCCGCGCTGGTGTCGATGCTGATGATGCGCGCGTGCGCGTGCGGGCTGCGCAGAATTTCCATGTGAACCATGCCGGGCAGATGCAGATCGGCGATGAACATTCCCGATCCCTGAATCAGCGGCGGGTCTTCCTTGCGCAGGACCGGCTTGCCAAATACTTTAGTTGCCATTGATCTTACTTCCTTTGCTTTGCTTCCTACCTTCGCGTCTTCGTGTTCAGCTTTTTGTTTTAACGCAAGAAGCGAGTCGCCGGGATCGCCCCGGTGAAGTGGCGTACAATCAGCCCGTCACGCAGCCAGAAGGCGTCATGCACACGCCCGACACCCCACTGCGTGCGCGCGGTCGCCTCAAAGGCGAATGTCGAGTCGCCCTCGACCCATTTATCGGTCGAGATGACTTGCAGGTACGCCATCAAGCCAGTGTATTTGGCGAAATGCCTGATCAGCTCGTCGTGTCCGCGCACCTGATAATCGTTGGACATGACCTGCGCGTCGGGCTGGTAATGCGTCCTGACCAATCCCTCAAAATCACGCGCGTCGAGCAGCGTGACATGCTCTTCATAAAAATGCTGCATGGGGGTGGTGATAACGATCTTGATTTTGCTGTTTGGGTCGGGCGTGAGCGCGACAGATGTGCCAGGGGCGACGATCATCGTGTATTTTCCTGTGCGATCGTTGGACGAAGACCGAGGGAAGGGCGACTCACTTCACCCCGGCGAACTGGTGCGTGATCAACCCGTCCTGCACGACGAAGGCGTGATAGGTGTGCGCCAGTCCGTGTGCGGTGCGGACGGATGATTCGGTATAGATCGAGTCGCCAAATTCGATGAATTTTTCTGTAGCGATGATGGCGTTTTCGGCGCCCATACGTCCATCCTCGAAATAGCTGCGAATCGCCTCGTGTCCGGTGACGATGCCCTCGAAGGTGGTCAATACAGCATCGGGGCTGTAGCGCTCGACCAGCGCCGTCAGGTCACTGCCATTGAGGACGCCGACATACGAATCGTAAAAGTGACGCATCGCCGACATGGGCAGGAAATGCGCTTCGCTGGCGGCGATCTGCTGTGCAGCGTTGACCGCGCGCACCACATTTTCGTAGCCGGTGCAGCGGCACAGGTTGCCGGCGAGCCAGGCACGAATCTGGTGTTCGGTCGGGTGAGGGATGGTGACGAGCAGATCGGTCAGACTGATGATCATGCCAGGCGTGCAGAAACCGCACTGCACGGCATGGGCGGCTTGAAAGGCGACCTGCAGCGGGTTCATCGTGCCAGCGGGTGAAATACCCTCGATGGTGGTGATGGCTGCACCGTCGGCCTGGACACCGAGCAAGGCACAGCTTTTGACCGAAATGCCGTCCTTCAGAATGACGCATGATCCGCACTGTCCGCTGTCACAGCCGACTTTCGTCCCGGTCAGGTTGATATGATCGCGCAAAAGATCGACCAATAGGACACGCGGCTCGACCTCGACGGTATGCGGTTGCTGATTGACTGTGAAAGAGATACGCATAGAGCATCCCTCGATATGGGTGAGCGATGGAGGATGACGCCGCGCCGATACGAGATCAGCGCGGCGGGATGACGCCGACTTAGCTGGCTGGGTTGGGGGTGAAGCTGATGACGCCGCCGAAATGACGCCAAATCTTCTCGTTCTTCAGCACGAACACGTCATAAACGTGGGCGATGCCGTGCGCGGTCTGGATGTGCGCCTCGAACAACATGCTGTCGCTGCCTTCGACATACTTGTCGGTGGACAGTACCTCGATGGATCCTAGCGCGGCGATGTAGCCTTCAAAAAACTTCTTCAGTGCTTCGGTGCCGACGACGTGGCTGTCGAAATTGCGCAATTCGGCGTCGGGAGCGTAATTCTCATCGACGACACGGTTGTGATCTTTCGCAGCGAGAATCTCCAATTGACGTTCGTACAGCGCTCTGAATTTATCCGACATGACATCTCCGTGCAGTAGCTCAAAGGATAGTTGCAATGAGTGTAACGCTGTACACGAATTCTACGCAAATACTGATCTGACAGGTTATTCAAACAGCGCGCGCACGGGCAGCGCGAAGCCAGGCAGCACGTCACCGCCGTCGAGGGTGTCGTCGGCGGTCAGGCGTCGGGTCGCGCCAGGGGTGTAAACATAGACTATCTGTGTACTGGGATAGATGAACCAGATCAGGCGAGTGCCAAAATGCAGATATTCACCCAGTTTCTGATCGATCTCGTAAGGACGATCGTTGGGGGAGACGACCTCGATCGCCAGATCGGGGGCGCCTGGAAAATACCCGTCAGGCAGTCCACTCGCTGGCACCCGCGCGCGCGCGATGAAGCCGACATCGGGCGCGCGCACCACATCATGCCCTGCCGCAGTTTTGCCAAGTATGAAGCCAGTTTCGGCGCCCGTTGCTTCACCGATCGCGTAGTCGTCAGTTTCGATATAGTCGAGTACTTTATGACCAATACGCAGCGCCAACCTGCCGTGGTTACTTCCCGCGGGTGCCATTTCGATGAGGAGTCCTCCGCTCAGTTCATAACGGGAATGGCGACGATCCGGATCATGCGACAGTTCCCACAGATCGTCGGCGGTGTAAAATTGCTGTTCTTCCTTCACGATCATGAGCTGACTCCATGTCGGCTTGCGGACCGATTATTCGAACAAGGCGCGCACGGGCAGAGCGAAGCCAGGCAGTACGTCACCGCCGTCGAGGGTGTCGTCGGCAGTCAGGCGTCGAATCTCCGCTGCTGTGTAGACCTGGATTGTCTGCGTCTTGGGATAGACGATCCAGATCATGCGAGTGCCAAAATCGAGATAATCGGCTAATTTGCCCTCGATCTCGTCGATACGATCGTTGGACGAGACCACCTCGACCGCCAGATCGGGCGCGCCTTGAAAATACCCATCCGGCAGCCCACCTTTGGGCACACGCAGCGCCGCGATGAAGCCGACATCAGGGGCGCGCACCACATGACGCCCCTCATCCGTCCGACCGAGCCAGAAACCCGTTTCGGCGGCGGTCGTCTTGCCTAATTTATTCGGGCGAATATGATTCTCTATTGCTACAAGGATGTTCGATGCGATTCCGCCGTGCAGCCCACCTGCTGGTGCCATTTCGATCAGGACTCCGCCGCTCAATTCATAGCGAAACTGCTGGCGATCCGGGTCATGCGAGATCTCCCACAGATCGTCCGCCGTGTAGTAGCGTGTATTGACAGTCATGGCATTTGCTCCACTGTGACTCGACGTGCCCAACGACTCCTGCCGCAATTATACGCCGATCGTGCGCAGCTCATGTTCGAGCGCGTCCAGCTCGTCACCGCCGCTCATCAGACGGATCATCTCGTCGCGGGTGAGATCGGCTTTGGTATAGGTGCCGATGGTGCGTCCGCGTTTGAGGATGGTGAAGGTGTCCCCGATGGGGTAGGCATGGTGCGGATTGTGGGTGATGAAGATCACCGCCACCCCGCTCGCCCGCGCCCGCGCGATATAGCGCAAGACCGTGCCCGCCTGCTTGACGCCCAGCGCCGACGTGGGTTCGTCCAGGATCAGGACTTTGGCGCCGAAGTAGACTGCGCGTGCGATCGCCACCGACTGGCGTTCGCCACCGCTCAACGTGCCGACCGCCTGTTCCGGGTCACGGATGTCGATACCCATCTTCGCCAGTTCGTCACGGGCGATCTGGCTGGCGCGCTTCACGTCGAAACGGCGTAACAGACCGCGCCCGATCGTCGGCTCACTGCCCAGGAAAAAATTGCGTGCGATGCTCATCAGCGGGATCATCGCCAAATCCTGATAGACGGTGGCGATGCCGTGCGCCAGAGCGTCGCGTGGGCTGGCGAACTGCACCGCGACGCCGTTGACACGGTATGCGCCCGCGTCGGGACGATGCACGCCTGACAGCGTCTTGATCAGGGTCGATTTTCCGGCGCCATTGTCACCGAGCAGGCACATCACCTCGCCGGGCATCAGCCTGAGTGTGACATCTTTGAGCGCGATCACCGTGCCGAAATATTTCGACAAGCCGATCGTCTCCAGCGCTGGAACCGCCGCATCTGCCCCCATGTTGGCGCTCATTTTGCCTCCGCCGCCTGCTTGCGGATGAAGTTGTTGACCAGCACCGCGATGATCAGCATCGTGCCCATGAACATCAGAAACCAATCGCTGTCCACCCCGGTAAAGACAATCCCCTGCTGCACCATGCCGAAGATCAGGGCGCCAAAGACCGCGCCGATCGCGGAACCGTATCCGCCCGTGAGCAGCGTCCCGCCGATCACCACCGCGATGATGGCATAAAATTCACGCCCTTCCCCGCGCAGCGTATCGGCGCCGCCGCTGGACAAGACCTGAATGGTGGCGACCAGCCACGCGGAAAAGGCGGTCACCATGAACAGCGCCACCCGCATCCGCGCGACGGGCACCCCGACGCCGCGCGCGGCATTTTCATCGCCGCCGATCCCAAAAATCCAGTTGCCGGGGCGGGTGCGCAGCAGCACATAGGTAGCAATAGCAGCGGCGATCGCCCACCACAGGATCGAGACCGAGAAATTTGCCGTCACCCCACGCGCGCTGGTCGGATCGACGATGCCCCAGGCGCTGGCAAAGACCGCCGCCGCCGAGTCGAATCCCGGCACCGCGTCGAGTCCACCGATCTGAGTCCGTCCGGTGATCAGGCGGGTGATGCCGACGGTGAGTCCACGCACGATGAACAGGGTCGCCAGGGTGATGATGAACGAGGGCAGCCTGGTGCGGTTGACCAGCACGCCGTTGATCGCGCCGATCGCCAGCGACGCCAGCAGTGAGACCGCGATCGCCGCCCAGATATTCCAGCCCAGCTCGACGCTGAGAATGGCGGTGATCATGCCCGCGCCGCCGATCACCGACCCGACCGACAGGTCAAATTCGCCCGCGATCATCAGCAGCGCGACGCCGACCGCCAGGATACCGAGCTCGGCGGCGACTTCGAGATAGTTCGCCGTGCCGCGCAAGGTCAGAAAACCGCGATCCCCGGCGACGATGGCGAAAAACAGCCACACCAGCACAGCCCCGCCGACGGCGCCCAATTCGGGACGGCGCAGCAGCTTGCGCAGTCCGCTTTCACGGCGCAGACGTTCGTCGGGGGCAGCGGTGAAATCAGGGGAGGGCTTAAGGTTGTTTTCGGGGATCATAGGGTTCCCAAAGAAACGATATTCACGAAAATTTACACCGGGGTTTGGCACGCCAAACCCCGGTGCGCCAAACCCCTACAACAATGACGCTGATTTTTACCGTGTACCGCGTGCCGAATATTCGATCACCCGCTCGGCGGTATCCTGCGTGACGAAACCCGGACCCGTCGGGATCAACACGGCGCCGGGGGTATTGAGATTTTCCAGAAACAGAGTCAGATACACGACCGGGAGATAGCCCTGCGTGTACTGCTGCTGATCGATGGCGAACAGCATGTTACCTTCCGCGATCGCGTTCAGCACATCCGGCGACAGGTCGAACGTCGCAACCGACAGCGTACCGAGCAGTCCTTCTGCCTCCAGCGCTGCCAGCGCGGGCGCAGCGCCCGTCGGTCCCAGCGTCATGATGCCGTTGATGGTGTCATCGGCGGTCAGCGCCGCCGCGATGCGATTCTGCGTGCCCGTCGGGTCTGCCAGCTCGACCGCCAGCACCTCACTCATGCCGCCCGCCGCAGCCAGCGCATCGCCAAAACCCTGGCAGCGCAGGTCGAGACCGATGTTGCCGATTTCCTGATTGATGCACAGCGCGTTGGTGACGCCAGCCGCAGCCATGCGCTCGCCGCCGCCAAAGCCAGCTTCATATTCAGTCTGTCCGACGTGCGCCAGCACACCGAGTTCGCCCGCGACATCGCTGCCGGAATTGATCGAGATCACCGGAATGCCAGCGGCGACGGCTGCCTGGATCGAGGCGCCGAGCGCGTCGGCGTCCGGGACGCTGACGACCAGACCATCCGGATCGCTGGCGACGGCGGCGTCGATGAGCTGTGACATCGCCACCATGTCAAAGGTGGCAGGCGCCTGATATTCCACCGTGACGCGCATGTCGGCGGCGGCGGCATCGACGCCGTTCTTGACGACCGACCAGAACGGATCGGAGGCTTGCCCGTGTGTGATGACGACGATGCGATAGGGACGCATATCCTGGGCGACAGCGGTATTGACCGCCAGGGCGAGCAGGACGACGACCAAAACGATACGGAAAATGCGAGACATTGTTAGGGACTCCTTGCAAACAAAAATACCTGTAGATACTGTACCACAACGCACGTTGTGAAGTCACACCCTTATTGATTAGGTCGGAACCATGCCAACGACGGTTGCAAATTTATCACGTCACCTGCGCGGTCATATTCACTCCGCCGTAATCTCGTCCATCCGCACGGCATGCCCCTCGTGCGCCGATCGATCCGCCGCGACCGCGATCGCCAGCGCCGCTCGCGCGTCCACCATCCCCACCGACGGCGCGTGCTCGTTGACGATCGACTCGACGAAATGCGTGATCTGTGCCGTGTATGCCGCGCCGAAACGCTCTGGAAAGTGGGGCACGATGTCGTGCGTCACCCCGGCAGCCGTGACCGTGACGACCGGCGTATGCTGGAGCGTGCCGATCCGGATCGTGCCTTTGCTGCCGATCACCTCGGTCTGAATGTCGTAGCCGTAGCCAGGATTGCGGCTGACCTCGACCTGACCGAGCGCGCCACTGGCAAATTTGAGCGTGATCATGGCGCTGTCCACATCCCCGACCGTGCGCAATTCCGGGTAGACCAGACAGGCGGTCTCGCTGTAGACCCGCTCGACTTCAGCGCCGATGAACCAGCGCGCCAGGTCGAAATCGTGGATACCCATGTCGAGGATCAGTCCGCCGCTGACGGCGGGATTGGCGAATTCCAGGCTCGTCCGTCCGGCGTCGCGCCCGACCGCGCGCACCGCCACCGGATCACCGATGACGCCAGAGTCGATCTGACGGCGGGCGTTGAGGTAGCCTGCGTCGAAGCGGCGCATGAACCCGACCTGAAATGGCACGCCCGCGCGTTCGACGGCGGCACGCATGGCGTCGGTGTCGGTGAGGGTGAGCGAGGTCGGCTTTTCGCAGAAGATCGCCTTGCCCGCCGCCGCCGCCGCGATCACCACATCATGATGGGTGTGCGTAGGCGTGGCGACGATGACGGCATGAATGTCGCGGCGGTTGAGCAGGGCATAGGCGTCGGCGTAGGCGGTCACGCCGGGGACAGAGTCCGCAAACGCCTGTGCAATCTCGAAACGCGGATCAGCGACGGCTGCCAACCGCGCGCCGGGAATCTGCATGGCGTGGCGGGCGTAGACCTGTCCCATGCGACCGAGACCGAGGACAGCGAGATAGATCGGGGACATGGGGTAGTCCTTTAACTGGTGCGGGCGCGGGCAGCCGGGATCAAATCGGCATTGAGTGCAGCGATAGCCGAGATGGGCACCGTCACCACGTCGATCGACTCGCCTAGCACGGTGAATACTTCTAGAACGGCACCTTGTTCGCCGCCAAGCGGATGATCGATAAAATCGACCAGGGTGGCTATGTCCCCGCTGGATAGATGCGCGTTGGGAACGTCGCGGATGAGCATGACTTGCTTGTAGAGTTGGAGCATGAGGCTATTCCTTGAAAGGCTTAAGCATGATAAATCGAAAGTTTTCCAGCACAGGTTCGTATATCCACACTGTGATGACCGCTAAAGTGATCGTGCCACGCAGCATACCCGTCACAATAAAGTGTACGCCATATTCATCTATCCTGTCTTGTGCAGCTTCGTGTTCAACAAGCTGCTGGCGGATAGCTCGTTCGAGAACATCGGGGTTTTCCTGTGTAAACCCGGCTTTGGCAAGGAACAATGACTTATCATTTTTGAGCTGCAATACCAAAAGATATTGGGTTAATTTTTCGCGGGCAATTGGCGCGTTCGGTGGTATCTTCATATAAACGCTTCCGTGAATGCTTTCGCAGCATCTTATTTGCAGGACTCTACCCTGGAACTGTCATGATGCCGACGCTCGACCTGCTCACGATGGGACGCAGCAGCATCGATCTTTACTCCGACGACAGCGGCGCGCCTTTTCCGCTGATTACCCACTTTGCGGCGTATGTCGGCGGGTCGCCGCTGAATGTATGCGTCGGCGCGCGGCGGCTCGGACTCGACGCGGGGCTGCTGACGGCGGTCGGCGCCGATCCGGTGGGCGACTTCATCCTGCACTTTCTCGATAACGAACGCATCGACACGACCATCATCCCGCGCAAACCCGGACGTCGCACCAGCGCCGTGCTGCTCGGCATCGAGCCGCCGGACCGGTTTCCGCTGGTGTACTACCGGGAAAACTGCGCCGACCTCGCCCTGACGATCGATGACGTGATCGCCGCGCCCGTCGATGACTGTGCGATCTTCGAGTTCACCGGGACCAACCTCAGCGGCGAACCGAGCCGCAGCGCGACCTTGTTCGCCGCCGAACGTGCGCGTGCGTCCGGCGCGCGCGTGGTGCTGGACATCGATTTTCGACCCGATCAATGGGCGGACGTGCGCGCGTTTGGGACGGCGATCCGATCATGTCTGCCGCTGGTGGACATCGTGATCGGCACCGAGGACGAGGTGAATGCGGCGGTGCTGTCCAGCGCCGATCAACTGCGCGTGACCGCCTCGGCGGTGTCGGACGCGCACGTTGGCGGCGATACTGCCGAGGCGATTGGGTCGTTGATGGGGCGGGGGTGGGCAGACGCGCTGATCCTGAAAACGGGCGCGCGCGGGTCGCGCGTCTATCTGCGTGACGGGACGGTGATCGCGGTGCCTGGCTATCCCGTCGAGGTGGTCAACATTCTCGGCGCGGGCGATGCCTTTGGCGCGGGATTTTTGTACGGCGTGGCGCGCGGGTGGGACTGGTACAGAGCGGCGCGACTCGGCAATGCGTGTGGGGCGATCGTGGTCATGGCGCACGGCTGCGCCAATTTCATGCCGACTCTCCCCGCAGTCGAGGAGTTCGTCGCGACGCGCGGCGGATGGTAACATTAGGGCTTAGGGGTTTGGAGACGCGCCGCGCACCTTTTTAAGGGGGTGGCGTGCCCTACCTGCCAGGCAACCCGTTTTTGATAACCGCAAAAGGATTATTTCATGACCGACCGACGCTTGTTGATCCGCCCTGACGACGCGCCCGACAAAACGGGCCTGATCGCCATCCTGCCCCCCGCCGCCGCTGGATGGGAACACCTCGGTATGGCATTTGTGCGCCTGAACGCGGGCGGAAAATTCCCGATTTCGACTCATGAAAACGAGCATGTCAGTATCATCCTGGGCGGACGGGCGAATTACCGCACCAATCAGGGCGACTTTTTGAATGTAGGCGGACGCCGTAACGTGTTTGATGGGCTGCCGCACGCGCTCTATCTGCCCCGTCACACCGAGATCGAGATCGAGGCGCTCACCGATGGGTTCGAGGTGGTCGCCTGCTGGACTGCCACCGACCAGGATCACCCGGCGCGCCATATCACCCCGGCGGACGTGACCAGCGAGATACGCGGCGGCGGCAATATGACCCGTCAGATCGTCAATATCGTGCCGCCCGGATTCCCGGCGCACAAGCTGGTGATCGTCGAGGTCTTTACCCCGGCGGGCAACTGGTCGAGCTATCCGCCGCACAAGCACGACGAACACCGAGTCGGGGACGATGGCGCCCTGCTGGAGGCGGATTTGGAAGAAATTTATTTCTACAAGCACGCGCGCCCGGAAGGGTATGCTTATCAGCGCATTTATACCACTGACACCAGCCTGGACGCGCTGCTGATGGCGCGCAGCAATGACATCGTGCTGGTGCCGGAAGGCTATCACCCGGTGGTCAGCGCGGGAGGCTACGACACCTATTACCTGAACATTCTGGCGGGTTCGGCACATTCGCTCGCCAACAGCGATGATCCGGCTCACACCTGGATTAAAGCGACGTGGGACGCGCCCGATCCGCGTCTGCCGCTGGTCACGCTGGAGATGGAGGCGGCGCGATGAGCGCCGCCGACCGATCATCGGATGGGACGCGCCGCCTGACTCTGGCACAGGCGCTGGTGCTGTATCTGGCACGGCAATATGTCGAGCGCGACGGGGTAGAAAGCGTATTCTTCGCGGGCATGTGGGGCATTTTTGGACATGGCAACGTCGCCGGGGTCGGACAGGCACTGCAACAGTTCGCCCCGGAGATGCGTTTCTATCAGGCGCGCAACGAACAGGGACAGGTTCATGCCGCGATCGCCTATGCCAAGCAGAAAAACCGCATGGCGGCGTTCGCGTGTACATCGTCGATCGGTCCCGGCGCGACCAATATGATCACCGGGGCGGCGGTCGCCACTGTCAACCGGATTCCGGTGCTGCTGCTGCCTGGGGACATCTTTGCGGAACGGGTACAGGCGCCCGTCCTGCAACAACTGGAGAACGAACACAGTCAGGACATCAGCGTCAACGATGCCTTCAAGCCCGTTTCGCGCTACTGGGATCGGCTGTGGCGCCCGGAACAGTTGATCACCGCGCTGCCCGAAGCGATGCGCGTCCTGACCTCCCCTGCTGAGACCGGGGCGGTCACGCTGTGTCTGCCACAGGATGTGCAGACCTTCGCCTACGAGTATCCGGCGGCGCTGTTCGACAAGCGCGTCTGGCGGGTACGGCGTGATCGTCCCGATGCGGCGAGCCTGCACGACGCCGCGCACGCGATTCGCGCGGCGCGCACGCCGATGGTGATCGCGGGCGGGGGTGTCCACTACAGCGACGCCACCGACGCGCTGAGTCGTTTTGTCGATGCGACCGGCATCCCGTGCGCCGAAACCCAGGCAGGCAAGGGGGCGCTGCCCTACGATCATCCGCTCAACCTGGGTGCGATTGGCGCCACTGGCACGCCCGGCGCCAACATTATCGCGCGCGGCGCCGATCTGGTGATCGGGATCGGCACACGCTACAGCGACTTTACCAGCGCATCCAACAGTGCCTTTCAAAATCCCGATGTCCGTTTCATCAATATCAACGTCGCCGAATGGGACTCGTACAAGCGCGGCGCGATCGCGCTGGTCGGGGATGCGCGGGCGACGCTGGACGAGCTGTTGCCGCTGCTGGATGGCAGCATGACCGATCCCGGCTATCAGTCGCGTGCGCGTGCCTACAACGCCGACTGGGACAAACAGGTGACGCGCATCTATATGCTCGAACACGAGCCGCTGCTCAGTCAGGGGGAGGTCGTCGGCATGGTCAACACCTTCAGCCGTCCGCACGATGTGGTCGTGTGCGCGGCGGGCAGCCTGCCTGGTGACCTGCACAAGCTGTGGCGCACCCGCGACCCACGCGGCTATCACCTTGAATACGGCTTCTCGACGATGGGCTATGAGATCGCAGGCGGCATGGGGGCGGCGCTGGCGCACCCCGATCGTGAAATTTACGTCCTGGTGGGCGATGCGTCATTTCTGATGATGTCCAGCGAGATCGTCACGCTGGTACAGGAACGGATCAAGGTGACGATCGTGGTACTGGACAATCACGGCTACGCCAGCATCGGCGGCTTGAGCAAAAGCGTGGGCGGCGACGGCTTTGGCACCAAATTCCGCTATCGGGATGACTCTGGCGCGCTGGATGGCGAGGTGCTGCCGCTCGATTTTGTCAAGCTGTGTGAGGGGATGGGCGCGCAGACCTTTCACGCCCCCGACCGCGACTCGTTCGGGTCGGCACTGGTCGATGCGGCGGCGGTACGTGGGCGTCCGGTCTGCATCGTGACTGAGGTCGATCGGCGTCAGCGCGTCGGCGGCTATGAGTCATGGTGGGATGTCAGCGTGGCGGAGGTGAGCGAAAACCCCGACGTGCAGCGCGCCCGCGCCGAATACGATATGGCAAAACGGTCGCAGCATCACCATTTGTAAGCGTTTGCCGTCTCGTATTCATCACACGACATCACACGAACACATAACGATGCGTCCGTGTCGGCATTGATGGGGTTTGGCACGCCAAACCCCTACGATCGGGTGGGGTAGGGGCACATAAAAATGCGTCTTCTCTTCATACGTGTGTCGGGTGTACGTCGGGCTTGGCATGACCTCGCCCCTACACCCGCCGATAATCTGTTATGGGTAGAAACCGCGTATTTTCAGCGCTTCCGCGACGCGCTTGATCGCCAGGATTTGTGCGGCTGTGCGCATCGGCACGCCGTACTTTTCGGCGGTCGTCTCGGTGGCATAGTAGCTCTGCGCCATCTTGCGCTGGAGCTGGCGGAACACCTCGTCCTGATCCCAGAAGAACGACTGCAGGTCCTGCACCCACTCGAAATAGGACACCACCACGCCGCCCGCGTTTGCCAGAATGTCCGGCACGACCGTGATTCCACGTTCGTTCAGGATGTCGTCGGCGTCGGGCGAGGTCGGTCCATTAGCGCCCTCGACGATCATACTGGCACGAATCTGGTCGGCGTTGTGACGGGTGATCTGCCCCTCCATCGCCGCCGGGATCAGCACATCACAGGGGAGGGTGAGCAATTCCTCGTTGGTCACGCGATCACCGTAATCGCAGCCTTCGAGCGTGCCCTTATGTGCCTCGGCATACTCACGCAGCGCCAGCACATCTAATCCGCGTGAATTGTACAGCCCGCCGCTCACGTCGCTGACGCCGACGATCCTGAATCCGAGCGACTGGGCATACTCGGCGGCGTTGGCGCCAACATTGCCAAAGCCCTGAATGACGATGCTGGTCTCATTGGGCATGGCGTTCCAGTTGCGCCCTTTGAGTGCCTCGACCATGACCACAATCGTCCCTCGCCCGGTCGCCTCGATGCGTCCCTGACTGCCCCCGATGATCACCGGCTTGCCCGTGACGATCGCCGGGACGGAATAGCCGACGGTCATGCTGTAGGTATCCATGAACCACGCCATCGTCTGTCCATTGGTGCCCATATCGGGCGCCGGGATGTCGGCATGAGGTGAGATGATCGGGATCAGTTCAGCGGCATAGCGGCGGGTGAGTCGTTCGAGTTCGTTCTGGCTCATCGCCTTAGGATCGACCACGACGCCGCCCTTGGCGCCGCCGTAGGGCAGTCCAACGAGCGCGCACTTCCAGGTCATCCACATTGCCAGCGCGCGAATCTCGTCCAGATCGACTGCCAGACTGTAGCGAATGCCGCCTTTCGAGGGTCCCAGGACGGTGCTGTGATGCACGCGATAGCCCGTAAACATTTCAGTGGTGCCGTCATCGCGGCGCACTGGGAAGTTGACTGTAAATTCCCGGCGGGGATAACGCATGAAGTCGGCAATAGAATCATCGATATCTAAGTAGTGAACGGCACGGTTGTACTGTTCCAGCGCATCGGCGTAAATACTGGGCTTGACCTGCGCGGCGTGCTGATAGGCGGCGACCATTGGTAAAACTCCCTGTCCGACCGAGGCGCCGGACTTACTTGTACACTATGGCTAAAATTTGTGCGGTATGTTGAACAATATACACGAAGATTGAGCGTTCGGAACCCCGCCAAAAAAACTTTCGTGCAAGTTGTCCAGATCGTCACGAGAGTGCGTTTTGGCAATATGCACAAATGCGAATTATTCTCTCATCAAAAGTGGCGCCTATAATGGGTTAGCGATTGTTATCACCCCGGTCTCTGCTATACTGCATTCATTAATCTGACCGCCCTGTCAAGTCCGATGGGGTTGGTGACAGGCAAGCGAGGACGACTCATGCCGTTGATGAAGCAGCAAAAAGAACAGATTATCACCGAGTATGCGACGCACGAGGGCGATACCGGTTCCGCCCAGGTGCAGATCGCACTGCTCACCGCCCGCATCCACCAACTGACCGAACACCTGAAGAATTACAAACAGGATCAGCACTCGCGTCGCGGGCTGCTGAAGCTGGTCGGTGAGCGTCGGCGCCACCTGCGTTATCTGAGCCGCACCAACGCAGATGCTTATCATCAAATTCTGCAGCGTCTCGGTCTGCGCCGCTAGACGCGACTGAGCCAGGGTGCCATGCGCCCTGGCACCCACCCATCATTGGTTTCACAACCCGGAGAGATCGGTGATTGAACCCGTGAGGCTAAACAAGGAAGCCGTTTAGCACCACCTTTCAATTCCCGATCGCCGGGTTTCTTTTTTTTTGCGGCGCAGCACATCTGGATGCGCGCCCATATCAAGGAGACACGCAACACAATGGCAGAACAACAGATTCACCGTTTTACCGCCACAATTGGCGCCGACGAGATCATCGTCGAGACGGGCAAGCTCGCTGAACAGGCGGGCGGCGCCGTCACCGTGCGGCTGGCAGACTCGATGGTGTTCGCCACCGCTACTATGAGCAAGAACGCTCGATCGGGGATCGACTTCTTCCCGTTGAGCGTCGATTACGAAGAGAAGCTGTACGCCGCTGGACGCATCCCCGGCAGCTTTTTCCGCCGTGAGGGCAAGCCGTCCGAACAATCGATCCTGAATGCGCGCGTGATCGACCGCCCGCTGCGTCCGTTGTTCCCCGACCAGATGCGCAACGAGGTGCAGATCATCCTGAGCGCCTTCAGCCACGACCAGGAACATCAGGTCGATATGATCGGCGTGCTGGCTGCCAGTGCCGCGCTCACCATCTCCAACATCCCCTGGAACGGACCGGTGGCAGCGATCCGCATCGGTCTGATCGACGGTGAGCTGGTCGTCAACCCATCGATCTCGCAGATGGCGAACAGCACGCTCGATTTGCGCGTCGCGGGCACCGAGTTTGCCATCAACATGGTCGAGTGCGCCGCCAACGAGATCGATGAAGAGACGATGCTGCGCGCCCTGCGCCTGGCACACGACTCGATGCAGCCGCTCATCCAGCTCCAGCACCAGATGCGCGCGGCGGCGGGCAAGCCCAAATCGGCGTATATCGCCGCCAAAGTCGATCAGGTGCTCAACGACCGGGTGCGCGCCCAGGCGCGTGCTGGTGTGCGCGAGGTCATCGCCAACACCACCGATCGCGGTGGACGCAACGAAGCCCTCGACGCGCTGCGTGAACTGTTGATCGCCGAATACAAAGAGCGCACCGTGCCGCTCGACGAGGACGACAGCGTTGGCGATTATGCCACCTTCGACGAGAGCAAATTCGGGGACGCCTTTGACAGCGTGATCACCGAAGAGGTGCGCCGCCGCATTACCGAGGATGGCGTGCGTCCCGACGGACGCGGCTACACCGACATTCGTTCGCTGTCGGCGGAAGTCGGCATCGTCCCGCGCGTGCATGGCACGGGCTTGTTCAAGCGCGGTCAGACTCAGGTGCTCACATTCGCCACGCTCGGCACCCCGCGCGACTCCCAGGAACTCGACACGCTGAGTCCTGAAGAAAACAAGCGCTACATGCACCATTACAACTTCCCGCCCTACTCGACGGGCGAGACCACACCGCTGCGCGGACCCAAGCGGCGCGAGATCGGTCACGGCGCTTTAGCCGAAGCCGCGCTGCGCGCCATGATCCCGGACGAGGACGTGTTTCCTTACACTATCCGTCTGGTGAGCGAAGTGTTAAGCAGCAACGGCAGCACCTCGATGGCGTCGGTGTGCGGATCGACGCTGGCGTTGATGGACGCTGGCGTGCCGATCAAGCGTCCGGTGGCGGGCATTGCGATGGGGCTGGTCAAAGAAGGCGACAGGATCGCCGTGCTGACCGACATCCAGGGTCTGGAGGATCACCTCGGTGATATGGACTTCAAGGTCGCGGGTACATCCGAGGGCATCACCGCACTCCAGATGGACATCAAGATCGACGGCGTGACCGATGAAGTCATGGCGCGTGCGCTGGCTCAGGCGAAAGATGCGCGTATGATCATCCTGGAAGTGATCCGGGGTGCGATCGCGGAACCACGCAACGTGCTCAGCCCGTATGCGCCGCGCATGACCACGATCAAGGTGCCGGTCGATAAGATCGGCATGATCATCGGACCAGGCGGCAAGACAGTGCGCGGCATTCAGGAGCGCACGGGCGTCAAGATCGACATCCAGGACGACGGCACCATTTTCGTCGCTGGCGTCGATGGGCGCACGGTCGATCAGGCGATCAACGAAATTCGCGGCATGACCGAGGAGCCAGAGGTTGGGCGTGTGTACACCGGCAAGGTGACGCGCATTGAGCCGTATGGTGCTTTTGTCGAGTACATGGCGGGGCGCGAGGGTCTGGTGCATATCTCTCAGCTCGCTGACCGACGCATCGAGACGGTCGAGGAAGAGGTCGCGCTCGGTGACGAGATCATGGTCATGGTGACCGACGCGCCGTCCGACGGCAAAGTGCGTCTGAGTCGTCAGGCAGTGCTGGCGGGCTGGACGGCTGAGGAAGCCCGCGCCCGCGATCGGCGTCCGCCGGGGGGCGGCGGCGGTGACCGGGGTGGTCGTCCCGGCGGCGGCGGCGACCGGGGTGGTCGTCCCGGCGGCGGTGGTGGTGGCGACCGGGGTGGTCGGCGCTAAAAGCGCGATCAGTCTCGTGTCCATCATTCAGGCATGACAGCAGGAGGACGTGGCACTCAAGCCGCGTCCTTTTTTTACGTCATGGCGTGCGTCGAGAAGTGTCTACCAAAAAATCCGTCACCCATCCCTGACCTAATGCGGTCGTTCAGGTCTGGTTTCACGGCGTGTAGCGGCGCACGATCAGTCTCAGATGCCTGTTGAGCTGATAGCACGCACGCTGAGGACGACACACGATGGAACACACGATCGATCTGCAAAAGATGTTTCTGGGCGACGGATCGCCAGTCTTCACGCTGGAAATTATCCTGCGCACCACCATTATGTATCTGTACACGCTCTTTCTGATGCGCCTGCTGGGTCAGCGCAGCCTGGCGCAGCTCTCGATTGGGGAATTCGCGCTGATCGTGGCATTGGGTGCATCCGTCGGTGATCCGATGATTTATGATGATACGCCGCTGCTGCATGGGATGTTGGTTATTACGGTAGTTGTATTCATTCAACTGGTACTGACGGGACTGGCACAGCGTTCGCGTCGCGCCGAGCGCGCATTGGATGGGACGCCGATTTGCCTGGTCAGGGATGGCGAACTCGATGCAGAGGGCATCCATAGAGCGCGGATGACGCACAATGAAGTCTTTGCCGAGCTGCGTCAGAGCGGCATCGAGGACATGGGCGAAGTCCGTCGCGCCTATCTGGAACAGGACGGCGAAATGAGCGTCTTTAAATTTGACCAGGACGACATGCGCCCGATGAAGAGCATTCTTCCTAATGAAACCTGATCATGAAACCTGATCGGTGGCGCGCGTATCCCGCGCCGACAATGTGCGCTAAAATGAACTGCATTTATGGCGCAATTCAACCAGGAGCAATCAACATGGCTGAGGTCAATATCGAGAATCTGGCAGAGACCGAGAATTACGCGGCGTGGAAATCGACCGAGCCGGATGGCGAAGTCGTGTACCACGTCGAGATCGGCTCGGTGACGCTGCACTTTTTCCAGGAAGAATGGGACGAAGTGGTCACGCTGATCAGCGCCGCCGGGGAAGAAGAAGGTGAGACGGACACGGAAGAATGACCCCACCCGAACCGACGCTGGCGCACATCACCCGACGGCTGATCGAGGCGATGGCGAAACATCTGCCGCCGAGCGCGGCGGGGCTGCGTCTGCTGGATGTGAACGGACGGACGGGCGCGGTGCTGCTGGTCGAGCGTCCCGATCTGGTCATCACGACGGCGGACGCCGACGCGCTGTCCGCGCTGCCAGCGGACTCGTTCGACGCCATCGCCGCTTTTGACGTGCCGTTGGATCATCGGTTCCTGCGTGATGCGCGGCGCCTGCTGCGCGCTGGCGGACGGCTGATCACTATCGACTCCGAGCGCGACCCCGACCAGTCGATGGTCGGGGCGCTGGAAAGCGCGGGTTACACCCGTATCCTGGTCGAGATGGGCGCCGAATGTCCGCTCCCGGTCGGGACGCTGGCACGCGGTGAACAACCGCACGACACCGATGACACGCTGGCACGGGTGGCGATCGCCGCTGACCGTGACCCACGTGTCACGCTCGAAAATTTCAGCGGTCGGGCGCTGCATTTACTGATCCATCAGACGCCGAATCTGCCTCCCTGGAAGCTGTCGCCGGAAACGCCGATCATCTGGCGTGCCGCCTCGTATGGTCGTGATGATGCGCCTTTGGATGACACGGCGCTGCTGGCGTTCACCAGCCTGCCCTCCGCGGTTGCATTCATGCAGCAAGCGGTCTTGCGCGGCATCGTCTACGACGTGAACAAAGTTGCCAGGTTTCAGCGCGCGGTCGCGCTGACCTGGGATATGCCCGTGCTGCTCAATCCGTCGATCGAGGCTGTGCTGGACGGCGCCATCACCTGGACGCCGATCGATCGCGCGCAAGCCGATCAGCCTGAAGAGTGAACCTCGACGACCTGGCTTTTCTCACGTCCCCGCGTGGGGAAGCGCTGCTCGATCGTGTGCGATCGGCTGATCTCGGCATCGAAGCGCTGCTGCCCTTGTTGGAATCGCTGCGCGCCGCATTCACCCCGGCTGAAAAAGCGGCTGCCATCGAACTCACCCGAATGCGCCGCGCCGCCGTCGAGAAATTCGGCGCCGACTCCGCACGGCTCTACTTTTCCTCCGATGCGCTCGAACAGGCGAGTCACCCCGGCGCGCGTCAGTGGCGAGTCGAGTCAGCCGCCGCCTTGACACCCGCACGCATCCTCGATGTGTGCTGCGGTATCGGCGCCGACTCGCTGGCATTTGCGACCTTGACCGATACTCAGGTGACTGGGATCGACCTCGACCCGGCGCGCGTCGCCATCGCCCGGCTCAATGCCGACGTGCTGCACAGCCCGGTACAGTTCGCGGTCGGGGATGCGCGCAGGCTCGATCCGGCTGCGATCGCCGACGCCGATCTGATCTTCTTCGACCCGGCGCGCCGCGACGCGCGCGGACGGTCTCATCACGTCGAACAGGGCGACCCGCCTCTCAGTACGATTCGCGCCTGGGGCGAAAAGCGCATCTGGGCAAAGCTGTCGCCTGGCGTGCAGATCGACCAGATCGCGCCCTATCTCGATATGGGCGCCGGACTGGACTTCATCGCGGTGGACGGCGCGCTCAAAGAGGCGCTGCTGCGCCTGCACGATGATTCGGCTGTGTCACGTCGCGCGGTCATGTGGATCGACGACACGTTGCACACGCTGGTGACCGATCCGTCTGCGCTCGCGCCGATCGGGGAGATACGCGCCTGGCTGTGCGAACCCGATCCGGCGATCATTCGCGCGGGGGCAGTGGGACAGGTGGCGATCGCGGCGCAGGGATCACAGATCGATCGGCAGATCGCCTATTTTATGACCGACTCGCCGCCCGATGTGCCCTATGTGCGGGCTTGGCGTGTGCGCGAGTGGCTGCCATTCAATCTCAAGAAGCTGCGCGCGCTGCTGCGGTCGCGCGGGATCGTGCGCGTCACGGTCAAGAAACGGGGGAGCGCCGTCACGCCGGAAACGCTGATAGCGCAGTTGAAACTGCCAGGCGGCAAGGGGGAGTCGTGTACGCTGGTGCTGACGCGCTGGCGCGATCGCCCGATTGTGATCGTCTGCGACGAAATGCCGATCGGCTCGTCTGGTTGAAACCCGATCAACTTCCAGACAAAAAAAGGTCACAAAGGGTCACAGCAATGCTTGACAGCGATCGCAAGTCATTATAGGATGTTGAAGGCGGTACGATGTGCATCGGTTCACTGAAAACAAACCGGTACACGCCAACTTGACCGCCACACACCTATTGGCAGCACAAGGTGCGGGTCGAGGCTAGATCGGTTATCCAAATTTAAAGGTGATGGGGACTATCGCGGGGGTTCAATTCTCCCGCATCCCTCCTGCTGATCGAGGGATCGCTCTCTCCACGCCGACCCCAGGCTTACAGACCGATAGCAGACATTATCCGCACCTTTTTCAATCGTTTTTTCAGCTACGTTTTTTCAGCTAGTTTTTTCAGATAAATGAAGACACAGCACGACGCGGGACGCGGCAGATCGGCACCCTGGATCATCAGGTTCGACTGCTGTCGCCGCTGTTATATTGTCCACAGACGGCGAAACCCGGCTGTACCCCCTTAGCCCCCCTTATTCGCGTCGCTTTTTGTTCGACCAGTGAGGTGCCAGCATGACCCAGTACGCCAAAATTCTCAACCCGATCCACACACCCCAATCGAAGCCGCTGCCCGGACGTGAAGCGGAAATGGCGCGCAATCCAGCGGGCGGCTATGGCTTCAGCGTCTCGGACTGGACGCGCCTCACCCGTTTTCTGATGATCGGCACCGAAGGTGGCACCTATTACGAGGATGCGCGTGCGCTCACCCTGGAGAACGCCAACGCGCTGATCGCCTGTATGAGCGCCGACGGTGCCCGCGTCGTGGGGGAGATCGTGCGCATCAGTGACGGCGGTCTCGCTCCGAAAAACAGCCCTGCCCTGTTCGCGCTGGCGCTGTGCATCGCGCGCGGGGATGCCGTCACTCGCGCGGCGGCGCTGGAGGCACTTCCGCGTGTGTGTCGGATCGCCACGCACCTGTTCGAGCTTCTCGAAGCCTATCAAACGCTCGATGGCGGATGGGGGCGCGCGGTGCGCCGCGCGGTCGGCGGGTGGTACACCAGCCGCACCCCCGAAACCCTCGCCTATCAGCTCGTGAAGTATCGCAGTCGCCATCGCTGGACGCACCGGGATGCGCTGCGCGTCGCCCACCCCAAGCCCGCCGACAGCACCACCGAGACGATCCTCGGCTGGGCGGCTGGCAAGCGCGCGATCGAGGATGCCGACGGTTCACCGCTAATCTGGGCGTTTCAGCGGGCGCAGACCATCGTCTATCCCGCCGACCTGATCCGGCTGATCGTCGATTACCATCTGCCGCGCGAGGCGATCCCGGATCGGTGGCTCGATCGCGCCGACGTGTGGGCGGCGCTGCTGCACGACATGCCGATCACGGCGCTGATTCGCACGCTCAACCGATTGACGACCGTCGGGCTGCTCACCCCATTCAGCGCGGCGATGGCGCAGGTGACGGACAGGCTGACCGACGGCGAGACGCTGCGCCGAGGGCGTGTACATCCGCTGGCGCTGCTGCTCGCGGGCAAGACCTATGCCGCAGGGCGCGGGGTGCTAGGCTCACTGACCTGGGAGCCGCTGCCACAGATCGTCACGGCGCTCGATGCCGCGTTCGAGGCGTCGTTCGTCAATGTCGTGCCGCTGGATAAACGCATCCTGATCGCGGTCGATACCAGCGGCAGCATGAGCGGTCATGGCAGCGTGGCGGGCGTAGTTGGGTTGACACCCCTCCAGGCGGCGGCAGCGGCGGCGGTGTGCTATCTGCGCACCCAGACCGACGCGCACATCATCGGTTTCGACACTCAGGTACGTGAATTAGGCGCCTTGGCAGGCAGCACCATGAGCGGGCTGCTGCATCGGCTGGAAACATGGCGCGGAGGCGGCACTGACGCGGCGATCCCGTTGGACTATGCTCTGAAACACAATCTGACGATCGACGCGCTGCTGATGCTGACCGACAGCATGTCGTGGTCAGGCGCGCCGCATCCGGCGATCGCCATGCAGCGACTGCGCCAAAAGACCGGGGTGGCTGTGCGCTGGGTGATGGTGCAGACGACGGCGACTGGCACGCAGCTCAACGATCCGCAGGATGTCGATGCGATGGAGATGGCTGGCTTCAGCCCAGACCTGTTCATGGTGGCGAACGCCTTCTTTCGCCGGGAACTGTGATCAAAAACAGACACGCGCCCAATTGGGCGCGTGTCTGTCGGCGATGAGTTGCTCTAATAAGAGCGAGTTCGACGGGTGCGTTGGGAGTGCGGCGTCGGCGGCGGTGTGGCTGCGATGAAGGTCGGCGATGGCGGCAGTGTGAGCGTCGGTGTGGCTGCGATGAAGGTCGGCGATGGCGGCAGTGTGAGCGTCGGTGTGGCTGCGATGTTGGCTTCGTTGGTGTGTATTGTGTCGAACTTGTCCTTATAATACAAAATCAAGTCTTTCGTGTCAATGGACATTCATGAATATTTTGTGAAAAACAGGTACAAATAGTGGATTGCAATACCCCGCATTGGGCACTTGACAAAAACAATAACTTTACAATACAGATTATTCGCTGTCGAACCGTTTCTTTTTTGCGTCGCTCTCGTTATGATCACCGACTTACCATGCCGCACATTTAACGGAGCCTCCCGATGCTGCGTCCGTATTCCCCTGAACCGCTGACTGATTTCACCCGCGAGGGCGAACGCTCGGCGTTCGCGGCAGCACTCGAACATGTCAAGACGGCGTACTATGGCAAGTCGTACCCGATGCACATCGACGGCGCCGATGTCACCCTCGCCGACACCATGCCGTCTCTCAATCCGTCGCGCCCGGCTGAGGTGGTCGCACACTTTCCGCACGGCGATGCGACGCACGCCGACGCCGCCATTGCTGCCGCGTCACGCGCATTTCCGGCGTGGGCGCGCCTCCCCGTAGGCGACCGTGCGGGCTATCTGCTGCGCGCGGCAGCTCAGATGCGCCGTCGCAAGCATGAATTCAGCGCGATCATGGTGTACGAGGTCGGCAAGTCGTGGGCGGAAGCCGACGCCGACACCGCCGAAGCGATAGACTTTATGGACTACTACGCTCGGCAAGCGCTGCGCATCACCGACAGCAGCGATCTGCTGACGCCGTATCCGCCCGAACATCTGACGCTGACCTACATTCCCCTCGGTGTCGGCGCGATCATCCCGCCCTGGAACTTCGCCAACGCGATTCCGGCTGGTATGGTGGCGGCGGCACTGGTGACCGGGAATACCGTCGTGTTCAAGCCCGCCGAACAGAGTCCATTAATTGCCTACGTGATGGCGGGCTTATTCTGGGAACAGGGTATCCCGGCAGGAGTCTTAAACTTCATCACCGGGGATGGTGAAATTGTCGGCGAGCGCATGGTGGCGCATCCACAGACGCGCTTCATCGCCTTCACCGGATCAAAGGCGGTCGGTTTGCATATCAATGAAGTGGCGGCGAAGGTGCAGCCGGGTCAGAAATGGCTGAAGCGTGCCATTCTGGAGATGGGCGGCAAGGATGCCGTCCTGGTGGACGAGACCGCCGACCTGAGCGCCGCTGCACAGGGGATCGTGGACAGCGCGTTCGGCTTTCAGGGACAAAAATGTTCTGCCGGATCGCGCGCGATCCTGGTCGATGCCATCTACGATCAGATCGTCCCGCAGATTGTCGAGCGAGCCGCTCGTCTGACGGTCGGCGCGCCCGACGACAGTGTGCTGATCGATCAGGGACCGGTCATCGATGTCGATGCCATGAAACGGATCATGGACGCGATCGAGCTGGGCACTCAGGAAGGGACGCTGCTCCTGGGCGGATCGCCGCTGGTGATGCCGGAAGGGGGCTATTTCATCCCGCCGACGGTGTTTGGCGATGTGCCACCCGATGCGCATCTGGCGCAGGACGAGATTTTTGGACCGGTGCTGGCGTTGATCCGCGCGCGCGATTTCGATCACGCGCTGGAGATCGCCAACAATACCGATTATGGACTGACGGGCGCGGTCTTCAGCAGCCGCCGTGACCGACTCGATCAGGCGCGCGAGTCGTTTCATGTCGGCAATCTCTACCTCAATCGCAAATGTACCGGGGCGCTGGTCGGCGTACACCCCTTCGGCGGCTTTAATATGAGCGGCACCGATAGTAAAGCGGGCGGGCCGGATTATCTGCTGTTGTACACCCAGGCAAAGCTGGTCGCGGAACGATTATAAATCCCTGCACTTTGTCAAATCAGGGCATGGACATGCCATGCTCTTACCCGGAGACTCGATCCATGTTCGACCGACCCGATAACCCCAACCGTACCATCGTCCTCACCTGGAGCGATGTCGATCGCCTGATCGACATTCTCGTCCCACAGTTTCGCGTCCTGGGCGGCTTCAACACCATCGTGCTGATCACGCGCGGCGGTGTCATCCCCGGCGGGATGCTGGCTGAGGCGCTCGACGTGGAACATGTACTGACCGCCGCTGTCGATTTTCCGTCAAAGGCGGTCGGGCTGATGGCGTGGCCGCAGTTCCTGCAGTTTCCCGAAGACGCGCTGGTGAGCGGCAAACGGGTGCTGGCGGTCGATGATGTGTGGGGGACAGGACGCACCAGCATCGCCGTGCGCGAACGGCTGACGGGGGCGAAAGCGGAGGCGTTTAGCTGTGTGCTGCACTACAATCCATATCGGTCGCTGTTCAAAAAAGAGAAACCCGACTTTTTCGCGGAGACCACCGATGCCTACATGATCTATCCCTGGGAGGTCGATCGCGGGATGCGCGACATGGATGTGTTCGCGCCAGAAGCGAATTAAAACGCAAGCAGGTGGGGCGGACGCATCGAGGGACGCAAAAAAGTGCGTCCGTCCCCGCGATCAGCCATCTTAACCTATCGCAGAGGGACGCCTATCGATGCGTCCGACCCCTATCTGCATGTGCGCCGAATCATCCAAACCTTCGTTATACCAACGTTCCATTATTAAAATCACCGTTATTTAATCTGGCTCCAATGCAGCGCTGTTATGATGCTGTCTAAGATGAGCAAAATGGTCGGCGTGCCCGCTCAATCGATTATATGGATGGGCACGGTCGGTCGAGCAATCCCCCGCTCCGTTGGGAGAGCGGGCTTGTGCAGTCTTTCGTAAGGTGGTGTAGAGCATGGTTGACAAGATCGGTAGCAGCGCACAGGAACAGGCTTACGCGGACGAATTCCGCGAACTACTGGAATCCACATTTAATTATCTCCCGCCGCAGCGTGGGGAGATTCGCAGCTCGGTCATCCTTCAGATCGATCGCCGTGAGGTGATCGTCGATCTCGGTGCAAAGCGCGACGGTATCGTGCCCGTCAGCGACCTGGATCGTCTGGAGCCGACATTCCGAGACAGTCTGAAGGTTGGCGCGCAGATACCCGTGTACGTGATGAATCCGCGCGATCCGGAAGACAATCTGATCGTCTCGATCAACATGGGCTTGCAGCAGTATGACTGGGAAAAAGCCCGTGAACTGATCACGTCGGAAGAAGTGGTCGAGGTCGGCGTCAAGGGGCATAACCGGGGCGGTATCCTGGTTAGTTGGAACCGCTTGGAAGGCTTTATTCCCAGCTCGCATCTGGTCACGACGGGTCCGTCGGGCGGGCGCGATACCTGGGATGAACTTGTCAACACCAGCCTGATGGTCAAGGTGATCGAGGTCGATCAGACCCGTCGTCGCCTGATCTTCAGTGAGCGCGAGGCACAGCGTGAGTGGCGTGCGCAGCAGAAAGCGCGGCTGCTGGCGGAGCTCAAAGAGGGCGACAAGGTGCGCGGCACTGTCACTGGCTTGCGCGACTTTGGCGCATTTGTCAACCTGGGTGGCGCCGATGGGCTGATCCATGTCAGCGAACTGGCATGGCATCGTGTCGATCATCCGCGTGACGTGCTGAAGGTGGGCGACAATATCGAGGTGTACGTCCTCAGCCTCGACAAGGAAACCAACCGGATCGCACTGAGTCGCAAACGCCTGCTGCCCGATCCCTGGGATGTGGCACAGTCGCGCTACCATGAAGGGCAGATGGTCGAGGGCATCGTCACCAACGTCGTCGATTTTGGCGCCTTTGTCGCGCTGGACGATGGACTCGAAGGCTTGCTGCACTTGAGCGAGATGGGTGACGGGTCGTTGAAGGAGCCATACAGCTATGTCAAAAAGGGCGATCGCCTGAGCCTGCGCATCAGTCATTTAGAGCCGGAAAAGCGCCGCGTCGGATTCACTCAGCGCTGGGGTGCCGATGGTGCGCCGACTCCTGAGACGGCAGTGGTAAACGAGGCGGCGCCGGATGCTGGCGAAAGTACGGACGTGGAAGGCGTTCCTGCCTCCGACGAGCTGTCCGACCTGGCGCCCGTTGCAGCCGTTGATGCTGCCGCCATGAATGGCGCGGTGGAAAGTGAAGCGGTGTCCGATGTGAACGATGCTGTCGAAACGAGCGACGTTTCATCCGAACTGTCCGAGCCAACCGATGTCGTGGAGATCGATCCACCCGCAGAACCCGTAACGGCGGATAATAGCATTTGAAGGTATGACGCCGCTGTACCGGCGGTCAGGGTTGGGTTCATTTCAAGCCTTGACCGCCGTACAGGTTGTCCATCGATACGTGTAATGAACACTAAACAGACCCAGGCGCCCACAGCGCCTGGGGTTGAAACTTACAGTTGGGATTTCGTGTATCTATGTTAAAGTGAATTTAACCTGACGCACTGCGGATGACATGATGTCGGATTCACCACATAATGTACGTTCAATAGCGTCATCGCAGCGGTTGACCGACTCATTTCGCGTCATCCTGGAAATGATGACAACGACCCCTGATCTGGACCTGATCATGCGGCAGATTTTGTTGTCCGTCGCTGGCGTCGTGCCTTGCCGGACATGCAGCATCATCTTTTTCGACGAGGATGGCAGCTATATTGCTTACGTACATGGCTTTGACCAGGAGGCAGCCGATGCGCTGGTGGGACAGCGCTTTCCCCCCACGATCGACAACCTGCTGCGTTTGCAGCGCGACCGCCACGCCTATCTGATCGACGATACACACGACAACCCGCACTGGGAGCGGCTGCCGCATGCGGAATGGATTCGCGCGACGATCGGAGTGCCGATCGCACTGCGCGATCGCGTGCTCGGAGCGCTGACGGTCGATCACAATCTGCCGCACCAATATGATCAATACGACCTCGATACTTTGCAGGCATTTGCCCATTACGCCGCGCTCACCATCGACAATATCGGTCAGACCCATCAGCTCGAACAGATCGTGCTGATGCGCACCTCCGAGCTGCGTGCCAAGATCGATGAAGAACACATTTTTCAAGAGCATTTGAAGGTGCTGCACGATATCACGCTCGACCTGACGATGATCGACGCGCTCGACGCATTTTACCGCCGGGTGATCGAGCTGGGGATAGGGCGCCTCGGTTTCGACCGGATGGGACTATATTTAGTTGACTCAGCGACGATTTATGCCGATGGCACCTATGGCACCGACGCCGAGGGAAATGTGATCGACGAGTCGCACAGGCATTTGCCGGTCCGCGACGAGTATCAACTGCTGTGGCGCGCGCTGCAAAACAGTGAGCGCTTTTCCCTGGACGAGTCCGTGATGCTCTACAGCGGCGATAAACCGCTGTTTGAAGGCTGGCACGCAGCGGCAGTCCTGTGGAACGGCGTGAATGCCCTCGGCTGGCTGGTCGTGGACAACGCCATAACGCATCATTCCACCTCTAAAGTGCAGCTCGATACGCTGGCGCTCTATGCGGGCACGGTCGCGGCACTGCTTATCAAGATGCGCGTCGGTCTGGCACTGCGTGCTTCGCTGGAGCGTGAGCAGGAGTTGAGCCAGCTCAAGTCGCGCTTTGTCTCGATGGCGTCGCACGAATTCCGCACGCCGCTCACGACGATGATGACCGCCTCCGAGTTGCTGCTGCGGCATCGCCACAAGATGGACGATGTGCAGATCGATCGTCGGCTGCACAAGATCACCGAACAGGTCGAATATCTCAACGAGGTGATCGAGAGCGTGCTCGACCTGTCGAAGATGCAGTCTGGACGGTTGAGCTTTCATCCTGTCCCGATCGACCTGGAGTCGATCGTGCTTGAGATCATCGAGGAACTGCCGACTCGCCCGGACAATGCGTCCGCTTCGATCGTCTTTAGCGCGACAGGCGGTCCCTTTGTGCTGAATCTGGACAAGCGGCTCATGCGTCAGGCGATCAGCAATCTGATCGGCAATGCCATCAAGTATTCACTTGAAACAACACCGGTGCATGTCGAGCTTGAAAAAAGCCATCAACTGATGATTCTGCGGGTGCGCGATCACGGTATCGGCATACCCGATGCCGATCTCAAGCATTTGTTCGAGCCATTTCACCGCGCCGAAAATGTCGGCACGATCGCTGGGACGGGCTTGGGCTTGTCGATCTGCAAGCAGGCGATCGAGAGTCATGGCGGACGGATCACGGTCGAGAGTCAGGTCGGTATCGGCACTACCTTCACTGTCTATCTGCCACGCACCTGATGGCGTGCCCCTTTACAGACTGCCGACTGCCGCTTCATGTTTTCGATAACACGCTATAATGACCCACAGCGATTATAATAGTCGTGTCCGGTCGGTGATCGAATTCATGACAGCATGGGGTCAGGCGCGATGACGAACAATCTTCCTCTATCCAGACCCGCGACCATTTACGATGTGGCGGAACGCGCGGGTGTCTCGCATATCACCGTCTCGCGCGTCGTCAACAACAAACAGAATGTCAGCCCGGAGACACGCCAGCGGGTGCAGCAGGCGATGGAGGAATTAGGTTATACGCCTAATCCGATCGCGCAATCGCTGCAAGCGCGACGCACGCGCACCATCGAGCTGATCACGACCAACATTCATGGCAATGAGCCTACAGCCATCGCAGAAATCGGCACGATCGCCGCGGAACACGGCTTCCCCGTCTCGATCGTGCCGACCACCCTGGCTGATCTGCCCGCCGTCCTCGCCGCGATCCCGAACCGTATGGTGGCAGGCACGCTTTTGTACGCGCAGGATGTGACGCTGGATTATGCGGCGGTGGCGCGCATGGTCAAGCGTCATCTGCTGGTGCAGATGGGCGGCAAGACGCGCAGCAGCCTGGCGTCGGTGCTGTACGACCAGGGCTTGGCGACCGAAAACGCGATTCAGCATCTGATCGATCTCGGACACCGCCATATCGCCTTTCTGGGCGGGCAGCAGCAGTTGTTGGATGGCACCGATCGCTATCATGCCTATGTACATGCGCTCACGCGCAATCGCCTGCCCTCTGGTCCGGTGGCGATGGGCGATTTTGGGGCGCCGAGCGGCGAGGAAGCGATGCGCCGCATCCTGGAGATGGGCGAACCGTTCACCGCTGTGTTCGCCAGCGCCGACGCGATGGCGATCAGCGCCCTGCATGTCCTGCGTCAGGCAGGGCTGCGTGTCCCGGACGATGTATCGGTCGTCGGCTACAACGACAGCGAGTTGGCGCCCTATGTGGTTCCCCCACTCACCACCATCGTCAATGATTCGCGCGCGCTGGCGCGCATGACGACCGAATACCTGTTCGAGTTCATCGACCGCCCCGATACCCCGCGTCAGCAGCGCATCATCACCCCGGACTTGATCGTGCGTGGCAGCACCGCGCCGCCGCCCGGTTAGTTTGATGCGTCCGTAACCATTCCACAATCACCACTGCCTATCGAGTTTTTAGTGACTTCTTGACAAATTTTGCGGAAAGCTTTATATATATCCAGGAATGTTCTCGATAACATAAACCATGCGTGAGGAGGTGGTGCTGCGCAAACAAGTAAAGACAATCAGTCTCCTTAACGAGGTGCACGTCAGTCGCTTTACAGGTTGTGCTAAATTTTTCAGGAGCTAAACCATATCTAAAGTACGCTTTCTCATCTTATTTGCCCTCTTGACCCTCGCGGTCGTCGTCCTCCCTGTCAGCGCGCAGGATACCCCCGTCGTGGTGCGAATGCTCGATCATATGGTCGTCCAGACCCCAGGAATGGATCAGGCGATCGCAGTTTTTGAAGCCGCGCACCCCAACATCCAGATCGAGCGCGAAGTCCTGAGCAATGCTGGTGAGGTGCTGCAATCCGCCTTCACCGACCCCAGCACCGCGCCGCACATCTTCATCGCCAGCATCCTCGATGCCGTGCAACAGCGCAGCCTGGTCGAGGGCGGCTACGTCTACTCCCTCGACCAATTCCCTGACTGGGCAGACTTTCTGGCGACGTTCCCGGCGCCGGACGCCGCTATCGCCCCCGGCGGCAATCTGCTCGATGATGTGGTCGTCTCGATGAAATTCGACGCTGATCAGTTCTGGCATCAGTGGTACATCAACCTCGACCTGTACGAGCAAGCCGGGATCGTGGACGCCGCTGGCGATCCGATCATCCCCTCGACATGGGACGAGATCGTCGCCAACGCGCGCACCATCGCCGAAAATACCGACGCTTACGGTTTGAGCTATCCTGGCGCCAACCCTGGCACCTTCGGTTGGAATTTCTGATGGTCGTGCTACCTGTCCAGCATCGCCTACGGTCCGCGCGGCTTCGGCTACGACATGCGCGACGATCAATTCCACGCCGCCGACAATGAATGCTTTGCCACCATGATCACCGACGTGCTGGCGCTCAAGGACGAGGGCGTCCTGCCCCCTGATCTGCTGGCGATCGACGACGAGCCGAACCGCGCTCTGTTCGCGGATGGCATGGCGGGTCACATCGTTACAAGCACCTGGTCGATCACGGGCTGGCAGCAGACCCACCCCGATTTCACCAATTACACCTCGATCCCGGTGCCGCTGGTCGATGTCGATGCCCCGGCGAAGCTGTATCCGCAGAATCCATCCGGGGTGTTCCTGTCGATCTCGACGGCTGCCGCTGAAGACCCCGCCGTGCTCGACGCGACCTGGGAATGGTTCAAGTTCATCTACAGCGCGGAATTCGCGCAAATCTGGGCGGAAACTGGTAACGGTCTGAGCATCTTCCTTGAGGACGATCCCACCAACTTCGCCACGCAGCAGAACGCGGGCGCCTTCGGCACGTCGTCGTTCTTCGCTTCCGACCCGGAGCCGCAGCTCGCTCGTCGCAACCCGGACATCGGCAAGCTGGAACAGACCCTGCTCGGCCCGACCGAAGCTGACGTGCTGGTCGGTATCCTGAGCGGTCAGATCACCGCTTGGCAGGCGGCACTCGCTGACCTGGACGCGCGCTACACCGAAGCCTTCGAGACCGCCCTGGCGGACGCGGTGGCAGCCGGTGCCAATCTGACGAAAGAAGATTTCATCGTGCGTGACTGGGAGCCGAGCGAGTCGTACAATGTGCCGCTCGAACCCGGTCACTACCCTGGTGCTGCGTCGTAGCTGATCCGATAAAGAGAGACAGGGGTGCATCGCTGGATGTGCATCCCTGTCTCGATCGCGTCATATTCGACTGCCGTGAATCACCAGTCTGATCGCCTCGCCCCACTGGAATAATGAAAATTATCTGATATGGAAAAGACAAGCACACCTTTACACGCGATGCCCCTCTTTCGAGACATCCGTTACAGCCTGACCGGACTGCGCGACCGCATCATCGAGACTGCGTTGTCGGCGCTGCGTCAGGTGATCACCGCGGAGACGCTGACGTTGCTGTTCGCGGTCGGGATCGTGGCGACTGTGATCAGCGGTTATTGGTTTCGCGCCAGTCGTCTCGTCGCGCTGAGCGGGTGGGAACTGATCACGGGCACGGGGAGTCAGGCTGCCTACGACGCGATGCAGATCAGCGCGCGCGTCCTGCTCGGCGTGGTGCCGCTGATCGCGCTGGCGGCGGGGGCGGCGGCGATCGCCGGGATCGTGACGCCCGCGCTGCGGCGACGGCTGGTGCCGTTGATCGCGGTCGGCGGGATCGTCAATCTGAGCGTCATACTGGTGTATCTGATCGTGCTGGCGCTGTCGCCGTCGTACAACCGCACGCTCGATCTGGGACTGTGGCTGGCGCTGGCGCTGTCGGCGGGGCTGGTGATCCAGTTGTTCTTCAACCGTCCGTCGGACGCGATCGCGCTGCGGACACGCTTCACCATTATGGGCGTGACGATCGTCGTCAATGCGGCGCTGTACTTCGTCACGCTGGCGACCGAGATCGCGCGCTCACGCGAAAACGAGTCGGTCGCCTTCGAGATCACCGCGCTCGTCGGCATGGCGCTCTACGGTGCCCTGATCGGGTCGTACATCACGCACAATATTTTCCGGCGCAAAGGGCAAAACCCGCGCGTCGGGCGGGCGCTTGGGGCGATAGTCGGCGCATTTGGACACCTGCTGCTGCTGATCCCGCTGTGGATTTACACCCCCACCAGCGACGATGCGCCGCGTCAGCGCATCCGGATCGATGAAGTGGCATGGGCATCGCTGATGCTGGCGCCCTGGCTGATCAGCTTCGTGCTGCTCACAGTCTGTCCGACGCTGGGCTCGTACCGCGTCGCGCTCTACAACTGGCAGGGTTTTGGCGAGCCGACGCAGTTCGTCGGGCTGCGCCATATCGAGAACGTGATCAAAGACCCTTTCTTCTGGAAATCGCTCGGCAATACCCTGACTTACGCGCTCGTGCTGGTGCCGATCCAGTTATCGCTGTCGCTGATACTGGCGATCGTGCTGACGCGCAAACGGATGCGTTTTGCCTCGTTCTACCGCACGATTTACTTTCTGCCAGCCGTGACCAGCGTCGCGGTGGTGGTAGTGATGCGCCTGATCCTGGGTAATTTTGGCAGCGACCTGAGCGCGCTGCTCGGCATCGACCCGCCGATCAACCCGATCAGCGATCCCACTCTGGCGCTGGTGTCGGTGATCGTGTTTGGAATCTGGCACTCGTTCGGCGTCAATCTGGTGTATTTCCTGGCTGCCTTGCAGACCGTGCCCGAAGAGCTGTACGACGCTGCGCAGGTGGACGGCGCTAATTGGTTCGAGCAGTTATTGCATGTCACGCTGCCGAGTATCCGTCCGATCGCCGTGATCATCCTGTTCATGGCATTCCTGGGCAGCATGTACGTGTTCGAGCAGTCGTTTGTGCTGACACGCGGTGGACCGTATTTCGCCAGCCAGGTCGTGTCGGGCTACATCTATAATTACGCCTTCCGCCAGCCTGGAACACAACTGACGCCCAATTTCGGCTACGCATCGGCGGCGGCGCTGTTCTTTGCCCTGATTATGCTGACCCTGACCGTGACCAATTATCTCGTGACCCAGAGACTGCGAGCCAGACAATGAGCGCCGGAACCGCACTATCTCGCTCTATCGATACGCGCCGAGGGGGAGAGCAGGTGCGCAAGCCGATCACGCGCCATTGGCGTGAATGGATTTTGCACGCGATCCTGCTCACTGTCGGCGTGGTCTGCATCTTCCCGTTCATCTGGGTGGTGGGCAGCGCGCTCAAGACGGAACGCGAATTTTTCTCCCAGGGGTTGAATCCATTTCCACTCGGACTGCCGCAGTGGGCGAACTTTGAAAATGCCTGGGTGCGCGCCAATTTCAGCCAGTATATGGTCAACACGCTGTTCATCGCGGTATCGGTGGCGGTGCTGTCGGTCTTCATCGCCTCGTTCACGGCGTATGCGCTCTCCCGGCTCGACCTGCCCGGCAAGAACGGACTGATCGTGTTGTTCGGGATCATCTTTCTGCTGCCCAGGGCTATACCATCATCTCGACCTACGAGATCATGATCAAGCTCGGTTTGCTCAATTCGCTTTACCCGGTGATCCTGATCGTCACTTTTGGTAATATCCCGACCAACCTGTTTTTCCTGTACGGCTACATGAAAGCCATTCCCAGCGAGCTTGAAGAAGCGGCTGTCATCGACGGTGCGACCGTGTGGCAGCGTTTCCTGTACGTGATCCTGCCGCTGTGCCGTCCGATGCTGGGGACGTTGGGGCTGTTCATGTTTTTGAAGGGGTGGAACGAATTTTTCCTCTCGCTGGTGTTCACCCTGAGCAATCCCAAATTGCGCACACTGTCGATCGGCATGTATGCTTTTGTCGGGCTGAATTCGCGCGAGTGGACGTTGATCTGCGCGGGCGCGGTCATCAGCATCCTGCCGGTCGTACTGCTGTTCCTGCTGTTACAGCGCTATTTTGTGCAGGCATTTTCGGGCGCGGTCAAGAGCTGATCGCGTCGCTTGTCCAAAACCGACCTTTTTTAGAGACGACACCTGCACAGGCACATCGGTGGGGACAGCCTGTGTCAGGATCGGGTGCAGGGATATTTGCAATGACATTCATGCAGTGACACTCATGGAGGAAATGGAAATGAACGTTAAAAAGTCATTGACGCGGTTTATCATAGCGCTGGCGGGCGTGGGGATGCTGGCGGGCGTGGTCAGCGCGCAGGAAGTCCCCTCGTCGCTGCGGGACATGGCAGAGGCGAGTGGGATCACCGTGGGCGCCGCGACCGATGTCTGGGATTTTGAAGCGCATCCGCGTTTCGAGGAAACACTGGTGACCTACTTCAACAGCGTCACGCCGGAAAATCACGGCAAGATGTGTTTCATCCAGCCGAGCGAGGGCGAATTTAATTTTGTGGAATTGGATCAGCTCGTCGATCTCGCTGAAGCCAATGGCATGGCGGTACATGGGCACACGCTGGTATGGCACAGCTGTTTCCCGGCATGGCTGCAAGGGCGCGACCTGTCGCGCGACGAGGCGATCGCCATGCTGGAGACGCACATTCAGACCGTCGTCGAGCGCTACAAAGGGCGGATCGCCATCTGGGATGTGGTCAACGAACCCTTCGAGGATGATGGACGGCTGCGTGACACACCCTGGCTGACCTGGATTGGGGAGGATTACATCGCCCTGGCATTCCAGTTCGCCCGCGCCGCCGACCCGGACGCGCTGCTGTACCTGAACGAGTACGACGCCGAGGTCATCAACGCCAAGTCGAACGCGCTCTACGAGCTGGTGCGCGATTCCCGCCGTGCGGGTGTGCCGATCGACGGGGTGGGGATGCAGATGCACGTCGCGGTCGGGGAAGTGGTCGAGGGCGGTATCATCGACCCGGCGTCGTTCGAGAATAACATCCGCCGTCTGGGTCAGATCGGCGTCGAGGTCGCAGTGACCGAGATGGATGTCGCGCACATGGGCGCCGCCGACGAGGAAACCATGCGCCTGCTGGCAGGACACTACTACACCATTTTCGAGACCTGTGTGCGCTGGAAAGAGTTTTGCAAGGGGTTCACCACCTGGGGGCTGTTCGACGGCGAAACCTGGCTGCGCAGCCCGGAATTCTACAACAATCCCAACGTCTCGCCGCTGCTGTTCAATGAAAATATGGAGCCGAAGCTGGCGTACACCGCGCTGCTGGACGTGCTGGCGCGCGATCAGGACCTGACACCCGTGCTGACCGACGAAATGGTCGCGGCGCTGTCGATCAGCAGCGCGCGCGAGGTCGTGGTCGCGCCCGTGCAGCGCAGCGATCCGGATCAACTGGCGCCCGACAGCGCGCATGGCGAGCTGTATTACGCCGCCTTCCCGGTGGCGATCACCGTCGATGGCGATCCGTCCGACTGGGCAAATGTGCCGCGCGACACCGTGTTCACGGGCAACCTCATCCCGGCGGGCAATACCACCGAGATGGTCTTCGCCGCCGCTGCCGACGCCGACAATCTGTATTTCCTGGCGGAAGTGACCGACGACACCATCATCAGCGGCGTGCATCCGACCTCGGAGTGGTACAAGGAAGACTCGGTCGAGTTCTACATTAATGCTTCGGGCGATCTGGCTACCCGCGCCTACATCGATGGCATCGCGCAGATCGCGCTGCTGGCGGTCAATATCGGCAATACAGGCGATCCGATCATCGCGGGCGGCGGATCGCAGGGGATCGCGGTGGCGGCGGTCGTGGTCGAGACCGAGACGGGCTACCGCGTCGAGGCAGCCGTGCCGCTGGTGACCGCCAAATGGTCGATCACGCCGACCCACGAGGGGTTCATTGGCTTTCAGGCACACCTCAACGGATCGTCGGGGTCAGACCGCGATACCAAGCTGATCTGGTCGGCATATGACACCCAGGATCAATCATGGGCGGATCCGAGCGTGTTTGGTCGATTGATGTTCTGGGACAGTACACAGTAAAGGATGTGACATGATGATAGGTTTGCAGTTATACAGCGTCCGCGATGCACTCCAGGCGGATTACGTCGGCACGATCGAGCAGATCGCCGCGATGGGCTACACCTCGATCGAAACAGCCGGGGATTACGGCGCCGAGGGCGCATTACCCGCCGACGGCAAACGCCTGTACGACGCGCACGGCTTGCGCGTCTCCAGCGCACATGGCGTGCTGGTCGATGGACGCACGCCCGCGCAGGTGCTGGATACGATTGGCGCGCTCGGCACCGATATATTCGTGTGCGCGTGGGCACCGCCGGATAATTTTTCCTCGCTCGATGCGCTGCGCCATTTTGCCGATGAACTGAACACCTTCGCCGCCGGACTCGTATCGGGTGGGGGACGACTGGCGTATCACAATCACGATCACGAGCTGCACCCGCTGCCGGATGGGTCGCTGCCGCTGATTGCGCTGCTGGACTATCTCGACCCAGCGGTGCTGTTCGAGGTCGATACCTATTGGGTGCAGGTGGGTGGGGCGAATGTGGTCGAGGTGGTCACGAAGATCGGTACGCGCGCGCCGCTGCTGCATATCAAGGATGGTCCCGGTACGGTCGGCGGCGGCAAGACCGCCGTCGGGGACGGCGTGATGGACTTCCCGCCGATCCTGGCTGCGCGCCCCGCCGAGCATCTGATCATCGAGCTGGACGATTGCGATTCCGATATGCTCACCGCCGTCAAACGCAGTTATGATAAGCTCGCTGCGTTGGTGACGGCGTAAAAATTATCCGCACCATCGACGGTAGGGGTGTGGCGTGCCATGCCCATTTTTACGTGGGTCTGGCACTGCCAGACCCCTACACCTATTTGCGGGTTTGGCACGTCAAACCGCACCCCATGAGAGAGCGAGATACGATGCAGGCTAAACAATTGAATGTGGGACTTATCGGCGTTGGCAATATCAGCTCGGCATATATCAACGGCTGCCGATCCTTCGATAGTCTGAATCTGCTGGCTGTGGCGGACATCGATATGGAACGGGCGCGCCGGGTCGCCGCCGAATACGCTATTCCTGGAGTCTACAGCGTCGATGAACTGCTGGCACATCCCGACATCGACGTGATCGTCAATCTGACTATCCCGGCAGTTCATGCCGAGATGAGTCGGAAGGCGATCGCGGCTGGCAAGCATGTCTATTCGGAAAAACCTCTGGCGACCAGCCTCGAAGATGCTCGCCTGATCCTGGATGAAGCGGCTGCGCGCGGTTTGCGCGTTGGCTGTGCGCCGGACACGTTCCTGTTCGCCCAGCACCAGACAGCGCGTAAGCTGCTGGACGACGGCGCGATCGGAGGCGCAGTGGCGGCGATCGGCTTTCACGCGCAGCACGGACCCGAAGCCTGGCACCCCAACCCGGACTTTTTCTACGCGCATGGCGCGGGTCCGATGCTGGACATGGGACCGTATTACGTGACCTGCCTGGTCAATCTGTTGGGCGCGGTCACACGGGTGAGCGGGGTGGCGCGCTCGTCCTTCCCGACCCGCACCGCCAAAGACGGACGCATTCTCCCGGTCAGCGTGCCGACGCATTACAACGGCGTCATGGAGTTCGCGTCTGGTGCGTCAGCGACCCTGATCATCAGCTTCGACGTGTGGGCGCATCATCTGCCGGTGATGGAGATTTACGGCGCCGATGGCACCCTGGTCATCCCCGACCCCAACGGACACGAACCGCGCGAGGTCAAGCTGTACGTGCCTGGTAAATACGATTGGGAGGCGATCGAGCCGACCTTCCCGACGGAGTGGGCGCGTGGAGTCGGCTTGGCGGACATGGTGGCGGCGATCGTCGAGGGGCGTCCGCATCGCGCCAGCGGCGATCTGGCGTATCACGTCCTGGAGGTGATGCTGGCGTTCGAGAAGGCGTTCGACAGCGGCAGCTATGTCGAGCTGACCAGCACGGTCGAGCGTCCGGCGCTGTTTCCTGACGGCTTGACTGCCCGCACGGTGTCGCTGGCGCCGACGCCATGATTTTATGGGAGAGCGCAAACGACCATTTGCGCGTCACCCTGCACGACGACGCTTCCGCCGAGATCATCATCCACAGCACGGGGGAGCTGTGGACGATGGGGCGATCGTGGTCAATTTTGCGGACGAAGCGCGCCAGGTCGATGGCATCACCATCCCGGCGCGCGGCATACTGATAAAGGACGAGCACATGGACGGACGCGCGCTGTTGTTTCGTGGGGTCAACGAGGTTGGGGTCGGGCAGGCGGTCTTTCCGCAGCCAGAGGGCGATCAGGCATTGGTCGAGGTGCTGTACTCCGCCGTCAGCCCCGGCACCGAGCTGCGCTGTCTGCGTGGTCAACAGCCGAACGCGCCAGCCTATCCGTACATCCCCGGTTATTCCAGCGTTGGACGGGTGATCGCGGTCGGCGCGGATGCTGGAATCGCGCCGGGGACGCTGGTCTTTTCCGGCGGCACGGAAAAAGCCGACTATGCTATCCTGTGGGGCGGGCATAGCAGCCATGTCGTCAAGGCGTCGAGCAAGCTGATGCCGATCCCGGATGGGGTCGATCCGCGTCAGGCAGTGCTGGCAAAACTGGCGGCGATCGCCTATCACGGCGTGCGTCTTGGTCGGGCACAGCCTCATGAAGAGGTACTCGTGGTCGGTTTGGGCGCCATCGGACAGTTGTCGGCGCGGCTGCACACGCTGACCGGGGCGCGCGTGGTCGCCCTCGACCGTGCAGGGGATCGGGTGGCTGTCGCACATCATGCGGGCATCGAGGCATACACCACCGATGACGGCGTGCTGCCTGCTGCACGCCGCGCGCTGCCGCATGGCGCCGATGTGCTGGTCGATGCGACCGGGGTGCCGGCGGTGCTGGCGCATGTGCTGCACCTGGGGCGCGACATCCCCTGGGACGATTCGCTTATGCCGGGATCGCGGCTGCTCATCCAGGGCAGCTATCCGGGGGACGTACCACTCGATTACGATACGGCGTTCAGGAAAGAGCTGACGATCGTGACGCCGCGTGACAACCAGCCGCGCGACATCGCAGCGGTGCTGAATTTTATGGCGCGAGGACAGTTGAACGTCGATGATCTGGCGTCGCAAATCGCAGCGCCGGACGACGCGCCAGCGATCTATGATGCGCTCGCCAGCGGTGAGATGCTGACGGCGCTCTTCGACTGGTCGGCGTGAGCCGATGCTGACGCTGATCGTCAATGCCGACGACTACGGGCTGAGTCCGGCGGTGAGCGCGGGAATCCGTAAAGCGCATCAGGACGGGATCGTCACCTCGACGACCGTCATGATCACGACACCCGGCGCCGCCGATGCGATCCGCATCGCACAGCGCGAGACGCCCGCGCTGGGACTCGGTCTGCACCTGACATTGGCAGGCATGGCAGCGGCGCCGGTCACTCCCGCCGATCAGGTGCGCTCGCTGGTGCGCGCCGATGGACTGTTCTACGACAAACCGGAATGGAGCGCCCGCGCGTCCGACTTCGACGCCGATGAAGTGGCGCGCGAGATCGAGGCACAGTTCGCCGCCTTCATGTCCGCCGCTGGATGCCCGCCGACGCACCTCGACAGCCATTACCACGCCGCCTATCGCCTGCCCGCCGCGCTCGAAACCATGTACACGCTGGCGCACGAGTACGAGCTGCCGATCCGCGATCCAGGGACGCCAGGCGTAAACCTGAATCGGTTTCGCACACCGTCCGCTTTTCTCTCGGTCGATCGCGGTATGGATGCGGACACGCTGGCGGCGCTGATCGCGTCGGCGGGGCGCACCGACCGCGATGGCGATCGAGTCGTCGAGCTGATGTGTCATCCGGGCTTCGTGGATGAGGCGCTGATCGGGCGCGATCGCATGACGATCGAGCGCGAGGCGGAGATCGCGCTGCTGACCGACCCGCGCGTGCGCGCCGCCTGTCAAGGAGAGGGCATCCGCCTGGGGACATTCGCGGCGGTGCCGTAAGGGATAAACCTTAACCCAAATCCACACGCAGTTTAACAGCACGGTGACAACAATTTCCTTTTCTCGATCCTGTATCAGAGGCGGAAAATTGTATGCCAATATCCTTGAGACCTCGTGTGATCGCGCTGGTCGTGGCGCTGCTGCTGGTCGTGTCCGGCGTGGTCACCGCGCAGCGCGAGTCTTTTCAACCCGTCACAGTGCGCGTCATGACCTTCAACATCTGGGTCGGCGGTAAACTGGTCGATTTTGGCAAGGTCGCGGAGTCGATCGCATCTGCTGAAGCCGATGTCGTGCTGCTGCAGGAGGCAGGCGGCAATACCCGCGCCATTGCCGACATGCTCGGCTGGCAGCATGTCAGCGAGCGGATGCAGGTGATCGCGCGCTATCCCCTGATCGATCCGCCCGGCGCCGATGGGGATTACATCCTGGTGCAGACTGCGCCTGGAGAGGTGTTCGCCGTCGCCAACGTGCATCTGCCGTCCGACCCGTATGGGCCGTATCTGGTGCGCGACGGCATGACCCTTGAACAGGTGATGCAGAACGAAGCCGACACCCGCCAGCCCGTGATCGATGCGCATCTCGCTGCGCTGTCGGCGCTGATCGAGGCGGGAATGCCGCTGGTGCTGGCAGGCGACTTCAACGTGCCGTCGCATCGGGACTGGACCGAGGCGGTCATGGCGCTGCGTCCCGAAATAGCGTATCCAGTCGAGTGGGCGGTGACGATCGCAGTCGAGGCGGCAGGTCTGGTGGACACATATCGCGCCATTTACCCCGATCCGGTCGTGCGACCGGGCATCACCTGGACGTATGGCTATCCGTATCCTCGTCTGCGCGCCGACGAAGTGATCGATCGTATCGATCTGCTGTTCGCCACGCCCACTATCGAGGTGCTGGACAGCCAGATCGTCGGATCGGATGGGACAGCGGATGTGGACATCACAGTTACGCCGTATCCGTCGGATCATCGCGCCGTCGTTTCCACGCTGCGCCTGACCCCGGTCGCTCCGCCGCTGTTCACCGCGCTGGAGCGCCGCGTGGTGCGAGTCGGTGAGCCGATCGTAGTGCGTTACCATGTGCCAGCCGGGGAAGCGGAGTCCGATCGGATTTTCCTGGTGCGCGCCGACGCCGACGTGAGCGACGCGGTGATGTCGCTGCCACCGATGGAAGCCGACTTTTTCGGCGCGGTGACCTTTGGATCGTGGACGCTGGCACCGGGTGCCTACGATGCCGTCGCAGCCGATGTGGCGTTGCAGGAATACGCTCGCTCGCGCTTCTGGGTGGTTGCCGCTGATGCGCGACCGATGATCACGACCGACCGTGCAGCCTACGCGCCGGGTGAGACGATCACCGTCTCATGGCAAAACCTGCCCGACAATCGTTGGGACTGGATCGGCGTGTATGCGGCGGGTGATGCCGCGCTGGATAATTATGTCGGCTTTGTCTATACGGGTAGTCAGAGCAGCGGGGCGCTGGCACTCGATATCGAGACGCTGGGCGAGCTGGCGTCCGGCGAATATGTGGTGCGGGCGATGCAGGATGACTGGTACGGTGTCATGGCGGAGAGCGCTTTCAGCATCAGCGAATAAAGCGTGCATACAGGGGCGTTCGCGCAGCTCGCCCCTGTATGCGTGGTCTGGATCGACGATCTGCGCGGTCGCCCTACTCGGTATCGACTCGGCGCTGAAACTCGTCCGCCAGGTCAGGATCGGCGACCAGATCGCCGCCGCGCACGGTCGCACCCACCACCAGCGCCCCGGTGACCAGCACGATATTCTTGATGATGTACTGCCCCTCCAAGGTAGGCACGATCGGGAACTGCGTCCAGGTTTGATTGGGGAACAGGAACAGCGGCATCAGGGTGCCGAGCATCTGCACCAGCAGCAGTAAAATGGTGGCGCGCATAAAACGTCCGCTGATCAGACCTAATCCGATCGCAACCTCCCAGACTGCCAGCACAGGCAGCGAGATATTCGGACGTACCACCCCGAAAGTCAGCCGCTCGATCGTCAAGCCTGCCAGTGCCTCGGCAGGGCTGGAATTGGGGAAAAATTTCAGCATGCCAAACCAGAAAAAGATGATCCCCACGCTGATGCGCAGCAGTGTGATCCCATGTGTCGCCAGCCAGCGTGTGATCCGCCGATCGATGCGCTCCAGCGCTGACGGCACCCGCTCGACCATACCGCCGCTGCCGCGCCGCTCTGTCGCCTGTGTGTTCATGATGTTTTTCGCCCTCTATTGAACTCGTATAAAGCTCGAACCGAGAACGAACAAATTTGTATGTGAATTATTGCACAAAGTTTACCTGATTTATGAAAAACGAAAAGAGCCAATCGGCTCTTTTCGTGTCATTCACCGTTTCCTTCACCTGCCACTCACGAACGCTGGATACTACAACGCCGCGCCGACCTGTCCAAAGCTGGCAGCCAGCAGCGAAAAGTCGGTGATATTGACCGCGCCGTCGTCGTTGAAGTCGGCATTTGGATTGTAGCTGCCGCCTCCCATCGCCGTCCCAAAGCTGGCAGCCAGCAGTGAAAAGTCGGAGATATTGACCACGTTGTCGTTGTTGGCGTCGCCCTCGCGCAGCACCCCTAAGGTCAGGATGCGCAGTCCGTTGATCGCCGTCACCGTGCCCGCCGCTGCCAGCCCGTTGGCGGGCTTGACTCGGATGGTGTAAGTGCCGGGTGCCAGGTCGGTCATGATCAGCCGCGCATATTGATCGGTGGTGCGGTTGCTGTTCGCCACGACTACGCTGTCCGAGATGCGCGTCACTCGCACGTTCATCGGCAGGACGAGACGCGCGTGCGGTGCCAGAGGGCTCCCCTGGCGCGTCATCACTACGACGGTGTTGGGCGTGGTGAGGGCGGTGCGCGCCGCTGTGAGGTCGATGCGCGGTGTACTCCCGCCGGGCACTGTGATCGTCAGCCCGCTGATGTGCAGCGCCATCAGAATTTCTTCGGCGCTGGCGGACGGCACCGCGTCGAACAGCAGCGCGAATGCCCCGGCGACGTGCGGAGTCGCCATCGAGGTGCCGCTCTGTGGGCCGTAACCTGTGCCGTCATTGAGCGGTGAACCGGTCGAGATCGCGGAATAGACGCTGACTCCCGGTGCCAGCAGCGTCACCATCGGCGCCAGGCTGTTGGAAAAGCCTGCCAAGACGTTGGTGTCGGTGGTGGCGCCGACGGCGACCGCGGTCGAGATGCACGCCGGGGCGCTGATGCCATCCGTGAACGAGTCGTTGCCCGTCGCCACGATCGGCATGATGCCCGCCGCGCGCAGCAATTGAAAGATCGTCGCGCGGCTCGCCTGGGCGCTGTCACACGCGCTGGTAAAATATCCGCTACCGAGGCTCATGTTGACGCCGCGGATCGTGCGGGTGGTGCGCAATCCATAGATGTAGTTCAGACCCGATACCTGATCGCTCACATATGACTGTGTGCTGGAATCGCCGGCGATCGTCGAAAAGGCATTGACGGCGATCAGATCCGCGGCGGGGGCGACCCCGCGAATACTACGCAGCACGTCGAAGCCCAGCACGATCCCGGCGACGTGCGTGCCATGATCGCAGCCACTGTTGCCCGGCAGATTAGTATGGCATGTCTGCGGTGCGGCGGAGCCGACTCCGGTCTGCGACGCGCTGCCATTGGGACAGTTCGAGGGTGAGCCGCTGGAATAACATGCCTCCGCTACCACGCGCGCCCCGAAATTGAACGAGGGATGATTGCCCTGCACGCCGGTATCCAGCACGGCGATCGTCTCGCCCGCGCCGCGAAAGCCCAATGCCCACACATCGTCGGCGTTGATGATCGGGATCGTCTGTGCCAGCGTCGGCGGTTCGGGGCGGTCGGCTTCGATGCTGGTCACAGTGGGGTCGGTCAGCAGTGCGGTATAGGCGGACGCATCGACCGTCAGCGCCACGAACGGGATCACCCACTCGCGCGAGGCGGCATGGACGGTCATCACGCCCGCCGCATCGACAGCGGTGATCAGCGAGTCGCGTGCCGCGTCGAGCTGTGCGCGATAGTCGGCTTCGACTGCCAGGCTGTCCACCACGCCGACAGGCGCATCGGGCGCCCTGAAGCCGACGATCACCCGCACCTGTTCGCCCGCCTGAACGTGCGCCCACAAGTCCGCCTCGACCGCCGTCAATACGCGCGGCGCATCCTGTGCGTTGACGTGCATGATTCCCCCAAAGAGCAGGGCTGCCATGAGCAGCACCCCCAAACCGATGAGCTGTTGAACGCCTGTGTGCTTATAAACCGTGAATGCGAATGTAATTGTCATCGATGCTGCTCCCCTGTTTTTGTAATCGCTCTACAACCCGGTTTGGGACAGGGATCGGTCACCCTGTCCCACGAATGGTCGATCCGATCGCGCTACAACGCCGCGCCGACCTGTCCAAAGCTGGCAGCCAGCAGCGAAAAGTCGGTGATATTGACCGCGCCGTCGTCGTTGAAGTCGGCATTTGGATTGTAGCTGCCGCCTCCCATCGCCGTCCCAAAGCTGGCAGCCAGCAGTGAAAAGTCGGAGATATTGACCACGTTGTCGTTGTTGGCGTCGCCCTCGCGCAGCGTCGGCAGCGTGAGCGCAATGATGCTCGCCCCGACAGCGACATTCGCCGTCTCTGCCAGGGTGTGCGCGCCTTTGACACGCACACGGTAGGTGGCGGCGGTCGGGACGAGGGTGGTCGTGCGCGCGTTGAAATCGACCTGAATTGCAGTGTTGGTGATCACGGCGCTGTCGCTGGTGCGCACGACACGCACGTTATGTGTCTTGCCCAGACGCGCGTTTGGCGCGGCGGGGTGTCCTTGCAGCGGCACTGTCAGGATGATGCCGCGCGCACCGCTGAGCAGATTCAGGCGCGCCGCCGTCAGGTCGATGCGCGGGCTGGTGCCACCGGGCACGGTGATCGCCACGCCCGAATTGCGCAGCGCATTGATATAGGTGGTGTCGGATAAGCCCGGCACCGCCTGGCGCAGCAGCGCGAACGCGCCCGCGACGTGCGGGGTCGCCTGCGAGGTGCCGCTCATCGAACCGTATCCGGTTGGAAACGCGGAATACACGCTGACGCCGGGCGCCATCAGCGTCACCAGCGACACCAGGCTGTTGGAGAACGAGGCGCGCGCGTCGGCGTCGGTGGTGGCGCCGACCGCGACCGCCGTCGAGATGCACGCCGGGGCGCCGATGCCATTGTCATAGCTGTTATTTCCGGTCGCTACAACCGGGACGATGCCCGCCGAGCGCAAGGTGGCGAAAATCGCCGCGCGCGATGCCTGAGAAGCGTCACAGGCGCTGGTATTGAAACCCCCACCCAGGCTCAGATTGACCGCCGCGATCCGATAGGTATCGCGCAGGCTATACACATAATTCATCCCCGACACCTGATCGCTGATATAGGCGAGTGGCCCAGAGAAGGCGAAGATGTAGCTGAAGACCTGCACGGCGATGATGCTGGCGCCGCGCCCCACACCCAGAATGGTGGCGTCGCTGCCCGCCGCGATTCCAGTGACGTTGGTGCCATGTTCACAGCCCGCACCGCTGCCGAAAGCAGTCAGGCAGGGTGTGGGTGACGCGGCGCCGGATCCCGTCTGGCTCGTCAGCCCATTGGGGCAGATTGAATTGCCGTCGGCGTTGTCGGTCGAGTAGCAGGCTTCTGCGACGACGCGCCCGCCAAATGCTGAATGAGTCGACGTCGTCCCTGTGTCCAGCACCGCGACGGTGTAGCCTGCCCCGTTGAAGCCCAGTCCCCAAAAATCGTCGGCATTGATGATCGGGATCGTCTGCGCCAGATCGATCGTTTCCGCCACGTCTTCCTCGATGCTGGTCACGCGCGCATCCGCGATCAACGCCGCCAGCGCGGTCGCATCGACTTCCAGCGCCGCGAACGGGATCACCCAGGCGCGCGATTCCGCTTTCACGTTCGCGATGCCGAAGGAGGCGATGTCCGCCAGCAGCGTGTCACGACTGGCGTTGATGGCGCGCTGGTGAGCCAGTTCCGCAAGCGGATCCGAATTCACGCTGACAGGAGCGTCCGGTGCGGCAATGCCGACGATCACGCGCACCGTGCCGCTCGTCTGCGCTTGCGTCAGTAAACGCGCTTCCAGGCTGGAAACCGTGCTGTCCTGCGCGGCAACTCCGAATGACAACAACCCGATCGCCACGATGACACACGCGGCGCTTACCATACGTCGAAAAAAGTTCGTCATGGACACCCCATACATTACACGTCTGATTAACACTATATCACGATTATGTATACCGATACGCATTCAACCGACTGAATGGGGGGTTAAAAAGTTCCGATCAATTCGACCTCGGTCTCCAGCAGCACACCCGTCCGACCCGCGACGACGGCGCGCGCGTGGTCGATCAGCGCGGCATAGTCGTGCGCGGTCGCCTTGCCCTGGTTGATGAAAAAATTGGCGTGAATTGGGGAGATGACCGCGCCGCCGATCGCGTGCCCTTTCAGCCTGCACGACTCGATCAACCGACCCGCATAATCGCCCGGCGGATTCCTGAAGATGCTGCCCAGGCTGGCGCCCGGCGGTTGCGTCGCCTTGCGGTGGGCGATGTTGGCGTCGATCCGGGCGGTGATCACGCTGGGATCATCACGGCGCAGGCGCAAGACCGCGCCCGTGACGAAAAAACGTCGATCCGCGCGTGTCTTGAGTGCCGACATACGATAGGCATAAGCGAGCAGATTCGCCGGAAGGCTCATCGCCCCGCCGGGTGTGACGAACTGTACGCTGATCAGATCGGATGCCATGTCGCCGCCGTGTGCGCCGGCATTGTTGACGACCGCGCCGCCGACCGTGCCGGGTACGCTGGCAGCCCAGGCGAAGTCCGCGCCCATCGCCGCCAGCCTGCGCGCCAGCACGGTCAGCGCCGATCCGCCAGATACTTCGACATGCAGATGGGTCTGGTCGCTGTATTCGTCATGCACGGTCATGCGCGTGACATGGTTGACCACGACCAGCCCGCGCATACCAGAGTCGCTCACCAGCACGTTCGCGCCGCCGCCGATGACACGCACTGGCACATCGTGACTCCATGCCCGTCGCAGCGCGTCGATCAGGATCGCATCATCGTCCCCACGAACCATCAGCAGTCGTTCCGCCGCACCGCCGATGCGCGCCGCCGTATATTTTGCCAGCGGTTCTTCAGCGAGCAGGGGCAGATCGTCGAATGCCGACCAGTCGATCACGCCGTGCCGTTCGCTGCGTCGAGAAACATCCGCCCGATCTGGGGCGCGTCGCCTGCGCTCATGATCAGGATCACGGCGGGGGAGGCAGCTTCGCGGCGCAGCAGACTCGTCGTCGCCTCGAACGTCTCGATATAGCGCGCGTCAGCGTGATTCGCGGCGATCATGTGGGTGATCGACTCGCCGTCGATACCGGGGATCGCCGCCTCGCGTGCGGCGTATATCGGCGTCACCAGCACATGGTCGGCGTCTATAAAGCAGCGCGCGATGTCATCCCACAGCGCCTGCGTGCGACTGTAGGTGTGCGGCTGCCAGACTGCCCAGATCGCGTGGTCGGGATAGCGTGATCGGGCGGCTTGCAGGGCGGCGCGAATCTTGAGCGGGTGATGCGCGTAATCGTCCACGACGATCACACCGCCGCGCTCGCCCATGACCTGGAAACGGCGGTCGGCGCCTGTGAACGACGCCAGCGCATCGGTTATACCGTCGAGATCGCGTCCGTGACCGAGCGCAGACAGCACCGCCGTGATCGCCGCCGCCGCGTTCAGCAGATTGTGGAATCCAGGAACGGCTAAAGCGAACTTGACCGTCATAAACATCGTCCACCAGGGGGCATAGGGTGCATACATGATGAGCACATTCCGCTGGGGGTGATTCACCACAATGACCGGGAAATCGGCTTTTGTCCCGTAATACAACATTTTGTCTGCCCCTCTCCCCCAGAACGACCCGCCGATTGCACGCGCGCCCGGATCATCTCCGCACGTGATCAGCACGCCGCCGGGCACGATGCGAGCGACGAACGCCTGAAAGCTGGCGACCATATCGGCTTCGGTGGGGAAAAAGTCCGGGTGGTCGTAGACGATGTTGGTGATCACGGCGATATACGGCGTCAGACCGAGAAACATGTTGTCGTACTCGTCCGCCTCGATCACGAACAGATCGCCTGTCCCGGCGTGTCCGTTGACACCTGAAATGGGCAGGGTGCCGCCGATGATGTACGACGGGTCATGACCGATCGTGATCAGGATGTGCGCGATCATGGCGGTGGTGGTCGTCTTGCCTGCGGTGCCCGCGATGGCGATCACCCGTTTGCCGCGCGTCAGGTCGCCCAGGATGTCGGCGCGCTTGTAGACCGGGATGCCCGCGTCGCGCGCCGCCGCCACCTCGACATGATCCGCTGCCGCCGCCGACGTGACGATCACCGCGTCCGCGCCGACGACATGCGCCGCATCATGCCCGATATGCACGCGCGCACCCGCGTCGATCAAGCCGGGGACGAGCGCGCCGGGATTGCGATCGCTGCCTGTGACAGTGTATCCCTGACCGAGCAGCACGCGGGCGATCGCGCTCATGCCTGTCCCGCCGATGCCGATCAGGTGAATCGTGCTGCCTGGAGAGGGTAACGTCATAGCCAGCCTAGTCGTAGAGACGCATAACGATGCGTCCGATCTCAAATCACGATCAGCACGAACACGAACAGCACGATCACCGCCACCGCCAGCAGATCGCCGTTGCCAGCCGGTCCTCCGCCCAGCAGCACCAGCGGTAGGAGCGTGCGCGCCTGATCGCTGAAGCTGCCTGGCGACGGCGCGATGATCAGCGGGTCGAGCGGATACTCGTTGATGTCCAGGAAATACCACAGCGATCCCCAGATCAGGTAGCCGTTGACGAAGCCCAGAATCGCGCCCAGGATTTTATTCTGCAGATCGTCACGTCCGGCGTCGCGGCGGCGCTCGCCCGCCATCAGCGCGCGTTGTTGATAGGCGAAATAGACGATCACCACGAAAAAGATCGCCTGGACGAAAAAGACCTGGTCGCGCGGCACATTCGCCAGCAGCACCCCACGCAGCAGCGTGTCGAACTGGAACAGCGCGAACAAGCCCAGGACGATCCCCGCCGTCGAGATGATCTCTTTATTCCAGCCGCGCAGCAGCCCGATAAAGCCGAAAAAGAATGCCATCATCCACATCAACGCTGCAAGCTGCACCATCGCGTTATCGAATCCCTTTGTTCAGGTGAATCAGTGCGCGGGCAGCGTTTGCCGCCGCGTCCGGTTGTGCCAAGGCTTTCGCAGCCCGTGTCATTGTCTCACGTCGCGGGTTATCCTGCATGATCTGGCGAATGGTCGTCAGCAGGTCGGTAGACATGGCGTGATCTTCCAGTAAGACCGCCGCACCCCGTCCGACCAGATAATCGGCGTTGACCTTCTGGTAGCGCCAGGCATACGGGTAGGGCACCAGGATCGACGGCGCGCCAAACAAGGTCAGCTCCCCTAAGACGCTCGCTCCCGATCGACTGACGACCAGATCGGCGCACGCCAGCGCCGCCGCCATCGCCTCATGCAGATAGGGATAGCCGTGATAACCGCGCTTTTCCGCATCGGCGCCGCCTGCGGTGGGAAGCGTCAGCCCGTGACCCGCTGCCGCCGCGCGTACCTCGTCCCAGTCGAGCGTCCCGGCGACGTGGATCACCTGCACCCCGTCCGCCAGCAGGTCCGGCAGGATCGCCAGCAGCGCCTGGTTGATCGAGCGCGCGCCTCGGCTGCCGCCAAAGACCAGCAGTGTGCGCCGTGCCGGGTCGAGTCCAAAATAGGTGATCCCGCCCTGGCGCGACGCCCGTTTGAGCGCCGACCGCACCGGATACCCGGTCACCACCGTCTGACCGTCCCGGAAATACGGCTGCGACTCCGGCGCCGTGACCGCCACGCGGGTCGCCAGGTGGCGCAGTGCCTGAATGGTCAGCCCTGGCTCGATGTCGGGCAGGTAGATCAGGCTAGGTACACGCAGCAGCCACGCCGCGATCCCACCGGGCACGCACACCCATCCTCCGGTGAGCAAAAGCGCGTCCGGGCGGTGGCGGCGCATCAGCGCGATTGACTGCAGCACGCCGACCCCGATCTTAGCGACGCTCACCGCCGCGCGCAAGACGCCAACGCCATTCAAAGGACCTGCCTGGACTTCGGCGGTGTGCGCAAAGGTCACGGGCGACTCCGCGATCAGCGGGCGCTCAAAGCCGCCGACGCTGCCCATGAAATGCAGCTCGGCGTCAGGTGCCAGGTCGATAAGTGCTTCAGCGATGGCTAGTGCCGGATAGACGTGTCCACCGGTTCCGCCAGCCGCGATCGTGATCCGCACGGCTGTTTCCTTTTTCCGGCGACGTTTCAATGGCGGTCGTCCGCGCCACGCTCAGGAGCAAGCCGATACCGACCAGGATAGTCACCAGCGACGACCCGCCATAACTGATGAAAGGCAGCGCCACGCCCGTAGAGGGCAGCAGATTGAGCATGACCGCGATATTCAACAGTGCTTTGGTGACGATCAGCAGCGTCACGCCAGCAGCCAGCAGCGCCCCGAACGGATCACGGGCGCGCCGCGCGATCTGAAAGCCCCGGATCGCCAGCACGATATAGAGCGCGATCACGAACATGGCGCCCACCAAGCCTAATTCTTCCCCGATGACCGCGAAAATACTGTCGGTGTGCGCGGTCGGCAGATTGCCAAATTTCTGGCGTCCCTGTCCGAGACCGACCCCGGTCAGGCCGCCGTTGAGAAAGGCGATGATCGCCTGTTGTGCATGATAGTTGGTCTGGGTCAGATCGGTCAACCCGGCGATGTACGAGCTGACACGCCCCTGCGCGTAGCTGAAATTCTGCGCCAGGATGTAGCCGGACACGCCCAGAAAGACGCCGACCGACGCCAGGTGCGTCATGTTGGCGCCGCTCAGGAAATACATCAGGGTCGCCACGACGAAGATGGTCGCGGCAGTGCTGAGGTCGGGTTGCAGCAGCACCAGCACGCCGACCGCGCCGACCAGGATGGTGAATGGGATCAAGCCAAAGGCGATGCTGGCGACTTTGGTCTGTTTCGACCCAAGCCAGGCTGCCAGATAGATCACGATGATCAGTTCCGCGAGTTCGCCCGGCTGGTATGACCCCTGTAAAAAAGCGCGGCGGGCGCCGAAGGTCGCATCCGAGAAGACCAGCACCGCGATCAAGCCCGCGATCGTCGCCAGCAGCAGCACGACGGCGATCCGCCGCCAGATGCGGTACGGGATCAGGCTCATAGCGATCAGCAGCACCACACCGATGATCAGGTTGCGCACATGCACCATGAAGATGGCGGTGTCCGAGCCGAATTCCTGATAGCTCCAGTCGAAGGTAGTGCTGTAGATCATCAGGCTGCCGATCGCCACCAGCAGTCCGACCACCAGCAGCAGCGGCAGGTCGAGCGCCGCGATCAGCCCGCGCGCGCGGTCGCCAGCGCGATCGCGTACTGGGGTCGCGGCAGGGCGCGATCGCGGCGGCGCGGTCGTGATCGGCGGCAGGGCGGCGCTGTCGTCGATGAAGGTCGGCGCGGCGGCTGGTTTGGGCGGGGGTAAGGCGGCGCTGTCGGTCATGTGCGGATTATTCCGTGTCTGGACATACCCCTATTAAAGCGCGATCCGCGCCGGCGTGCAAACCTGTCTGTCACATGCGCTGCATGTGCGTATCTTTGAACGCCGAGACATAGTTAAATGCACAGCCCATATGAGAAATCCGTGAGTGCGTGGTGTAGAATGATTCGCATCTTCCGTCACCCATCCTTAAGGACTTCCACTTGACCACAAAATTCAGTGACCCCGATGTCGCCCT
>Ga0163154_10000245_pt1 | contig 81211 bp, 66 predicted proteins | sample OliLakLV19MP9P1_FD_148649 | JGI IMG/M metagenome (GOLD analysis project Ga0163154, IMG submission 148649) | Freshwater microbial mat bacterial communities from Lake Vanda, McMurdo Dry Valleys, Antarctica - Oligotrophic Lake LV.19.MP9.P1 | ecosystem: Environmental > Aquatic > Freshwater > Lake >... | reverse complement strand
GCCAAAAGGACTTCCGGCGCACTCGCGAGGAAAGTCCGACAGGCTGCTAGCAGCTTGTCAGACTTTGCGCCCCGCGGACGGGTCAATAGCGCGGCCGGGTCGAAGTCCTCCAGACTCCGTGGAACAGCGCGCGCTGGCGCTTTGACCATGCCTGCCATCCCAGTCACATCGGCCGCCACAACCGACCTGACGACACGCAGCTTTAGCCGGTCCGCTTCCTCAAGCACTTCGATTCTGGCACCTGCGTCCATACCGAGCCGGCGGCGCAAATCGGCCGGTAATACGATTTGCCCTTTGGAAGAGACCAGGAGCGTAGAGATGCTGATTTGCAGACTTAAGCGGACAAAAACATCGTAGTAGGGCTTACTTGGTAAGTCAAAGCCGCGGTAGCGAGATTTGCATCATTGCGCCAGTCACATGGCAGTATCGGGGCGACTTGCGTGATTCGTAGGTCTGCTCTACGGAAATGCTTGACAACCCCCGCACCTTCGCCTGTACCTTTGCTGCCATGTACAACGACCATTCCTTGACGCTGCTGACCACCGGCCTTTACGCGCTGGGTGCGCTCGTTGTTGTGGGCGTATCTCTTGAGTCAGTGCAGGCCTAGTAATAAATAAACCTAAGGCCCTGCACTCGGACGAGAACCCGGGGCCCGAGCGATTCGTCCCGGACCGACTGCAGAGCCTCCCTATCGGAGGTGTCATCATGAATAGCGATCAAATCAAGGCTTTCCCAGATCACGCACCGGCTCGCGCGATGTTGCGGGCCACCGGGTTGACCACGTCTGACCTGGAAAAGCCTCTGATTGCGGTGGTCAGCACCTTTAGCGATGTCACGCCTTGCAATATGCATCTGCGCGACTTGGCCGCTGAAGTCAAAAAAGGGGTGCGCGAGGCGGGTGGTACGCCGATTGAAGGTAATACCATCGTCATCTCCGATGGCATCAGCATGGGTACGGTTGGCATGCGCGCTAGTTTGGTGTCGCGCGATTGGATTGCCGATACCATCGAATTGTTTGTGCGCGGCCATTCCTTTGACGGGTTGATCGTGCTGACCGGTTGCGACAAAACCATTCCGGCGGCGGCGATGGCGTTGGCGCGCCTGGATATTCCCGGGCTGGCGCTGTATGGCGGTTCGATCATGCCCGGGCGTTTCCAGGGGCGCGATGTGACCATCATGGATGTGTTTGAAGCGGTCGGAGCCTGCGCCGCTGGCAAGATGAGCCATGCCGATCTGCACGAGTTAGAAACCAAAGCTTGCCCCGGCGCGGGCGCATGTGGCGGCCAGTTCACCGCCAATACGATGGCGACTGCACTGGCATTCTTAGGCCTTGCCAGTATGGATGGCACGGATTTGCCGGCCTTGCATCCGGAAAAACCCGCGGTGGCTCGCGCTGCCGGTCGCGCAGTGATGGACATGCTGCGCAGCGGCCTGACGCCACGCCAGATTTTGAGCCGCGAGGCCTTCGAAAACGCCATTGCCTCGGTGATGATCACCGGCGGTTCGACCAACGCCGTATTGCATCTGTTGGCGATCGCGCGCGAGGCCGGTGTGCTACTGACGCTTGAGGATTTTGATCGTGTCAGCCGCATCACGCCGGTCTTGGCTGACTTAAAACCCGGCGGCAAATACGCCGCGCCCGATCTAACGCTGGCCGGTGGTTTGCGCCTGGTTGCGCAGCGTTTGAAAGAGCAAGGGCGTCTATTCGATGGCGACACGGTCAGTGGCAAGCGCATGCACGCCGAGGCCGATATGGCGGTCGAACGGGAAGGTCAAAAAGTGCTGCGCCGCTGGGATGAGCCGATTAAACCGCAAGGCGGCATCGCCATTTTACGCGGGTCGCTGGCGCCGCAAGGGTGCGTGGTCAAACTGGTCGGGCACGATCGCCGCAAGCACATCGGCCCGGCCCGCGTCTTTGATAACGAACCCGATGCCTTCGCCGCGGTGCGCGACGGCCGCATCCAGGCCGGTGATGTCATCGTCATTCGCCATGTAGGCCCTGCCGGCGCACCCGGTATGCCGGAAATGCTGGCGGTCACGGCCGCTTTAATGGGCGTCGGCTTGGGCGATTCTGTCGCACTGATTACCGACGGGCGCTTCAGCGGCGCTACCCATGGTTTCATGGTTGGCCACGTGGCGCCGGAAGCCGCCAAAGGGGGTCCGATTGCGTTGATCGCCGATGGCGACATCATCACGTTAGATGTGGATGCACGCCTGCTGGAAGTGGATGCACCGTTGCTGGATCGCGCACTAACTTACCTGCCCAAACCGCAAACCGAGATATCCGGCGTGCTGGCCAAATACGCACTGTTGGTTGGCTCAGCATCGGATGGTGCGCCGACGCATCGAGGTGCTCTCTGAGTGTAGTTTGGCGATAGTAACTGCACACTTTCCGCGCCTTTTGACCCGAATGCGTCGTTGCTCGTCGTCGCCATAGCCCTGCTATGACTCCTCCTCACGCCTCGCCTCGGGCCAAAATGCATCGGAAATTTCTTGCACTTACTTTTGCCGCACTACACTCACTTTTCCGCGCATTGTCACGGTCAATCCGGCGATGCGCTCAGGAAAGGCTGGGCCACGGCAGTTTGCTTCCGGCGTTTCCATGAATACGAATGCACCAGAAAGGGCATAGCCGCATAAATCTGCAGAATTTAGCCAACAACTTTTTCTACCATTTGCCACCATCCACTAGATATCCGAGGCCTCCACATGACCAAGCTGTATTCCGATCAAGACATGCAACCCGAAGCTTTGAAAGGCCAGCGTATCGCCATCCTGGGCTACGGCAGCCAGGGGCGTGCACAAGCGCTCAATCTGCGTGATTCCGGCTTCGAAGTGATTCTCGCGCTGCGGCCGGGCGGCAAATCCTGGGCGCAAGCCGAGTCCGATGGTTTTAAGCCGCAAGCGCCAGCGGAGGCGCTAAAAGGCGCCCAGGTGATTTCCTTTCTGTTGCCAGATACCGAACAATCGAAGGCCTACGATGAATGGGTAGCGCCCATCCTGCAACCCGGCACTTTGTTGATGTTCGCGCACGGCTTCAATATTCATTACGGCACCATTGTGCCGCCCAAAGATGTCGACGTTGCCTTAGTCGCGCCGAAAGCGCCTGGCAAATTGGTGCGTAGACAATATGAAGAAGGTCGCGGCGTGCCGAGTCTGATCGCCGTCCATCAAGACGCCACCGGCACGGCCAAAGCGCGCGCGCTGGCCTGGGCTTGGGGCGTAGGCTCCGCCCATGCCGGCGTGTTGGAAACCACCTTTGCCGAAGAAACGGAGACCGATTTATTTGGTGAGCAAGCCGTGTTGTGTGGCGGCGCGACGGAGTTGGTGCAAGCTGGTTTCGAAACGCTGGTGCAAGCCGGTTATCAGCCAGAAGTGGCGTATTTTGAAGTGCTGCACGAGCTCAAATTGATTGTCGATTTGCTCTACGAAGGCGGCATGGCGCGCATGCACCAATTTGTCTCCGACACCGCCAAATACGGCGATCTGACCCGCGGTCCGCGGGTAATCAACGGCGCCTCCCGCAAAGCGATGCGCGAAATTCTGGAAGAAATCCAAAACGGCACTTTCGCCCGCGAGTGGATCGCCGAAAACGCCGCCGGTTGCCCGAATTACAAGGCCTTACTGGAGCGCGATCTGGCCCATCCGATTGAATCCGTGGGCAAACGCCTGCGCGCGCGGATGAGCTGGCTGCAGGCTGGCGCGCAGGACAAGGCTGCTTAACCCTAGCAGCCTGTCGGACTTCCCTGCACACCCATAACCGCACACTCCACCCCGCCCAACTGAGGTTTTGTGGGAATACTAGGGGCAAAGCCCCGGAGCCATACCAGCCTGGGGCAACGCCCCAGGTTTCAGGACTCAATCGTAGCGTTGCTGCAAATACGCAAACGCCGCGCGTAGGCCTTGGCAGTCGCCGCCGGCGGGGCGGCCGGGTTTGCCTTCACTCCAGCAATAGGTGTCTAGGTGCGCCCAGGCGATGCGATCGGGCACAAAGCGCTTCAAATACAATGCGGCGGTGATCGCGCCGCCCATGCGCGAGCTACCAGCGTTGTTCATATCGGCGATTTTGCTGTCGATCAGGCCGTAGTAGTCCTCCCACAGCGGCATCGCCCAAAGTGGATCACCGGCTTCGCGACCGGCGGCGATCAAATCCAGCGATAACTCTTCGCGATTCGCAAATAGCGCAGGTAAGTCCGGGCCCAGCGCAATGCGCGCGGCACCGGTCAGCGTGGCGAAATCGAAGATCAACTCAGGTTCGGCTTCCACTGCATAGGTCAGCGCATCACCCAAAATCACCCGACCTTCGGCATCGGTATTGCCGATTTCGATCGACAACCCGGCGCGCGTACTGATCACTTCGCCGGGCCGGTAGGAATTGGGGCCAATCGCGTTTTCCACCGCGACGATCAGCAATTGCAGGCGCACCGGTACACGCGCATCCATGATTAAACGTGCCAATTGGATGGCCACTGCTGCGCCGCCCATGTCTTTTTTCATCAAGGCCATGCCATCGGAGGCCTTCATGTCCAAACCGCCGGTGTCAAAACAAACGCCTTTGCCAATCACCGCGATGCGTGGATGGCCAGGATCACCCCAGTTTAGTTCTAGCAGGCGTGGTGCGCGGTGACTGGCGCGGCCAACCGCATGGATGGCCGGGAAATTGTTTTGCAACAACTCGTCGCCGACCACACAGCGCAGTTCCGCGCCGTGCGTGGCGGCTAGATGGGCGACCACATCTTCCATCTGATCCGGTCCTAAATCTTCGGTCGGTGTGTTTACCAAATCGCGTGCGCCGTGCACCGCTTGGGCAATCCGCACCATTTCTTCGCGATCTTTGTCGTCTTCTACCACCAGTCGCGCACCGGCGCGTTGCGCCTTGGGTTTGTAGCGCAAGAACTGGTAAGCGCCCAGCGCAAATCCCAGGCTGAGTCGCGAATGCCGGCCTGCAGCCAACTCCGTACGCACCGCAAATGCGAGGGGTGGCAAGGTCAGCGCTGCTTGGCCCAAAGCCCAGACATCGTCCAAGCTGCGCACGCCAACCACCGCACCGGACAGCGCGCCCGTGGCGTCAAAACATAGGGCTTGTGTGTAGCGCTTGCCTTCAAAGCGCTGTGCCGCCAGTTGCGCCACGGTCGCCGCGTCCTGGCGGGCAATCCACTCGCCATAATCATTCTCGAGAATCAGTTCGATTGGTAGCGCAGCGGCGTCAGCGGCAATCAGGATCGAATCTGAACTCATCTAGCGCTCCCCTCGGGCAAAGTGGGCTCGATTCTACTCACTGTTGATTTCCTTGGTACGTGAAGCGCTAGCAAGGGGCCGCCGTCGGCCTATGCCTTGATCGCTCTCAGTAGGAGGCATATGTTTTGCTATAGAACGTCGGTTCGGGAGCTAGGTCATGAGCCAGATGGCCAAATTGTTCAGCAACGGGCGCAGCCAAGCGGTGCGCCTGCCGGCCGCGTTCCGCTTTGATGCCAAGGAAGTGTTCATTTGCCAGGACGCGCAGACCGGCGATGTGATCCTGTCGCGCAAGCCGGCCGACTGGGATGGTTTTTTCCAGCTGCTGAAAGCAACCGAGGTGCAGGCCGACTTCCTCGATGCGCAGGAGCGGCGCCAGGCCCTGCGGGAGCGTGATCCGCTGGAGGGTGTGGCGCAGTGACGCGCTACCTGCTTGATACCAACATCGTCAGCGATGCCTTGAAGGCGCACCCGGCAGTGATGCGCCAGCTGACAGCGGTGCCCATGGCCAGTCTGTGCATCTCGGCAATCACCGAGGGTGAGTTGTTGTCCGGGCTGGCGCGCCGACCAGATGCCGTGCGCCTGCACGCGCTGGTCGAGGAATTTCTCTCGCGGGTAGATGTGCTGCCCTGGAACCGCGCCAGTGCGGCCTGCTACGGCAGCCTAGGCGGCGCTGGGCAGCCGTGGCAAAGTTCTGGCGCCTCTGGACCTGCTGATCGCGGCGCAGGCACAAGCTGTGGGTACGGTACTGGTGAGCAATGACCAAGCTGTCGGACATTGCCAAGGTCTGGCTTGGGAAGACTGGACTGGCTGACGCAGCGCGCATCCGCGCAACTGCGGATCGCCCGCGACGCTCGAAGCCGCCCCCCAGACGCTGCGTCGCGGTCGTCGCCGGGAGCGATCTCATCCCGGCCGCGCCGTCGAGGTCTGCGTGCGCGTGCAACGATCGGGGCGCCGAAGCTGACTCGCGCTGACCAGGACGAATTGCCCCCAGTCAATGCGGCCCAGCGTGGGTTGAGACTGGCTAGGCGATCGGGTCGCGCACGTCGAGAAAATCGAACTTGCGAAAATCGCGGTCGCGCGTGTACAGCTTGATCACGCCATGCTGGCGCAGGATGGTTGCCAGATGCGCATCCGGCACCAGATTCCCACGGACCGGAAGCGCACCGGTCAAGCCGCGATAGAGCTCCCAGAATCCGTCTTCCTCCGCGAGCATGCGAACGTGTGGGCGGCTGATCAAGGCGTTGATATTGCGCTCTGCTTCGGCCGACGACAGCGGTGCCGCGAACAGGCGTGGATGGGTGGACATGCGCAGATAGCTCATGACCGTGATCCAGGCCAGACACAGAAGTTCGCCGCCGCTCGCACAGACCTGCAAGAAGTCTCGCGCTCGCAGGTGTTCCTCGTCCTCGGCATTGGTCGCGTAGAGCAGAATATTGACGTCGAGCGAGTAGCTCACCGCGAACCATCCTGATCCATTGCGTCCAGCAAAGCGTCACGATCTGCCAGATCAACGCGTGCACCGAGCGGCCGGCTGACCCATTCCAGTGGCTGCGAGGTTTGAGCCAATTTCGGCTTGGCTGCCAGGGCCTCGGCCAGCAAATCGGTCACCAAACGCCCAAGCGTCTTGCCTTCGCTTTGCTGCAGACGCTTGAGATCTTTTAGGATCGGGTCGTCAATGTCGATGGTGGTTCTCATGGTCCTAGAAACCTCAGTTGGACGGGGTACAGTGTGCGGTTATGGGGTGAAAGCCGGCAAGCTTGCGCGGCATGCCGCGCGCCGGCTTGAACGCATGCAAGCTTTGCTTGCAGGCCGGAACAGGGCATAAGCGCAATGAGGGTGAAAGCTGGCGAGCTTGCGCGGCATGCCGCGCGCCAGCTTGAACGCATGCAAGCTGTGCTTGCAGGCCGGGGTGACTAGCTCTTCTATTCCAACGAGTTGCAACGCAGCCATGCGCGGCCAGAACCGTGCAATCTGCCCCGTAGCGAAGCTCACCCGATGGGGGAGGCCACCCAGCGGCAAAAAAACTTATCGAAATCAACAAGCTATGAGCGTCGATCAGCGGTCAACTGAGATTTCTAGGATGATGCGTGATGTTCTGCGCATCTACATCAGATGTCTAGTGTCTTTGGCTGCCTTTAACCTAGGATAATGCGGTCAACGCGGTTGCGCTCATCGGCAGCAGAAAAAACGCCCGGAAGCGCGCAGCCTCTGGCGGGCGATCAACTTCAATACTGAGCAAGGCTTGGGCGCGCTCGCGCAGGTGCTGCTGTCGATCCTGGAAAATCAATCAACCATGAGCGATCAGGGCGCAATGGTCTGCGGTTTGTTCGATCTCCGACAGCAAATGGCTGGATAACATTACCGTCGTCCCAAAGCGTTGCGGCAGCTCACGGATCAGCTCGCGCATTTGCACAATGCCCGCCGGATCCAGGCCGTTGGTGGGCTCGTCCAAAATCACCAGCCGTGGCTGACCAATCAGCGCCCGCGCCAACGCCAAACGTCTGCTCGGCCGAATCAAACCTAAGCGCATGCGAATGGTGGTGGTCTTGCCGGCACCATTGGGACCCAAAGAACCAAACACCGATCCTTCCGGCACGCGCAAATCCAAAGAATCTACCGCGTGCAGCGCAGCAAAGTGGCGCGACAATTGCGCTGTTTGAACAGCAAGGCGCATCGGAATCCATTGTGCAGGGCGGCATTAGTGCGCAGGCACAGGCGCTATGCGAATGCCAGAAGTCATCGTGATGGGGTGCGAGTAAAACTGCGCGCAGCGCCAACCCAGAATCGGGCCTTTGGTGGGTTCGATCTGTGATCGAACGCTTCTCCCGCACCATGCAGGAAAAGCGTCAGCGCACAGCGCCGACCCACCAGAATCCGCTGTCTTGTCTCCCACCCATCGCGATGGGCGCCGATGCCTGAAGCGCTGCGCGGGCGTAGACTGTCGGTGGCCAAGGAGGATCGCCACATGCGAGGAATATTCCGGGCTTGGTTGCGGCTCAGCTCAGGCGCGTTTGCGGGGCTGTTGGGACAGGATTTCCTCATAACGATGCGCAAATTCCTGCTCCTGCTGGTGATGCAAATGCTCAGCGTGCCCCTGCACGCAGCAGTCGAAAGTGGCGTTTGGTACGACCGCACGCACGATGGCCATGGACTGGATCTGCATCGCGCCGGGCCTTTGTTGTTTGGCACTTTTTACACCTACGACGCGCGCAACGCGGTCGATTGGTTATGGCTGCAGAGCACGGATTTCGACTCGCCAAGCAGCACCTTGGCGCGCTTTCGCCGCACCCCGAACGGCATGGTCGGCACGCCGGTCGGACAGATTGCGTTGACGCCGGTGACTAGCTGTCCAGATGGATTTGCGCGGCCAGACGCACGCGCGTTGTTGCGCATGGATTTCACCCTGGATGGCCGCGCAGCAACTTGGTGCATCGAGCCGCTGCTGCCGCCGACATCGGCGCCGATGGCGGTGCTGTCGGGCTCTTGGTACGCGCCGGATGATTCGGGTTGGGGGGTGATGAATCATCAGTTTGTCGGTGCCGATGGCAGCGCGCAGTCCTTTCGCATCATTTATTTCCACGATGCGGCGGGCGATCCGCGCTGGGCATTTGCGAGCGGCAGCGGCGATGCCTTGAGCCAGACACAAACCTATTACACGCCGTATGTGGAGTGCACCGATTGCCCGAGTGGGCCGTTTTTGACCACGCCGATCGGCACCGCAACGCTCAACCTCAGCGCGCCATTGCCGAATGCAGTCTCCGCCGGCAACCATGTGCGCATCGATTTGAATTTCGAGGGCAGTCGTTTTGCGCGCGATGCCACGTTAGCGCTGTTATCGACGCCGCTGCGGGTCAGCGGCGCGGCCGCCACGCGCGAAGGCCCGATCGTAGGCAAGGTTCTCGATGCGGACGTGGAGGCTTTCCACAACCTGCCTTTCGCGCAGCCGCCGGTGGCGCAGTTGCGCTGGCGCGCGCCGCAGCCGCCGCTGCTGCGCACGCATTTGCGTGATGCGCGCACGCTGGGGCCCGCCTGTCCGCAAGGGATAGGCGCGCAATTGATGGCAGAGGATTGTCTGCAACTGAACGTTTGGCGTCCGCGCACGCCGGGCCCTCATCCGGTCATGGTGTGGGTCCACGGCGGGGGATTTATCAACGGCTCAGCGGTGCAAACCGACGGTCGTCTGGTCTACGACGGCGCGGCTTTCGCGCGGCAGGGCGTGGTGTTCGTCAGCCTTAACTACCGGCTCGGCACCTTGGGCTTTCTTGCGCAACGCGATTTGATCAACGAGGCCGCCGATCATCCGCAAACCGGCAACTATGGTCTGTTGGATCAAATTGCGGCACTTGCATGGGTGCAAAACAACATCGCCAGTTTTGGCGGCGATCCAGCGCGCGTAACGCTGTTCGGCGAATCCGCGGGTGGGCAGAGCGGCTGCGCATTGCTCAGTGCACCGGCCGCGCGTGGCTTGTTTGAACGGGTGATCGTGCAAAGCGGCAACTGCGAGTGGGATCCACCCACATTGAGCGAGGGCTTGGCGCAGGGCGATCGCATTAGCAGCGCCTTAGGTTGCAGTTCGGCGACTGATCGACGCGCCTGCTTGCGCGCGCTGAGCGCCGAGCAGGTGTTGGCCCTGGTGCCGGGGGTGGTCGATCCGGGCCAATTCCTCGATGGAGAGCGTTTCGGACCGCTGGTCGACGGTTTTGTGCTGCCGCAAGCGCCGGGACGCGCGATTGCCGCTGGCAACGCCGCCCCGGTGCCGCTGGTCATCGGCGTCACTGACGATGAAACGACCTCGCTAGTGGCCGCCAGTTGGCTGCCAGCGACCGTGGCCGCCTATGAAGCCGCGATTAGAGCTCGTTTTCCGAGCATCGCCAATGAACTGCTGCAAGTCTATCTGGCAGCGCATTACCCAACGCCGCAACGCGCCTACCAAGATCTGTTGGACGATCTGCTATTCACTTGCGCGGCGCGCCGCACGGCGGCTGATCACGCTGCACAAGGCAATCCGGTTTTTCATTACGTGCTAACGGAAATCTTGAGCGATCCTGCTTTTGCACCACTGGAATCCTTCCATGGTTTGGATGTGTATTTGCTGTTCTATGATTTATCGCAAGCGCCGCTGGCCACGCGCACCTTGGGTGAGCGCATGCAGCGCATTTGGGTGGACTTTGCGTATGGGCGCGAGCCGGGCAGCAGCGACGCTTTTGTCTGGCCGCGCTACCAAGCGCCAATCCGCCAGTCCTTGGAGATCAATAACAATCTAATGTCACTGTTTAACGACTATCGCGGCGGTCAATGCGAGTTCTGGAACCGCTTTGTGATGCTATGAGTGGGTGAACGTCGTCGCACTCAGGCCGCGCGCTTGAGCACTAAGTCAAGGCTGCCCAGATTGGCATCGCAGCTGGGGCAATGAATCTGCACCTTGCCACCCAGCCGCACATGATCAAAATCCCCAAGATCAGCGCTCCAATCACAAGCGGGACACTGAATGGTGATTTCCTGCTGCAATTCCGGCTGAGACATGACTGCGCTCTGCGTTACTCGGTTCTGCCCTGACTTGTAACCGCTAGCGTGGTTTTCAGAAATCGACATCCGCCGAGCGGCAGTGATGGCGGGGTGAACGGTCAATCGGTTTCATCCAGCGTTGCAATGGCAGGGCGATTGGTCATTGCGAGCGTCCTTTTTCAGCCCGAAAATGTACGCGGATGAAGGCACCAGACTCGTCTTTGCGGATTAAGAGCCCATCGTGGGCAGTTTCGACGGGAACTGGGTTCGGCCTGCGCTTCATCGGTCGAAGGCTTCTTGCCGCTGCGGCGCGGAAGCGTCCGTGCACAGCACAATCTAGCGCCGTCAATGCGCCAAATCTCGTAGAGTCATGCTGTGCAAGGACGGAGCTTCATCCAATGACCGATTCAATCGAATACACGCCGCCGAAAGTCTGGACTTGGGGCCAAGAGAGCGGCGGACGATTTGCCAATATCAACCGGCCCAACGCCGGGGCTACGCATGAAAAGGACCTGCCGGTTGGCCGTCATCCCTTGCAGCTGTATTCGCTAGCCACGCCCAATGGCGTCAAGGTGACGGTGATGTTGGAGGAATTGTTGGCCAGCGGTTTTACCGGCGCCGAATACGACGCTTGGCTGATCCGCATCACTAACGGCGAACAGTTTGGTAGTGGATTCGTGGCGGTCAATCCAAACTCAAAGATTCCCGCGCTGCTGGATCGCAGCGCACCTGAACCGATACGCGTTTTCGAATCGGGCGCGATATTGCTGTATCTGGCGGAGAAGTTTGGCGCCTTTTTGCCCACCAGCGCCGCGCAGCGTGCCGAGTGTCTATGTTGGCTGTTTTGGCAAATGGGCAGCGCGCCGTATTTGGGCGGCGGTTTTGGCCATTTTTATGCTTACGCACCGAGCAAAATGGAATATCCGATTGATCGATTTGCGATGGAGGTCAAACGGCAATTGGATGTGTTGGATCGGCGCTTGGCGCACAACCAGTATTTGGCGGGCGACGATTACAGTATTGCCGATATGGCGGTTTGGCCCTGGTATGGCGCGCTAGCCCAAGGACTATTGTACGAAGCCGGCGAATTCTTGCAGGTGCAGGATTACCCACACCTGCAAAGATGGACTGCACAGATCGCACAGCGGCCAGCACTGCAACGCGGCCGCATGGTCAACCGCGCCTGGGGCGATTCCGCCGCACAATTGCACGAGCGCCACGAATCCAGCGATTTCGAACTCAAAACCCAGGACAAAATCGGCGAGTCGGCCTGAGCGCTATTTGCCCACAGCGCCAACAACAGCGGCAAGATACGACTGGAACGTTGCACATAAAACTCACGCATATGGATTGCGCTGAGGGTGCCGTATTGCAGCAGCACGCGCAGCAGTCTGTCGGACTTTCCTCGCGAGCGCGCCGGAAGTCCTTTTGGCGATCGTTTTCTACTCATTCCCGGACTGATTTTCAAGGCTCCCGCTCTACTTTCGAGTCTGCGCTGCGCCAAAAGGCCGATGCGCCAAGGCCACGGGAAACGATCTTTCGTGCTGAAGACGAGGTGGAGCAGAACATGGTCGAGTGATTGCAGCTGGCAACCTGGGGCGTTGCCCCAGGCTGGTATGGAGGCGCGCCTTTGGCGCTGAAATACAGCGAATCGAGCGGGAGCCGGTTATGTATCCCATCATCCTAAGCCGGACGAGCGGGAACCAAACAGACAAAAGTCTTCGCATGATTTGTCAAGACTGAACTGGTTAGTGACTAAAGGGAAGCGCACGCTGGGCTTACTGACTGGCAAGATTGAGATTCCCGAACATTTCGCCGAGCCGGATCCTGAGATTGATGCGATGTTTTATGGGAATTGAGCAATGAAGATCCTGCTCGACACCTATTTCTATGGGCAATTTCCGATCCGGGCCGATTGCCCGACACGTGGCGCACTGAGATCGAATCATCGGCCAATATAATTTATATCAGCGCCATTTCGATCCCAGAAATTATGATTAAGTCCTCGATCGGCAAACTTCAGGCACAGTTTGATCCACTCGATATTGTGCTTAAAAGTGGTTTCGATTTGCTCGATTTTACCGCTCCGGATGCCATCCTATTGAAGGACATGCCCTTCCATCATCGCGATCCATTTGACCGCATGCTTATTGCGCAAGCGACGCAGAACCGCTTGGCACTGATGTCCGATGACGCAAAATTCGGTCTCTATGATTGCCGCCTGCTCAAATAGCGATCAGATGGCGTTTCTAACCCGCATGTTTCATAAATTACACGCGCCCTCGCTAGTCTATTGGTCGCGCGAATTCATCAAACATGCGGGCCAAATCAGGGCGCGCTCAATCCATCTGATTGGTCGCAATTGATCAGAGAAATTGTGCGTAATCTGCCAACGGCAAGCGCGTGATGTCGGGCACGCTAACGTCTGGCGCTGGATAGCCGACCACCAGCAGCAGATAGGCCATTTCGTTTTGCGGTCGGCCGAGGATCTCGTTCAAGAAGCCCATTGGGCTGGGCGTGTGGGTCAAGGTGGCTAAACCTGCGCAATGCAGCGCGGCGATCAACATGCCGGTGGCGATGCCGACCGATTCATGTGGGTAATAGCGTTTGACCTTTTCGCCATGATCGTCGCGCCCGTAGCGCTCGTAGAAAATCCCGATCAGCCACGGGGCGATTTCAAGGAAGGGTTTGTCGGCGTCGGTCCCGAGCGGTGCCAGTGCTTGTTTCCATTGCTCGGGGGCACGGTGCTCATAGAAGGCGCGTTCCTCCACTTCGGCCGCGTCGCGGATGCGTCGTTTGATCTCTGCATCTGCCACGGCGACGAAACGCCACGGCTGTTGGTTGGCGCCACTCGGCGCGCTACCGGCGGCACGCAGGCAGTGTTCGATAATGTTGCGCGACACCGGGCGAGCGGAGAAGTCGCGCACCGTGCGGCGACGATGCAGCTCGTCGGCGAAGGCCGCGGCGCGGGCGAGCATCTCGGTCTCGGGCAGTTCTTCGTAGCTACTCCACGGAATGCGTTGCGGTGCGGACATCGGCGGCATCGGTCTTTGGGGGCGTTGCAGCAGACACTGACCGATGGGCTGGCGTCAATTGGTCTCCTCAGCGGGGGGTGCGAGCCAAACTGAAGTAGTCAGCCTTGATGCAGGTGCAGAGCAACGCTCGGATCAAGAACAGAAACTCACCGTGCAGGAAAAGCCCCAGCGCACAACGCCGGCCCAGGAGCCAGCGCCGGCCCAGACCTGAGCCTTTGGTGGGTTCGATCTGCGATCGAACGTTTCTCCCCACCCTGCAGGAAAAGCGTCAGCGCACAGCGCCGACTCACCAGAATCTGCTGTCTTGTCTCCCATCGTTTGATTCCGGCTGGCGAAATGACAGCGTCCAGGGATCACCACATCAGCTTGACTCGCACGCCATCAGCGGCGCGCCAGCTGCGTGGCGATTGCCCGCCGTAATGGCTGAACGCACGCGCCAGAGCTCATCAAAACCAGATGGATCTATTTTTGCCCGGATTATGATCGCCGCGCGGGCGGTTTCTCGTAGATGTTCAGTAAGGCCCACGCCGGCCGGTAACGCCGCCGGCGTCGATCCAGTCTAAGCTAAGGGCTGCGCAGATCATTGCGAAGCACCATTTTCCCAACCAGACTGCCCACCAGTCTGCTGCGGGGAAATCCCGCCGTGTTTTTGCTGAAGTCGAACTTTCTCCTTCTGCACGGAGCCATGCATGGGTGCTGAAACGCCGGCCTCCGGACTAGAAATAGCCGCGCAACGCCGGCGACTTTTACCCGTATTTGCTGCAGCTGGCCGCAGCTGGACGGTCGGCGACGTGCTGGCGATTGCGCCGCACGTCGCCGAGCTGAAGCGAGTCCCCGCAACTGCGGTAGTTGCGATTAACGATGCGGCGGTGGATGTCGCGGTCACCGAGTTTCGCTATGCGCATGACTTGGTCAGCGCCGAGGAGTGCCTAAGCTGGCTGGCGACGCGCGAGCTCAGCTTCGCCGAACTGCGCGCCAGCGTGCGGCGAAGGCTGGGCCAGACTCCGGCGCCTTCGACGGCGACCGCGCAGATCGACCAATTGCTTGACAAAGAGTTTAGCCAAGCCGCGCGCGCACTCGCGGCGCGTATCGGTGCGGCGATCGAAGCGCAGACCCTGCCGGAATCGGCGCCGGCCTGGCCTGAACTTGAGGCCGGCTATCAGGCCTTTGTGTCGGCCACCACCACGCCGGCGGCGCGCACCCGCGTGCTGACCACGGACCGCTTGAACTGGTTGCAAGTGGAATGCGAGGTCATTGAGTTCGATCAGCTCGACGCCGCGCGCGAGGCGCGTCACTGCGTGGACGACGGACAAAGCTTGACCGAGATCGCGGCGATGGGAGGCTTCGCCCACCGCAGCGGCCGCTGGCTGGTGTCGGCGCTGCCCAAAAACTGGTCGCAGGCCTTGTTCCAAATCCGCCCGGGACTGGTCACCCAGCCAATCGCTGAGGGTGAACGCCTGCTGCTACTCGGGTTTACGCGACTGATCGAACCGAGCCTGACCGATCCCGAGATCGTCGCCGGCATCGATGAGGCCATTCTGCAACCCGCGCTGCAAGCGCTGCTAACGCGCCACGTCGAATGGCTCTTGCCAGGACTGAAATTTTCTAAATCAGCGTGATCTGTGCCGCCGCGCCACCGCGTACCCAATGACAGGACGAGAACGCGCTCGTCTTGCACCGAATTGGCAGACAAAGTGATGAGCAGCAACGCCGTTTGCGTCGCCCGCGGCGCGCTCGACGAGGCGCTGCCCCACTACCGGCGCGCGCTGGCGCTCAAAGAGCAGCTACTCGGGCCAGAACATCCAGACGTCGCCCTGACCTTGAATAATCTAGCGCTGCTGCGCAAGCAGCAAGGCGAATTCGCCGAGGCGGCGCAGTTGTACAGCCGCGCGCTCGGCATCTTCGAGCAGACACTACCCGCCGAGCATCCGCGCCGGACCACCTGCCGCGCCAATTTTGCCAAGCTTGAACGCGTGCGGGGCAAACGGGTGTCGTGATTGCGGGCCCAGAGCAACGCTCTGAGCAAGCAAGAGATCCACGCTGCCGGAAACGCGTCAGCGCACAGGGCCGGCCCATCAAGGACCACCAAATCACTTTGACCCTTCCCCCAATGATCTCTGCCGACACCTGCGCGCGTACTCTGGGCATTATGGAAAGCCCCTCGCCACGCAGCCCGCCTGAGTGAACCCACGATTCGAAGACACCCTGCGCGGCGGCGCAATGATGAAGTTCGTGCCAGAGGCGCATTACGCGCGTCTGCGCGACAGTTTCACCGTGGAGCGCTATGAATTCGGCGAGGTCATTGTCCGCCAAGGTGATTCTGCCGACGCGTTTTTCATGCTGGTCAGCGGCCGCGCGCGGGTGCTCAAGACCAGCGCCGAAGGCGCGGAGCTGGCGCTCAATCGGTTGGCGCCGGGCGACGAGTTTGGTGAGGGCGCGTTGCTCGAAGGCGGCGTGCGCGCGGCGAGCGTGCGCGCCAGCACGACGGTCGAGGCGCTGCGCCTGGACCGCGCGCGCTTTCTTGATCTTGCCAACGAGTTTCCGGCGCTGCGCGAGGCGATAGAACTGCTTGCCCGCTGGCGCAGCCTGCACTCTTTTCTATATGAATTCAGCAACTTCGGCCGACTGCCCGCGCCCGCGCTGCGCGCGCTGATGGCTGAACTGGTGCCCCTGCAGGTGCGCAAGGGCGAACTCATCCTGCGCGAAGGCGACGGCGCCGGACCGATGTATCTGCTGCGCGCCGGACGCGTGTGGATCTACAGCGGCGCGCGCGAGAATCCGGTCCACCTCGCGTTCTACCGGGAGGGCGAGTATTTCGGCGAGCTCGCCATGCTCAACAACGCGCCGCGCGCCGCCAGCGCGCAAGCGGTCAGCGACTGCGAGCTGTTGTTGCTCAAGCCAGATTCGGTGAGCGCTCTGCGCGCACGCTTTGCCGAGTTTGACCGGCTGCTCACGGAGCGCATCGCGCAGTACCAGGGTGCGGGCGAAGCGCGTATTCCCCTCGATTTTGCCGAGGAGTTGCTGCCCGCAGACGCGCGCGTCAGCGACAAAACCGCCGACGCCGTCGACAGCGCTGATACCAGCGAATCCGGGCCGCGCGCGCGCATCCGGCGTTTTAAGCACATTGCGCAGATCGACGAAATGGATTGCGGCGCCGCTTGTTTTGCGATGGTCTGCCGGCATTTTGGGCGCGCGGTCAGCCTCTCGCGCATTCGTGAACTGTGCGACACCGCGAGCGACGGCACCAGCCTGAAAGCCCTGTGCGCGGCCGGCAATGAGCTAGGACTGGCGGCGCGCGCGCTGAAAATCTCGCCGCAGCATCTGGATCAGATGCCGCTGCCGGCGATCTGCCACTGGGAAGGCAATCATTGGGTCGTGGTGTATCGCGTCGACGCGACGCGCGTGCACATCGCCGATCCCGCGCGCAGCTGCCTGACGCTGCCGCGCGCCGAATTCCTGAAGAAATGGAGCGGCTACGCGGCGCTGTTCGACTACACCCAGACCTTCGCCAACGCCCCTGAAAGTGCGCCGAGTCTGGCCTGGCTGTGGCCTTTTCTGCGCGAACATGCCGCGGCGCTGCGCTTGGCGACCGGCCTTGCGGCCCTGGTGAGTTTCCTCGGCTTGCTGTTTCCGGTGTTCACGCAATTCGTGGTCGACAAGGTCATCGTCGACGCCGATCTTGATCTGCTCGCCGTGATGTTGCCGGCGATGGTCGCGGTGCTGGTGTTCCTGCTGCTCGCCAGCTTGATCCAGCAATATCTGCTGAGTTTCGTCGCGGTGCGTATCGACAGCGCCGTGCTGGACTTTCTGACGCGACGGCTGCTGGCCCTGCCGATGAGCTATTTCAAATCGCGCCGCACCGGCGATATCCAGCGGCGCCTCGACGGCGCGCGCCAAGTACGTCAGTTCCTCGTCGACAGCGGCGTTGACGGGTTGCTGGCCAGCGTGCAACTGCTCGGCTGCCTGGGCTTGATGGCGATCTATTCGCTGCAGCTGACCTTTCTGTTTTTGCTGGTCGCGCCGCTCTACGCAGGCTTGATGCTGTTCTCGCGCAAGGTCTTGCGGCCGCTTTATACGGCGCTAGAAAGTGCTCACGGCCGCTACGCCTCGCACCAGATTGACGCGATCAAGGGCATTGAGGCGGTCAAGGCCGCCGGTGCTGAATCTAGCTTTCGCGATGACATGCTGGCGCAATTCCTCAAGGTCAGCCAGCAACAGTTCCGCGGCAATTTCACCGTCATGAGCTATCAGAGCGCACTGCAGGCGGTTGGCTTCATGTCTACCGTACTGTTCCTGTGGGCAGGCGCGCATCGCGTGGTCGAAGGTGAGATGACCGTCGGCGCCTTTGTTGCCTTCAGCAGCATCATGGCGATGGCCTCCAGCGCGATCCTGCGTGCGCTCGGCGTCTGGGACGGCCTGCAGTTCATGAGCGTACTGCTGAATCGATTGAACGACGTCATCGAGCCCGAGCCCGAACAGGGCTTTGATCGCTCCCGATTAGCGCCAGTGCGTTCACTCGAAGGCCATATTCGTTTGCATAACGTCGGGCTGCGTTTTGGCGGCCCGCAATCACCGGAAATCCTGTCGTCGATCTCGCTAGAGATTCCACCCGGAAAAACTTACGCGCTGGTCGGGCGCAGCGGCTGCGGCAAGACCAGTCTGGTCAAGCTGATTTGCGGCCTGCTCGACCCGACGGCGGGTGAAATTTACTTTGATCGCATCGACAGCCGCACCCTCAATCATCGCGATTTGCGGCGCCAGATTGGCTTTGTGCTGCAGGAAAACCACCTATTCGACAACACCATCCTCAACAACATCGCCTTCGGCGACCCGCAGCCCGATATGAAGCGCGTGTTGTGGGCCGCGCAAATGGCCAATGCGCACGACTTCATTCAGCGCCTGCCGCTCGGTTATGAATCGCGCGTCGGGGAAACCGGCTTGGCGATTTCCGGCGGCCAGCGCCAGCGCATCGCCATCGCTCGCGCGATCTACCATGACCCGCCGGTGCTGATCTTCGACGAGGCCACCAGCGCACTCGACACCGAGAGCGAGCGCGCCATCCAGAAGAACTTCGCGCAGCTCACCCGCGGCCGGACCTGCTTGGTCATCGCGCACCGCTTAAGCACCATCCGCGACGCCGATCGCATCGTAGTGATGGACGCCGGCCGCATCGCTGAGGTCGGCACGCACGACGAGCTGATGGAAAAACGCGGATTGTATTTTTACCTGTCCAGTCAGCAGATCGGGCCCGCACAATGACGACTTTGCGTCCAATCGATCAGCCTTCGGGCCTGTTGCCGACCGAAGCGCCAGGGCGCGCGGTGCGCTGGACCGGCTGGCTGATGCTGGCGCTGGCGCTCGCCACTATGATCTTTGCGGTGAGCTTTCAGCTACCGAACGTGGTGGTCGCGCCTTTCGTGATCGTGCCTATCGAAGGCAGCGCGCCTATCCAGGCGCCGGTCGCCGGGCTACTCGCCGCCGTACGTGTGCAAGCGGGACAGCAGGTCAAAGCCGGCGACGAACTCTTCGTGCTGCGCAGCGATGCCCTGCGCGACGCCGACGCTCGGCGGCGCCTATTGCTGGAGGACCAGCGCGCGCTGGCCGAACAGGTGGCCAAGCGCGAGCGCGCACTGCAGTTTGAACTTTCCGCCAACGACGCGCAGATCGCGCTTGGCGAACGGGAGCTCGGCTTTCGCCAGCAGCACCATCAGGCCACGCTCAGCATTCTCGAACGCAAGGAAAAAGCCGTCAAAGAAGGCTTGCTGCCGCAACTCACCGTGCTCTCCGACCGTCTGATTCTTGCCGAATCTGAAACTGCGCGCGTATTGGCTGAGCAGCAGCTGCAGCAGGTGAAACTGCGCCGCCAGCAGCAGATTGAGCAGCGCTCAGGCGAACAGACCGAAGAAGTCGCCGGCGCCGAAAAGCTGCGCCTGCAGATTGCCGCGCTGACCACGCAACTGAAAACTAGCGACGGCGATTTGCAGTCGATCCGGGCACCTTATGACGCCGTCGTCCTCAGTGTCGCTACACAAACCATCGGCAGTGTCATCGCGCTCGGCGCGGAACTCTGCCAACTGGCGCGTCAGGATGCCGCCGGCCAAGCGCGCTTGGTGTTGCCGGAGGCGCAGATGCAACGCCTGCAAATCGGCCAGCACGCGCGCCTGTTCCTGACCGCCTATCCCTATCAGCGCTACGGCTCGGTGCAAGTAGAAATTGCCTGGATCAGCCCGGCACCGGTCAGCAACGCCAGCACGCCCGGCTTCGTCGCCCTCGCCTCGCTACAATCCAATCCTGGCAAGCTGCCGATACGCATCGGCATGACCGGCGAAGCCCGCATCCTGGTTGGCCGCCGAACCCTGCTCGAACTGGCGCTCGAACCGATTCGCGGGCTGAAGGAACGCCTGTAGAAATTTGGGTGAAAGCATGCCGAGTACAACTCGGCGCTCCAGAGGGCTATTCGCAGCGCCGACTCAAATCGACCTTGTCGTTCGCGCAGTCCCGTGTCCCGTGCCTACACTGCTAGCATCTCGCACCCCTGAAGCGGATTTCCATCATGCAGAGCCCGGTGATCGCGCCATCGATCTTGTCCGCTGATTTCGCGCGCTTGGGTGAAGACACTGCGAAGGTGTTAGCGGCGGGCGCAGATTGGCTGCATTTTGACGTAATGGACAATCACTACGTGCCAAATTTGACCATTGGCCCGTTGGTTTGTGATGCCTTGCGCAGTTACGGCATTACGGTGCCAATTGATGTGCATTTGATGGTCAAGCCGGTCGATCGTATCGTGCCGGATTTTGCTAAAGCGGGCGCCAGTTCGATTAGTTTTCACCCCGAAGCCAGCGAACATGTCGATCGCACCATCGGCTTGATTCGCGAACAGGGTCTGCAAGTGGGATTGGTTTTTAACCCGGCTACGCCGCTGGTTTGGTTAGATCATGTCATCGACAAACTGGATTTGATTTTGCTGATGTCGGTGAATCCAGGCTTTGGCGGGCAATCGTTCATTCCTGGCGCCTTGCCCAAACTGCGCGAAGCGCGCCGCCGTATCGATGCCAGTGGCCGGGCAATCCGCCTGGAGATCGATGGTGGCGTCAAAGTCGACAATATTGGCGCAATCGCCGCCGCGGGGGCGGATACCTTCGTCGCCGGCTCAGCGATATTCAATGCTGGCGACTACGCACAGACGATCGCCCGCATGCGCGCCGAAATTGCCGCTGTTCGCACGGGTTAGGCAAAGGCCCGCTCTGGTGGGTCGGCGCTGTGCGCTGACGCTTTTCCTGCATTGTGAGTTTCTTGCTGGCTCCGAGCCTTGCTCTCGACCTAAATTAAGGGTGGCCACATTAGTTTGACTCGCACACGCCGCAAAGTGGGAAGCCACGCTAGCCAGTGCTAACCTGCACGCCCCGTTTTTTGTGTCTAACCCATGACCCTCGTTCGCACTCGTTTCGCCCCCAGCCCGACCGGTTTTTTGCATGTAGGCGGTGCCCGTACCGCGCTGTTTAGCTATTTGGAAGCGCGTCGTAACGGCGGTCAGTTTATTTTGCGGGTCGAAGACACCGATCGTGAGCGCTCCACCGATGCCGCGGTGCAGGCGATTATCGATGGCATGCAATGGTTGGGCTTGGATCACGATGAGGGTCCGTTTTACCAAACGCAGCGTTTTGAGCGTTATCGCCAAGTGGCCCAGGAATTGCTCGCCGCCGGTAAGGCCTATCACTGCTGGTGCAGCAAAGAAGAGCTGGAGGCGATGCGCGCCGATCAGGAAGCGCGTGGCCTGAAACCGCGCTACAACGGCCTTTGGCGCGAGAGCACGGCGACGCCGCCGGCAGGCGTGACGCCGGTGATTCGCTTCAAAAATCCCTTGCACGGCGACGTGGTGGTGGACGATCGGGTGCGCGGCCGGGTGGTGTTTGATAACGCCGAACTAGACGATTTGATCATCTGGCGTTCTGACGACTCGCCGACTTACAACTTTGGCGTGGTGGTCGATGACGCCGATATGCGCATCACCGATGTCATTCGTGGTGACGATCATCTAAACAACACGCCGCGCCAAATGAACATTTATGCAGCGCTAGGTCACCAAGCGCCACGTTTTGCCCATCTGCCGATGATTTTGGGGCCAGACGGCGCCAAACTCAGCAAACGCCACGGCGCGGTCAATGTGCTTGGTTATCGCGAAGATGGCTTTTTGCCGGCTGCGTTATTGAACTATCTGGTGCGTTTGGGCTGGTCGTATGGCGATCAGGAAATCTTCTCGATGGCGCAGATGATCGAGTTATTCTCAGCCGACGATGTTAATCATTCGGCATCCCGCTTTGATGTCGAAAAGCTGCGTTGGCTCAACCAGCATTATCTGAAAACGCTGGATCCGGCCCTGATCGCGCCCGAGTTACGCTGGCATTTGAGTCGACTAGGCCTGGATGCAAACCGTGGGCCACGGGCCGAGGACCTCATCGTCGCGCTGCGTGAACGCGTGCATACGCTGCAGGAGATGGCGCAGCGCGCGCGGCTGTGGTTCGATCCGCTGGAAGTGTACGATGACGCTGCAGTAGCCAAGCACCTCACCGCAGCGGCTCGCGCGCCCTTGCAAGCCGCCCATGCGGCCCTCAGTGCGGTCAGCGATTGGAGCGTCACCGGCGTGCACGACGCCCTCAATGCGGCGGCGCAAAGTGTGGGATTGGGCTTGGGCAAAGTCGCGCAGCCGCTGCGCGTGGCGATCACCGGCACGCAGGTCAGTCCGTCCATTGACCATACCGTGTACTTGGCCGGCCAAGCAGAGGCGCTCAAGCGGATGGATGCGGCGCTGGCGAAGTTACCGGCGTGAGCGCTCTCATATGAGCACGCGCAAAGGCACCGCGATTGATGCGGCATTCGAAAGCACCGCGGAGCACGGTAGCCCGCGGGCCTTTGGCTATTTGATCGGCGTCGTAATGTTCGTGCTGGCCGCCTTTGCCTACGCCCACCACAGTCGATGGACGCTCGCATTCGTGATCGCCGGCTGTAGCTTGGCGCTGATCGGCCGCTTTTTCCCGCGGCTATTGGCGCCGTTCAATCGGCTGTGGATGGGATTGGGTCATGTGCTTGGCCGCATCGTTAGCCCGATTGTCATGGGTCTGATTTACTTTGGCGTGGTCACGCCGATTGCGCTGCTCGCGCGTTGGCGCGGTGCAGACCCGATGCGCCGGCATTTCGATCCACAGGCAAGCACTTATTGGATCGAACGCGAACCGCCCGGACCCGATCCAAGCACGATGGAACGGCAGTTTTAAGCAAATCGAGCGAGTACCTGCGCGCGCGTGGGCATCGCGCAGGCTGCGCCTACCTGCTCGGTACTGATCGCCGCAACGCGATTGGCATGCATGACCGCTGCGCTAAATGGCCTGCCCGAATCGGCGAACGCCAACGCGGCAGCCAAGGCGCCGGAAAACGCATCGCCCGCGCCAGTGGTATCCACGGCCCGCACGGACTCACGCTTAACGCGGTAATAGGCTGCCGCGTCGCCGCGCCGATCGCGGCCATGCGATACAAAACAACCGTGTTCACCCAAAGTGATCACCACGCTTGGCACACCCGTGGTGCGGCACAACGCATGCAAGTCCAGATCGTCGATCTGCCAGAGCTCGGACACATCGTCTGGCACACCCAACATCGCTAGCAGCAGCGCAAATTCCGTCTCGTTCGGGGTGATCAAATCGGCTAGTGCGAGCACTTCGGGCGTCAAATCGGGCTGCAATGGCGCCGGATTCAACATCGCCAGCGCGCCGACCGATCGCGCGGCGCGCAGCGCTGCAGTGACTAACGCAATGCTGGTCTCCAACTGCGCCAGCACCACGCGCGTGCCAGCGACGATGTGCCCGGCTGCGTCGCTGGCACTCAAACTGCGATTGGCGGCCAGATCAACCACGATCAGATTGCGTCCGGCGTCATCGACCAAAATGCTGGCGGTCGCGGTGGGTACTTCGTTGACAACCTGCCAGACGCAGTCCAAGCCTTCGGCCAAGGCAAAACGACGCGCCGTGTCGCCGAGCGGATCAGCGCCAATGGCACCCACAAATCGCGTGGCGACACCCTGGCGATGCGCCGCCACGGCCTGATTGAAGCCCTTACCACCGGGACCGGTGGAAAACCGGCCAACGCGGGTTTCGCCGACCGCCGGAAAGCGATCGACGCTCCAACAGTGATCCTGAACGTAGCTGCCAAGGATGGTGACTAGCGGAGTGGATTCAGACATGGCTTGCCGTGACCGGTCAGCTAATTTGGGTTAACACGCCGGCTATCGTCGCGGTCATGAAGGTCGCCAGCGATCCACCCAGCACCGCGCGCATGCCAAATCGGGCGAGATCGGCGCGCCGTTCCGGGGCCAGACCACCGATGCCACCAATCTGGATGGCGATGGATGAAAAGTTGGCAAACCCACACAAGGCATAGGTGGCAATCAATTTACCCTGCTCGGTCAGCATCACACCATCGGCCCCGTTCTTGATGATGTCAGCCAATTGCATATAGGCCACAAACTCGTTAATGACAATTTTTTGGCCGATCAAACTGCCAACGATCGTCGCGTCTTGCCAGGGCACGCCGATCACCCACGCCAATGGCGCCAATAAATAGCCCAGAATCATCGCCATATCGGTCGGTTTACCGAACATTTCCTGCAAACCAGTGATTTCGCCAATCCAGGTCAGCGGCCAATTCAACAACGCAATCAGCGCAATAAAGGCCAACAACATCGCACCAATATTCAATGCCAAGCGCAAACCATCGGCAGCGCCGCCGGCCGCGGCATCAATAATATTGCTGGAGGTTTTTTCGACCTCCATTTTCACCACACCGCGGGTCAATGGCTCGCCCGTTTCCGGGATCAGAATCTTGGCAATCACCAAGGTCGCTGGCGCCGCCATAATCGATGCTGCGAGTAAATGTTTGGCGTAATACGCGCTCTGCACCGGATCGCCGCCACCGAGCATGCCGACATAAGCTGCAAGCACGCCGCCAGCGATATGCGCCATGCCGCCGATCATCATCGTCAATAATTCCGATTCGGTCATCTTCGGAATGTAAGGCCGCACTGTGAGCGGCGCTTCAGTCTGACCGATGAATACGCTGGCACAAACCGACGTGGTTTCGGCACCAGACACGCGCATCACTTTGGTGATCGCCAGCGCCATGATGCGCACCAGCCACTGCATGACGCCTAGGTGATAGAGCACACCCATGAGCGCTGCAAAGAAGATAATCGTCGGCAGCACCTGAAAAGCGAAGATAAATCCAAATTTGCTGGTGTCCATCAAACTGCCGAAAATGAACTTGGACCCTTCATTAACAAAACTCAGCACCTTAACAAAACCCTGGCCCAGCGCATCGAATACGTCTTTGCCACCGGGCACCAAGATCACCAGCGCAGCAAAAGCGATCTGCAATCCGATCCCAATGGCGACCAGTCGCCAATCAACCGCGCGTTTATTGTTCGAAAAGAGCCAAGCAATGCCCAGCAAAGTTGCCAACCCAAAAAAGCCAAACGCGATTTGACCCAACATGCTGCTCTCCCCAGACGATTGCAGCCGCACCCCATGCGGCCAGATGCGCGAGACTAGTGCGGCGTCCGGCAATTTCCTATCCCTATTTACGCGTCTTTCACGTCGTACATCTGTGAGCTGCACGTGCAAAGAAGCAAAGCGCACTGGCGAGGAAAGTCCGGCAGGCTGCTAACATCAGCAGCGTCCCGTCAAACGCATCGAGCGCCGCATGGTCGCCGAGGTTTCACCCATAGTGTCGACCCCGCCGCAGCGCAGACTGACGATCGGTCGACGGCTGTTTTACACCCATCTGCTGGTTGCCCTGCTGGTCGCCATCGGCTTGGGCTCCTATCTGCATTGGGCCGCTGAAGCCGAGCTTCGCAGCTCATTGAACGCCCGGCTCATCGACAATGCCACGCTCGCCGCCGAAGCAATCACACTGGCCAATTGGGACGCAATCCGCTCGCCCAGCGACACCCAGAGGCCTGAATATGCCGAGCTAATCAGCAAATTCAGCAGCATCGTCGCGCGCAACCGCGCTATCAACCGTTTGCTGCTGATTCGAAATGCCGACGGCCAGTTGCAGGTGATTGCCGATTCCGAAGGCGCAACCAGTGGTTATTCGCCCGGCGATAGCTTAGCTGCATCCTTGCTGCCATCCGGTGAGAAGCTGACGGCGGCACGCGCGCTTGCAGGTTTTGAAGGCTTCAATGCCCTAGCGCCTTTGCAAAGCAGCACTGTTTACCTTTTGGCCTTACGCGTGCCGGTTGAAGACATTTCGGAGAAGCTCGCCGATTTGCGCACCAAGTCGGCAGTGTCATTCGTGTTGGCGGTTGCGTTGGCGCTGGCGATGAGCATTTGGCTGGCGCAATCGGCGCGCCACGTATTGCGGCGCTTTGCGACGCGCTTTCGCGAGATCGCTGAAGGCCAACTGGGACAAAAACTGGATCTCGGTGGCAACGATGAATTCGCTGATCTGGGCGTCGCGCTGAACGAAATGTCCAGCCGCCTGGATTTGTCGCAACGCGAACGCGAAGGTGCCTTGCTTGACCTGAAAGCAGCGCGTGATCGCCTGGAAAATATGGTTCGCGAACGCAGTGCCGAATTGGAACGGCTAAACGTGATGCTGCGCTGTGAGATCGAACAACGCTGTCAACTGGAAGCCGCGCTGGCGGAAGCCGCCGCCACCGACACCATGACGCGATTGCTTAATCGCCGCGGCATGCTGGAGGCACTCGAGCACACGGCTGAGCAAGCGCGTCGCCACAAGAGCTCGTTCATCATTGCCATTGCCGACATCGACCACTTCAAGCGCATCAATGATCAACACGGTCATTCCGTCGGTGATCAGGTGTTGATTGCGTTGGGGCGGCGCATCAAAAACGCTTTGCGTCACCACGACGTTGCGGGTCGTTGGGGTGGTGAAGAGTTCCTGCTGCTGTGGGTGGGTTTGACTATTACTGAAGGCGAAAGACTGGCCAACGACCTGCGCGAAACCATTGGTGGTGCAAAGATGTACCCGAATGGCCCACAAATCACGATCAGCATTGGCATTGCGGAGTTCACCGGCTTGGACACCCTTGATCGCTGCATCAATCGCGCCGACAAAGCACTTTACCGAGCAAAATTAGAAGGTCGTAATCGGGTAAGTGTGGGGATGTAGGTTCGCTCTATGCCTGAACGGAGCTGATCATGACCTTGTTGTTTGCCGGCATCTTGATTTTTTTAGGCGTGCATTCGGTTGCCATCGTTGCACCCGCGTGGCGCGAGCGCATGTGTGCACGTTCCGAGAATGAGTAGAAAACGATCGCCAAAAGGACTTCCGGCGCACTCGCGAGGAAAGCCCGACAGGCCGCTAGTCACTAACCAGTTCAGTCTTGACAAATCATGCGAAGACTTTTGTGTGTTTGGTTCCCGCTCCACCGGCTTAGGATTAACGCCCATTTGACGTTTTTTCGACGGACAGATTTCACATCACGAGGCGTTCGATCACAGATCGAACCGCGCATAAGCCGGTTCTGGTGGGTCGGCGCTGTGCACTGACACTTTTCCGCGCCACTCAGATTATCTCAAACCCCCGACGCACCTTTTGGCACAAAAACGCCCGTAACTGCGCCGGCTTGTGTGGTTTTTTTCAGCTTTTACCCGACGCCAGCACAGGTGGAGCGGGTGATGGGAATCGAACCCACGCTAGCAGCTTGGGAAGCTGCAGTTCTACCATTGAACTACACCCGCATTGGCCGTGCATTCTACTCAACAATGCGCGTATCGCCAGTGGCTTGTGCACGGGTAGGATGCACCTATGAGCAACCCGTCTAAACAGGAAACTTTTGCACAGCGACTGCGCCTCGCTCAGTGGTCGCCTTGGCCTTTGCTGGCAATTGCCTTATTGGTGATCGGTGTGGGTCTGGGTTTAGATTTACGCCGTCAGTTTCATGAGTCCGCCACGCACGAGCGTGAACGCTTGGCGGCCGCAGCCACGCTGGTGGCGCAAGGCAGTGCGCAGCGTTTGGCGGTGGCGGCGCAGTTGTTGGCACGCCTAGCTTCGGCGCTCGACAGTAATCCTGGCGAGGCACAAGCGATCGTCAACGCGGTGTCTGGCCTGGAATCTGGCGTTGTTGCCGTATTGGCGATCGACGCCGATGGACGTGTTATTGCCAGTAGTCGGGTACCGGACAACGGCGCTGATCTGTCCAGGGAACCGTGGGTGGGCGCGGCGCGCGCCGATGCGGAAAGCGAGCCACAATTATTCACAGCCAGTCCAGCACCTCCATTGCAGTTCGATGGCCGTATCGCAGCGCGCGCACGACGGGGCGCCCAAGGCGAGTTTGTTGGCGTGGTCGCCGCCCTGCTGGCCAGCGATTTTTTCAGCCCGGCGCTGATCGCCATGCACGGTGAGGGCGCAGCGATCCAGCTCATCGACGCCGATGGCCAACCGGTATTGACTTGGCCCAACTCGCCGGTTGCGGATTCCAGCGGCGCCGCGTTGCTCACGGCTGAGACTGCGGTGATGCACACCCATTTGGATCGCCCGTGGTCCGTGCAAGTGACACGTACCCAGGCTGCCGTGTTTGCCGCGTGGGGCAGACAGGCGAAATTTGGCTTGCTGCTTTGGCTGCTGGTCGCCATCGTCGCGGTGCTGGCGGGCGTCATCGCAACGCTGCGCCGCAATGAAATGAAGCGCTTGCGTGGCGTGCACCAGCGCCTGCTGCAAGGTGTGGACGAAGGTTTGGCGGGCATCGATGAGCAAGCGCGCGTGCGGTTTGCCAACGCGGCATTCGCGCGTTACCTCGATACCACGCCAGGCGATTTATTGGGTCGCGATTTGCGCGAGTTGCTGCGCTGGCCGTCACGCGATGTAGCGGCGCCTGATCCGATCAGCGCGGTAATCAGCGCAGCACTGCCGCGTTTTGAGGGCGCCTGCGAACTCAGCGGCCGGCAAGCGCGCGCCACCATCACGCCGACCCGCGAAGGCGACGAGATTTCTTGGCGCGCGCTTGCCTTGGCCGAACCCAGCGACGCAGAAGAAGCGCGCAGCCCAGCCGATCGACTGTATCGAACCCTGTTTGACCTATCGCCGGACGGCGTACTGATCATTGATCTGGACAGCGAAAAACCGCTCGCCTTCAATCCAGCGGCGGCCCGGCTGCTCGGCTATGGCAGCGAGGAGTTTGGCCGCTTGCGCGTGCGCGAGCACGAGGCCAACGCGGCGGCAATGGATAGCGTGCGCAATATTGCGCGCGTATTGGCTGAAGGCCGGGTGGAATTTGAAACGCGCTATCGCACGCATAACAACAGCGTGCGTGATGTCCAAGTGTTAGCGCAAACCATCGAGTTTGGTGGGCGTCCGGCACTGTATTGGATTGTCCGCGATATCACCGAACGCAAACGCGCGGCAACGGAACTGCGCGAAAGCGCGGCGCTGGCAGAACGCGCCAATCGCGCGCGCAGTGAGTTCTTGGCCAATATGAGCCATGAAATACGCACGCCAATGACGGCAATTCTCGGCCTGACCTATTTGCTGCAAAAGACCGAGTTAACGCCTATCCAGCGCGATCAATCGCAGAAGATCGATAGCGCGGCGCGCACCCTGTTGGCCATTCTGGATGATTTACTCGATTACTCGAAACTTGAAGCCGGTCGTATTTTGATCGAACAACGTCCGTTTGCGCTGCGCGAAGTATTAGATGAAATTGCGTTGATCTTTGCGCCAGCAGCGCGCGAGAAAGGCCTGAGTTTTGAACTCAGCGTAGCGCCAAATACGCCGATGGAACTGCTCGGCGATCCGGCACGTCTGCGCCAGGTATTGTTGAATTTGGTCGGCAACGCGGTCAAATTTACCGAACAGGGCATGGTCACTGTCCAGGCAAGTGGGACTTTGATTGAGCGCCAAGCCGATTTGCGTTTTACCGTGCGCGACACCGGAATCGGTATCGATACCGCGCAACTGAGTCGAGCATTTGAGCCCTTCTATCAAGTGGACGCTTCGTCTAAGCGCCGCTTTGGTGGCACGGGTTTGGGTTTGCCGATTACCCAATGGCTCATCAACTTGATGGGCGGCGCACTGAGCGTTGTAAGTACGCCCGGCAGCGGCAGTGAGTTCCAAGTGCGTCTGCAATTGGCCGTAGCGCCTGGCCCGCCGGATGCGGCACCGTTAATTGTGCGCGGCCCAGATGCCAGCGCACGTCTACACGGCTTGAGTGTGTTGTTGGTCGAAGACCATCCTATCAATCGGCACGTGGCTCGCGAGATTCTTGCCGGGGAAGGTGCACTCGTCGAAGTGTCCTGTGATGGACCTGAGGCCATCGCGCGGCTGACTGCAAATCCGGCCGCTTTTGATGTCGTGTTGATGGACATTCAGATGCCGCAGATGGATGGCTATGAAGCCACCCAAAGCATTCGCAATACGCTGGGATTGGCGAGCTTGCCGATCATCGCGATGACGGCGAATGCTAGCCCGGAAGATCGCGCGCAGAGCCGCAGGGCCGGCATGAACGATCACTTGGCCAAACCGATCGACGTGCAAACGCTGGTGGCGACCATTTTGCGCCACGCGCGTCCCGGCGCCAGCGTGACGCCGGTAGAGCCCGCGCCCAGCCGCAAATCCTCCAGCCCTACCGATGAACCGCCGGTATTGGCGCTGGAGCAGGCACTGGCACGCTTGTCAGGGCACCGCACGCTGTATGCGCAGATGGCGCGCATGTTTGCCCAAGAGCAAGGCGATTCCGTACGCCACCTGCGCGAGGCCTTGCGCCAAGGCGATCGTCTGGAAGCCGCGCGCACCGCGCATACGCTCAAAGGTGTGGCCGCCACGCTGGGCGCCGAAGCGTTATCAGCAATTTCCTCGCAATTGGAACGTGCGCTCAAACGGCAAAGTGATGAGCATGAAGTGCAAGCTATCAGCGATCGGCTGGTCGAGGCACTCGATCAGGCTATCCTCGCGCTACGGGGCGCCGCCGAACAACTGGCGCCCGCTGAGAATTCGGCGGTGCCGCTCGCCGAGTTTGAACGCGCGGCGTTTGAGCGGGTACTAGAAGCGTTGGTATTGGCTTTGGTGGACAGCAATATGGCCGCACTTGACCATTACACTGAGCTGCGCGAGTTAGCGACCTTTACGCTGCTTGGGCCGTTGTTGGCGGTCGACGAGGCCCTGAGACGATTGGATTTTCCAACCGCGCTGGATGCTTGCAGCCGGGTCGAGGTTGCACTAGAAGCACTGGATAAAACCAGTGCAGAGACGCACGGATGAAACTTTGGGACTTTTCAACATGACCGACCGTGCCGCCACCGATCTACCTCGGATTCTGGTCGTTGACGATCAGCCCACCAATATCCAGACGCTCTATCAGGTTTTGAAGGGCGAATACGATGTCGCCATGGCCACGGACGGTTTACAGGCCATCGCGCTGTGCCAACGGCGTCCGCCCGATTTGGTGTTATTAGACGTGGTGATGCCCGGAATTGATGGCTTTGAAGTCTGCAAACGCTTGAAAGCAGACTCGGCGACGCGTGATGTGCCGGTGATTTTTGTCACCGCGCGCGATAGCACCGAAGACGAAACCCAGGGCCTGGAAGTCGGTGCGGTCGATTTCATCACCAAACCGGTCAATCCACCGGTGGTGCGCGCCCGCGTTCGCACCCATATTTCCTTGAAGCGGCAGGCCGATCTGTTACGCTCGATGGCCTTTAACGACGGCCTGACCGGCGTTGCCAATCGACGTTGGTTTGACGAAAGACTGCAAGTTGAATGGCTGCGTTGTCGGCGCAACAAACTGCCCATGTCACTGATCTTGTTGGATATTGATAATTTCAAATCGTTTAATGATCGGTACGGCCATCAAGCCGGCGACGATTGCCTGCGCGCAGTAGCCACCGCGATGGCCGCCAGACTCGGCCGCCCGGCCGACTTGTTGGCACGCTACGGCGGCGAAGAATTCGTCTGTTTGTTGCCGGAAACACCGATGGACGGCGCGCGCGCCAAAGCCGACGACCTGGGCCGGGCAATTGTCGAGTTGGGCATTGCGCATGCCGATTCCAGCACCGCAGCGGTGGTCACCATCAGCCGCGGTGTGGCAACCGCGCAACCGGCTGTCGACGGCAGCCCTAGCGAGTTACTGCAGCGCGCCGATGAGAAACTGTACGCCGCAAAACGCGCCGGCCGCAATCGCACCGAAGCCTGATTGAGCGCCCCCGTGAGTAATAGCATCCGCATCCGCTTGAACGGCGAAACACATCAAATAGCCCGCGGCACCACCATCACCCAGCTATTACAAGCCGCCGGCCACGGCGAACGCCGCGTCGCCATCGAACGCAACGGCGAAATCGTGCCACGCAGCCAACACGCCAGCACCGAACTGAGCGCCGAAGACCGCCTAGAGATAGTCCAAGCTATAGGCGGTGGGTGAAGCCGGCTAGCCCGCGCGCCATGGCGCGCAGCCAGCCTCGCACCCGCAAGCTGCGCTCGCGGGCGATATCATCACCTCCATGAGCACAGCCAAAGCGACGCCAACGGCCCGGATCAACGCAGTTCTTGCCGCGGCGCTACTGCTTGCCAATTGCGCCCTTGCTCAACCCGTAGAGGCACCGAATCCGATTGTGGAGGGTCCAATCGCTGATGATCGTGGCAGCGCCGACGTGCTGGGGCTGCGTCAGATTGGTTCGTCGTCGGGCCTGCCGCAGATGACCGTTTTTGCGCTTGCTCAAGATCGCGACGGTTATGTGTATGCGGGTACCCAAGATGGGGCAGCGCGTTGGGACGGCCGGAGTTTTATCAACCTGCTCGGCATTTCGACGAATAATTGGGTCACCCACCTGTGGGCTGACAACGAACGATTGTGGATCGGCACTGACGAATCTGGCCTCCATGCCTATCAAAATGGGCAATCGCGGGAGGTGCTAAACCAAAACGCCGAGCGCCTACCCGCCATTGAGGCGATCGCTGGAGCGGCACGCGGCGGCGTCTGGGTGGGAACCCCGCGCGGCCTGCTGCATTGCGTACCGCAGGTTTGCACAGCCATCGTCGGTAGTGAAGATCTGGAAGTGGCTGAGGTGCTGGAAACGGCTGGCGGCGCGCTGTGGGTTGGCACCAACGTGGATGGCTTATATCGCTTCGATCTGGATAAACAAGGCCATTTGCAGCGCAGTGCAACGCATCTGACCCGCCGCCATGGACTACCCAACGAAGCGATACGAGCGCTGCTATTAGATCGCGATGAGCGCTTGTGGATCGGTTCAGGGCGCGGTTTGGCGCGCTGGGACGGCCACACAATGACCCGCTGGACCCAGACCGGCCAGGGGCCGCTCGGTGGCGTATTTGACTTGGGCATGCTGCCCGATGGCAGCATCATGGCGGCACTCTGGGGCGGCGGGCTGGCGCAGTTTGGCCCGGACGATGGCTTCCGAATTTATGGTTTAACCGACGGCCTACCCGACAGCTACCTGCAGAGTCTATTGATCGGCGGCGACGCGGATGAGGCGATTGTCTGGCTAGGCAGCGCGTCCGGCGGCGTATTGCGCTTGGAATCTGGCCGCTGGCGTAACTTTGACGAGCGCCATGGCCTGCCGCAGCGGGTAGTCGTTGGCGTCGGCCAGACCCAGTTGGATGACCAACAAACAACGCTCTGGGCCGGCACACTCGGCGGCCCTGTGCGCTGGCAAGATGGACGTTGGCTGCCACTGTTACCGCCGCCCTATGCGCAACGGGTGGTGTATGACGTACTGCGCGATAACCAAGCACGGCAATGGTACGCGACCAGTCGCGGCGTGCTTTACCAGCAGGCCGGGCAATGGCACGAAATCGACACGGAGCGTGACGGCTTGCCGGGCGCGTCGGCCGAACATTTGCTGCTGGTCAACGACGAAGTATGGGTAGGTACGGCACATGGACTAGCAGCGATTGTCGATGGGCGCGTACGCCGTTTGTTCGCCGACCAATCGGAATATAGCGATATCGCTGTGCGCTCAATGGCGCTGATCGAGCGTCCAGGTGAGCAAGCGCGCGTTTTAATTGGTACGGGTAAAGGAGTTTTGCTAACCGATGGTAAAGACGTCGAAAAGCTGTCTGACAGTTGCGCAAGCGACAGCACGATTTACGACATTGAGCCGCTTCGGGATGGCGACATCTGGTTGGGAACCCGCAAGGGCGCAATGCGTTTGCGTTGGCAGGGCGTCATTGCTCAGTGCGAGCCCATTGGCGAAGCCAGCGGCAACTCGAAAACCGTCTACGAAATTAGCCAAGACCAGCAAGGTCGGGTGTATCTGTTTGGCTACGACGGCGTGCGTCGTTTCGACAATCCAGCGGATTTAACCGGCTATCGACGCTTTGGACTGGATGACGGTTTACCAGCGCTGGAGTTCAATCGCGATGCGTACGTCGATGCCAGCGGCCGCGTTTGGGCAGCTAACGCCGATGGTCTGGTGGTTTACGATCCCAATACGCGCGAAAGCGCACCACGAGAGGCGCCGCTACGCTTGGACGTGGGGTACGAAAACGCGACATTGAACGCCGCTGCACGCTTACCTGCATTGCACGGCGAACTTGAGTTCAGACCGCGACTGCTGTCATTTCGACACGAACATCGCATCCGTTATCGCACCCAATTGATTGGTTTGGAGGCGCAACCCAGCGAATGGGCCGCCGATGGCGATCGTCGCTATCCGCGTATTCCGGCTGGCGACTATCGATTCCAGGTTGAAGCCCTGGATGCTGCCGGAAAACGTCACGGGCCGGTCGAGTTTCCTTTTCATATCGCCGCTCCCTGGTGGCAGCACCCACTTGCGTTGCTGAGCGCGGCGCTGGCGCTATTGGCGACCGGACTTGGCGCCGGGCGGTTTCGCGCGCGGGCGCTCGCGCAGCGCTCTGCGCGACTTGAATCTCTGGTGGCCGAACGCACGCAAGCCTTGGCTTTGGCCTCCAACACCGACCCATTGACCGGCGCGTGGAATCGTCGTTACTTCTACAGTAACGTTGGCCAATGGCTGCGCAGCGCTGAGCAAGGTGGGCTACTGTTCTTGCTGATCGACATCGATTTTTTCAAACAAATCAATGATGTTTACGGCCATGCCGGGGGTGATTCGGTGTTGGTGGAAGTCGCACAACGATTGCGCACCGTGGACGCCAAGGCATCTGAGCTGATCCGCTGGGGTGGCGAAGAATTTCTGCTGATCTTCCGCCTTGGCACGGAACAACAGCATGCGCGCGCCGCCACCACGCTGAATGTAGTTTCATCGAAGCCAATCGCCGTCGATCAACAGTGGATTGAGGTGCGCTGTTCGATCGGCTACACCCTGTGTGACCCGCAAAACGGTGCGCAGGACGACGCTGTCAACTTGGCCATCCAACGTGCCGACGCTGCGCTCTACCGCGCCAAACGCGAAGGTCGCAATCGCGCGATCGCAGCGTGATTCGCAGCTCCTTCACATGACCTACGGGCCATCGGTTCGGTGCAACAAATCCGTATTATCGCGACTATCCGCGCGGTCGGTCCGCACACTGCAATGCTTAGGAGAGTCAAATGGTCGAAAAACGCCCCGGTTTCCTGCGCCGCTTCTTTGGCGGATTATGGAATGGGTTGAATTTCACTCGACGCTTGGTGGTGAACCTGGTGTTCCTGGTGCTGCTGATTTTGCTGGTCTCGGCCATTTTCAGCGGTGGCGACAAGGCACTAAAAAAAGACACCACCTTGGTCTTAGAACCCAAAGGCGAGGTCGTCGAACAATATTCAGGCAGCCCGGCCGATGTTGCACTGTCCAAGGCGCTTGGCGAAGAAGTACCAGAGACCCAATTGCGCGACGTACTGACGGTGCTTGAAGAAGCTGCCAAAGACGAACACATCACGCAAGTTTTGCTCAAACTCGACAGTTTCAGTGGCACCGGCGTTAGTTCTTTGCGTGAACTGGGCCGCGCCATCGACGAATTCAAAAAAAGCGGCAAAAAAATCATCGCCTACAGCGAGATGATGGACCAGACCGGTTATTACCTCGCCGCCCATACCGATGAGATTTACATCCACCCAGAAGGCATGGTGCTGCTGGAAGGCTTAGGCCGCTATCGCAACTACTATCGGTCAGCGCTCGACAAAATCGGACTGACGATGCACGTCTTCCGCGTCGGTACCTTTAAGAGTGCCGTTGAGCCCTACCTGTTGGACGGCCCTTCCGATGCTGCCCGCGAAGCCGACAAATTTTGGTTGGAAGATGTGTGGACCGTATTTGTTGATGACGTCGCCAAGGCACGCAAGTTGGAGAGTGCCAATCTGCGCGCGATGATTGACGAATTGCCGCAACGCGTCGCCGCCGTCAACGGCGATCTGGCGCAACTGGCCATCAATGAGAAGTTAGTAGATGGCCTGAAAACCGCCGACGAACTGCGCACCATGTTGATCGCATCGGGCAGCAAAGATGACGACAAAGAAACCTTCCGGCAGGTGCACTTTAATGAGTACCTGAAGCGATTCCCGGCACCGACCGCCATTGGCGATAGCGCGCAAATAGGCGTCATTGTGGCGGCCGGCGAAATCCTCGACGGTCAGCATCCGCAAGGCACGATTGGCGGCAAGAGCACCAGCGAATTGGTGCGCAAAGCGCGTGAAGACAAAAATATCAAAGCCGTGGTGCTGCGCGTCGATTCACCAGGTGGCAGTGGTTTTGCGTCTGAGTTGATTCGCCGCGAACTGGAACTCACCCGCGCCGCTGGCAAGCCGGTAGTGGTTTCAATGGGTGATCTGGCGGCATCAGGCGGTTATTGGATCTCCATGACGTCGGACGCCATTTACGCCGAACCCACCACGATCACCGGCTCCATCGGCATTTTTGGACTATTCCCGGACGCCAGCAAAACGATGGAATCCTTGGGCCTGCACACCGCGGGCACCACCACCACTTGGCTAGCCGGCGCACTGGACCCGCGCCGTCCGCTTGATCCGCGCGTGGGTGACTTGCTGCAATCGGTCATTAACGCCGGCTATGCCGATTTCATCGGCAAAGTTGCCACCAGCCGCGGCAAAACCCCCGAAGAAATCGACAGCGTCGCACAAGGTCGCGTTTGGAGCGGTAACCAAGCGCTAGAACGCGGTTTGATCGATCAAATTGGCGGCCTGAAAGATGCCATTGCCAACGCCGCCGAACGCGCCAAACTCGGTGACGACTACCAGTTGGTTTACGTCGAAAAGGACCTGACCGGCTTTGAGCAATTTATGGCCAGCCTCAACGCGCGCGCCCACGCTTTCGTCAAAACCAGCGTTGCCAGTGCATTGGTACCCGCCTGGATGCAGCCGCAATTAAGCGGCGAAATCAGCCGCGACATGGCCATCCTGCAAGGCTGGGAAAAACGCCCGATGGCAACTTACGCCTATTGTTTCTGCGATTTGCGCTAAGCGTTGCAGCGGGTAGGTCTATAACAACTCCGGGCGCAATGCGCCCGGAGCTCAAACAACCGGGTAGTCCAGAAAGCACGCTCAAATACCATCCCCACCAGACACCGCTAGACTGCAGCCTTCCAATCAGCATGGATGCAGGCAATGACCGCAGACGAACAAAAACGGCTTTCCGCGCAAGCGGCGCTGCGCTATGTCGAAGATGGCGCCGTGATCGGTGTGGGTACTGGGTCAACCATCAATCACTTCATCCCTTTGCTGGCCAAACGCAAGCACGATATCGAAGGCGCGGTTTCCAGCTCTGAAGCCAGCACCACGCTGCTCAAACAACACGGCATTCGAATCCTCGATCTCAACAGTACCGGTGATTTGGCGGTTTACATTGACGGCGCCGATGAATGCGATGCGCACTTTCGCTTAATCAAAGGCGGTGGCGGCGCGCTCACCCGTGAAAAAGTCATCGCCAGCGCCAGTCGTAAGTTTGTGTGCTTGATTGATCAGAGCAAGCGCGTTGAATTACTTGGCAATTTTCCTCTGCCTGTTGAAGTCATTCCGATGGCGCGCAGTTTTGTCGCACGACAGATTGTCAAACTTGGCGGCCATCCCGCTTTGCGCGAGAACTGCACCACCGACAACGGCAACCTCATTCTTGACGTCCACGGCATGCGTTTGGTCCATCCGGAACAGATGGAACGCGATCTGAATCAGATTCCGGGCGTGGTCACCGTGGGCCTATTTGCGCTGCGCAAGGCCGACGTGGTGATCTGCGCCGGGCAACTATTGGCGTTCTAGAATTTCCTGGTATTGTAGACGTCTGTACGTCTAGACGTCTAATCACAATCCCTATCACTTAAAGTCGCAACGCCACCAAGGCGGCTGACGCGACTTCTGCACAGACCCATTCCCCGAGCGCTTAACGCTGCTGGGAGCGGCTTTGCGGGCTCACCAAGACCAGCCAATGATTGACCCATTCAAGCTAACGCACCTTGATCGCCTCGAAGCTGAGAGCATCCAGATTTTTCGCGAAGTGGCGGCCGAATTTAGCAACCCGGTGATGCTCTATTCGATCGGCAAAGACAGCGCGGTCTTGCTGCATTTGTTGCGTAAAGCCTTCTATCCGGGTCGTCCACCGATTCCGTTGTTGCACATCGACACCACCTGGAAGTTCCGCGAGATGATCGCCTTTCGCGACAGCTTGCCCGAGCGTTATGGCATCGATATCAAGGTGCATATCAACGCGGAAGGCCAACGTTTGGGCGTTTCCCCGTTCACCCACGGTGCCACCGTGCACACCGACATCATGAAAACCCAGGCGCTACGCCAGGCACTGGATCTGTATCGTTACGACGCGGCCATTGGCGGCGCCCGTCGCGACGAAGAAAAGTCGCGCGCCAAAGAACGCGTCTTTTCCTTCCGCAACGCCGAGCACCGCTGGGACCCAAAAAATCAGCGCCCAGAACTCTGGAATCTGTACAACACGCGCGTCCACAAGGGCGAAAGCGTGCGGGTGTTTCCGCTGTCGAACTGGACCGAGTTGGACATCTGGCTGTACATCTACCGCGAAAAAATCGAAGTATTGTCGCTCTACTTCGCCAAACACCGGCCCATCGTCGAACGCGATGGCGCGTTGATCATGCTCGACGACGAGCGCTTTCCGCTCGCGCCGGGTGAAACGCCCGAATATCGACAGGTACGCTTTCGAACACTGGGTTGTTACCCGTTGACCGGCGCAATTGAATCTGCCGCCAGCACCCTGGAAGCCGTCATTGCCGAGATGTTGGTTGCGCGCAGCTCAGAACGCCAAGGCCGGGTTATCGACCAGGACCCATCCGCGTCGATGGAAAAGAAGAAACAAGAGGGTTATTTCTGATGGGCCACTCGGACGATATTGCCGCCTATTTGGCGCAACACGAACACAAATCCCTGCTGCGTTTTATTACCTGCGGCAGCGTAGACGATGGCAAAAGCACATTGATCGGCCGATTACTGCACGACAGTCAGCAGTTATTTGACGATCAATTGGCTGCATTAGAGCGCGATAGCCGGCGCCATGGCACCCAGGGCGACGCGATCGATTTTGCATTATTGGTGGATGGCTTGAGCGCCGAACGCGAACAAGGCATCACCATCGACGTTGCCTACCGTTATTTCAGCACCGACCTACGCAAATTCATCGTTGCCGATTGCCCAGGCCACGAGCAATACACGCGCAATATGGCGACCGGCGCGTCAACCGCGGATTTGGCCGTGGTATTGGTCGATGCGCGCAAGGGCGTGTTGACCCAAACGCGCAGGCACAGTTACATCGTTGCGCAGTTCGGCGTGCGCCAAGTGTTGCTGGCGGTCAACAAGATGGATTTGGTTGGTTATCAGCAAAGCGTATTTGACGCCATCGTCGCCGAATATCGTGCTTTAGCGATTCAATTAGGCATCAGCACGGTCAACTGCGTACCTATTTCCGCGCGTGACGGCGACAACATGATGTCCGCTTCGGCGCACATGGGCTGGTACCAAGGACCAAGTTTGCTTAGCGTTTTGGAAAACGCCAATATCGACAGCCGCGAGTCGGACCACTTTCGTATGCCCGTGCAATGGGTTAACCGACCGGATTCGCAGTTTCGCGGTTTCTCTGGAACGGTGGTCGCCGGGCACATTCGCCCCGGCGCGCAAATCGTGGCATTGCCTTCAGGCCGGCGTTCGCAAATCGCGCGAATCGTTACCCAAGATGGCGATTTAGATATCGCCCATGCCGGGCAAGCCATCACATTGACGCTGACTGACGAAATCGATATTAGTCGAGGCGATGTGATTGCGCAGGCCAGCCAACCCTGTGAAGTTGCAGACCAATTTGCCGCTCACCTGATCTGGATGGGTGATACACCCTTGCTGCCGGGCAGATCCTACTGGTTGAAACACGGCACCCGCACGGTGGGTGTGCAAATTACCGAAATCAAACACAAAGTCGACGTGAATAGTCAAGAGCATCTGGCCGCTAAACGTCTAGTGCTGAACGAGGTCGGCTTTTGTAACTTGAATCTGCACGAACCGATCGCTTTTGAAGCGTACGCCGATAATCGTGCGCTCGGCGCGTTCATCTTAATCGACCGGCAAACTAATGCCACCGTCGGTTGTGGCACTTTGAGTTTTGCATTGCGCCGCGCCAGTAATGTGCATTGGCAGCAGTTAAGTGTAGACCGCGCCGCGCGCGCCTTAATCAAAGGCCAAGAACCGCGCTGCGTATGGTTCACGGGCTTATCTGGCTCCGGCAAATCAACGATCGCCAATCTCGTCGAACGCCGCTTGCATGCACTGGGCCACCACACCTATATGCTGGACGGTGATAATGTCCGCCACGGCCTCAATAAAGATTTAGGGTTCACACCCGAAGACCGCGTGGAGAATATCCGCCGCGTCGCCGAGGTCGCCAAACTGATGACCGATGCCGGACTAATTGTATTGGTGAGCTTCATTTCGCCCTACCAATCCGAACGTGAATTGGCCCGCAGCCGCTTCGCAAATGGCGAGTTCATCGAGATATTTGTCGATACACCCATCGAAATCTGCGAACAACGCGACGTCAAAGGTCTCTACGCCCGCGCCCGCGCCGGCCAAATCCCCAACTTCACCGGCATCAGCGCACCCTATGAAGCGCCTAACAACCCGGAACTGCGGCTAGAAACAGCGCTGCACAGCGCCGAAGCCCTGACCGACCGGGTGGTGAATACGGTGCTTGCGTCGGGGAGCCCAGCTTAGCTAGTGACTGGTCCCCCGCCGAATAACAGCGCACTCAACAACAAAATCGTCAAACTGCCAACAACGGTTTCCGCCTGTATGGGACTGGGCCGCGCGTCGCGGCGCATCGTGCGCGCACTGTGGTGCTGCTGGCGATCCGCTCGGTGTCCGTGCCCTGCAATTGCGCTCATAGGAAACCATGACGCAGATCAATCAGGATATCTGCAATTTGAACGCGTCTGAACTTACTCAGTTGCTACCGCAGTTCGAGCTGGAACTGCACGGTTTGATTGACTCGACGCAAATCCGCGCGCGCGAACGTGTGCTCGCCGGGCATCGCCATCCGGCTGTGGTGCTGGCGGATGGCCAGCTGGCCGGGCGCGGCCAGCGCGGTCGGCAATGGCAGTCGCCGCTAGGAGCTGCGCTGTATTTGACGGTGATCTGGCCCAGTGGTCGGCGCCTCGCCAAGCTGTCGGGCCTGTCTTTGGTGGCGGGATTGAGCCTGCGCGCCTGCCTGGCGCACTGGCAAATCGATGCTCAGCTCAAATGGCCCAACGATGTTTGGGTCAATGAGCGCAAATTGGCAGGCATTTTGGTTGAGGCACTCGCCGACCCTGCGGGTAGCACGCTGCTGATTGGGATCGGCCTGAATATTTGCTTGCCCGCACCAGCGGCTGCGGCGATTGATCAAGACTGGATTGATCTTTCTTTGTTGCTTGATCGGCCACCGCCGCGCAGCGCGCTGCTGGTGGATTTGCTGCGCCAACTGCATGGCGATCTTTGCCGCTTTGAACAATTCGGGTTAAGCGCTTTTATCGACGAATGGGCTAGCGCGGATGCGCTGAACAATCGCGCTATTTGGATCAATAGCGCCGAGCAAAGCGAGGCGGGGCTGGCGCTGGGTATCGATGAACTGGGTAGACTCAAGGTTGAGGTGGGTGGACAAATCCGTTTTTTGAGCGCTGGCGACGTGCGCATTCGCTTGCAGAGTGCGCCGCTGGGGGACAGTCCGCTTCCAAGGCACAGGGGTGATCAATGAAACTGCTGCTTGATCTGGGTAATAGTCGGTTGAAATGGGCCATTGCTCGCGGCGCTGCCATTGAGATCGGCGCGCCGATTGCGCATACCGGTGACGGTTTGGGCGATTTGCGTGAACTGCTGGCCGCCGCGACGGGCGCCGACTCGGCGTGGCTATCGTCAACTGCTTTGAGTTTGACGCCATTGCTGGTGAAGGTGGTAGCAAACACCTTGCAGTGCCCAACGCAGGTTTTCGTTTCGCCCAAAGAGGCACTTGGCATCCGCAGTGCCTACGATGCGCCGCAGACGCTGGGCAGCGATCGTTTTTTGGCGATGGTGGGTGCACGCCCCCAGGTGAGCGGGGCATTTCTGATTGCCGACGCCGGCACGGCAATGACGGTCGACCTAGTCGACGTCGGCGGTCAACATCTGGGTGGATTGATCGTGCCCGGCCCGCTGTTGATGCGTGAAGCGCTGCACCGCGGCACTGCCGGCATTCGCACCGGCGCAGCTGTGCAGATGCGCGAATTTGCGCGCAACACCGACGACGCTGTGTGGAGTGGCGGCTGCCACGCCTGTGTGGCTTTGATCGGCCACGCCTACCGCCACGGCAGCCTGGGCGTCGGCGGCAATGTCGATCTGTTTTTGGCTGGCGGCGCCATGCCCGCACTCTTGCCACTCATCCACATTCGCCATCGCGTGCTGCCGAATTTGGTTTTGGACGGCTTGGCGGCTTGGGCAGGTCATGGTTAATCGTCTGATTATCAATGCGCGCCTAGTGAATGAGGGGCGAGTGTTCGATGCCGATTTGCGTATTCGTTCCGGCCGAATCGATGAAATTGGGTCGGGTTTAGGTGCGCGTGCCGATGAAGCGGTGTTTGATGCAGCTGGGCGCTGTCTAGTGCCGGGCATGATCGATGATCAGGTCCATTTTCGTGAACCAGGATTGACTTACAAAGGCGATATCGGCACCGAATCGCGCGCTGCCGTGGCGGGTGGCATCACCAGTTATATGGAGATGCCCAATACCTCGCCGTGGACCGGCAGCATGAACATGATTGGCGAAAAGTGCGCGCGCGCCACGCAGAGTTCGCTGGCTAATTTCGCGTTTTACCTGGGCGCGACCAACGACAACCTGGACGATGTGGCGCAGGCCGATAAACACGGTGTGGTCGGCATCAAGGTGTTCATGGGCGCCTCGACTGGCCATAGCTTGGTCGATCAAGTAGAGGTGCTGGACGCCATCTTTCGCGATGCGCCGTGTCTGATCGCCACGCATTGTGAGGATATGCCGACGATCAATGCCAATCTGGCGCGTTTTCGCGCCGAGTACGGCGATCAAATTCCACCCGATGCGCATCCGGATATTCGCTCGCGCGAGGCGTGTTTGAAGTCGACACTGCTCGCCATCGAACTGGCGCGCCGCCACGATGCTCGTTTACACGTGCTGCGCATCAGTACAGCGGAAGAATTGGACTTATTCACGCCGGGGACGAGCACCGACAAGCGCATCACCGCGGAAACCTGTCTGCACTTCCTGCATTTTGATCGACGGGATTACGCGCGCAAGGGCAATCTGATCAAGTGCAACCCGGCGCTGAAAGATCCACGCGATCGTGAGGCGCTGATCGCCGCAGTGCAAGCGGGTCGAATTGATGTGCTGGCCACCGGTCATGCGCCGCATTTGTTGAGCGAGAAAGGCGCGGCTTATGATAAAGCCGCAGCAGGCTTGCCGTTGCTGCAGTTTGCGCTGCCCTTGGCCTTAGAACGCTACTTTGATGAGTCGTTCGATTTGCCGCTGATGGTCGACAAACTGGCGCACAACCCGGCGCGGTTATTTGGCGTGCGCAACCGTGGTTTTTTGCGCGAGGGTTATCAGGCCGATTTGGTGCTGGTCGATTTGCACAAGGAACAACTAGTGCGTCGCGAAGACGTACTTAGTCGTTGTGGGTGGTCGCCGTTTGAAGGTGATCGATTCCGTTCGACCGTAGTTTCTACCTGGGTCAACGGTCACTTGGTTTACCGCGAGGGCCAGTTGGATGATCGATTACTGGGCCAGCGTTTGGAGTTTGACCGATGATCCATGCGCGCAGACACACTGGCATAGCGCAAGTCCGCGCATGCGTCTATTTGATTGGCCTACTTTTGCTCGTCGCCAACAGCGTTTTTGCGGCTGAATTGCCAACCGGTGTGACCCTATCGCAGAGCCTGCGCCAGGGCCAACTGGTAATCGGCCAAACCACGCCAGATGCGCGTATTAGCGTGGATCGACGCAATGTGCGCGTGGACGCACAAGGCCGCTTCGTATTTGGATTGGGCCGTGATCAAACGCGTCTCAGTCTGTGTGTACGGCTGGCCAATGAGGCAAAAGCGCGCTGCGCCGGCCTACCGGTGAGCACACGCAAGTACGACATCGAACGCGTCAGCGGTCTGCCGCAGCAAACGGTGACCCCCGACCCGGCCGCGCAGGCGCGTATCCAGCGCGAGGCCGCCTTGATCACCGCAGCGCGCTTGCACGACGATGCACGCAGTGACTTTGCCGCGGGTTTTGTGCGTCCGGCCAGCGGACGGATCAGCGGCGTGTATGGCAGTCAGCGCATTTTGAACGGCGAGGCAAAAAGCCCGCATATGGGTTTGGATATTGCCGCCCCCAGCGGCACGCTGATTCGCGCACCGGCACCGGGCGTGGTGAGTTTGGTACACGCCGACATGCTGCTCACCGGTCAAACGGTGATGCTCGACCACGGCCATGGCGTCAGTAGTGTCTACATCCACATGAGCCGTACCGATGTGCGCGCCGGTCAAGTGCTGGCGCAAGGCGATCCGATCGGCGCAATTGGCATGACCGGACGGGCCAGTGGCCCACATTTGCATTGGGGTTTGAACTGGTTTGCGGTGAAATTGGACCCCGCGCTGGTGGCGCCTTGAGCCTAGCAGCCTGTCGGGACTTGCCTCGGCAGTGCGCCGGAAGCCCGACAGGCTGCTAGCCACGCGGTTTGGCGCGATGCGTGGCGCGCGCTGACCAGGGATCCTCAGGCCAGGGATGTTTGGGGTAACGGCCTTTGAGTTCTTTACGCACTTCTGGGTAGGTGCGATCCCAAAAGCCCTTGAGATCTTGGGTTACTTGGATGGGCCGGCCGGCGGGTGAGAGTAAATGCAGGGTGACGGGCACCTTGCCTTTGGCGATGCGTGGGGTATCGGCCAAGCCAAATAACTCTTGTAGTTTGACCGCCAGCACCGGCGGCGCGCCGGGGCTGTATTCAAGTTTACGGCTCATGCCACTCGGTACGTTTAATGCATCGGGCGCTTCACGATCAAGCAACTGGCGACTAGCGTAATCCAGTGCATCGGTCAGCGCTGCACCCAGTCGATCGGGCGCCAGTTGCGATAATCGGCTGATGCCACTCAAAGCGGGCGTCAACCAGGATTCCAAGTTAGCCAACAGTGCCGCATCCGAATAATCGGGCAGACCCGCTTCAGGCAACCATTCGCGCAAACATTGCACGCGGGCGCGCCAACGCTGCTGCTGTTCGGAAAACGCCAGCGCACTGATGCCCAGCGCACGCACGCCGGAAATCAGCGCCGCGCAGACCGCTTCTGGGTCGCGCGCGGGCTCTATTCGGCGCTCCAGCACAATCGCCGCAAAACGCTTTTCGACGCGTTGCAAGGCCGCTTGGCTGGCGTTGTCAAAACCAAACTCACGCACCGTTTGAAAGCGCTGCGGGTAGTGTTGCTGCAACAAATCGGCATCGAAGGGCGCGGCGCGTGCGATACGGGCATCGGCGCCCACACCCATCAGATCGCTGACCGCCAGCCACGGTTCGCCAGTCAATCCGGAGCCCGATCGCAAGGCTGCGCCGCGGCCACCCGCGAGTTGGTAGCGCTCGCCCTTATCCAGTTTGGCGATCCGATCCGGGAACGCATGGATCAACAAATCGCCCAGTGCGTGTGTGCTTGCAGACAGCGGCGCGTCCGGCAACCGCAAACGACGGCGCCATTCGCGCGCGGCGTGGTCAATGGCACGCAGAGCGCCCATGGATGCACTGCCCACCGGCCGGCGCGCGCGCAGCGCCTGCAGCGCCGCCAAACGCGCACGCCAATCCTCCGACCAGCGCTCTTCGCCGCTGAGCGGATCACGCGCCTCCAGTAAGGCCAACAATTCCGGCACCCAAGCGGCGGCGCCATCCCGGCGCCCGTGCACGACCAGATTGGCGAGGCGCGGATGCGTGCCGATGCGGATCAACTCGCGACCATGCGCGGTGATGCGGCGCTCGCGGTCGAGCGCGCCCAAGCTCTCCAACAACTCCCGCGCTTGCGCCATGTTGCCCGCCGGTGGCGTGTCTAAAAAGCGCAGATCGGCGCCACCCCAGGCGGCCAGCTCCAAGGCGAGCGGCGCTAAGTCCGCATCGACAATCTCGGCGCGCCGCTCAGCCTCCAAGCGTTTGTCGGCCGACCACAATCGCAACGCAAACCCGGGGCCCAAACGCCCTGCCCGACCGGCGCGCTGGGTGGCCGACGCGCTGGAAATCGCCAGCGTCTCTAGCCGGGTGAAACCGGCGTTCGGGTCAAAACGCGGCTCGCGCGCCAAACCACTATCGACCACCGCGCGCACGCCCGGCAGCGTCAAACTGGATTCCGCCACGTTGGTGGCCAACACCACACGACGTCGGCCAATAGGCGCAGCCGCCAGCGCCGCGGCCTGCGCTTCAATCGCCAACTCGCCATGCAGCATGACGATATCGACGCTGTCTGGCAGTCGCGCGCTTAGCACTTGCGCGGATTCATCGATCTCACGCCGGCCCGGCAAAAACGCCAATACATCGCCGTCGCTGCGGCTCAGCGCCTGCTCCACACCACGCGCCATGTGCACGCCGATGCGCTCTTCACGTCGCCCCGGCAAGTATTCGATGGTGATCGGATAACTGCGTCCGGCGCTGACCACGCGCTCTGCACCTAACCACTGCGCCAAGCGCACGCCGTCTAAAGTCGCCGACATCACCAGGATGCGCAACTCGGGACGCAAACCCGCTTGCGCATCAAGCGCCAGCGCCAAACCTAAATCGGTCGCTAAATGGCGCTCGTGGAACTCATCGAAGATCAAACAACCCACACCATCAAGCGACGGATCGTCTTGAATGAGCCGAGTCAAAATGCCCTCGGTCAACACTTCAATACGTCGCCCAGGCCGTCCTTCAAAACGAATCCGATAGCCAACCTGAGCGCCCGGCTCTTCACCGAGTTGCCGCGCCAAATAGCTTGCCGCGGCACGCGCGGCGATACGCCGCGGTTCCAACATCAGGATTTTTTGGCCGGCCAGCCAAGGCGCATCAAGCAAGGCCAAGGGCACCGCGGTGGTTTTGCCAGCACCTGGCGGCGCCTCCAGTACCACGCGGCTATGCGCCGCCAGCGCATCATGCAGCGCGGGTAGCGCCGCATGAATGGGCAGAGTTGGATCGCTATTCAGATGCGTCGGTCGTGGTCATGGAGGCGGTGCAGCATAGCCGCACCGCCGGGCATCCATGCCTTACTTCGAGTGCCTGCGCGCAATCAGCGCGTTCAGTTCATCGACCGGCAGGTCATCCAAGTTGATCGAAAAACGCGATTTCACCGCGGTATGATCTAAGCCTTCGGTCAAACGCGTATCGCCGACCACGCTCGCCATGGAACGATTGGCGCTGTTGGGAACCCGCTTTTCGACTCCGTTTGGACCGCTGCCACTCAACACAAAACTGCGACTAGCGGTACGATGACCACGCACCGGGAAAGCGCGATAGTTGCTCGATTGCAGGCACTGCGTGGTGGGATTGCTCAGTGACTTCGGGCAAATCTTCATGATGCCGTCGAACTGATAGGTGCCGGTTTTCACCACGTAATAGGCGAAGTTATTCGGATCGTCATTGACGATCAGAAAATGTTCGCCGGTGCTCGCTCGGTAGAAGCCGGAAGCATCATGTTCTGCAATGGCTGCTTGCGTGCAACGACCATCCAAAGAGTTTTCCGCGCGACAGCCGTCAAACACGTCCGGGCTGGGGCCACGGTCCACCGTTTGGAACACCAGCACATCACCGTAGAACGGATAACTGATGGTTGGGCTGGTGGAGAAGTCGACCGTCAATTGCCATTCGCCAATCATCATGTCGCTTTTGACGTCACCGGCGGTGCGTGTCAGGTAATAGTCGAAGCGTTGGATTGACGTGGTACGTCCACCAAAGGTGATTCGCGCTGCGATTTCGGTGTCAAAGATGATCTCGACCGGCCCGCCGGCACCCAATTGCGCCGCTGGTTGGCGCCACGGGCAACCCAGGCACTGTCCGCCAGAAAAACTGGTAAGCACGCCGACGTAGCGCGCGTTGCCGTTCATCGTGCCTTGGGCGGTGTACCACATAGGCCGGCCATCCGGCGCGTACAGATAACCCGCGAGGAATAAGAAATTGTCCTGAATTTCAATCAGAAACCCGGTACCCGGCTCAACCGGATTCCACCACGTACCATTTTCTGGCGTGAACGCCGACAGCGCAGAACTGAACATCAAAATCGACGCGAGAAATGCAGAGCGAATTGCGCGCATGAGAAGTTTCCAAAAGGTTAAACGCGGGGTCGATTCTCAATCATTGCGCTGAATTCATAATGAATCTTCTGCGCTAGGCGCGCACCGATGTGGCTTACATTAACGAAGTGGAGGGCTGGCGGTGAAATACCGGCCGCCACCGCGACGCCGAGCCCGCGCTACCCTATCCTGCCGGCACCTCGATCGCAGTGCATAACCATGTCTAAACACGCCATTGGCACCCGCGCGATTCACGCCGGCCAATCACCTGATCCGTCCACTGGCGCCGTGATGACGCCGATTTATGCCACCAGCACCTATGTGCAACAAAGCCCGGGCGTACACCAGGGCTATGAGTACTCGCGCTCACACAATCCCACCCGTTTTGCCTGGGAACGGTGCATCGCCGATCTGGAAGGCGGCAGCCGCGGTTACGCCTTTGCTTCAGGTCTGGCGGCGACCAGCACGGTGCTTGATCTGCTGGATAGCGGCAGCCATGTCATTTGCATGGATGATGTGTATGGCGGCACCTATCGATTGTTTGAGCGGGTGCGCAAGCGTTCGGCTGGCTTGAGTTTCGATTTTGTCGATTTGAACGATTTTGACGCGCTCGCCGCCGCCTTGCGCCCAAACACCCGATTGATCTGGGCGGAAACACCGACCAATCCGATGCTGAAGATCGTCGACTTAAGTCGTTTGGGTGAGTTCGCACGTCGCCACGGCGTGATCTTGGTCGTCGACAATACCTTTTGCTCGCCGATGCTGCAGCGCCCGCTGGAACATGGCGCCCATCTGGTGATGCATTCGGCCACCAAATATTTGAACGGCCATTCCGACATGGTCGGCGGCATTATCGTGGCGGGTGACGATGCGGCGCTGGCCGAACAAATGACCTTTTTGCAAAACGCCGTCGGTGGCATTCAAGGCCCTTTCGACAGCTTTCTGGCGCTGCGCGGCGTTAAAACTCTGCATCTGCGCATGCAACGCACCTGCGCGAATGCGCTGGACATTGCGACCTGGTTGGAAAGCCATCCGAACATCGAGAAAGTGATCTACCCAGGCTTAACCAGCCACCCGCAACACGCGCTTGCCGGCAAGCAGATGCAAGCTTTCGGCGGCATCGTCAGTGTGTATGTCAAAGGCGGGCTAGCCGGCGCACGCCAAATGATGGAACGCTGCCATTTATTTGGGCTCGCCGAATCCCTAGGCGGTGTGGAAAGCCTGATCAATCACCCAGCCATCATGACCCATGCCTCAGTGCCGATTGAACGCCGCGCGGCGCTGGGCATTCACGACAATCTGGTGCGTTTGAGCGTCGGCATTGAAGATGTCAGCGATTTGATCGCCGAGTTGGATGCCGCGTTGGCCTGATTTGGTCTTAGGGCTCAATCGTCAATAACTTGGACTTTTTGCTCGCCGACTTGGGCGCGCAGCTTCGTTGCGACTCGCTTGTGTGGCGCGCCACACCGCGCTCATCGCCTGTACGGTTCGGAGGGCGGGGAGGCGCGAGCCTTCCCGACCCCTATCAAGAGCCCCCACAAGCGTTGCCAGCGATGCTTTTTTGCAAGCGAGTGACGCCTTGCAAGGTCTATTGTGGCTAAACCACTCGCCGAGTCTTAACCATGTCTGCCTCTGTTCGACGCTGGATTTTGTTGCTACTCGTCATTGCGGCAGTCAGCGCATTTTTTGCGTTTGATCTGGGCCGCTACTTGACGCTGGATGCGCTACGCGCCCAACGAGCTGCGCTGGCCAGCACGATCAGCGCGCAGCCGCTGCTCAGCGCCCTGGCGTACTTCGTGGTCTACGTCACCGTTACCGCCTTGTCTTTGCCAGCGGCCGCGCTGTTAACGCTGGCAGGTGGGGCATTGTTCGGCTTCGCCACCGGCACCGTGCTGGCTTCTTTCGCGAGTACGCTGGGCGCTACGCTAGCCATGTTGTTGGCGCGCACCGTCGCGCGCGATGCCGTGCAATCGCGCTTTGGCGCACGGCTGAAGGGTATCGATGCAGGCCTGGAGCGCGAGGGCGCTTTTTATCTATTTGCGCTGCGCTTGGTGCCGGTTTTCCCGTTTTTCCTGGTCAATGTGGCGATGGGACTGACCCGTCTGCCAGCCCGCACCTTCTTTTGGGTCAGCCAACTAGGCATGTTGCCGGCGACCGCGGTTTTTGTGTACGCCGGCACTGAGCTTAGCCAGATTGAGTCGCTCTCCGGTCTGATTTCGCCGCGTTTGTTGCTCGCCTTCGCGTTGTTAGGTTTACTGCCATTGTTCGCCAAAAAGGCGCTTGATGCGCTGCGCGCGCGGCGTGTCTATCGCGGCTACACCAAGCCCAAGCGTTTTGATTACAACCTGATCGCGATTGGCGCCGGCTCGGCGGGATTGGTTACCACCTATATCGGCGCCGCCGTGAAGGCCAAAGTTGCGCTGATCGAACGTCACAAAATGGGTGGCGATTGTTTGAACACCGGTTGCGTGCCCAGCAAGGCGCTGATCCGCACCGCGCGTTTACTGGCAGATGCGCGCCGTGCACCGGAATTCGGTGTGCAAGCGCTGCATATCGAGTTTGATTTTGCGCAAGCAATGCAACGCGTGCAGCAGGTCATCGCCAAGGTCGAACCGCATGATTCGGTGGCGCGCTATACCGATCTTGGCGTCGATTGCATTGCCGGCGATGCGCGACTGATCGACCCGTGGACCGTAGAAGTCAACGGCCGCCGGCTGAGCGCACGCAGCATTGTCATCGCCACCGGCGCGCGGCCCAGCGTGCCGCCACTGCCGGGCATCGAAAGCGTCGAGTATCTGACCTCCGACACCGTCTGGAATCTGCGCGTATTACCCAAACGTCTGCTGGTGCTGGGCGGTGGGCCCATCGGTTGCGAACTCGGACAGTGTTTTGCGCGCCTGGGCAGTCAGGTCACCTTGGTACAGCGCCAGCCACGTTTGTTGCCCAAAGAAGATCCCGATGCCAGCGCCTTGTTGCAACAGGCGTTTTTGCGCGAAGGATTGACGCTTGCGCTGGGCGCCGAAGCCATCCGCGTGGAAAAAGACGGCGATGGTGGGCGTTTGATCGTGCGCGAAAACGGCAGCGAACGGGCAATCGGGTTCGATCATTTGCTGCTAGCGCTCGGCCGCAGCGCCAATGTCGAGGGTTTTGGACTGGCCGAATTGGGCATCCGCGTCGGCACGCGTGGCACCATCGACGCCGATCCGCTGATGCGCACCAATTTGCCCAACATTTACGTGTGTGGCGATGTCACCGGGCCGTTCCAGTTCACCCATGTGGCCGCGCACCAAGCGTGGTATGCGGCGGTCAATGCACTATTTGGGCCATTCTGGACCTTCAAAGCCGATTATCGAGTGATCCCCTGGGCGACCTTTACCGATCCGGAAGTGGCGCGCGTCGGTTTGAGCGAAACCGAAGCCAAAGCGCAAGGCGTCGCCTTCGAACTTACCCACTATGGTCTGGACGATTTGGACCGTGCGATTGCCGACAGCCACGACCACGGCTACGTTAAAGTGCTGACCGTGCCGGGCAAAGACACCATCCTCGGCGCCACCATTGTCGGCGCCCACGCCGGTGATTTGCTCGCCGAGTTTGTATTGGCCATGCGCCATGGCCTGGGCCTGCGCAAAATACTCGGCACCATCCATAGCTACCCCACCATGATGGAAGCCAATAAATACGCCGCCGGCAACTGGGCCCGCGCCCACGCACCGGTGGCCGCGCTGCGCTGGCTGGCACGTTTTCATGCATGGCGGCGTTGAGTCTTAGGAGTCAGCACCACATCACTTCCCGCACCCTCGCCAGCGCGACTTGAGCTAATACCTCATCGGTTTACCTTATCGTCTGCCTAGCTCAACTTTGGAATGCCGACCATGCGCTTTGCCGGTACTGACCGTTATGTGGCCCCACGCGAACTACAACTGGCGGTCAACGCGGCTATCACGCTAGAACGACCGCTGTTGGTCAAAGGCGAGCCAGGCACGGGTAAGACCTTGCTGGCGCAAGAGATCGCCCGGTCTTTGGGTTTAACGCTGATTGAATGGCACATCAAAAGTACAACTAAGGCCCAGCACGGTTTGTATGAATACGATGCGGTCAAACGATTGCGGGATGCGCAATTGGGCGATCCACGCGCGAGTGAGATCAAAAACTACGTGGTGCCGGGCAAATTGTGGGAGGCGTTTGCCAGCGATCAACGTCTGGTGCTGCTGATCGATGAAGTGGACAAAGCTGATATCGAATTCCCGAACGATTTGCTGCGCGAATTGGATCGCATGGAGTTTTATGTCTATGAAACCCAAGAGTTAGTCCGCGCCCGCACCCGACCGATCGTCATCATCACCAGCAATAACGAAAAAGAACTGCCGGACGCTTTTTTGCGGCGCTGTTTTTTTCATTACATTCGCTTCCCAGACGAAGAAGCGCTACGCGCGATTGTCGACGTACATTTCCCAGGGCTGAAACAGGATTTGTTGCGGGAAGCCTTGGCGGCGTTTTTTCAACTACGCGAAACACCGGGCTTGCGCAAAAAACCATCGACCAGTGAATTGCTCGATTGGCTGAAACTCTTGCTGGCCGAGGATGTGCCAGCCGAGACCTTGCGCGAAAAGAACCAGCGCAAAGTGATTCCACCCCTGTATGGCGCATTGCTCAAAAACGAGCAAGACGTCCAGTTATTCGAAAAAATCGCCTTTATGGCGCGGCGTAATGGTTGATGCGTGAGCCTTTACCAACAACCAACAACGCTTCTAACGGCAATGATGCGCGGTAAATCGTTGCTCACCAGCCACCGGTTGGCCCTGCGGCTGAATCACGTTGGCGCCTAGATCCGCCGCTTCGTTACGCGCCAGCGTCTCCAACTCATCGGCCACTTTGATCGAGTTTCGCTCGATTCCGGCGACTCGGTTGGTCACCGTGGTGGTGATCTCGCCTTTGAAAGCGCAGTGCGTCAGCGGTTCATCGCTGGCGACCACGCGCACTTGGGTGCCTGAGGATTCCAATTGCACCCAGGTGCAGGCGGACACGCAACACAGCGCAACTAACAGCAGCGGTTTCATCGTCGATAGTTCCAGAACAAACAGACAGCGCGTTTATACCACTTGGGAAAAGCGTGCCGCCGCTGCGTGTTTGTCGCCACTCAGGTAGGCGTCAAACGCCATCGCCACAATGCGCAGCAACATGGCGCCAGCCGGCGTTACCTGCAACGACTCTGGCTGCAGGATGACCAAACCATCTTGTTGCGGTTTTTCCAAGCGAGCCAGCGAGTGGGCGAAATAATCGACAACATGAATGCCGTGCCGCTGTTCGAACTGGGCGTAGTCGAGCCGTCCAAAACACATGAGCTTGGCGATCACCTCGCGCCGCAAGCGGTCGTCAGCTTCGGTCAACAATCCGCGCTGGATCGGCAACTGTCCGCGATCAATCGCGTTCAGATAGGGAATTTCGTTCTTCTGGTTTTGCGCGTAAATCTCGCCGACTTGGCCTATGGCGCTCATGCCAAAAGCGACCAAATCGCAGCCGCCGTGGGTGGTGTAACCCTGAAAATTGCGCTGCAGGCTACCGTCTTGTTGCGCACGCGCCAACTCATCTTCGGGCAATGCAAAATGGTCCATACCGATATGCACATAACCGGCGTCGGTCAACCGCTGGATAGTCAATCCCAACAACGCCATCTTGGTGTCGGCACTCGGCAAAGTGTTTGGGTCCATCACCGCTTGCGATTTGAATAATTCTGGCAAATGCGCATAACTGTACGCGGCGATGCGGTCTGGACGCAGCGTCAACACGGTGTCCAAGGTGTGGGAAAAGCGGCTCACCGTCTGCTGTGGCAATCCGTAGATCAGATCAAAGTTGATTGAACGGATGCCCACGCTGCGCGCCTCGCTCACCAAACGCGCGGTTTCGTCTACCGATTGCAGCCGATTGACCGCCTGCTGGACCAGCGGGTCAAAATCCTGCACACCCAAACTGATCCGGTTGATGCCCAAGTCAAGCAACGCGCGCAGCGTGCTCGGGTCAGCGGTGCGTGGGTCGATTTCAATGCCGTAGTCGCGGGCCCCGGCGTGCAGCCCAAAACCCGCGTCCAGCGCCTGGAAAATCTCACCCAATTCATCGGGCGAGTAAAAAGTCGGTGTGCCGCCGCCGAAATGCAACTGATCGACCGGTCGCGCACGATCAAATAGCTCCGCCTGCAATGCAATTTCGACCAGCAGGCGATCCAAATAGGCGCGCCCACGATCTCGATTGCGCGTAATGATGCGATTACAGCCGCAGTAGTAGCAGCTTGATCGGCAGTAAGGCACGTGCACATACAATGACAGCGGTCTAGCGCTGGCATTGCTTCCCCGCGCGTGCGCCGCATAATCAAGCGCGCCAAAACCGCTGTGAAACTGCGGCGCAGTCGGGTAGGAGGTATAGCGTGGCCCCGGCCGATCGTATTGGCGAATCAGTTGCGCATCAAAGTGGGTGTCCATGCGCAGAGTTTAACCCTGCGCGGCGCCTCATTAATTGATCGAGGTCAGATTCACAGCGACCAACATACGCAACGTCGGGTCGCCGTGCGAGTTATGCTGTTGCAAATTGTCTGCTGAGCTTTTTCACCATGGCCACTGCCAAACGCGTCGTTCGTCCACCCCGTATCGAGCGCCCAACCGGCTTGCCGATGTGGTTCAAGATCGCGCTGGGCTTGCTCGCCACACTGGTGGCCGCGCACTTTTACCTGATGTATCAGATCAACAAGGCCGCCGATGGCCTAGTGCAGACGGTCAACATGTTCGCGGCGGGCAGTCATCGCGGTGGTTATTACACCTGGGACGGCAACCTTGGCATCCGTCGTTTGCGTATCGAGTCTGGCACCGAGAACCCAACCTCGCTGGCGATAGCCGAGTTTGAACTGGACACCCCAGGTTGGTGGTGGGTGCTGCAATTGCTCAACCCTGCGCAAACGCCCAATATGTCGCGCGCCATGGCGGCATTCGGTAACTCACAAACATCGCTGTTGCCCGCCGCCGATCAATTGCATGTGCAGCTGCGCGGAGTCGAACTCGATGTCAGTGGTGTGTTGCCACCCGGTTTACCTGATGTAGGCTTCAGTAGCGGCGCCCTATTCGAAACCGAAGGTTGCAGCAACGTGCGCTATTTCGTGCCGCTCAATCTGCAGCGCGACCTAGGTTTGGCTTATAAACAAACGGATCTCAGCTTCGGCTATCGGGCGACAGGCCCCGACCAGGTCTTGGTCGACATGAGTTACGAGGCGCCGGGCGTGACCCGTTCGCGCGTGGAAATGGACTTCAGCACAGCTGCGCCGCGGCGCTTTTTGGAAAATCCGGGCAATTCGACCAAATTGCAGGCGATCCGCTGGATCGTCACCGATATGGGTTTTGTCGAAGCACGCAATCGCTGGTGTGCCGAACAAGCCAAAGTGGATGCCGATGAGTTCCAGCGTCGTCATATCACCACGGTGCGTCGCGTGCTAGAGGTGTTTGGCATTCGGCTAACGCCGGAAACCGAAGCGGTGTACTCCAGCTTTGCCAGCGCCGGTGGCACGCTCACGATCGCTGCCAAAGTGCCCAGCAGCGCATCCGCACCGTCATTTGCGGCCTACTCGGCCGAGGAACAATGGAATACCTTGAATCCACAGATCGGCCACAACAATGACGCAAGGATTCCGTTGGCGCTGGAATTTGTGCCTGCGCGGCCGCTGCCTAGGGCCTATAGCGGCAGCGTTTGGGACTTGATCGCCAAGCGCGCTGATTCCGGCGCTGCGGTTGCCGATCCGCTGGCCGCGTTCGGCGCACAGATGCGTGGCATGGCCACGCAGGCGCAAGCTGACCAATCCGTCGAAGCGGCGCCCGCCGAGCCGCCCAAACCTGCGCCCAGTCACCCGAGCGCGCCCGTGCCCACCACGATTGGCATGGATACGGCAAGTTTGACTGCCGTGATCGGCCAACGCGTATCGATTCAGAGCAGCGACGGCCGCGCGCGGGTCGGTATTTTGACCGCGGTCGAACCTTTGGTACTGACCATCGAAGTGGCCGCGGGCAACGGCAAGGCCAAACTCGATTTCACCCGCGAGCGCATCCGCGCGGTGGTCATCAATCCGCGCGAGCGCCGCTAGCTCACAACACCGCTTGCAGCGCCGCATGAAAAAGCGCCACATCAACCCGCGTGGCGATGGCGACCGATGGGCCGGAAAAACCACCCAAACCATGCCAATCGACGACGCTTTGGCCACGCGTGGGCCCGGGCGCCAGCGCTATTTCGATGGCTGCATGGCTCCATTCCAGCACCGCTGAAGGCTGCGCCACAATCAACGCGGCCAGCGGATCGGCCCACGGCCAGCGCTCGTAACCGTGCCCGTGCACATGCTCGGCGGTGCGGCGGGTGATGCTGTGCAACCAGACTGCGTTGTCTGAGGGCCCAGCTAGCCAAGCATCTACCGCGCTGCTCGGCGGTGCGGCGGCCAAGGTCAATGCCCAATCGACCAATTCGATGCTAGGCCAGCGTGCCAGCACGATCGCGGCGGCCTCTGGATCGAAGGCGAAATTGAACTCCGCACTGGGCACGCGCGTATTGCCCACACCGCCGACCGCGCCACCCATGACCACTAGGCGTCGGCAGCGGCTGGGCAAGGTGGGATCAAGCGCGCAAGCCAGCGCCAAATTGGTCAACGGCCCCAAAGCAAGCACGTTCAATGCGCCGGCGTATCGATGCGAGGCTTCAATGAAGGCCAGCGCCGCCGGCAAACTGGCCGGCTGGCTCTGCGCCGGCGGCAAATCGGCCTCACCAAAGCCGTCGACGCCGTGCACAAATCCGGCATCCGGCAAACCGCCTATCAATGGCAGCGCGGCGCCGATATGAATAGGCACCGGGTACGGTGACCGATCAATGATTCGACAGCTGTTGAGCAGCGTATGCGCCAAACCCACATTGCCACCGACCACACTGATGCCAACTACGCGCAAATCGGCGTTGTGTAACAACATCAACAAGGCCCAGGCATCGTCGACGCCAGGATCCGTATCCACCCACCATGCGTTCAACTTAGCATCCTCAGTCGTCACGCTTCGCTCCCTTTAACCTAGAAACCTCAGTTGACCGCTTTCGAGTGGCGTAGCTCGATGATTCTTTTGGCTTTTCAGCAGATTGACTCGTTCACCATTTGGGTGAGTGCGCTACGGGGCAGATTGCACGGTTATGGGGGCGCATGGCTGCGTTGCAACTCGTTGGAATAGAGGAGCTATTCCGCCTCATTGCGCCTTGCCCTCTATCCGGCCCGCAAGCAAAGCTTGCGTGCGTTCGAACCGGCGCCCCGCAGGCGGCGCAAGCCGCCGGTTCTCACCCCACATAACCGCACACTCTACCCCGTCCAACTGAGGCTGCTAGGTTCAAGCCTTGGCATAGCGCGCCGCCGCGCCTACCCAGCGGTGCACCAATTGCTCAGCGGCGGCCACATCCCGTTTTAACAAGGTATCGGCCAATTGTCGGGCCTTGGTCAACCATCCCGCATCGCGCGCCAAATCGGCCACGCGGAACAAGGCCTCGCCGGTTTGCCGGGTACCCAATACTTCGCCTGGTCCACGCAATTCCAGATCGCGCTCGGCAATCGCAAAACCATCGGTGGTTTCGCGCAGCACCGCGAGGCGCTGTCGCGCGGTTTCCGACAGCGGTGGCTGATAGAGTAATACACAGGTCGATTCGACCGATCCTCGACCCACTCGACCGCGCAACTGATGCAGTTGCGCCAGCCCTAAGCGCTCTGGATTTTCGATGATCATCAGACTGGCATTGGACACATCCACGCCCACTTCGATGACTGTGGTGGCGACCAAAAGATCGACTTGCCCGGCGGAAAAGGCCTGCATGATGGTGGCGCGCTCAGCGGCTTTCAGTCGCCCGTGTACCAAGCCGACGCGCACCGCGGGCAGCGCTGCGGTTAGATCTGCCGCAGTCTTTTCCGCCGCCTCGGCTTCAATTTCATCGGATTCTTCGATCAGCGTGCACACCCAGTAGGCCTGTCGACCATGCGCGCAGGCTTCGGCAATGCGCGCGATCACTTCTTCACGGCGCATCCGACTGACCGCGACCGTTTGAATGGGCTTACGGCCGGGTGGCATTTGATCAATCGCCGAGACATCTAAATCGGCGAATTGGGTCATCGCCAGCGTGCGCGGAATGGGCGTGGCGGTCATCACTAACTGGTGCGGGCGCAGTTCGCCAACCCGGCCTTTTTGCGCCAGCGCGAGGCGCTGATCGACGCCGAAACGATGTTGTTCGTCGATAATGGCCAATCCCAGCGCTTGAAAATTCACCGTATCTTGCATCAGCGCATGCGTGCCGACCGCCCAGGGCGCACCTTGCGCCAAGCGTTCCAAGGTGGCCTCGCGCGCTTTGCCCTTCACTCTGGAACTCAGCCAAACGCCCTCAATGCCAAGCGGGCTGAACCAGCGTTCAAAACTGCGTCGGTGTTGCTCGGCGAGCAACTCGGTGGGCGCCATCACCACCGCTTGCATGCCACTTTCGATCGCCGCGAGCGCCGCCAGCGCTGCCACGATGGTTTTGCCGGACCCCACATCGCCTTGTAACAAACGCAACATCGGCACACCACGACCAAGATCGACGTCGATCTCGGTCAAAACGCGCTGCTGCGCCGCGGTGAGCGAAAACGGCAACTGCGCCAACAAACGTTGCCGCAATCGACCGGAACTGCGCAACACCGGCGCGCGCTCACTGCGCACCCGCGCGCGCACCAGCCGCATGCTGAGGTGGTGTGCCAGCAACTCTTCGAAGGCCAAGCGCGTACGCGCCAGGTGCTCGCCGCTGGCAATCGCGGCAACTTCTTCCCGGTCACGCGGCTTATGCAAACCACGCACTGCGGCACTCAAAGTCGGCCATTCGGGCGGCAACAGATCGGCCAAGGGTCCATCGGCGCCTTCGGGCAATTGTTCCAACGCGCGCTCAATCGCACGCTGCAGGCGCGCATGACCCACACCTTCGGCTTTGGGATAGACCGGGCGCAATGCGCCTTCGACGGCGATTTCTTCGTCGGCACTCAACAGGCGGTAACGTGGATGGACAATTTCCAGCGAATAGTTGCCGGCTTTGGGCTCGCCATAGATCAGCAAACGTGTGCCGGTTTTCATCTGATCAGCCTGCGCTTGTTTGAAGTGAAAGAAGCGCAACACCAAACGCCCGCTGCCATCGCTGACCGCCACCAGCAACATGCGCCGTTTGCGAATGCTGACCTCGGCATGTTCAACGACCCCGCAGAACTGCGCGGCGATGCCCGGCTGCAATCCGCCAATGGCGGCGACCTCGGTACGGTCCTCAAAACGCAGCGGAAAGTGAAACCAAAGATCACTTAAGGTCGCAAATCCAGCCGTCAGCAGATCGGCAATCAAGGACTTACCTAAACTGCCCAGGCGCGCGACTGGCCATGCGGCGATCGTCGCAAAGGCGTCCTCGGCTGGGGTGGTGGCCATCTGCCCCTCAGGGCAATTCGAGGATCGCGTCGATCTCGACCCGAGCGCCGCGTGGCAGTTCTTTCACGCCCACGGCGGCGCGCGCCGGATAGGGCATTACGAAGTACTTGCCCATAGTCTCGTTGACTAGCGGGAAATTGCTCAAATCGGTCAGGTAAACGTTGAGTTTGACCACATCGTCCAGGCCGCCACCCGCCGCTTGTGCGACCGCGCGCAGATTTCTAAAGGCGCGGTGCACTTCCATTTCAACGTTGCCGTTGTCCATTTGCATGGTCGCCGGGTCCAGCGCGATTTGGCCGGACATGTAGACCGTTTGGCCCACGCGCACGGCTTGGGAATAGGTGCCTATGGCCAACGGGGCCAACTCGGTGCTGATAATCGTACGTTGCGCCATCGTCTGCCTCAAAACTGCGCCAGGAGCGCAACAGACTACGTCTGTTGACGATGCACGACCAGCACCACCGTTGCCCGGCGCACGCGCTTCATGACTTCGGACAGATGCTCGCGATTGCGCACTTCGATAGTGAACAACAAAGAAGCGCTATGCGCATCGCGATCTTGATATTCGACGTTTTCGATGTTCGAGTTTGCTTCGGCAATGGCCGCCGCCACCGTTGCCAGCACGCCGGGGCGATTGACCACATCAATGCGCAATTGCACGCGGTAATCACCGGTGACTTCTGGCTCCCAATCGACGCGCACCACGCGCTCTGGTTGCTTGCGCATTTCGCCGACGTTCGGGCAAGTCGTTTGATGCACCACCAAACCCTTGCCAGCGCTCAAAAAGCCGATGATCGGATCGCCCGGTATGGGCATGCAGCAATTGCCAAAAGTGAGCACGCCACGCTCACTGCCGGAAATCCGCACCACCTCATCTTTGATCGGGCCAGTTTGCCCGTCACTGCGCCATAGTTGGCGCGCCACCAACGCCGGCATGCGCGTACCTAGCGCAATCTCAGCGAGCAGTTCTTCCAAGCGCCGCATGCGATTTTCTTCCAGGTACTGGTGCAACACTTTTTCCGGTATTGCATCCAAATTCCCGCCTAGATCGCCCAACGCGCGACCCAACATACGGTGCCCTAGAGACACGGCATCTTCATGCTGCAAATTCTTCAAATAATGGCGAATCGACGTGCGTGCCTTGCTGGTCACGACGAATTCCAACCATTGCGACTGCGGACTAGCGCTGGCCGCGGTGACAATTTCTATGGTCTGACCACTGACCAGGCGGGTGCGCAATGGACGCAATTGTTTGTCGACGCGCGCCGCCACCGCGTGGTCGCCGACATTGGTGTGCACCGCATAAGCAAAGTCGATCGCACAGGCATGCCGCGGCAACGCCAGAATCTTGCCTTTCGGGGTGAACAGATAAACCTCATCCGGGAATAAATCGACCTTGACGTTCTCAAGAAACTCGATCGAACTTCCCGCTTGACGTTGGCTGTCCACCAATCCCTGCAGCCATTCCCGCGCACGCATTTGCGCGTTATTCGCCGGGCTCGCTTCCGATTTATAAATCCAATGCGCCGCCACACCACGCTCGGCGACCACATCCATATCTTCAGTGCGAATCTGGATTTCTACCGGCGCCCCACCCGGCCCAAATAACACCGTATGTAGCGACTGATAACCGTTGGCTTTTTGAATCGCGATATAATCTTTGAAGCGATTATCCAGCGGTTTATACAAACCATGCGCGGTACCGAGCGCCAAATAACAGTGCGACACGCTAGAAACGATCACCCGCACGCCGTACACATCCATGACCTCGGCGAAACTCTTGTTTTCGCCAAGCATTTTTCGATAAATGCTGTACGAGGACTTGATGCGGCTCACGATGCGCGCTTGCAGACCTTCTTGTTTGAGGCGCTGCGCTAAACTGGCCTCAATTTTGCTCATGATTTCACGACGATTGCCGATCAAGGCTTTAATGCGCGCGGCAATCACCGCGTGTCGGCGTGGATACAAAGCCTTAAAACCCAGCTCTTGCAGCTCGCTTTTGAGCTTATTCATGCCCAGCCGCTGGGCAATCGGCGCATACACTTCCAGTGTTTCGCGCGCGATGCGGCGGCGCCTTTCGGGGTTCATCGACTCCAAAGTGCGCATATTGTGCAAACGATCAGCCAATTTGATCAAAATGACGCGCAAATCGCGCGCCATCGCCAACAGCATTTTGCGAAAACTCTCCGCCGTGGCGGCTTCGCGCGAGGCAAACTGGATCTTATCTAGCTTGGTGACGCCATCAACCAAATCGGCAACGGTTGAGCCAAACTCAGCGAGCAGCATGTCCTTGGTGATGCCGGTATCTTCGATGGTGTCGTGCAATACCGCGGCCACCAGGGTTTCGGCATCCAGATGCATTTCCGCCAGGATGCGCGCCACCGCCACCGGATGGGTAATGTACGGCTCACCACTTTTGCGATTCTGCCCGCGATGGGCGCGCTCGCCGACCACGAACGCGCTCTCCACCTGACGCACTTGATCGTTGGTCAGGTAGCTTTCCAGCACATGTCGCAGCTCCAGCATGTAATGCGGCAACAAATCCTGCTGCAGCGATCCATTGGAATCTGGGCGGACAGAGCTCACGGTGTTCACGGCTTAGGGCCGCAGGGCCATGCGCTTAGAGGTCGTCGTCACCCTTACCGATGCCGTCGTCCAGTTCCGCCGCCGCCCATTCCATCGCTTGACGCTCAGCGTGCTCACGCTCACGCTTTTCAACGTCGGCAAGCAACTGATTGGTGATCTGGCCAGTCGCAATTTCACGCAACGCGATGACGGTGGGTTTGTCGTCGTCCTCTGGAACCAAAGTTTCGGCACCTTTGGCGACCTGACGGGCGCGCTTGCTGGCCATCAGCACCAGTTCGAAGCGATTGTCGACTACTTTTAGGCAGTCTTCGACGGTAATACGAGCCATTTGGGTCTCCTGGAGCAGCTTGATACAAGTCAATCACCCATTGTAGTCCGTAGCGGGCCCAGTCTCCAAACGCTGTCGGTCGGACGATCCAACCATTCACGCGCGATCTCATGAAAAACCCGCGTTAGCCGGTCGCTGCCAATGCAGTAGCGCTCCACATCGAGCCAACTTCACGCGCAACAAAGCGCTTGGGCTCCGCTGGCGTTGATTCCAGTTTTCGCAGGAACTCGATCATCGGTGCAAACTTCTTCTTGCCGAGCGTCGCGTCTTGGTAAATCAGGCGCAGCAATCGATCGGCGGTCGCGTCGACCTTCTTGCCCTTGCCCTTTTCCCAACGCGCAACGGCTTGTTCGTCCTTCCCAACAAGATCACCCAAAGCGGCCTGCGACAGGCCAAGCTCTTGGCGTAGGAAACGGAAATCGGCGCCCGTCAGCGGGGCCGTATTTGCGACTACAACGGCGCCAAGCGCGGCATGCAGCCGATCGATTTCGTGGATCGTGACACCTTCGCCATAGGGCGACTTCACCAACTCATACCCGTTCTCCAGGTACACGTTGGGCAGCGCGCATCCAGAGTAGTGATAAAGGCGGTTCATACGTTCTCTGAGAATGCACGGTCAACTTTTCGGATCAACCTGCGCCAGCGCTGCATCCGCCTCACTCACCTTGCTCTCGACCACCTGTTCGGCGCGCTCCAGATAGCGCATGGCTGCGGGTGTGGGCGCGTCTAGGCTGGAGCCGAGCATCCATTGGGCTTCGCTGAGTTTGTCCCAGGCGGCGCTGGGCGCGGTGTAGCCTTTGGTGGTTTTAGGGTCTTGCCACAGCCCGCTGGCGGCTTCGTCGAGCTTCTTGATCAATGTGTCGAGCGCCTTGATCGCCACTTTATCGGCGTCGTCGTCAGCGATGCTGCTGCTGGGATCGGCACGTTTGCGCGCTTCGATTTGCTGTTCGATGCGCGTCTTGCGCAAGCCCAAATCGGTTTTGCGATTGGCGATTTGATCGAGTTTGTCGACGATGCGGTTTTGCGATTTGGCGGCGCGCAATTGCGCGGTCTGGCGTGCTGCGAGCGCGCTGGCGTTGGCGGGCGCGCGCGGATCAAAACGCACCTCGACAGGCACGCTGCTGCGGGCGTCACCGCGACGCAAGGTGGCGGTATAGCTGCCGGGCAGCACCGAGGGGCCGGCTGGATCAAAGAGTCCGGGCGGCGTGGGCGAGCGCGGCGCAGTGTGCGCTAAGTCCCAAGTCCAGCGGTTCAAGCCCTGTTTGGCTTCGACTTCTGCGTAGCGCAGCAATAGCCCGGCGCTGTCGCGAATTTCAATGCTGACCGGCGTCGGCTTGGCGTCTTTGCCATCTTGCGCCGCAGCGATGGGTTGGGCGACGGCGCGACGCAGACGTTCCTGATCGATATCTGGATGCGGCAGCGCGGCGTCATTCACCCAAAAACTCAAGGTGGCGCCGTACGGCGCATTGTCGCCAGCAAAGGCTTGCGCACCGCCAAAACGCGCGCCCGCGGGCTGCGGCACTTCGTGCAAGATGCCCGGCGTGCTATCTAGCCCGCTCAGCGCCGCCGTTGGCGCGCCTTCGCGAGTCAGCCGGCGTAGTGTGTCGAGATCGTCAATGATGAAAATGCCGCGGCCGTGACTGGCTAAAATCAGATCGTGTTCGCGCGGATGCACGGCGATATCCATCACCGACAGGGCGCGTGGCAAGCCGTGCGTGTAACGCATCCAACTGGCACCCGCATCAAAGGACAGATAAAAGCCAAGCTCGGTGCCCAGATACAACAAGCGCGGTTCCACCGGGTCTTCGACCAGCGCCAGCGCATAGCCATCGACACCCTTAAGTTGCAGCGCGGTGCTGCGCGCGCCGTAGTCATCCAAGCGCCACGCGTACGCCTGCATATCGCCATTGCGGTGATTGTCGATTACCAGAAATGCGCGACCGGCATCGTGCTGCGAGGCATTGATATGCGGCACAAAACCAAATTTTGGCGCACCCTTGAGGCGCCCTTCAACGCTTTGCCAGTTGGCGCCGGCATCGCGGGTGACGTGCACGCGGCCGTCGTCGCTACCGGTCCACAACACGCCTTTGGCGATCGGACTGGGTGCAATGGCGATCAACGTGGTGTTGTTCTCAGCGCCAGTGATGTCCGGAGTTAATCCGCCAATTTTCGATTGGTCCTGGCGGGTCACGTCGTTGCTGGTTAAATCGGGCGAGATGGTCGACCAAGTTTCGCCGCGATCATCACTTTGATGCACAAACTGACTGCCAAAGTAGATGGTGCCAGCGGCAAACGGGTCCTGCGCAATCGCGGCGTTCCAATTGAAACGCAGCGGCACGGTGGCATCGTCGGCGGCCGGGCGAATCATGCGGCGCGCGCCGGACTTTAAGTCATAGCGCACCACATAACCCTCTTGGCTCATCGCATAACCGCGGTTGGCGTCTGCCGGGTCGGGCATGGTGTCGAAACCATCGCCGAAATTCACTTCCTGCCAATGGTGATTGGCAATGCCACCGGCCTGCCACACTTGCGAGGGGCCGCGCCAAGACCCGTTATCCTGCAGACCGCCGTAGACGTTGTAGGGCGTCTCCATATCGTAACGCACGTGGTAAAACTGGCTGAGCGGCAAATTGCTCACATAGCGCCACGTTGCGCCACGGTCGTAGCTAAAACCTACACCGCCATCGTTGCCGTTGATCAACACCTCGCCCTTGCCCGGTTGCACCCACAGCGCGTGGTGATCCGGGTGCAGATCGTCCCAGCCGATCAGCGTTTCGAAGCTTTTGCCACCATCATTGGACACCTCGCCGACCACGGCAAGTTTGTACAAACGATTGGGCTGTTGCGGGTCGACGCGCAAATCGGCGAAGTAAAACGGCCGTGGATGCACATTGGTGCTGTCGTTAACGACGCTGAAGTTATCGCCGCCGTTGTCCGAGCGCAGCAAAACATTGTTTTTTGCTTCAACCAAGGCATACACGGTGCTTGGTTGCGAGGGCGCCAGGGCCAGCGTAATGCGGCCGAGTTCACCTTCCGGCAAACCTTCAACCACGCCCAGGCGCTGCCAACTTTCGCCGGCATCGACCGACCGATGCAAACCAGAACCCGCACCGCCGGAGGTGAATCCGTAGGGCGTGCGGCGAAAGCTCCACATGGATGCGTACAAACGATTCGGATTGGCGGGATCAATGATTAACTCACTGGCGCCGGTGCGCAGATCGCCCGCTAACACGGCGCGCCACGTTTTGCCGGCATCGCTGGTTTTGTAGACGCCGCGCTCGCCACCATCAGCCCACAGCGGGCCGAGTGCCGCAACCCACGCGGTATTGCTGTCCTGCGGATGCACAACGATGCGATGAATGCGCTCGGATTTGGCCAGTCCCAGATGCGTCCAGGTGGCGCCGCCGTCGGTTGAGCGATAGACACCGCGACCAATCGACGCGCTATTGCGCACATTGCCTTCGCCAGTGCCCACCCAGACGGTTTGCGGGTTGCGTGGATCAAGCGCAATCGCGCCGATCGCGTGCACATCTTGCCGATCAAACAGCGACTTCCACGTCAAACCCGCGTTTTCACTTTTCCATAAACCACCGCTCGCCGCGCCCACATAAACGACGCGCGGATCGGCTGGATCAGCTTCAATCGCCGCGACGCGGCCACTCATCGCCGCCGGGCCGATCGCCCGTGCTTTCAGACCAGCCAGCAGTGAGACGTCGATCGGCGCGGCCTGCGCCCAGGCGGCAGTCAGGATCAATACGAGGGCAGATGAACAACGCAGCATGGTTTCCTCCGTTTTGGCGAGATTCAAGGCTGGCGCCAAGGCCGCCAGGTAAAAACGAGCGGCACCGGATCGTGCCCGCCGGCGCAGCCCGGATGACAGCGTCCCACCCGACAAACCGCCATGTAAACGCCACGCGCCGCGCCATGGGTGGCAATCGCCGCGGCGGCATAGCGCGAACAACTCGGATAAAAACGGCAGCGCGGCCCCAACAAGGGGCTGATGAAGCGTTGATATCCAACGATTAGGGCGAGTAACAAGGTGCGCACGCGGGCGGACGGGCTGGGTGGTAGGTGGACGATAACCCGACGGACAGCGGTCGTCATCGCGAATTGTTAGGTGCTCACCGCAAGCTCGGTGTAGGGTTGCCATTCGTGCTGGCTAGGACACATGCGATGGCGCCATTGCCTTGGTATTTCGATGTCATTTCGCCGTTTTCGTATTTGCAGTTGGAATGGCTACTGCGGGACTGGCCAGCGCTGGAATTGCAGCCGCAACCGGTCGTGCTCGGTGCCATTTTGGCCAAACATGGTCAACTCGGGCCTGCGGAGATCGAGGGCAAACGCGAGTTCACTTATCGATATGTGCTGTGGCGGGCCGCTGAACTAGGCATTCCTTTGCGCTTTCCGCCGCAACATCCCTTTAACCCGCTGGCGGCGATGCGTTTGATTGTGGCAGCCGGGGCCAGTGTGTCGGTGGTGCAAACGGTGTTTCGACACATTTGGGCGCACGGTGGTGCGCAAAGCAGTGCCGACTTGCAGCCGCTGGCCACGCAATTTGGAATCAGCGATGTGATGAGCGCGATAGCGGCCCCTGACGTCAAGACCGCGCTGCGCGAAAGCACCGAATCGGCGCTGGCGAATGGCGTTTTTGGAGTGCCCACTCTGCGTGTGCATGAGCAACTGTTCTTCGGCCAAGATGCCACCGCACTGGCAATGGCGGTGTTGGATCGGCCGCAATTGTTGGAGGAGGGCGAATACGCGCGCTTGAGCAGCATTCCAGTCGGCGCGCGCCGTGCTTGAGCCTAAAAAAAACAGCTGGCTTTTCTTAGAGCGGAGCTTGCCCCGCTGCGCTTGCGCAGTTGATGCTTACTGCAAGCCACGGAACTGGGTCTTACTGAAACACTGGTCGCTTCACCATCGAATTTGTAAAACACATTTGGAGCACCGCAATGAATTATGCGTGGATCAAAACGCTGCACATCCTGTTTGTGATGGCCTGGATGGCAGCGGTATTTTACCTGCCGCGCATCCTGGTCAATATTGGCGAAGCCGGCGATCACGTGGCGGTGCGCGAGCGCTTGGTGCTGATGGGACGACGGCTATATCGCTTTGGTCACATCATGTTTGCGATTTCGCTGCTCTTTGGTTTGATCCTGTGGATGCATTTCAAAATCAGCGGCGGCTGGCTGCATGTCAAACTGACTTTGGTGGCCCTGCTATTTGCTTATTACATCGTTAGTGGACGATTCTTGAAAAAAGCGGCCGCTAATCTACCGCTGCCGGGATCGCTTTATTTTCGCTGGTTCAACGAGGTGGCCCTCATCCTGGTCATTCCGGTGATTTATCTGGTGGTCGCGAAACCCTTCTAATGCGCCGCCTAATCAAAAACAGTCCGCCGCACGGTGCGGGGAGCAGCGTCGATCCGCAGGCGGTCGACGCGCTGTACGGTTTGGAGCCCGTTTATGAGCCAGGGCAGGATCCGCGACAGCGGCCGCTGGATGCGCAAGCGGAAATCGAGTGCCCACATTGCTGGCAGGTCTACCAGACCAGCGTCGATCTGAGCTTGGGCACACAAGCCTGGATAGAGGACTGTCAGCTCTGCTGTCACCCGATTGCGATCAACGCAGAAGTCATCGATGACGGACGCGCAGTGAACCTAAGCGCGGCACGATTGGACGCTTAGCCAAGCGACGTCGTCGCGCGAGGCCTGCCCGGCGCTGACCAGATCCACTCGGGTGGGTTCACGGGCAGGCCGCGGTAATCCAGCGTCGTGCCTTGCTTGCCGCGGCGCGCACCGTTCGAAGATTTCTCTCAGCTGGCCGTATTTTGCTCGACCGCTTCGGGATTGAGCAATTCGCCCTCGCGATTGGGTTTGACCAGCGGCGTGGGCAGCATACGGTCGCGATTTTTGCTGCCGTTCAATCCCGCGCTGGGCAGATTGCCGTACATCAGCCCCCGGCCGGCCGCGGCGCTACCAGCGGCGATTTCCAGCGCAAAACGCTCGGCGTCTCGGGAGCGAATCTCAGCGGCGATTTCTGCCGCTTCACTGGCCGACGCGCCCAATTCGATGAGTGCCAGTTCGCCAAAGCGCATCGCCGACTCGAAAGTTTCACGGATTTGCACGTCCACGCCAGCGACCACCAACTCGCGTGCATGTTGGCGATCAAACGCGCGCACCAGCAACTTGGCTTGCGGAAAAGCCGCTCGCGCCAGTTCAACCACGCGGCTGGTGCGCTCGCGGCCGTCCATGCACACGGCAATCGCGCGCGCGCGGCCAGCGCCTGAGGCTTGCAACACGTCCAGGCGCGTCGCGTCACCGAAATACACCTTAAAACCGAAGTTTCCGGCGCTGCGGATCATGTCGATATCGTGATCAATGATGCTGACTTCTACGCCGCGCGCTAACAATGCTTGGCTGACCACTTGGCCAAAACGACCAAAACCAATGATCAGAACGCTGCCGCTCAACCCGTCGGCGACATCAATACCGTTCATATCGGCGGCCATCGCCGGCTTGAAACGCTGCAGCAGCAATACGACCAGTGGCGTGAGCACCATCGACAGCACCACGATGGCGGTGAGATTGGCGTTCACCCGCGCATCGATCAGCCCGCTGCCGGCCGCAGCTGCATACAGCACGAACGCGAACTCACCGCCTTGGGCCATCAACACCGCGCGATCCAAGGCTTCCGCGTGCCCACTGCGGGCCATTCTTGCCACCGCATAAATGCACACCGCTTTGGCCAGCATCATGGCCGGCACCGCAGCGGCGATCAGCTGCCAGTTGGCCGCGACCACGGCCAAATCCAGCGACATGCCGACGGCGAGAAAGAACAAACCCAGCAACAAACCGCGGAACGGCTCTACATCCGCCTCAAGCTGGTGGCGGAAGGTCGATTCAGACAGCAATACGCCAGCCATAAAGGCGCCCATCGCCATCGACAAACCGCCGGCTTGCAGCAGCAGCGCCGAGCCCAGCACCACCAGCAAGGCCGCCGCCGTCATCACCTCGCGCCCGCCGGCTTTGGCCAGCAGCCTAAACATCGGGTTGAGCAGCCACATGCCGGCAATGAGCAATCCCGCCAAGGCGCCAGTCCCGAGCAGCACGCTTTGCCAAACCGGCGCGGCGTGTGCCGTGCCGCTGACCGGCGCCAAAAAAGCCACCAGCGCCAACAGCGGCACGATCAGCAGATCCTCAAATAACAGCACCGAGACCATTTTCTGACCCGGCGGCAAGGCGATGTCACCGCGCTCGGCCAACAGTTGCATCACGATGGCGGTGGAGGTCAGCACGAATCCAGCGCCACCAATGAAAGCCACCGTCGGGCTGAAACCAAAAGCCAAACCAACACCGGTCAGCGCGAGTAACGCCAAACCCACTTGCAAGGCGCCCAAGCCGAAGATTTGCCGACGCAGATGCCATAAATGCGAGGGACGCATTTCCAGGCCGATGATGAATAAAAACATCACCACACCCAATTCGGCGGTATGCAAAATGGCGGCGGGATCGGCGAATAATTTCAAACCAAATGGCCCGACCACCAAACCCGCGGCCAGATAACCCAGCACCGAACCCAAGCCCAGCCGTCTAAATAAGGGCACTGCGACCACCGCAGCGCCAAGCAGGACGACCACACTGGTCAGAGAGATTGCAGCACCTTCGACGGCCATACGCTCGTGTCCCCGGTTAGCTATGCGCCAACGCAAAGTCCAGCGCCGCACAAACCGCGGCTACTTGGGCCGCGTTGCACTGTTCGGCGCTGGCACGCGGGCTGTCGGGATAGACTTCGGTGGTGGTCTTAAAGGGCGCGTCGGTGACGCCGCCACACAGTCCAAGTTCTCTGAGCGGATAGCGAATGACGCCCGCTGCAACCACCGTCGAGCCGATGATCTGTCCATCGCGATCAGCCGGGGCGATGTGGGTGATCTGCGCCACCGCGTCAATGATGGCCTGTTGGAACTCGGGCTGCGGCCGCGCACTGTCGTCGACCAGATAAAAACCATCCGGAATCTCACCGGGAACAAAGGGTTTGCCATCGCGCGCGGCCAGCGCCGGTCGAAACTCAGATTCGTCGCTATCGGTGGTCTCGTGCAGATCAATGTGCACCCGCACCCGCACATTGGCGAGCAGTTGCATCAACGCCGCCGCCTCTGGCGCAGGGCTTGGCGTGCTAAAGGACCGATTGGGATCAACGGCATGCGCGTTCCAGCGCGCGATTCGCTCGTAGGCCCAAGGACTGATACACGGCGCCACCAGCAAATTGACGAGGCCCGCATAGTTGGCCGCCTGTAGCTCAACAAAACCCAATGCGCCAAACACGCCGCTGGTTTCGTAACCATGCACCCCACCGGTCACCAGCGCACACGGCAATTGGGCGTCCCAATCGCGGCTTTTGATTGCCAACAGCGGATAGCGAATATCTTCATCCAAGGCGCCGTACTCAAACACGTCAAAACGCGAGCGCAACTGATCGATGACACGGACTACATCCTCCTCATAACTGCGCTTGGGCGACTGCTGCGAACGCCACAGGGCGACTTCCGCCGCGCCCCAAGGAAGTCCTGGCGTGCCAATAGGATAGGGTGCAGTCGGCATGATCAATCTCTCTCGAATTCTCAGGGATAGCTGAAAGGCGCGTCCAAAGTAAGCGGGCGCATCAACGCGCCGTCAGCCAGAAAGTAACTGGGCCGTCATTGGTCAGCGATACCTGCATGTGGGCGCCGAACTGGCCACTGGCCACCAGCGGGTGACGGGCACGCGCGCGCAGCAATAAATAGTCGAACCAGCGCCGTCCGTCTTGCGGACTGGCGGCCGGTGTAAAGCTGGCGCGCATGCCTTTTTGGGTATCGGCGGCCAGCGTGAATTGGGAAACCAGCAGCAAATCGCCGCCGATATCGGTCAACGATCGATTCATCTTGCCAGCGTCGTCTTCGAAAATGCGGTAGCCGAGTATGCGATCCAACAGGCGATCAGCCTGGACAGCGCCGTCATCACGTTCAACCGCAACCAGAGCCAGAATGCCACGCCCAATCGCCCCAACGGTTTGGCCGCTGACGACGACACTGGCAGTGGATACGCGTTGAATGAGGGTGATCATTGATTGGAGTGTGTTCTGGCCAGCCCGCCACAGCGGGACCGCGTTTGCCTCAAGAGCCGAGTCGTTGCGGTGGCAACGGCAGCGTCACGATTTTCTCGCCGGTTTGGCCGTCGCGAATGGCCGCGGGGCCGCGGGTGGCGACTTCTTCAATGCGCACGATGCTGTGCATGGGCAGATGCAGCACCTTAGTGCTGGAAAACTCTTCGCGCAGGCGTTCTTCGGTGGGATCGACCAATACGCCCTCGCGTGCGCCAAATTCCAGCTCGGCCACGCAGGTAAATCCCCACAGATCGCTGCTGCTGATGCTGCGGGCGTACAACTCATAGACCTTGCCCTGATTCAGAAATACGATTTTATAGAGCTTTTTTGCAGCCATTGTTTCGCGTGAACTCGGTTCGGGGCCACTGCAAGCTTAGCGCAAAGCCGCACTTCGCGACTTGACCTTGTGCCGGAGTAAATTCCCGGTCGCGCTCATTGGCGTATCAAATTGGACGAGGCCTTGCGCTGCGATCGGCAGAGTGAAAGCACTGAGCTGCGCGGGCCGCTTTTGGTGGGTTTGGACGTGTCCAAACGCTTCTGCCTTGGCTTATCGCTCCGGTGTTCTACGAGCGTGGCGGAACCACGGCAAACAGCAACCACAGCAGCGTTCGGACAAGTCCGAAGCCACCAAAGCTGGGAAACACTGGCGATCAATGCCTGCTTTTTGCGCGGCCTCCTACGTAACCCAGCGCACCGAACAACACAGACCGCTCGCGCACAGTAGCGTACGATTCAACTGGAGTAGATCACGATGAACGCAGGCAATTGGGTACTAATCGGTGCTTTGATGATCGCTGGCGCCGCACACGCACAAGACACGCGTAGCAAGACCATCGAACGTGAAAACGGCGACTTGACCGTGAGTTGGGGACCGGCGCCCGCACTACCTAGTCAAGGCGCGCCCGATTTTGATGTCTTGGATAGTAATAATGACGGTCGTTTATCGCTGGCCGAGACGGAAACACATCGATTGTTACACAGCGACTTTATTTATGCTGATAGCAATCGCAATGGCAGCATCAGCCGCGCTGAATTGCAGCGCTGGCGCTAGCAGCCTGTCGGACTTTCAGCGTGAGATGCGTTGTGTGGCGCAACGGATGATTGCAAGGCGCGGCGCGCAGCCAATGGCTCTTCCGTTGGGGTCGCATCGCCGCAGACGCCGTTGCGACGCGCAACCCGCAGGGCTGGACGGCCTTTTGGCATGGCGCAGACTCGAAAGTGGAGCCCAAGCCATCAAAATCAATCCGAGAATAAGTAGAAAACGATCGCCAAAAGGACTTCTGGCGCACCCGCGAGGAAAGTCCTACAGGCTGCTAGGTGCATAAATTGCACCTGCCCTCGCTAGCTTATTGGCCGCACAAGGAATTTTCCTTAGTCGGCCGTCTAGCCCGATAGGGCGGTTCTTCGGGAAATCCGTTGTACAAGCAATATCCCGCGCGATCATCGCTAAAGTTCATGAAACAGCGGGGCTAGATATGTGCAGGATGGGTTCCGTGGTTGAAAAGCAACGGAGCCAAAACAGAGGCGTTTGAAGAAGTCCAAACTCACGCAAAGCGGTCCCGCCGCCCGCCCAGGCTGCCTAAGCGAGCGCAAGACCCAGTCAGCTTGCTGCGCAAATAAACGAAGCGATAGGGGCCAAAGCCTGCAGCGTGCCGGCTTGAACGGCTGGTAGCTCTGCCGCCGGACCGGGCCGACCAGGACTCTACAAAAGCACACAACAACCCACAACCCACAACCCACAACCCACAACATGATCTAGCGCTCACACCCGCTTATGCCAGAATTCGCCTCTCATTTTTCAACTCCGGGGTACTGACAATGACTGCAGCTAGCGATGGGCGTGGGCCTTGGTTGACCTTTGTGTGCGTGGTTTGCGGTTTTGTCTATGACGAAGCGGCCGGTTGGCCGGCTGAAGGTATAGCGCCGGGCACCCGCTGGGCGGATGTGCCCGAGTGGTGGACCTGCCCGGATTGTGGGGTCGGCAAGGCTGACTTCGACATGATCGAAGCGTAAGCGCCCATGTTCACCACTCTGCTGCTAGCGGCGTTGGCAGCCAAGGCGCCTTGCCCAGACTGCCCGGCTACCTTGCCCGCCGTGGTAAGCGAGGCGCGCGTTGCTAAATCGCGCCAGCCAGATCAATTGGTGGAATTGGATTTAGATGAGCTAAGGCGGCGCCGAGCGGCGCTGGATATCGCGGAAGCCTTGGCCGAACTGCCAGGCGTTATTGCCCGGCAGCGTTATAACCAAGCGCAAGATACGCAGATTCAGATTCGCGGTTTTGGTGCGCGCAGCCCGTTTGGGGTGCGCGGTCTGCGCATTGAGTACGACGGCATTCCGGCGACGGCCGCCGACGGCCAAAGCCAGATTGGCCACCTGGATATCGGCAGCGGCCGCATGCGCCTGATTCGTGGGCCTTTTGCCGCGCTGTATGGCAATGGTGGCGGTTATCTGCGCATTGACGGCGCGCGCCGCGCTGGTTATCGCTTGCACAGCGGTTTGGGAAGCCACGGCCAGCAGCGCTTGGGCTTCGATCTAGGCGGCGGTGAAGATTTGAGTTTCGGTTTATCCGGCAACCGCTATCAAACCGATGGCGTACGCGCGCACAGCTCAGCGCAGCGCAGTTTGGCCAGTGCGCGGGTCGCTTGGCAAATCAGCGATAGCGCCGAGGTGCTGCTCAACGCACACCATCAGGACCAGCCCGACGCGCAGGATCCGCAAGGGCAAACGCGGCTGGAGTTCGGGCGCGACCCTTTTGCGGGAAGTCCAGCGGCGGTCGCTTTTGATACGCGCAAGTCGACTAGGCAATCGCAGTTCGGCGCGCGCTATCGGCAGGATTTTGGCAATTCCGAACTGCAAGTCGCGGCTTATGGTGGCCAGCGCAGCATTGATCAGGTGCTCAGCGTCAGCCTATTCGCGCAAGCCCAGGCGAGCAGTGGCGGTGGCATTGTCGACCTGAATCGGGATTACGCGGGTTGGTCGATGCAGTGGCAACAGGCTTTCGAGTTGCCCAATGCGCAACTGCAGCTCAACGCGTCTTGGCGACAGGAGCAGATCAGCGAAGATCGCCGCGGTTTCGAGAACTTTATTGGCTCGCGCTTGGGCGTGCGTGGCGCCTTGCGTAGGGACGAGCGCAATCGCGGTAGCGCGCACGATGGCATGCTGCGCTTGGATTTGCTCAGCAACGCGTGGCGTTGGAGCGCCGGCGTGCGGCGCAGTGATACGCGTTATGTCAGTAGCGATCGTTATCTGAGGGTCGGCAACCCAGACGACAGCGGCCAATACCGAGACGATAGTTGGTTACCTGTGCTGGGCTTTGCCTATCAGATGGATCCATATTGGCAGCTGCACGCCGCGTTTGGTCACTCGCAGGAATTGCCCACGCTGGCTGAATTGGCCTATCGAAACGACGGCGATGGTGGGTTCAACACGCTGCTTAACCCTGCAAAAGTGCGGCAAGCCGAACTCGGATTGCAGTTTGATGGCGAAGCTGTGCAAGCCGATGTCAGCTTATTTCAGGCGCAAGTGGACGATGAGATTGTCGTCGCCAGCTCGCAAGGCGGTCGGACCAGCTTTCAAAATGCCGGCGCAACGCGACGCCGCGGCGTGGAAATCGCCGGCCACTGGCAATGGACAGCGCGCTGGCGCGCCCAAGCGCTGCTCAATTGGATTGATGCGCGTTATAGCGAAGCCTATTCGAGCTGCCGGTCTCCACCCTGCAGCACGCCAACCGTCATCGTGGACGCCGGCACGCGCTTGCCTGGCGTGCCGCCGCGCGCGGCTCGATTTGACTTGAGTTTTGCCAGCAGCGCGGACCTGAGCACCGCCCTGGAATGGCAAGCGCTAGCCGCAACACCGGCGAGTGATCGCAACCGCGACAGCGTGCCGGGTTATGCAGTCTGGAATCTGCGCATGAACCGCCGCTTTGCGCCGCAATCCTGGGGCCGGTTGAACCTGCTGGCGCGCGTGGACAATCTGCTCGACCGCCGTTACAGCGGCTCCTTAATTGTCAACGAAGGCGCAAGGCGCTATTACGAAGCCGCGCCAGGCAGGGGATTTTGGTTGGGTTTGGATTTGGCGCTGCCTTGAGACGCTACTGAAGCAAAGTCAACAACCCACAACCAGCAACCAACAACAACCCCGAACCCACAACCAGCAACGCAAAACCAGCCACAACCGCAAAGCCCGCCCATTGCCACCCGCTGCTGCTTGCATGCCCGCGTGCACTCGGCAAGGCTACGCACCGCGTTCTCTTCTGCCGATGCTGCCCATGCGTGCTACCACTGCGACCATTCATCTTGATGCACTGCGCCACAATTTGAGCCGAGTGCGCGCGTTGGCCCCGCGCTCCAAGGTCATGGCCGTGGTGAAGGCAGACGGCTACGGTCACGGCTTGGAGCGGGTGGCGCGCGCGCTACACGCGGCGCACGCCTTTGGTGTGGCCACCTTGACCGATGCCGAGCGTCTGCGGCGCGCCGGATTGCGCCATCGCATTGTGCTGTTGTCAGGATTCGACGAAAGCGGCGACCTTGATGCAATCCGCGAGCTGCAGGTAGATTGTGTGTTGCATCACGAATACCAACTGGCCTTGTTGGAAGAAACGCCACCGCTGGCGCCGCTGGCGCTGTGGGTCAAGCTGGATACCGGCATGCACCGGCTGGGATTTGCGCCGCACATGGCAACCGAGGTCTACCAGCGATTGCGTGCGCTGCCGCAGGTTGGCGAGATCCGCTGGATGACGCATTTTGCCTGCGCCGATGAAAATGATCGCGAGCAAACCGAGGCGCAAATGGCGCGTTTTGGCGCGGCGCTGGGTGCTTTGCCGGGCGAACGCAGCTTGGCCAACTCGGCGGCGCTGCAAGCTTTTCCAGCCAGTCAAGGTGATTGGGTGCGGCCCGGCGGCATGCTGTATGGATTGTCTACCTTTGCGCGCAAAATGGGCCAGGATTTGGGGCTGCGCCCGGCCATGAGCCTATCGACCCGACTGATTTCTACCCAAACAGTGGCCGCCGGTGAACGCATAGGCTATGGCGGTACTTTTGTTTGCCCGCACACCATGCGCATCGGCATTGCCGCGGTTGGCTATGGCGACGGCTATCCGCGCCACGCGCCGAGCGGCACACCGGTAAAAATAGACGGGCAAGCAGCGCAAGTGCTCGGCCGCGTATCGATGGATTTGTTGGCCATCGATCTTTCCGCCGCGCCGACGGCAAACATTGGCAGCGAGGTGCTGTTGTGGGGCGCCGATCTGCCGGTCGAACGCGTTGCCGAGGCGGCCGGCACGATTGGCTACGAGCTGGTGTGTGGCGTAACGCGCCGCGTGCAGTTTGAAGACGCGCAGAGCGACACGGCCAGCGCCGCAACATGAATGAAGCCTGGTCCGACTGGCTGCAAGACAAGCGCAATGCACTCGGCCAGGCCCCCTCGGCCGAGCTAGACGCCGTGCTGCTGGCTAGCGATTTTGCTTTTGAAGAACTGCGCAGGCACCCAGAACGGCTGCACGTTCTGAGCAGCGCTCAAGGCACCAGCGTTGCCCGCTTTCCAGCAGCGCTGGACGGCGTTGACTTAAGCACCCAATTGCGGCGCTATCGACGCGCCGAATCACTCTCGATTCTGATCGACGATGTGCTCGGCCGTGACAGCGTGGAACAGACGCTGGAACGCGCCACGGTGTTGGCCGAACGCTGCATTGAGGTGGCTTTTGCAGCGGCACGCGCCGAATTGGTGGCGCGCCACGGCGAACCACGCGATGAACACGCGGTGCTGCAGCCCATCGTGATCTACGGGCTGGGCAAACTGGGCTCACGCGAGCTGAATTTCTCCAGTGATATCGATCTGATCGCCGCATTTCCGCGCGCTGGCGAAACCGACGGCCGCCGGCCGCTGGACAACGAAGATTTTTTCGCGCGTCTGGTGCAACGCGCCAGCACGTTGCTCGGCGAAACCACCGCCGAGGGTTTTACCTATCGCGTGGATTGGCGTTTGCGACCGTTTGGCAGCGCTGGCCGTTTGGCTTTGTCCTTTGATGCGATGGAAGACTATTACCAGCGCGATGGTCGCGAGTGGGAACGTTTTGCGCTGCTGCGCGCGCGCCCGGTGGGTGGCGATCTGGTCGCCGGGCGAGCTTTGTTGGAGCGGCTGCGGCCGTTTGTGTGGCGGCGTTATTTCGATTATGCGGCGATTGAAGGCTTGCGCGAGCTCAAAGCGCTGGTCGATTCGGAGGTGCGCCGCCGCGAACGCGAACATGACCTCAAACAGGGCCCGGGTGGCATTCGCGAGATCGAGTTCCGCGTGCAATTGGAATCGATCATCCGCGGCGGTCGCGATCCGGCCCTGCGCGATGGCAATACGCTCAATCTGCTGACCCTGCTGGCCGATCGCGGCGTTATCGATGCTGCCGAAGCGCGCGCCTTGGCCGCGGCTTATCGTTTTTTGCGCCGTCTGGAAAATCGCGTGCAGATGTATCGCGACGAACAAACCCATGTGCTACCCGACGATCCGCTGTTGCGCGATCGTTACGCGCTGGCGCTGGGTTATGCCGATTTCGGCGCATTGATGCACGATTTGGATGGCCATCGACGCATCGTCAGCATCGCTTTTGAGCGCTGTCTGCCGCTGGCAGGCAACAGGGAAGCGCCCGCCGGCCGCGCGAGCGAGGCGGCACTCTGGCGGCTAGTGGCACCCGCCGCGGATCAAGACGACAAACACCATGCGCCGGACGACCCGCGCGCCACCACGCTGTATCGGCTCGCGCAAACACCAGCGGTGCAGGCGATGAGCGCGCGCGGCCGGGCGCGTTTGGATCGCATCGTGCCCTTGGTCTTGCTGGCCTGCAGTCGGGATGCCAGTTCGCAGCAGGCGCTGACACGCTGGGTCGATCTGCTGGCGGCGATCGCCGGACGCACCAGTTATCTAGCTTTGTTGGCTGAACGCCCGGCCGTCATTGAGCGTGTCCACCAGTTAATCGTCGCCAGCGCCTGGCTGGCACGCGCGCTCGCGCAGTCGCCTATTTTGCTCGACGATTTGCTGGATCAGCGTCTTGCCGTGCAGGCGCCGAGCCGCGCTGAACTGGCGCAACGTTTGGGGCTAGAACTGGCCGCGGTGGACGCCGGCGACACCGAGCACGAATTGGAACGCGTGCGCCAATTTCAGCAGAGCGCGCGTTTGGAACTGGCACTGGCGTTTTTGGATGGCCGTGCCGACGCCGCCCGCACCGCCGCAGGCTTGGCCGATGTGGCCGAACTGGTGATCGACCGTTTGCTGCATTTCGCGCTGCGCGATTTAGCCGTCCAACATGGCAGCCTGCCCGGCTTGGCAAGCCAACTGGGCATCGCGGTGATTGGTTATGGCAGCCTGGGTGGGCACGAATTGAACTTCAGTTCCGATTTGGATCTGGTGTTCATTTACGACGACGCTTTGCAGAACGAAGAAAGCGTCGGCGCCCGCGCATTAGATGGCCAGCGCTATCTGGCGCGCGCCGCGCAGCGTTTGCTGCATATGCTGACCGTGCAAACGGCGTTTGGACCGATGTACGACATCGACGCGCGCCTGCGTCCCAATGGCAGCAAGGGCTTGCTGGTGACGCCGCTATCGGCGTACAGCAGCTATCAACGCAACGAAGCTTGGCTGTGGGAACACCAAGCGCTGGTGCGCGCGCGACTGGTCGCCGGCGATCCGCACATGGGCGAACAATTCGATGCCTTGCGGCAAGCGGTGCTGCTGCGGCCACGCGACGCCAAACTGGTTGCCGAAGAAGTCACGCAGATGCGCGAACGCTGGCGCGAAGCATTGGATCGCAGCGACAGCACGCACTTTGATATCAAACAGGGACACGGTGGTTTGGTCGATATCGAGTTCATCGCCCAACAAGCCCTGCTCAGCCTCGGACCGACCATCAACGATCAACGCCCGCCCACCGAAAGCGCCGCTTTGTTGGCGTGGTTAGCGCAGCACGGTGCACTCGACGAACGCCAAGCGCAGTCGATGGCGAATGCCCATCGGCGCCTGCTGGATCGGGGGCTGCGCTGTGCGCTGGCGCTGGAAAAACGCATCGTCTCGCACGCGCAGGGCGCCAGTTTGGCTTGGAACGCCAATGTCTGAGCGGGTGGCCCTGCAATATCCAAGGCGCTGGTGGTGGCTGGGCTTGGCTGGGCTGCTGCTGATTGCCGCCTTGTCGCTGCTGCCGCTGCGCGCGGCGGCGCTTGCTATTCCCAACGGCGACAAACTCAACCACTGTGTCGCCTACATCGTATTGATGCTGTATTTCGGCCAATTAGCCGGCGCACACCTGCGCCAAAGGGTCTCGGTGATCATTGGATTAATCGCTTATGGCGTACTCATCGAAGCTTCACAGTCGGTGATGCCACCACGCACTGCCGAATGGGCCGATTTGGCGGCCAACCTGTGCGGCATCCTCATCGGCCTAGTGCTGCTGCGTACTCCATTGGGACGCCTGTTGATCGCCGTCGAACAGCGCTTTTAGCCGATTTTCGCGGCTGTTCTCCGTGACCAGTCGCGCGCATAGGTCTGACGCAAGACGATGCGCGCAGCCAATGGCTCTTCCATTGGCAAGAGTCCAACGCCGCAGACGCGCAACCCGGAGGGCCGGACGGCCTTTTGGCATAGCGCAGACTCGAAAGTAGAGCCCAAGCCTTCGAAATCAATCCGAGAGTGAGTAGAAAGCGATCGCCAAAAGGACTTCCGGCGCACTCGCGATGAAAATCCGACAGGCTGCTAGTAGTCCGTCCACAGTGAAGTGGGATCGCGAGGCCATGAACCCCCGGATCGTCATTGCGAAGAAGCCTAAGCGACTGCGGCAATCCAGTGACCTTGCTTTTTGCGCCAAATCCAAGCGAACAGCAAAGTCACTGGATTGCCGCAGTCGCTTAGGCTTCTTCGCAATGACGATCCGTGCGATCCTAATTTTTCTCCTAGATGGACTACTAGGTTCAACCTAGAAACCTCAGTTGACCGCTTCTTAATACCCATATCACGATGATTCTTTTGGCTTTTCAGCAATTTCGCTCTTTCACCCATTGGGTGAGTGCGCTACGAGGCAGATTGCACGGTTCTGGGGGGTGAGAACCGGCGGCTTGCGCCGCATGCGGCGCGCCGGTTCGAACGCACGCGCAGCTTGCGGGCCGGGACATGGCGGCTTGCGCCGCATGCGGCGCGCCGGTTCGAACGCACGCGCAGCTTGCGGGCCGGGACATGGCGG
>Ga0163154_10000243_pt1 | contig 81925 bp, 74 predicted proteins | sample OliLakLV19MP9P1_FD_148649 | JGI IMG/M metagenome (GOLD analysis project Ga0163154, IMG submission 148649) | Freshwater microbial mat bacterial communities from Lake Vanda, McMurdo Dry Valleys, Antarctica - Oligotrophic Lake LV.19.MP9.P1 | ecosystem: Environmental > Aquatic > Freshwater > Lake >... | reverse complement strand
CCCGTAGGCACCGCCGGCCAGCGCGATGCAGCCGTCAGTGATTGGTGTGGGCACAACGGCCATGCGCGCCATCCGCGCATTGATCACCAGCCCGTAGGACACGTCTTCGGTGATGTAGCGGGTATCGAGCGTGGCCGGCCCGTTCGGGCTGCCCAGGTGGGCATGTACCCAGCGGCACTGGTCGCTGAAATCGGCCATCGGCGCGCCGAACGAATGATGAAAGTGCTGTTCGATGCTGCGCACTTCAAGGCCGAAGGCGCGCGCCACTGCGAGGCGTTCGCGGTCGAGTGCCACGGTCAGGTGCGCGGTGGCGCCGGCCATGTGGTCGTACTGGGTCCAGGTTTCGCCACGCTCCATTCGCGACAGGTTGGCCAGTGCGAGAGGCACATGAGCCACCAAATTTGGTTTGCGACAACGAAATCGCCAGCAGATCGAATTGCGCGGAGAAGCGCTCGCCAAACAGGCTCCGTGCGAGCTCGGGGATTGGATCGATGCAAGGCAGACTCCGAATAGTCTTGAAAGCATGATTGGAATACAAGCCGTACCCTCGAAGATCGGCACGCCGCTGTTGGCTCCACCGTTCAACCAGATCGCAGGTCATTTCCGGAAAAGACTCCATGAGCAGAAAAATCGACGAAACCGCCGCGCGCCGCGCCTTTGAGCAGGCAATTGCCGACCACCAGCAGGAATTCGGGCGCTTCTTTCTCGCGCGCCTGCTTGGCCTCGAGGTCAGCTACCCGGATGCCGATACCTGCGTGGTGGAATTTGACGCGCTTGATTTCATGTTCAACCCGCAAGGCACGGTGCACGGCGGAGTGATCGCCACCGTGCTCGACATCTCGATGGGGCACCTGCTGCAAAAAGTCATCGGGCCGGGCATGACCCTGGAGATGAAAACCCAGTTTCTGCGGCCGGCGCGGGTCGGTCGCCTGCGTGCCGAAGGACGCTTTCTCAAAAAGGGCAAATCGATCAACTATCTCGAGACTCGCCTGACCGATGCCGCAGGCAGTTTGCTGGCGGTGGCCAATTCGACCTGGCAGTTGTTGCCCAAGGGCGCTGGCGTCCCCTGAAACATGGCGGTGAATCAGCGGGTCAGCGCGGCCGCGTCAGGTCAGCAACACCGGAAACACCTTCGAATCCAGCATCGCGCCCGGCAAAGGCCCGTCCGTCTCGGGCGGTGGCGGCGACATGAAACCTTCGCGCAACACAAAGCGCGCATCCTGCCCGGTGAAGCGGGCCGAGAACGCGCGGCGCCGGTGCATCGAAAGGTTCTCGGGCGCGCCGTGCACGGTCAGTCCATGGAATGCGATGCAGTCGCCCGGCGTGAGCGCCCACGTCACGATGCGGTGTTGTGCGCGTTCGGCTTCGAAGTCCGGAATCGACTCAAAGCGGCCGTCGATGGCGCTGGCGTGGGCTTTCTGATCGGCGAAGCGTGCCGGTCGAAACCAGCGGCCCCAGCGGTGCGAGCCCGCGATGTATTCCGGGCAAGTGCGTTGTTCGACCGGGTCGAGCGGAATCCAGAAGCTGATGATGTGTTCGCCGTCGATCGGGTAATACGGCTGATCGTGATGCCAGGGCGTCTTCTCGCGCGTGCCCGGTTCCTTGACCAGCACATGCTCGTGATACAGGTTCACCTTGGGTGAGGCCATCAGTTCTGCCGCAACATGCTTCAAGGAGGAGTTGAAAAAAAAGTCGCGGTAGGCGGGGATGCGTTCCCAGTTGCAATAGTCACCGAAGAAGAGTCCGGGCTGGCCGTCCGGCGTGTAGCGCTTGGCGAAGGGGCCCGGCGTTGCCATGTTTTCGGCTACGCCCTCGCGCAGGCGCGCGACCCATTCGGGGGCGATGATGCCGCGCAGACAGACCACGCCGTCGTCGCGATAGGCCGCACGGATTGTTTGGTCAAGCATTGATCAGTTCCTTGCAAGGATTGTGTGTTGCGTTGCGACTTGTGGTCGGGGGCCGACTAGGCTAATTTGTTGGCCGGATGCAGGCGGATATTTTGACATTGGTTTGGCAGGCGCAAGTCGCTCGCGGCAACCGAGGCTGCAAAGAGCGGAATCGCAAAACCTGGAAGGCGTTCGATGAAGATGGGACTGATCACTTTGGCGGCCGTGTTGTTTGTGGCCATGTTGACCGCTGTCGGTTGTGCGCAACGGCGGCCGCAGGCGCAGCCGGAACCTGCTCCCGCACCGGCCCCTGCGACTCCAGCGGCGCCCGCGGTGCCTGCGCTGCCTGCACCCGTAACTGCGTCGGCCCCTGCCACGGGCGCCAATTCGGGTGCCCGCAGCGTTGAAGAATACAAGCGTGACTTCGCCAAGCACCTGCACCAAACCTCCGCCGAGCAGATTTTCACCGGCGCACCACCCCATCTTCTGCGTTCGGTCATCGTGATGAGCGTGGCCCTGGATACGTCAGGCAACGTCGTCAATGCGCGCGTGTTGCGCGACAACGGAGACCCCGAAACGGTGCGTAATGCGGTCGATAGCGTGCGCCGCGGCGCCCCCTATCCGCGTCCAGCGTCGCGCATGTTCAACCGCGGGCGGCTTGAGTTCACCGAAACCTGGTTGTTCCGCGATGACGGGCGATTCCAGTTGCGAACCCTGGCGGAAGCCTGGCAGCGGTAGGGCCCGAAACATTCCATGGCAACTGTTGATCCCATCGCGCCACACGCCACGGGTGCTGGCGCGCAGGAAAGCTGTCGCCCTTGCGCCACCTGGAGCGAGCGGTGACACAAGCACTATTGCTGGACCGCCTGATCGGCGCACACTGGCCGGATCTCGGAACCGACGTCGCCTTGCGAGCGTTCGAAGCCGTGCCGTTTGCCGACCGCATTGCAGCGCACAGCACCTATGCGGCGCTGCGGATCGGTGCTGCGCATGATCCCGCTGCCGTAGCGCTCACGGTTCTGCCGACAGCCGACCCGGATGCCCGCGCGCTGACTGTCTCCTACGCGCATTTCATCGGCCGCATCACGCAAACCGCCAACTTCCTGAGCGCTCTGGGCGTCGGGCCGAATGACGTGGTGAGTTTCCTGCTGCCGCTGTTGCCGCACAGCTTTTTCACCCTGTTTGGCGCCGAGGCGGCCGGCATCGCCAATCCGGTCAATCCCCTGCTTGAACCTGCACAGATCGCCGAGATCCTGCGCGCGGCAAATACCAAAGTGCTGGTGACGCTGGGGCCGGCGCCAGGTTCGGATATATGGGACAAGGTGCAGATCATCCGCGACCAGTTGCCGCACCTGCGGGCGATCGTCGTGGTCCGCAATGGCGGCGCGATGCCTGCCGGCGTTCACGACTTCGATATCCTGGCCGACGCGTGTCCCGCGAATCGCCTGGTCAGCGCACGCGACATCGGGTCCGATGACACAGCGGCCTATTTCCATACCGGTGGCACCACCGGAACGCCCAAGCTGGTGCGCCATAGTCACGCCAATCAGGTCTACCAGGCTTGGGTGGTGGGCCTGATGTTGCGCTCGGGCCCGCGCCGGACCCTGCTGTTCGGGCTGCCGCTGTTTCATGTTGGCGGTGCGCTGACCCAGGGGCTTGCGGTGTTCGCCGCCGGCGGTACTGCGGTGGTGGTGAGTCCCAAGGGCTGGCGTGAACCGGCGGCGGTGCGCAATGTATGGCGCCTGGTCGATCGTTACAAGCCCGCAGTGCTGGGCGGGGTGCCGACCGTACTGGCCGCCGCGTTGGGCGTGCCGGTGGCCGACGCTGATGTATCGAGCATCGTTCGCGTTTCCGGCGGCGGTTCGGCGATCCCGGTTGCGGTATGCAAGGCTTATGTGCAGCAGTTCAAGGTGCCGGTGTTGGAGGTCTATGGCATGACCGAGACCTCCAGTGTGCACACCATCAGCTATCTCGACCGGCCGCTGCGCCTGGGCTCGGTGGGCCATGCGGTGCCCTACAGCCGGGTGCGCATCGTGAAAATCGATGCCGACGGCCGCTACCTGGGTGAATGCGCAGTCAACCAGATCGGCGTGGTGGCGATGGCCGGTCCAGGCGTGTTTTCGGGATACGTGAGTGACACCCACAACCGCGGCGCCTTCGTCGAACCGGGCTGGGTCAATTCAGGCGATCTCGGGCGCCTCGATGAAGATGGGTATCTGTGGATCACCGGGCGCGCCAAGGACCTGATCATCCGTGGCGGCCACAACATCGACCCGCTGGCGATCGAGGAGGTGTTCTTCCAGCACCCCGCGGTGGCGCTGGCGGCGGTGGTCGGGCAGCCCGATGCCTATGCCGGTGAACTGCCGGTGGCGTTTGTGCAATTGAAACCGGATGTCGCAATTGAAGCCAGCGAGCTTCTGGGTTTCGTGCGTGAGCGCACGCCGGAGCGCGCGGCGGTGCCGGTGGAGGTGCTGTTCATCGATGCGATTCCGCTGACGGCGGTGGGCAAGGTGTTCAAGCCAACGCTCCGCTTCGCGGCGGCGCAGCGCGTGGTGCGGCGCATGCTCGCGGATCTGCTGCCGGTAGCGGTCGAGGCCACGGTGGAGGTCGGTGCCGACCCGCTGCACGGCAGTCTGATCACAGTCATACTCGAAGGCCTGCCCGAGGAGCAGGTGGGGCATCTGGGTGCGCAGATTCGCCAACGCCTGAATCCGCTTGTGATGCGCCACACCATCGTTTGGCGCTAAGAGGAGTGTCAGACCCAGCCGCGTAGCCAGCGGCTGCTGTCGGTCAGGTCGCGCCAAGGCATGGTGCAGACCTGTTTTGAGTAAACGGCCTCGAGTTCGACATGCGTGATGTTGGCACCGGGGGCGGCAGGTTCAAGCAGCCTGGTTACAAGAAAGTGCCTTTCCTTGTTGACCGGCGCCACCGCTGTCCACTTGGAGAGAAGCAGCTTGTTCGGATTGGGCCGTATCGTCTTGTTCATGTGCGAACCTGCGTGCCACCTGCGGTGCGCCGCTGCTCAATCCACCGTTGCGCCGCTGCGCCGGATCACCGGGCCCCAGCGCTTGAGCTCTTCCTGCATGAAAGCAGCGAATTCCGCTGGCGAGTTGGGGCGCGGGTCCATATACTGCGCCCGCAGCTTTTCGGCCACTGCCGGGTCTTGCATGGCGGCAACGAACTCGCGGTTCAGGCGCTCGATGATCGCCGGAGGGGTCTTGGCCGGCGCGACCATGCCGATCCAGGCGGTCGCTTCCACGTCCAGAATGCCGGCTTCGCGGAAGGTCGGGATGCCGGGCAACAGAGGCGAGCGTTGCGGAGTCGAGATCGCCAGTGCCTTGAGCCGGCCGGCCTGTACCTGCGGCATGATCGCCAAAGGCGCCAGTGACGCGATCTGGGTGTCGCCGGCGATCACGCTGGTCACCGCTGCCGGTGAAGAGGCATAGGGAATGTGCACGATGAAAGTGCCGGTTTTGGCCTTGATCAACTCCATCGACAGGTGCGACAGGCTGCCGGCGCCGATCGAGGCGTAGTTGTACTTGCCCGGGTTCTTCTTGAGCAGCGCGAACAGCTCCTGCATGTTGTTGACATTGAGGGATGGTGCCACCGCGATGACGTTGGGCTGATGCACGCCGAAAGTGATCGGTGCCAGGTCCTTGAACGGGTCATAGGGCAGCTTCTTGTACAAGACCGAGTTGTTGACCAGCGGCCCGGTAATGGATACGCCGAAGGTGTAGCCGTCCGGCGCCGCCTTGGCGATCGCGTCGGTGCCCACGTTGCCGCCGGCACCCACCCGATTTTCGATCACGATCGCCTGCTTCAGGCCCTGGCTTGCCTTCTCGGCGACGATGCGCGCGAACACGTCCGGCGTGGAGCCGGCGCCGAAGGGCACAATCAGGCGCAGCGCGCGCGCCGGATAGTCCTGTGCCGCAGCACTGGCGGCGGCCACAGCGGCCAGCGCCGGTACCAGCAATTGCAAGGCAAGCCTGGTCATTGTTTTCATTTGGCGTTCTCCACAGTGGTCATTTGATTGAAATAGACTTGTTCGGCGGCGATGAATGCGGGCACCATCGCGCGGTAGGTGGTTTCGATCACATCGGCCAGATGCCGGAAGCCGCGATCGTGCTTTTCCGCAAGCTTGCGCACACGGGCGAAAACCTCAGCCTGCCGCGCCGGCGCCGCCACCTGGTGCGCGTCGCGCTTGAAGCGCGCCGCGTCCTTGACATACATCGCGCGCTCGGCGATGAGGGCGATGATCGCGTCATCCAGGCGGTCGATATTGGCCCGCACTTCGGCCAGATTGGCGGCCAGCGGGCCATAGGCCGGGTCGCGAAAGGCGCGCAGCGGCCCGCTGTCAGTCGTAGGTTCGTTCATTTCTTCTCCTCTGGCGGTGCGTGCGGCTTCTGCGTGGCCGGCAGCGCTGCCTTGATCGCGGCATAGTCATAGGCCAGCGGTGCCGCCTGCAACGCTGTCTCCGGCAGCGCCTGCAGCGCTCGGTCGAGTGCCGTGAAGCGATCCTCGCTGGCCGGATGCGAGGACAGCCACCCCAGGGTAAGGCTTTCCTTCCCGCCCATCTTGCGAAAGAAGTCGCGCATGCCGGTCGGTACGATGCCCGCTGCCACCAGCGCCTTCAATCCCGCGGTGTCGGCTTCGCTTTCATGCTGGCGCGAGAACTTGAGCCCGATCAGGTCCTGGCCCAGCGCAACCAGTCCGCCCAGGTCACCGAACACCATGCCGACAGTCACCATCAGGCCGGCGCTCTTGGCCATGGCCTTCAAGCTGTGGCGCTTCTCGACATGCTGCACTTCGTGCGCCAGCACGCCGGCGACTTCTTCGGCGCTCGCAGCCAGAGCGAGCAAGCCGCTATGCACCACCACGAACCCGCCCGGCATCGCGAAGGCATTGACCGCATCATCGTGCGTTACATGAAATTCATACTGGTAGGCCGAGCCCTTGGTCAGACGCGCGCCGATTTCACGCACCATCGTAGCCGGCGGCCCTTCGACCAGCTTCAACTTGGACTTGGTTTGCGCGAATGCCGCCTCACCCAGCTTGCGCTCCTGCGCCACCGGTACATGCGATATGGCCCAGGCGGCGATGCGTTCATGCTGCCACAACAAGGCACCCAAAAGCAGCATTGGCAGAAGTATCGGACCCAGCGTCAGCCACAGCATCAGGTGCGACCATTTGCGGGTAGCGGGGTCGCGCCCCATCTGGCCGCTGCCCTTCAAGCCCGCCTTGGCCGGCGCCGATTGCGCCAACTGTGCCTTGATCGCGGCCACCGCCGCCGCGTCGGTCACCGCCAACACATAGCGGCCGCTACGTCCGGTCCACTCCAGCATCAACCGCGTGTCGTTGAAACCGCCTTTGCGCATGTTGATCTCGGTCCATGGCGGCGTGCCATCATATTCTTCGGAGGTGACCAGGCGCAACCCGAAACCCGACACCTCAAACTCGACCTGCGACCCCGAGCTCTGAAAACCCGGCCCGAAAGCCTGCCCGCGCAGACGCTTCAATGCACCCAAGCCGCCCCCGCGCCGACGGTTCTTCCTTGTGTTCCGGGTCTGGGGTCAGCCGGCCTTGCCGCTGATGTCAGACGCGCATGAACTCGACAAAAGCAGGCTTTCACATTTGTCGAAACCATCAATCATCATCCCCGCCAAAGATGCCCCCGAGAATGCCGCCCTCTTCGCGCCCGCCGCCGCCCCCAAGCAGGCCTGCAGCCATGCCGGCGCCGCCCTTTGGGGCCGCCGCGAAAATCCGCGAGGCCAGGCGATTGAACGGCAGCGACTGGATGATTACCGTGCCGGGGCCGCGCAGGCTGGCCAGGAACAGGCCTTCACCGCCAAACAGCGCGGTCTTGATCTTGCCCACATACTGGATGTCGTAGTCCACCGTTGGCTGCATCGCCACCAGGCAGCCGGTATCGACGCGCAGCAACTCGCCGGGTGCCAGGTCGCGTTTCATCATGGTGCCGCCCGCATGAATGAAGGCCAGCCCGTCGCCTTCGAGCTTTTGCATGATGAAGCCTTCGCCGCCGAAGAAACCGGCGCCGAGTTTTTTCTGGAACGCGATCGACAGCGACACACCCTTGGCGGCGCACAGGAAGGCATCCTTCTGGCAGATCAGTGAACCCCCCAGCTTCGACAGGTCCATCGGCAACAGCTTGCCGGGATAGGGCGAGGCGAACGCAACCTTCTTTTTGCTCTGAGCCTGGTTGCTGTAGACGGTGGTGAACAGCGACTCGCCGGTGAGCAGGCGTTTGCCGGCACCCATCAGCTTGCCCATGAAGCCTGACTGCTGGGCCGAACCGTCGCCGAAAATCGCATCCATCTCGATGCCGTCATCCATGTACATCATCGATCCGGCTTCACCGATGGCCGCTTCGTCCGGGTCGAGCTCGATCTCCACGAACTGCATTTCGGCACCATAAATCTTGTAGTCGATCACATCCATTGCCATTTGACTTCTCTCCTGAAGTTGAGTCATCGAGCTTGACGGCCGCTGAAGCGGTCGGCATCTCTGCTGGCTGGGCCAAATGCGCATCGCGCGCTGCAAGCCGCAGCCGAACGCACAGCTATAATTCGGGCGCGCATTGTACCCTGCCCGATTTGCGCGTTATTGATGCAATTTCAGCCTTAAAAAGTGGCGCCGGACCCGTCTGCCGCCGGTCGCGTCGACCACCTTGCGCGCTCGCTTCGCACCGCGCCCGCCCTTAAGCAAAGATTCGAGCCAGAAGTGAATGTGTTCTACGAGGAAGACGGCGGCTTCAAGGTGGCCAGCCTGCTGTCCGAATCCGAGGCCTCGTGCCAAGTCGAGGCGGCGCACGGCAAGCGCTCGAAGATCAAGTCTTCCGCGGTGATGCTGCGTTTCGAGCGGCCACCGCTATCCACGTTCATGGCCGAGGCCGAGAAGCAGGCGGGCGATGTTGACCTGGATTTTTTGTGGGAAGTTGCGCCCGACGATGAGTTCGGCTGCGCCGATCTGGCCAGCGACTATTTCGGTCGCCAGCCCAGCGCGGTGGAAGCGGCGGCTTTGCTGCTGCGCCTGCACGGCGCACCGATGTATTTCTACAAAAAGGGCCGTGGCCGCTACAAGGCCGCGCCCGAAGAAGCGCTCAAGGCTGCGCTGGCCTCGGTCGAGCGCAAGCAGCGCGAAGGCCTGTTGCAAGCGCAGTACGCCGACGAATTGGCGCGCTTTCAGGTACCTGAAGCCTTGCGTGCCAGTGTGCCGCAATTGCTGTTCAAGCCTGACAAGCAGAGCCTTGCCTACAAGGCACTGGAAGCGGCGTGTGCCGCCACCGGCCTGGCCGCACCGCGACTCCTGCACCGCGCCGGAGCGCTGGCCGGTGCGTACGAGTTCTTCCACGGGCGTTTCATGTTCGAGCATTTTCCGCGCGGCCCCGGTTTCGGCGCCCATCCGGCGCCCTTGCCGATAGCGGAGCTGCCACTGGCGCCGGCAACCGCTTTTTCGATCGATGACAGCAGCACCACCGAGATCGACGACGCTTTTTCGGTGGCGCCAGGTGCTGGCGGGCGGATACGCATCGGCATCCATATCGCCGCACCTGGCCTGGGCATGCAGCCGGAATCCGAACTCGATGCCATCGCCTGCGGGCGACTGTCAACGGTCTACATGCCGGGCAGCAAGATCACCATGCTGCCCGACGATGTGGTCGATGCTTTCACTTTGGCCGCCGGGCGCGTGGCGCCGTGCGTCTCCCTTTATCTGGAGGTCGAGCCGGCCGATATGGCGATCGCCTCCTGCGAGTCGCGCATCGAGCGCATCGCCATCGGCGCCAACCTGCGGCATGATGAACTTGACGCGCTGGTCACCGAAGAGTCGCTCGCTGGCGGCACCGCTGCTTACCCCTGCGCGTCCGAGTTGGCCATCCTGTGGCGCCTGGCCCTGCATCTGGAGGCCGGGCGTGGCAGGCCATCGAACAACCAGAATTTTCGTGACTACAACTTTGCGATCCGCTGGCCCGCCGAGGGCGCGTCGAATGCAAGCGCCGAGGTTTCGATCAGCGAGCGGCGCCGTGGCGCACCGCTGGACAAGATCGTGTCCGAGCTGATGATATTCGCCAACCACACCTGGGGCAGGCTTTTGGCCGATCGTGGCGCCGCCGGCATTTACCGGGTCAAGACCGGTGCGGGCCCGGCCGGCAAGGTGCGCATGACTTCGGCGCCGGCGCAGCATATCGGACTGGGCGTATCGCACTATGCCTGGTCGAGTTCGCCGCTCAGGCGCTATGTCGACCTGGTCAATCAGTGGCAGTTGCTGGCGGTGCTTTCCGGCACCAAGCCGCCGTTTGCGGCCAAGTCTGAAATGCTGTTGGGTGCGATCGCGGCTTTCGATGCCGCCTATACCGCCTATGCGGAGTTTCAGGCAACGCTGGAGCGCTACTGGTGCCTGTGCTGGCTGGAACAACAAGGCCTGGTCGGTGCCGATGGCATCCTTGCCGGGGTCGTGCTGCGCGACGGCAGTGTCCGGCTCGACGGCATCCCGCTGGTGGCCGCAGTCGCCGGCTTGCCGCCGCTGGCAATGGGTGCCAAGGTCGCTGTGCGCGTGCGCGGCGTGGACCTGTGGCAACCCGGCGCCGACCTGGTGTTCGCAGGCGAGATCGCGCCGCCTGTGGCCGAGATCGGCTCCGAACTCGAACCGCCGGACGGCAATCCCGATTAAAATCAGCGATTCGAGATTCACCGGGCGCTTATCCCCGCCTGCCGACTGAATTCGTGAGCATCGCTGACGCTTTTTTCCAGACCTTTCCCGCACCACTCTGGTGGCGCAAGCTGGATTCTTCACAGCGAATTCTGGTGGCCGCCCTGCTGGTTTCCTCGGTCGGTCACGCCGGCGTGCTGGCGATGAAGTTCGCGCCACCGGAGGCGTTCCGCTTGCGCCCGGTGGAAGCCAAGCTCGATGTGATCCTGGTCAATGCCAAGCACACGCAGAAGCCGGTGGTGGCGGAGGCCCTGGCGCAAGCCAATCTGGATGGCGGCGGGGAAGCTGCAAAGGGACGTGCCAAGTCATTCCTGCCGAAGACCCAACAGGTGCAGGACGGCGCCGAGCTGCGCGATGCCGCGGCGCGGGTACAGCAGCTTGAACAGGAGCAGAAAAAGCTGATGACCGCACTGCGCAGCACCAATGCCGTGATCGCGGCCAGCGAAGCCCGGCCGGAAGCGCAGCCGGACCCGAACCCGCCGGCACCGCAGGTCACCGGTGCCGACCTGTATGCCAGCTCGTCGGCGATCCTCAGGCGCGAAGCCGAGATCAACAAGCGCATTGAGGACGAAAACACCCGTCCCAGGCGCGGCCGCGTCACACCGTCAACGCGTGAGGTCGAGTACGCGATGTACTTCAAGCAATGGGCCGACAAGGTCGAGCGCCACGGCAACCACAACTACCCCGAGGCTGCCAAGGGTCGCCGCCACCGGCTGGTGATGACCGTATCCCTGTTTGCCGACGGGCGCATCGAGAAAATCGAGATCGATCGCAGCTCCGGCAACCGCGAGGTCGACGAGGCGGCCGCACGGATCGTGCGCGGCGCCGGGCCCTACGGGAGGTTTTCGCCGGCCATGCACGCCAAGTACGGCGTACTCGACCTGATCATGACCTGGACCTTCGCGCGCGAGGACGCACTCAGTGTCGAAGGTTCCAACTGAAAATGCGTTGACAAGTCCCTGGCCTGCGGCCCCTGGAACGGCAATCCCCGATTGGATCGATGCGATGCAGACGCGACTCTTGCCCCCGGCAGGCTTCCCTGACGTTTCCCGGACCGGTGCGACCCGCCGGCCATTGACCGAAGCTCTGCATGAGCACCGACGTTAGCGCTTCGATTGCGTCGGCTGCGGGCCCCGCTTCCGACGACCTTTTGCGCACCCTGGCCGACAGCGTGCCGGCGGCGATCGCCTATTACGAGCTCTTGTCGATGCAGTGCCTGTTCGCCAACCGCCAGTATGCGCAGTCGAATGGATGGAGCGTGACATCGATTGTCGGCAAGACCGTGCGCGAAGCCATTGGCGAGGCGGCCTGGGCCGCGATCCTGCCGCACGTCGAGCGCGTAACGGCCGGCGAGAAAGTGTTTTACGTACGGCCGCTGACCCTGCCGTCGGGTGAATTGCGGCAGATCGAGGTCAACCTGATTCCGCACTTTGATGCCGTCGGCGTGCAGCAAGGCGCCTTTGTCTTGATCACCGACATCACGCGTCACCACCTGGCCGAACAGGCGATGCGCGACAGCGAAGAGCGCATGCGCAAATTCGTGTCGGCCACCACCGAAGGCATTTTCTTCCACCAGAAAGGCATCCTGAGCGACGTCAATGAAGCACTGCTAGTCATCACCGGCTACGCGCGCGAGGAAATGATCGGCCGCAATACGCTGGATTTCGTGCCCGAAGACGAACGTCAAAAGATCATCGACTACATTGCCGCCGGTGCGGAATTCCTCTACGAATGCGACGTTCTGCACCGGGACGGGCATCGCGTTCCCGTCGAGATGATCGGCAAGACCGTGCATCGCGGCACCGAAACCTTCCGTCTTGGGGTGCTGCGTGACATCACCGAACGCAAGCGTGCGCAGGCGCACATCGAGTACCTGGCGCGCCACGACGTGCTGACCGGGCTGCCCAATCGATCATTCTTGGCCGAGCGTCTCGAAGGCATGCTGGCAATGGCGCGGCGCCATGAGGTGACCGTGGCAATCCTCTATGTCGACCTCGACAATTTCAAGACCGTCAACGATTCGCTTGGCCATCATGTCGGCGACCTGTTGCTAAAGGAGGTCGCCACCCGTCTCAAAGCCGCATTGCGCGATGCCGACATCGTGGCGCGACTGGGCGGTGACGAGTTTCTGGTGGCGCTGGCCGACCTGGGCGCGCCGGGTGATGCCACGCGGGTCGCGACCAAGCTGCTGGCGGCGATCGCCGCGCCGATGCTGCTGGAAGGCCGGCAGGTCTACGTAACGCCATCGATCGGAATCAGCCTGTTTCCGCGTGACGGCAATGCGGTTGACGAACTGATTCACAACGCCGATGCGGCAATGTATCGCGCCAAGGAAAGCGGGCGCAGCAATTTCCAGTTTTACGGCCCCAGCCTGGCCAAGGGTGCCAACGAGACCCTGGCCAAGGAGGCGACGCTACGCCAGGCCAGCCTGCGCGGCGAGTTCGAATTGCACTATCAGCCGCAGTTCTCGTTGCGCGACGGCAGCCTGACCGGCATCGAGGCATTGGTGCGGTGGCGCCACCCGCAACTCGGCCTGATTGAGCCAGCCGGGTTCATTCCCTTCGCCGAGGCGCGCGGCATGATCATTCCGATCGGCCGCTGGGTGCTCAAAGAGGCTTGTCACCAGCAGCGCAAATGGCAACTGGCCGGTTATGCGCCGGCCTGCATGGGCGTCAATGTCTCGGCCTTGCAGTTCCGCCGCGACGCACTGGTGGGCGAACTCGCGCAGATCTTGAACGAAACCGGGCTGGCCGCCGCCAGTCTCGAACTCGAACTGACCGAAAGCTGCCTGATGGACAACAGTGCGGTGGCGGACAAACTGCAGGCGCTGCGCGCCCTGGGAGTGAAACTCGCGGTCGATGATTTCGGCACCGGCTATTCCTCCCTCTCCTATCTGAAACGCTACCCCATCGACAAGCTCAAGATCGACCGTTCGTTCATCGCAGACCTCGGCACCAGCGATGACAATGCCGCGATCGTCACCGCGATCATCAGCCTGGGGCGCGCACTCAAGCTTGCGGTGCTGGCCGAAGGAGTCGAAACCGCGGCGCAGTTGGCGTTCCTGAGGGCTGGGGGATGCGACGAAATGCAGGGCTATTTGCGCGGCCGGCCGCTGCCGGCGGCGCAATTCGCCGCAGCCCATCTGGCCCCGCGCGCGCCGGCCGCCTGAGATGCAACGCGTCCTGCAGATGGGCGCCAGGCTCATGCTGTGGGCCGCAGGCCTTGCGTTGCTGGCGTTTTGCGCCTACCAGGGTTCGATCTATCTGCGGGTATGGTGGTGGGTCGAGCACAATCCGCAGTCGACCAGCTTCATGGACCTGCGCCTGGATGGCTTGCGCGACAAGGATCCCGGCGCCAACCTCAAGCACGTGTGGGTGCCCTACGGGCGCATTGCCCAGAGTCTGAAGCTGGCGGTGATCGCGGCCGAAGACACCGCCTTTGTCGACCACGAGGGTTTCGACTGGAAGGGAATCGAAAAGGCGTTCGAGAAAAACCAGAAGAAAGGCAAGGTAGTGGCAGGTGGCTCGACCATCACCCAGCAACTGGCGAAAAACCTGTTCTTGTCCGGCGAGCGCAGTTATGTGCGCAAGGCACAGGAGGCGGTGATCGCCTGGATGCTCGAGGAGCGCATGGAGAAGGACCGCATTCTCGAGATCTACTTGAACGTAGTCGAGTGGGGCAACGGCGTGTTCGGTGCCGAGGCCGCCGCGCGGCATTACTTCGGCGTATCCGCAGCCCAGCTGTCGCGCGAGCAGGCGGCGCGGCTGGCGGCGATGCTGCCGAACCCGCGCTTTTATGACCGCAATCGCAACTCCGCCTATCTGGCGCGCCGGGTGCCGGTGATCCTGGCGCGCATGAAGCAGGTCGAGGCGCCTTAGGGCATCGAGCCGGGGCGCCCCAGCGGGCGCGTGCCATCAGGCCGCAGCGGGCTTTGCGTCGACCACGTTGCAAGCGGCAATCGGCCGACTCAGGCCCTTGAGCAGGAGTTCGCCTGCCGCCTCGAGCACGACGTGGTCTTCAACGCGGGTGGCAACGCGTTGCGAGATCAACACCTCGGCGTGTTTCTCCTGGCTGTACAGGCGTGCCGCGGTGTTGCATACCGTGCCGATGGTGCCGGCGCGGTGGTGACAGATTTGAATGGCCTTTCAGGGCCTCAGCGCCTAAAATTATGGCACTGCGAAATGCTCCTGCCATGAACCATCCGCGCCCGCCAAATCTCGACGACCCTTCAGCGGGCAAGGGGGATGGTGACGCCAAGGCCGTGCCGGGGGGCGCCAGCGCAACGCAGCACAGCAAACCCGAGTCGGCTCCACGTCTGGAGCCGCCAGTTGCGCGCACCGAGCCGATGGAGCCGGATCAGGCGCAGGAAGCGTTGATCGAGATCCAGGAGCTGCTGCGCCGCGCGCGCCTGGTCGCGACCGTGGTGCACAACCAGGTGATGGACAAGCACGAACTGGTCGAAAACCTGGTGTACCGGCAAAACACGGCCAAGCTCGGGGCGCGCCTGGATGAGCTGCATCCGGCCGACATCGCCTACATCCTCGAGGCGCTGCCGCGCGACGACCGCATCGCCGTGTGGGACCTGATCAAGTCGGCCGAGCGCGACGGCGAGATTCTGGTCGAGGTCTCGGATGCGGTGCGCGAGACGCTGATCGAGAACATGGACACCGCCTCGCTGGTGGCGGCCGCCGAAACGCTCGATACCGACGAACTGGCAGATATCGCCGACGACCTGCCGGCCGCGGTGATCCAGGAGGTGCGCGCCGGCCTCTCGCAGGAGGAGCGCGAGCAGTTGCGCTCGGCCATGTCCTATCCGGACGACGCGGTCGGCGCGCTGATGGATTTCGAGATGGTCACAGTGCGTGAGGATGTCACGCTGGAAGTGGTGCTGCGCTACCTGCGCAGGCTCGATGAGCTGCCCGATCACACCGACCAGGTATTCGTGGTGGACCGCGACGAGGTGCTCAAGGGCGTGCTGCCGATCAATCGCCTGCTGGTGAACGATGCCGATGCGCTGGTGGGTGCGGTGATGACCACCGAGATGCTGTCGCTCAATCCGTGGGATGAGGCGTCGGAGGCGGCACAGGCTTTCGAGCGCTATGACCTGGTGTCCGCACCGGTGGTCGATGCCGACAACCGACTGGTCGGCCGCGTCACGGTCAACGAGGTGGTCGATTACATCCGCGATGCTCAGGAAGAAGAAGTGCTGTCCAGGGCCGGTCTGCGCGAGGAAGAGGACATCTTCGCGCCGATTTCGAAGTCGGTGAAAAACCGGGCGCCATGGCTGATGTTGAACCTTTGCACCGCCGGCGTGGCCAGCTATGTGGCCTCGCGCTTCGAAGGCACGGTGAGCCAGATTGTCGTGCTGGCGTTTCTGATGTCGATCGTCGCCGGCATCGGCGGCAATTCAGGCAACCAGACCATGACCTTGATCATCCGCGCCCTGGCGCTGGGGCAGATCACGCGTGCCAATATGTGGCGCCTGGTCAGCAAGGAAATCTCGACGGCGATGATCATCGGGGTGGCCGGCGGCCTGGCCGCCGGTGCATTTGCCTGGGCAATCTCCAGGCTGCCCGGCCTGGGGCTGGTGATGATGGCGGCGATCCTGCTCAACCTGCTGGTGGGCACCGCCGTCGGCATGCTGGTACCGATGCTGCGCTATCGCATGGGCCGCGACCCGGCGGTCGGCAGCTCGGTCCTGTTGACATTCGCCACCGACACCCTGGGCTTCCTGATTTTTCTCGGCCTGGCCAGCCTGTTCCTTCTGTAGCAGCAGGGCGGCGGTTTTTTCGTGGCCGTTCAACAGCGAAATCAGCCGGCTATGCCGGTGATTTCGTGCAAATCAGCACCCGACAAAAGCAGGGTTTTACTTTTGTCGGCTAAATCGCCGCGATCGCCTGTACCTCAACCAAAAACGGCTCCTGCACCAGTCGGTCGACCATCAACAGCGTGTTGGGCGGGTAGGCGCCATTGGGGAACATGCGCGGAAACTCGCGCAAGCGATAACTCATGAATTTGGCAATGTCCTGCGAGTGCACCAGGTAAGTGGTGAACTGCACGATGTTGCCGAAGCCCGCGCCTTGCGAGGCAAGCGCGCAACCGAGGTTGGCGAACACCTGCACGCACTGTGCGTCGAAGTCATCGATACCGATGATGTTGCCGGCGTGGTCAGCCGCAAGCTGGCCGGCGATGAACAGGTATTCGTCGGCCTTGACGCGGGTGATCTGGGAATACTGGCCCAGCGGCTTGCCAAGAACGTCGGGATTCAAAATTTTGATGTCGGCCATCGATCTCTCCAAGTATGAAGTACAAATATACTTGAAGTCCAAGCGCCGGTTTTTCGTGCCACTCGATCGAGCGGCGCTGCCAGCAACGCCCGATCCGGCCGAATCGCTCTCCCAAGGAACCCCGCACCATGCACCGACGCCGCAAACTTGTCGCCAGTCTGGCCGCCACCCCCTTGTTGGCCGGTGTGCCCGCGGCTTTGCGCGCGCAAGCCGCGAATGCGCCGATCCGCATCCTGGTCGGCTTTCCACCCGGCGGCACCATCGACGTGGTGGCGCGCGTGCTGGCCGAGCGACTCAAGGACGATCTCGGCGCGCCGGTGGTGGTCGAAAGCCGCATCGGCGCCGGCGGCCAACTCGCGGCCCAGGCACTGAAGTCCGCCGCGCCGGATGGCAAGACCCTGATGATCGCGCCCGATCACACCATGGTGGTGGTACCTCTCACCCTCAAGGATCCCGGCTATGACGTCGGGCGCGACCTGATGGCGGTGGGGCAGGTGGCGCGCTATGTCGGCGCGTTCGCCGTCAGCAACGGGGTTGGCGTTACGAATTTCGCCGAGTATCTGGCCTGGGCCCGTGCCAATCCGGCGCAGGCCAATGTCGGCGTTCCGGCGCCGGGCAGCAAACCGCACTTCGGCATGCTCGCGCTGGCGCGCGAAACCAAAGTGGCGCTGACCAGCGTGCCCTACAAGGGGTCGGCCCCGTTGGTGCAAGACCTGCTGGGTGGCCAGATCGCCGCCGGCACCACCGCCCTGGGCGATTTTCTGGAGCATCACGCGGCAGGCAAACTGCGCATCATCGGCGTGATCGACCCGCGCCGGGTGCCACAGATTCCCGAGGTACCTACCTTTGCCGAGCAGGGCTACAAGCTGGATATCCGCTATTGGCTGGGCATGTTCGCCCCGGCGCGAACTCCCGCACCGGTAATCGATCGCCTCAACAGCGCGCTGGCCAAGGCGCTGGCGCAACCGGAGATCCGCGAGCGCATGCAGAAGATGGTGTTTGAGCCCGCCCCCGGCACACCGGCGGCGATGACAGAGGTGATGCAGGCGGATACGCGTTACTGGGAGCCGCTGGTCAAGGCGTCGGGCTGGACCCTGCAATGAGCCGGGGCGCAACCCGGCGCATCGGGTTGATCGGCTTCGGCTTCATCGGCGCACAGGTTTTCAGGCGACTGCGTGAGCGGCCGGAACTGGGCATCGAAGTCGCGTTCGTGCATAGCCGCGATCAAACCAAACTCTCGGAGGTGCCGAGCGAACTGATCCTGGCCGACTTGTACCGCATGCCCGGGCGCGGCTGCGACCTGGTAGTCGAGATGGCGCATCCCGACTACACGCGCCAATGGGGTGAGGCCATCCTGGCGCACGCCGACTATCTGCCGCTCTCGGTCACGGCACTGGCCGATGAGGCACTGCTTGAGCGACTGACGCGACAAGCAACGCAAGCGGGAAAGCGGCTCCTGATCCCGCATGGCGCGCTGATGGGCACCGACAACCTGTTCGAATCACGCCACATGTGGGCCGAGGTCGAGATCACCTTCTACAAAAATCCGGCCAATATCGATTTCTCGGAATCGGCTTTCGATCCGACGCGAATCAAGGGCGAGACGGTGGTCTACGACGGCCCGGCGCGCGCCATCGCCGCGCTCTTCCCGCGCAACGTCAACACCATGGTCACCTGCGCGTTGGCCACCATCGGCCTGGACCGCTGCCGCGCGCGCCTGGTCGCCGACCCGGCACTCAAGGTGGCGATCGCCGAGGTACGTGCGCTTGGGCGCGACGGTTCGATCCTGCACATGCGCAAGGAGCAACCGGTGAGTGGAGTGTCGGGTACCGAGATGTTCGATTCGCAGTTTGGCTCGATCATGCGCGCCACCGGTGTGGGCCAAGCGCTTGCGTTTGTATGAGCATTGGCAGCGGCAGGATCGCATGTAAACGCCGATCGACGCCGGCGGCGTTGCGGCGATTGCAACACACGGATTCGCCATCGCAAGGAATGCGCTTGTGAGTCGTGACGAGATTGACCCCGCCATCACCTGCGCTTCATGCAAGGCGTGCTGCTGCCATCTGGAGGTGATCCTGATGGGGGACGACGATCCGCCCCAGGCGTTCGTCGAGACCGATGCCTGGGGCGGGCAGGTGATGGCGCGGCTGGAAGATGGATGGTGTGCGGCGCTTGACCGCGACACCATGCTGTGCCGGATTTATGCTCGCCGGCCAGGCGTGTGTCGGGATTTCGAGGTTGGCAGCAGCGAGTGCATCGTGGAGCGGGCCACGCTCATAAAAGTCATCGCCTTGCAGCCACGGTAGTTGCTTGCCCGCCCCCTTGAGCGGGAGTCGCCGATGTGGGCGTCACGGCCGGATTTCGAATATCAAGCGGTGCGCGCGCGCTCAGCCGTTACCGTTACCGGTCATGTTTATCGATTCATCAAGGAACGTTGAGCAAGAGTTTGTCCCGCACCACGCTGCGCCTCAAGACCGCAATTTGGCGAACGCCGCCTTTGCCGCCGCGATGCTGAAGTCGATGGTGTCCGGCCCGTGCGCGCTCGACACGAACCCTGCCTCGTAGGCCGAGGGCGCGAAATGTACGCCGGCCTCCAGCATCAGGTGGAAAAAGCGGTTGAACAATTCCTTGTCCGATTGCATCACTTCAGCGTAAGAGGTCGGCGGCGTGGCGCGTGCGAACACGCCGAACATGGCGCCGACCGAGGCGGCGCAAAAGGGTAGGCCGGCCTCCTTGGCCGCGCCGGTCAATCGGTCGCAGAAGTCACGCGTGACCTTGCCAAGATTTTCATAGAAGCCGGGTTTGCGGATTTCGTGCAGCGTGGCCAGGCCCGAGGCCACCGCCACCGGATTGCCGGACAAGGTGCCCGCCTGATACACGCCACCCAGCGGTGACAGGTGTTCCATGATGTCGCGCCGCCCACCCAATGCGGCCACCGGCAGGCCGCCGCCGATCACCTTGCCCAGCGCGGTGACGTCCGGAGTGATGCCGTACAGGCTCTGCGCACCACCTAAGGCCACGCGAAAGCCGCTCATCACTTCGTCGAACACCAGCACCGCGCCGTGTTTGCTGCACAGCCTGCGCATGGCTTGCAGAAACTCCGGTTTGCCCGGCACCAGGTTCATGTTGCCGGCCACCGGTTCGACCATCACCGCGGCAATCTCGTCGCCCTGCGCCTTGAACAGGTCTTCCAGTTGTTGCGTGTCGTTGTAGTCGAGCACCAGGGTGTGTTGCGTGACTGCCGGCGGCACGCCGGCGGACGACGGGTTGCCGTGCGTCAACAGCCCCGAGCCCGCCTTGACCAGCAATGCATCGGCATGGCCGTGGTAGCAGCCTTCGAACTTGACGAATTTGGCGCGGCCGGTGGCGCCACGCGCCAGGCGAATCGCGGTCATCGCCGCTTCGGTGCCGGAACTGGTGAAGCGCACCCGCTCCATCGAAGGCACGAGCTGGCATACCAGTTCGGCGATTTCGACCTCCCCTTGGGTCGGCATGCCGAACGAAAGCCCGCGTGCGGCGGCATCCTGCACCGCCTTGATCACCGCCGGGTGGGCGTGGCCGAGAATCAATGGGCCCCAGGAGCCGATGTAATCGACGTAGCGTTTGCCATCGGCGTCCCACACGTGTGGCCCTTCGCCTCGGGTGATGAAGCGCGGCGTGCCGCCGACCGAACGGAAGGCGCGCACCGGTGAATTGACGCCGCCGGGAATGATGGCCTGGGCGCGGCTGAAGAGTGAATCGTTGCAGCTTGTCATGACGGATCGATGGTAGAGGAAGAAAAAGTGAAGGCGGTTGCGACGGCGTGCGCCTTCAGACGAACAAGTCGGCGAAGCGGTGCGCCTGCGCTGCCACATCGCTGGCCTCGAACAGGTCGCTGATCACGGCCACGGCGGCAGCGCCGGCTGCTATGACTTGGGCGGCGTTGGTGATGGTGATGCCACCGATGGCGACCAGCGGCACATTCAGGAGGCGTGCCTGCGCGAAAAGGTCGAGCGCTGCGCGGCGCGCGGAAGGCTTGGTGGCCGAAGCGAACACGCTGCCGAAGGCGATATGGTCGGCGCCGGCGGCAAGCGCCGGCGCCGCCAATTCGAGGCGGTTGTAGCATGAGGCGCCAATCAGCTTGCGGGCCCCAAGCCGCTTGCGCGCGCGCGCGATGTCGCCATCGGTTTCGCCCAGGTGCACGCCGTCGGCGTCGACTTCGAGCGCCAGTTCGACATCATCGTTGACTATGAAGGTCGCGCCTGCCTTGTTGGCAAGCGCCGACAGGCCGAGCGCCTGTTCCAGGCGCCGTTGGCGATCGCCATGCTTGTTGCGGTATTGCAGCACGCGCGCACCGCCTGCCAGCGCGGCGGCAACCGCGCCCAAAAGACGCGCGGTGTCGTCCCAGTCGGGCGTGATCGCGTACAGGCCGGCGATGGCTTTGCGATTCATGTGCCGGCCCGCTCGCGGCGCGCGTCACGCAGGCCTGGTGCAGAGGGTCGCGGCGCGCGCGCGCCGGTTTCGAGCCAGCAATTGACACGCGCCAGCTTCACTTGTCATCCTCGTCACTGCGCCGCGCCCAGAAAAACCGGTCGGGGATGGCCTGACCCATGCCGGGCCGGAAGCCGTATTTGAGCGCGTTCCAGGCGTATTCCTGGGCTTCGCGCACCGCGGCCGGCACATCCTGTCCATTGGCCAGCAGCGCCGCGATCGCCGATGCCAGCGTGCATCCGGAGCCGTGATAGCTGCCTGGCAGGCGGGTCCAGGCATCGCTGCGCACCAGCCCCACGGTGTGTGTTTCGCTGTCCTCGGCGGCCGCGGCATTGTCGCGCGCGACCGGGCCATACAAGCAGTTGACCACCTGCGCGGTGTTTTCGTGGGTGCCGGTCACCAGCACGTATTCGCAACCCAGGCTCAGCAATCGGTAGGCGCAATCGTCCAGCGCCGGATACTCGCCGGCAAGCTCGCCCGCCACCAGTCGGCGCGCTTCCAGACTGTTGGGCGTGAGCACCGTGGTTTGCGGGATGAGCAGTTCGCGGATGGCGGCGATCACCTCGTCATTGGCCAGGTCGTCGCCGTTGCCGGCGGCCAGCACCGGGTCCAGCACCAGCGGGATATCCGGATAGTCCGACACCACCTCGGCAATCGCCGCCACGTTCTCGACACTGCCGATCAGGCCGATCTTGAAGGCCGAAACGGTCATGTCTTCGAGCACCTGACGCGCTTGGTCTTCGACCCAGTCGGCATCCATCGCATTGACCGCGCAGACCCGCTCGCTGTCCTGTACGGTGATTGCGGTGATCACCGTCAGCGGATGGCAACCCAGGCTGGCGATGGTCAAAAGATCGGCCTGAATGCCGGCGCCGCCGGTGGGATCGGAGCCGGCAAAGGTCAGTACCAGCGGGGGGGTGATTTGGATGGGGGGCATGCTGTGACCGCGCCGGGCAGTACGACGCCCTGGCACCCTCGATGATCGAGGCCTGAGGGCTTGGCACGAATGTTATTATTAAGATTCTATCGGATTAGCCGTTAGTGACTCCAATTGGAGGTCGCTGCGCCTGCCGCAGTCGAATTGGTCCGTGTCGTCCTTTGTTTGCCTCCGACCCTACAACTCATTTGATTTATGGACAACGAATTCAAGACATGGATGTGCCTTATCTGCGGCTGGGTGTACGACGAAGCGGCGGGCCTCCCCGATGAGGGTATCGCCGTCGGTACCCGCTGGGCCGATGTACCGATCAACTGGACCTGTCCGGAATGCGGCGCGCGCAAGGAAGATTTTGAACTGGTGGAAATCTGACGCTGCTGGCGCAGTCGCCGGCCTGTCTTGTCGAGGCAATTGATTTTTGCGATTAGTTGTTTGAAATCAGGTGGGTTGCGCTTTTCCCTCAAGTGCTTTGTTTGCGCGGCGGGTATACTTTAGTAGCTTTGCACGCGAGCCCCGTACGGGCGTGGCTAACGGGTCTGGCACTGCGTTTGGCAGGGCTGAACCAGGGACTGACAGCCGATGGCGGATACACCCAAATTAGCCGGAGTCAAGGTGATGGTCATCGATGACTCCAACACGATACGGCGCAGCGCGGAGATTTTTCTGGTGCAGGCCGGCTGCCAGGTCATTCTTGCCGAGGACGGGTTCGATGCGCTGGCGAAAATCACCGATCATTCGCCCGACGTCATCTTTTGCGACATCATGATGCCCCGGCTCGACGGTTATCAGACCTGTGCACTGATCAAGAAGAATGCACGCTTCTGCGCCACGCCGGTCATCATGCTTTCTTCGAAGGACGGCCTGTTCGATCGTGCGCGGGGCCGCATGGTGGGGTCGGACGAATACCTGACCAAGCCATTCACCAAAGACAGCCTGCTCAAGACCGTGGGTATACACGCGGTCGCGCGGCAATAGTTTCAATTACTCATCGACGGGAACCATGCATGCCGGTCAAGAGAATTCTGGTGGTCGACGATAGTCCCACCGAGCGTTTTTTCCTGCAGGAACTGTTGGTCAAGAAGGGCTACGCGGTGATTACGGCGGAAAACGGTGAAGAGGCGGTGGCGCGCGCCACCGCCGAGTTGCCAGACCTGATCCTGATGGATGTGGTGATGCCCGGGCTCAACGGCTTCCAGGCCACCCGCCAGATCGCGCGGGCACCGGAAACCGCGCACATTCCGATCTTCATGTGTACCACCAAGGATCAGGAGACCGACAAAATCTGGGGCGTGCGGCAGGGGGCCAAGGGTTATCTGGTCAAGCCGGTCGACGCCGACGAGTTGCTCAGAAAGATTGCCGAACTCGGCTGAGCGCCGCCGTTCGATTCGCGCGCCGTGGCCAACAAGACCAGTCTTCGCCAGTTCCAGCAGGACTTGGCGCATCGCCTTGCCGGCGCCAAATCGGAGCCGGCTTCCGCGGCACGGCTTGGAGTGCAGTGCGGCTCGGTACTTTGGTTGATCGATCTGGCGGAAGCAGGCGAGATCATGCCGATGCCGGTGTTGGCTCCGGTGCCGCTGACCAAGCACTGGTACGCCGGATTGACCAACGCTCGCGGCACGCTGGTAAGCGTGATCGACTTTTCCGGCTTCGCCACCGGCTACGGTACGCCGCGCGGGGTCGAGAATCGCCTGGTGCTTGTCAATGTGCGGCTCGGCATCAACGTGGCATTGCTGGTTTCGCGCATGTTGGGCTTGCGCAACCCGCGTGATTTCACCAAGCTGCCTTCGACGGAGGAGGGCGCGCCCTGGGAGGGCGAGCGCTGGACTGACCAGGCAGGGTTTCAATGGCGTGAACTCAAGCTCACCCGTCTGGTGGCGTTGCCGGAGTTTTTGCAGGTCGGGATCTAGCGCGAAATCTCGCTGGTTTGGCGCAGGCGCGATGCCTGGGCATTTGATCCGGCCTTTCGCAGGAGGAAGCATGGCATTGTCTTTCAAGTGGCCCTTGGCCAAGCGGGTGCGGGAGCAGACGGTGACGAGCGTGGACGGCAACACCGTTTCGGCGCCGGGGGCGGCTGGCACGACGAGCGTCACGCGCCAGCCCCTGCCGCTGATCGGACATCTGCCGCCGGAGCGTCAGTATTCGGCGCTGGCACTGGTGCTGGTGGCGGCACTGGTGTTCCTGGCGATCGTGATCGGCAAGGATTTCAGTGACGCCAATCAATACACCGCCGGCGTGGCAACTACCGGCGATACCCTGATGCATTCGCAACGCTTGGCCAAGGCGGTGCCCAACGCGGTGCTGGGCAACAGCCAGGCGTTCTCCCAACTTACCGAGAGTCGCGACCGCATCGCGATCAATCTCATCGCCCTGGCCGGCGAGGGCGAGAACCGGGTCCAGACTCCGCAGCGCATCGAGCCGCTTTTGGCACTGGTGAAGCAGGAGTGGACCAAGACCGAAAAGAACGTCGCGGTGGTGGTCGAGCAGCAGAAAAACCTGGTTCAACTGGGCGCCTCGATTCGCGCCATCAATGCCAACAATCCGCAATTGCTTGAACTGGCCGAGCAGGTTGCCGCCTTGAAGCTTTCTGCAGGCGCGAATTCGCGCGAGCTGGCCGCCAGCGCGCAACTGGTGATGCTGACCCAACGCATGGCCAAGAACGCCAATGCGCTGCTGGCCGGCGAATCGATCGATCCGGAGGTGGCTTTTTTGCTGGGCAAGGACACCAATACCTTTCGCGATCTGTTGCAGGCACTCACCAGGGGCAGCGATGCGCTGCGGCTGAGCGCAGCCACGGATTCCGAATTGAAGGAGCGCCTGGCCGATCTCGAAAAGGCGTTTGCGGCGTATCAGCAGGCGGTATCGGGAATTCTTGGCAACATGCAACGCCTGATCAACGCCAAGCAATCGGCGCAGCGCATTTTCCAGGACAACGAGAAACTCAAGGAGTCCTTGTCCGTCCTGGCTGCAGGCTATCAAAAGGAACTTGACGGCCGTGCATTCAACTTTTACGTGATGACGTTTTTCGCGCTGCTGGCGATGACTGCCCTGGCTCTGATGTTTCTGGTCTACCGCGCCGACCAGGAAGCGCAACGCGCCCGTGTTGCGCTGGAGGAGAACGAAGCCAAGCAGGTCAACAACCAGAACCAGTCGGCGATTCTGCGCCTGATGAACGAATTGGCGGTAGTGGCCGATGGCGACCTGACGGTACAGGCGACAGTCACCGAAGATATCACCGGCGCGATCGCCGATTCGGTCAACCTGACGATCGAGGAATTGCGCAACGTCGTCTTGCGCATCAACCAGGCGACCGCGCAGGTATCGCTCGCGTCCGAGTCGGCGCAGCAGACTTCCGCCGAACTGCTTTCGGCCCAGGATAGACAATCGGGTGAAATTCGCCAGACCGGCGATTCGGTGCTGCGCATGGCACAGGACATCGGACAGGTCTCGCGCGGCGCACGCGAGAGCGCCGAGGTGGCGCGCCAATCCCTGTCGGCCGCCGAGAAGGGCATGGGTGCCGTGCAGAACTCGATTGCCGGCATGAACGAGATTCGTGAGCAAATCCAGGAAACCTCCAAACGCATCAAGCGCCTGGGCGAATCGTCGCAGGAGATCGGCGAAATCGTTGAGCTGATCTCCGACATCACAGAGCAGACCAATGTGCTGGCATTGAACGCGGCCATCCAGGCTGCCTCGGCCGGTGAGGCTGGTCGCGGTTTCACAGTGGTGGCTGAGGAAGTGCAACGCCTGGCGGAACGCTCGGCTGAAGCGACCAAGCAGATCGGTGCGATCGTCAAGACGATTCAGACCGACACCCAGGATGCCGTATCGGCGATGGAGAAATCGACCCGCGGCGTAGTCGAAGGCGCGCGCCTGTCCGATGCGGCCGGTCAGGCACTGTCGGAAATCGGCCGCGTTTCACGCAGCCTGTCCGAACTCATCGACGGCATATCGGTGACCACTTCGACGCAGGCGGAGTCCGCTCAGGTGGTGGCGCGCAACATGGAAGAGATGCTGCGGGTCAACGAGCAAACCTCCGCCGGAACGCGGCAAACCGCAGATTCCGTGCGGCAGCTGGCGGCATTGGCGCAGGAGCTCAAATCGTCGGTTTCCGGCTTCCGGGTGGCCTGAGGCCGGTCGGCTTCCGGTGCATGTCATGACTGTAGCCGCGAGGTAGAGGGCAATGAGCGCAGCCAGCGAATTCGACATCGGCCCTTTGACCTGGGTCAAGGGCGAGATCGAGCAGGCATTGGGCCAGGCCGGTGCAGCCATCACCGCCTATGCCGCCAATCCGCTCGATACCACGCAACTGAAATTCTGCAAAACCCACCTGCACCAGGCGCATGGGGCTCTCGAGATCGTGGGCCTCGACGGTGTGACCCGCCTGACCGAGGAATCGGAGCGGCTGATTGACGCGATCGAAAGCGGCGCGGTGGCCATCACGGCGGATATCAGCCGCATACTGGTGGCCGCGTTCGCGGCCCTGCGCAGCTACCTTGATGAGCTCGTCGAAGGCGCGCCGCATCATCCGGTACGCTTGTTTCCGGCGTACAGCGCGGTGATGCAGGCGCGCGGGGCGGACCGCATTCTCGAGTCGGACCTGTTTTTTCCCGATCTCTCGCCGCGTCCGCCGCGCCGCGAGGCACCCGAGTTGCCGGCCGACATGCGCGAGTTCGTGCTGGGCCAGCGCCGCCGCTTCCAGGCCGGGTTGCTGCGCTGGCTGCGCAATGCGGCCGACAACGCCGCATTGCGTGAAATGACCGAAGCGGTGCGTGCCATCGAGCGCACCCAGGCACTGGCCCAGCATCGTGCATTCTGGTGGGTCACCATTGGTTTTACCGAGGCGCTGATTGCAGTGGGTGCGCAGGCCGGCAACGAAGGCAAGCGTTTGTGCGCACGCATTGACCTGCAGATGAAGCGCCTGATGGAAGGCTCGCAAAATGTCGCCGAGCGCCTGCTGCGCGATACGCTTTACTTCGTCGCCAGGAGTCGCGTGCAAAGCCCGCACGTGCAGGAGATCCGCCGCGTGTTTGCGCTCGATAAGGCGATTCCGGACCAGAACGAGCAGCGCCGCGACCCGCGAGCGTTTGAAGCCGACTTGCGGGCCCTGCGCGAAATCATCGCGATGGCCAAGGAGAAGTGGAACCGGTTTTCCTCCGGCCATACGCATGAGCTCGTCGGATTTCGCGAGCAGGCGGCGCAACTGAAGGACCGGGTTGCCAATCTCGGGCAGCCCGATCTCGCACTCCTGGTAAGTGCCATTTCGTCGGTGACGGTATGGATTGCCGACAATCCAGGCAGGGTAACCGAGGCGATTGCATTGGAGACCGCAACCGCCCTGCTGCTGGCGGAAAGTGCGGTCGAGAATTTCGCCCGCTTGTCGCCCGAGTTTCCGCAGCAGGTGGTGGCAATGGGTGCGCGTCTGCATGCAAGCCTGGGAGGGCAGCCTACCGATGCGCCGCCGCCGGCGCTGGACGAAATGGCGCGCAAGGCGCAGGAACGCCTGGTCATGGCGCAGGTGGTGTCCGAGATCAAGAGCAATCTTTCGTCCGTCGAAGCAACGCTGGATGGGTTTTTCCGCGACTCGGCCAAGCGTGGCGAGTTGCCCGCGCTCGACGTGCAGTTGCGCCAGGTGTCCGGCGCACTGAGCATGCTTGGCGCCGAACGCGCGGTGCTAGCGCTGGCGGAATGCCGCGCCGATATCACGCGTTTCGCCAGTGAGGATTGTCAGCCAACGCCGGGCGATTTCGAGAAGGTCGCACGGACCATGAGCGGGTTGGGGTTCTACATCGAGGCCTTGCAGCACGGTACGGCCGATTTCGATGCCCTGATGCAACCCGTGACACCACGTCGGCCACGCCCGGTCGAGGAAGAGACACAGGCCTTGCAGGTCGCTCCCGCGTCAGTTGACTTTCCGCTCGATGATGGCGCTGTTGCACAAGCGGCGTCGCTGACAGTCGAGGCGGAACTTGACTTGCAACGCAAGGACGCGCGCACGCTGTTTGAAGCCTGGCGCGACAAACCGGGCGACAGCGTGCTTGCCGCCGAGCTCAAGGCCAATCTCGAATCGATCCAGCAGGATGCGGATCTGGTCGACCAGCCGGGGCTGCAAACCAGCGCCGGCCGCGCGCTTGAATTGCTTGATCAAACTTCGCACACCGGGCCGACGCTGGCCGACATCGAGCAGGCGATGGCCGAGGTCGCGCCGCATGCCGTGGCCGAACCGGTGCTTGCGCCGTCCGCCGAGATTGCCGCGCTCGCCGGCTCGTCCGACGAGGTAGTGGATGCGGAGCTGCTGGCGATCTTCCTGGAAGAGGCCGGCGAAGTGTTGGCCGCGATCGAAGCGCAATCCACCGTGGTGGCGGCGGAACCGACGCACAAGGATGCGTTGACCACCATTCGGCGCGGTTTCCACACGCTCAAGGGCAGCGGCCGCATGGTCGGCCTGCAACGCTTCGGCGAGGCGGCATGGGCGGCCGAGCAGGTGATGAACCAGTGGCTGCAAGATGTCCACCCGGCCGACGCGGATCTGCTGGCGATGATCGGAGCCGCTCATGCGCTGTTCACGCGCTGGATCGATGAACTCGCACGCACCGGCGTATCGGCGGCCGCCGGCGAACCGTTGATCGCGGCTTGTGAGCGTATGCGCGCAGGCCAGGCGTTCGCCATGCCGGCGCAAGCCGCGGCGGCCGCGCTGGTCGCAGCGGATGCCGGCAGCGGATTTCCCGAACGCAGCATCGTCATCGGCGACATGCGGGTCAGCCCGAGCCTGTACGGAATTTTCGTCGAAGAAGCCGGCACTCACCTGGCGGTGATGCAGGCGGAACTGGCACTGCTGACGAAAGAGCCGCAAGCGCCGCGTGACGAACTGGTCCGCGCCGCGCATACCCTGGCCGGCATTGCCGGTACGGTCAGTTTCAGGCGCCTGCACGAACTTGCGCGAGCCTTCGAGCGCGCCTTGCTGGTGGCGAAATCCGCCGGCATCGTTCCCGATGCGGAAGACATGGGTCTGTTGTACGCGGTCGTCGGCGGCATCGATGACCTGGTAGGCGCGGTGCGTCAACTGCGGCAACCGCCGCCAATCGAGCCGCTCGAAGCGCGGCTTGAGATCCTGCGTGCCGCATGGTTGGCCGAGTCGGGCGAGATCGATCCGGCGTTGTTGCATCTCGAAATGCCGCCCTTCGAAGGCGATCGGGAAGAAATTGATGCCCGCCAGGATGAACCTGTTCTCCAGCGGGCGGGCGAAAGCATGCCGCCAGTGCTTGCTCTTCCTGCGGGGCAGGTCGAGGTTGATTTTGATTTTTCTTCCGATGTCGTAGCCGCGCCTGGCGATGCCACGTTCCCTGCAGTGGTCGACGTGCCGACCGACGAGGGTCAGGAGGCGCTCAGCGATGTCACGTCTGCCGCTGCCGATGTTGCGGCCGTCCCGCTCGATTTCGACATGTCGTTCGACGCGGCGGATAGCAGTGACATTGGAGGTGCGTCGCCTGGCGAGTCGCAGCCGTTGTCTGTCGCTGAGTCAACGACGGCGGCGAAGGCTGAGCCGCCGCTCGATTTGCTGTTTGAAGACGCTCCGGCAGCGGTCGATCCGCCTGCTTCACCGGAGGTCGGCACACTCGCGGCGGCTGATACCGGCGAATTCGCGCGGCAGCTTGACAGAAGGTTCACGGCAGGCGGCGCGACTGATGCCGCTGCGCCCGGCATTCCCTTTGCGGAATCGGAACCGGAAGTAACGTCCGCGGCAATTGCAATGCCTGCGACATCGACCGTGATCGCCGCATTGTCCGGTTTGGCAGCCGTCGCCGGCTTGTCTGCGGCCGCTGCGGAAATTTCAGGGACGGCGCCGCGGTCGGAGCAGGCGGAACTTCCCGTGCAAGCCGGGCCGCTTGCCGGGACAACGCCGCGGGATGTCGATGCGGCAACGGCATTGTCGGCCGCGACATCTGCTGAAGCAGCAGGGATCGCATTGCCGCCGACAACGCCGGCTGTGGTGACGCATGCACAAGCGTCAGGCGCTGATTCGACCGGCGATGCCGCGGCGCGTGATGATGCGGAGTTGCGGGCGCGCGGATTCGATCCGGCCGAGCGACTGTTGACCCGCATCGAAGACGAGATCGATCCGCAGCTGTTGCCGATATTCCTCGAAGAAGCCGCTGAGCTGGTGCCGCAGTTGGGCCAGCAATTGCGTGCCTGGTCAAGCCAACCAGCGGACGTGCACAATGTGCAGGCCTTGCAGCGCACGCTGCACACGCTCAAGGGCAGTGCACGCATGGCCGGTGCCATGGCGATCGGACAGGTCACGCACAGCATGGAGACGCGTATCGAGAATGGCCTGGGTTTGCCCTCGATACCCCCGACGATCATGGACGGCCTGGTGCTTTCCTACGATCGTGTCAGCCAGTTGCTCGAGGTTTTACGGGAGGGCACAGGCGCGGGGCGGGAGGCGCTGCCATACGAGCAGCCCGCAGCCGATGACGTCGGCGCCGGTTTTGGCCCGGCGGGGCCGGCGCCGAAGCTGGTTGCTGCTGAGCCCGTGGCGGAACGCGTACCGGACCCGGACGCGGCCGTCGGACCATCTGCCGCCTGGCTGGCTGGCGTCCCGATCTCAAGCCTGACTCCACGAGCGCCGCCGGCAAGAGGCGAGGTGCCACACGGGGCGGAAGAAACGCAACGTGCGATGCTGCGGGTGCGCGCCGACCTTGTCGACCGTTTGGTCAACGAGGCCGGGGAGGTTGCGATTGCACGCTCGCGCATCGAAGGCGAATTGCGCGCGGTCAAGTCCAGTCTCAAGGATCTGACCGAGAGCGTGACCCGGCTGCGCAGACAGCTGCGCGAGATCGAGATCGCCGCCGAGTCGCAGATGCAATCGCGCCAGCGCGAGGCCGAGGTCAAGCACGAGACCTTCGACCCACTTGAGTTCGATCGTTTTTCCAGCTTCCAGGAGATCACCCGCATGATGGCCGAGTCGGTCAATGACGTGGCCACGGTGCAGCAAGGTCTGATCAAGAACGTCGATGATGCCGACCTTGCACTGCTTGCCCAGGCGCGCCTGAATCGCGATCTGCAGGGCGGGCTCATGCGGGTGCGCATGGTGCCCTTCAACAACCTTGCCGAGCGACTGTACCGAGTGGTGCGCCAGACCGCCAAGGCATTGGGCAAACGTGCCAATCTCGACATTCGCGGCGTTCAGACCGAGATCGACCGCTCGGTGCTGGAGCGGATGACCGGGCCATTTGAGCATCTGCTGCGCAACGCCATCGCGCACGGACTCGAAGAACCGGCGGCACGCAGTGCGGCCGGCAAGGATGAGATCGGCCAGATCGTGCTGTCGGCACGGCAGGAAGGCAACGAGTTCAACCTGGTGCTGGAAGATGACGGGCGCGGTCTCGACCTGCCAAAGATTCGCGCCCGCGCAAACGCCGCCGGCCTGGCGCGCGAGGGTGATTCGCTGTCTGATGCGCAAGTTGCAGAGTTCATTTTCGCGCCGGGGTTTTCCACCGCGGATGAAGTCAGCGCCATCTCCGGGCGCGGCATCGGCATGGACGTGGTGCGTGCCGAGGTGGCCGCTTTAGGCGGGCGCATCGATACCGAGTTCAAACAGGCACAGGGCACGCGTTTCACCATTGCGCTGCCTCTGACCCTGGCGGTAACCCAGGTGGTATTGGCGCGCGCTGGCGGCCATTTGTATGCCATACCTTCAGCCACGGTCGAACAGGTGCGCCAGGCCCGGGCCGAAGAGTTGGCGGCGGCGTACGCTGCCAAGGTTATTGTCTGGCAGGAACGCGAATACCCCTTGTTCTACTTGCCGCGCCTTTTGGGTGATGCTGTGCAGGCGGCGCAGCAGCAGCGTTTTACCCCGGTGCTCCTGGTGCGCTCGGGCACTCAGCGTGCGGCAATCCATGTCGATTCATTGGTAGGCAACCAGGAGGTGGTGGTCAAGAACATCGGCCCGCAACTGGCGCGTGTCACCGGTATTGCCGGCGCCACGGTGCTCGGCAACGGCCAGATCGTCCTGATCCTCAACCCGGTACCGCTCGCGGTGCAGGCAGTCGCCAGCGGTATCGCGCGCTCCGGCGTGGTGGCAGTCGCCAACGGCGTCGGCGACAACGCGGCGATAGCTCGTCTATTGCCGCCGCCTGCGCCGCTGGTAATGGTGGTCGACGATTCGCTGACGGTGCGCAAGATCACCTCGCGCCTGCTGGCACGCGAGAACTACCAGGTGTTGACCGCACGCGACGGCGTCGACGCACTTGAGCAGTTGCAGGGCGTGCGCCCCGACATCATGCTGGTCGATATCGAGATGCCGCGCATGGACGGCTTCGACCTCACCCGCAACGTGCGCGCGGACGCTGCGCTGAAACATATTCCCATCATCATGATCACTTCACGTGCGGCGGACAAACATCGCAAGTACGCGCTGGAGGTCGGGGTCAACTACTTCCTTGGAAAGCCGTTCCAGGAAGACGAGTTGCTGGAGAACATCGCTGCCCTGGTGCGTAAGCCAGTGGCCGTTGCCTGAGCAGAGGGCGGCCGGGACTTCCACCGCAGGCCGGTGTGCGTCGCATTGCATGTCCCGCAAGACTGCATTGGCGCGCCGCCGCCGGCAGATCGAGCGCCTTCCCCCGCATTTGACACGGCTTGCCAAAAAACAAACGGGGTGCACTTCTCAGTGCACCCCGTATTTTCCCTCGCGGGAATTGGTAGGCCGTGACAGATTCGAACTGTCGACCAACGGATTAAAAGTCCGCTGCTCTACCAGCTGAGCTAACGACCCGAAACGTTTTTCATCAAGCCAAAAATTATAGCCGACAACCTCGATTCCGGTCAACCCGCCGGTCAACCTGCCGGGCAGCAGGATTTTGCGATCATCCGCATCGCTCCACACGCCAAATCTGGTAGCGCAGCGCCGCCACCGAGCCTGCGATGATGGCGACCAGGGTAATGAACGAACCGAGCGCGAGAGTCGAGATGCCGGTGAGACCCTGCCCAATCGTGCAACCCAGGCCGGTGACACCGCCGAACCCCATCAAGACGCCGCCGAGCAGATGGTTGGCGGTGTCCTCGGTATCGCGAAAACCCTCAAAGCGAAAGCTGCGGGTTGCGAGCGCCCATGCGAAAGAACCCGTGATCACGCCCAGGGTGGCGGCGATGCCGAAAGTGACGATGCGGCTTTTGTCGCTCCACAGCATCAGGAGTTCAAGGGTATAGGCGGTGGGCGCCACGAACGAGAACGATTCCATGCGGCCGCTGTTGGTGGCGGCGAACGCCTCCTGCAGGGTGTTGGGGTCTTCGGCCACGTAACCCAGGCGCCCCGACACATACCAGCCAGCTGCGATCACAAGGCCGATCAGCGCGCCGCTGATGATGTTGTCCCACGTGCGGAATTCGCGCGACTTGAGTACAAACGCAAAGAGCCCCGCCGCCAGCGCCAGGGATAGGGCAATCTGCGCCAGGCGCTTCTCGACGCCCGCACTGCGGGAGAGGATGGAAGGCAGATCCTGGGCACCGGCCAGTGTGATGCCGACCGGGTCGAGCGCCGCGAGGCGCCATACCGCAAACAAGCCCTTGAGCGTCATGTAGGCCGATATGCCGAGCACGATGAACACCACCAGGGATTTGAGGTTGCCACTACCGATGCGCAGCAGGGTCTTGCTGCCGCAGCCACTGGCTAAGGTCATGCCGAAACCGAAACACAGGCCGCCTGCAATGCCGGACAGCCAGGTCAGCCGCGGACCCAGATAAATCGATTTCGACAAGTCGATCAGCCCCGCCAGTTGCAGGCTGTTGGCGCCGAGCACGGCTACTGCGATGGCGAGCAACCACATGCGCATGCGCGACCAGTCACCGATGTTGACGATGTCTGATACCGCGCCCATGGTGCAGAAGTTGCTGCGCTGTGCAACCAGGCCAAACACGAAAGCCAGGCCGAAGGCGGACCAGGCGACGGTGGGCGCAAGTGCGGCTGCGGTGAGCTCATTCATGGTCGGGGAAAAACGGGTGGCTGGTCTGAAAAAATATGCATCCGTAGCTGACGGGCGATCTGCAGCCTATCAAATCCGCAAGCAGGGTCTTGCGGCAAGCGGCATCTGGCGCGCGAATCCGGTCGCGACAAGTCGTCAGCGCTGTTTTGCCAGGCGCTGCCGGGCGGTGGCCGCGGCGTCGCTTTGCGGGTACTTCCTGATCAGGCCATCAAGGGTGACGCGTGCGGCCTTGATGTCCTTCAGATCGGTTTGCGCAGACGAGATGTTGAGCATTGCATCCGGCGCCTTGGGATCATCCGGCCAGGTGTCGACTACATACTGCTGGGCTACGATCGCACCTTTGTAGTCGCGCAAGGCGAACAGCGAGTTGCCGATCCAGTATTGGGCCGAAGGTGCCAGCGTGCTGGCCGGATAGGTTTTCATGAAGGCGGCAAAGGCATCGACAGCACCCTTGTAGTTGGCCGCCTTGACCAGATTCAGGCCGTTCTCGTAGGCCTTTTGTTCTTCCAGTGTCGGACCCTTGGGTTTTTCCACCACCGGCGCTGGCGGCGGCGTCTCGAGCTTGCGCACGCGAGCGTCGAGATCCACATAAAAGTCGCGCTGTCGCCTGGCGGCATTTTCCAGTTCGTTGGTCAGTACCTCGATCTGGCCGCGCAGGCGCGCGATGTCCTGCTTGAGCGACTCCATCTGCGAACTCAGGTCGATGAGCTGGCGGGCCTGTGTTTCCGCACGCGTATCGACCCGTGATTCGACGCCGTCAACGCGCTTGATATCGTTGCTGCGCTGGCCTTCGAGCTGGCGCACGCGATTGTGCAACTCGTCGTCCTTGAATATCTGGGCGTGTGCCGGTGCAATCAGCGCGAACAGTACTGCCACGAGCCAGCCACAGGTCGCGCGAGCCCGCCATGAAACTTGACTATTGAGCACGATAGGAGAGATCGCTGCGACGGTTATCGGCGTATGCCGCATCGTCCTTGCCCGGCGCCTTCGGCTTCTCTTCACCGAACGATACCGCTTCGAGTTGTGCCTCGGGCACGCCCAGCAACTGCAGCATCTTCTTGACGGCCTCGGCACGCTTCTGTCCCAGCGAGAGGTTGTATTCGCGGCTGCCACGCTCGTCCGTGTTGCCCTCGACCACCACCCTGCGGCCCGGGTTCTTGCGCAGAAAAGCCGCATGCGTTTCGACCAGCGAGCGGTACTCCGGCTTGACTTCAAAACTGTCCAGATCGAAATAGATGCTGCGCTTGGCCAATACGCCGCTGGTCAGTTCGTCGACTCCTTGCGGTTGCACCGTGGTGATGACGCCGGTCGTCGGCCCGGTTGGCGGTTGCGGCGGCGGTGCGGTGGTGGTGGTGGTCGTTGGCGGCCGCCCCTGACGCTCGGTAACCGGGGCTTCCGGTTGCTTGTCGCCGGAAGAGGAGCAAGCGGCCAGCATTGCGCCAAGTGCCATGATGGAAAGCAAACGGACCATGTTGTATCTCCCTTGAGGCCCAAAGGCCTACTTGGTAAAGGGTCCCCAAGCGGGTTCCCTGGCATCGGCGGCGGACACCGACAATCGTTGTTTGACGCGGCCATCGCTGGATACTGCCGCCAGCACGCCCTTCCCGCCGATTTCAGTCGCGTAAAGAATCATCTTGCCATTCGGAGCGAAGCTGGGGCTTTCGTCCTTGATGGTATCGGTCAGGGTCAGCTCCTGCCCGTTGCCGAGGTCGAGCGTGTTGATCTGGAACAGAGCGCCGTTGCGTGTGACATAGGCCAGCGTCTTGCCATCCGGGCTGACCTTGGGACTGACGTTGTAGCTTCCTTTGAAAGTGACGCGACGTGCCTCTCCGCCGGTAGCCGGGATGCGGTATATCTGCGGGCCGCCACCGCGATCGGAGGTGAAGTAAATCGAGCTGCCGTCCGGCGAGAAGACCGGCTCGGTATCGATCGAATTGCTGCTGGCCAGGCGTCGCGGCTCACCGCCTGCGGCCGGTATGAGGTACAACTGCGAGCCGCCGGTAAGCGTAAGCACGACTGCAAGGTCGCGCCCGCTGGGCGACCAGGCCGGCGCGCTGTTGCTGCCCTTGAAATTGGCCACCAGGGTGCGTTTGCTGGTGTAGATCTCGTGCACCCAGATCTGCGGTTTGCGATTCTCGAACGAGACGTATACCAGCCGGTTGCCGTCGGGCGACCATTCCGGCGAGATGATCGGTTCACGCGAGGTCAGCGCCGATTGCTCATTCTGGCCGTCGGAATCGGCCACGATCAGATCGAAGCGCGCGCCGGATTTCTTGACGTATGCGATCTTGGTATTGAAAAAGCCCTTCTCGCCGGTGATTTTTTCGTGGATGTCGTCGGCCACCCGATGCGCCGTGGCGCGTGTCAGCGGGGGGGCCAGCGTGTAGGCAAAATTCCCGAGTTCCGCCTGCTTGACCACATCGACTAAGCGCACGCGCACGGTGAGCCGGCCGTCGGCCGCCGGCACCACCACTCCGATGGCCAGAAAGTCGGCATTGCGTGCAGTCCAGTCACCAAACTTGACCTGTGATGGCTCGGTCGGCACCGGTGCGATGCCAGTGGTGTCGATCAGCTTGAATAGTCCGCTACGCTCAAGGTCGGCGCGCACCACCCTGGTCAGGCTCTCGGGAAGTGCCGCCTCACCGGGAAAGTTGGTGATGGCGATCGCATATTGGCGCGCACCGGCACCGCTGACCTCGATGGTCATTTGCGCAGCGGCCGGCAGCCCGATCAAAAGAGCGAGCAAGGCGAAGATGCGGATCAGGCGCGACATTAAAGACTCCGGAAAGCACCGATTATAAGGACGCCCCGCAAAAGCCTGTAGGGAGCGAGTGTGGCTTGTGCATCGCATTGATTCGATTCGGGGGCACCGTTCAAGACTTCGCGATACACGGACTTATTCAAGGTTTCAACCAACGCCGGCATCATTCCTCCTTGGGGCGCATCTTGAGAATGAGCAGTCGATCGATCGCAACACCGGCCGGTGCTGGTGGCAGCGGACTGGAAGCCATGATCGCCCGTTCGGCCGCCTCATCGTAGGCGGCATTGCCGCTGGATCGAACCCTGCGGACCGATCCCACTTCGTGTCCCGGCAACAGGTTCACTTCGAAGATCGCCTCGGGATTGCCACTGACAGCGCTTGCCACTGTAAGCGGCACGCGCCTGCGCACCACGTTGCGCACCCGATCCGCCCATTCGGCCTGCGCGCGCGCACCTTGCGCTGCGGCCAGTGCGGCGCTATCGCGCGCGGCCTTGCTGGCCACGGTTTCGCGTTCCACCGCCTTGCTGATTTCTTCACGGGCCAGCGCCGCCTTGATCGGATCGTCGTTGGGGGGCGACTTTTCCTCGCGCCGGACCTCGGGTTTGGGCTTCTCTTCTTTCCTGGGTGGCGGCTTTTCCTCGCGCCGGACCTCGGGTTTGGGCTTCTCTTCTTTCCTCGGTGGCGGCTTCTTCTCCTCCTTGATCGCGATGTCCGGCTTCGCCGGCGCCGCTTCGGGCCTGGGCTCTTCGCGTACGAGCGGCCGCGGCGCTGCGAGCGGTGCGGTCTGTGCCGGCGCCGGCACGAGCACGCGCGCAGGTTCGCTCCACAACTCCGCTTCGATCGCGGCCGGCGGCCGGCTTTGCCAACGCACCCCGAAATACAGGAAGGCGAACAGCAGGCCGTGCATCCCCACCGCCAACGCGATCGACCATGCCGTGGCGGCAGGTGCCTGGCGTGGCGGCGGGAATGGTGCGAGGCTGACCGTGGCCATCATTTGCCAACCGGTTTGACCGCCAGGCCGATGCGCTTGATGTCGGCCTTCTGCAATTCGTCCATGACCCCGAGTACCGCTTCATACCGCACGCTTTTGTCGGCCGATATGACCACCGGGGTATCCGGCTTCTCGGTCTGGCGCGACTTGCAATAACGCACTGCCTCGGCACGCTCGACCGGCTTGTCGATCTGTGCGGCACCGCGCTCGCGCAGGCGCAAGCCGCCGTCAGCGCCGATGATGATCTCGATCGGCGTCACCGGCGCGTTGGAGGCACGCGCGACCGACGGCAGTTCGATCTGGCCCGGCACCACCAAAGGTGCGGTGACCATGAAGATCACCAGCAATACCAGCATCACGTCGATGTACGGCACGACATTGATTTCATTCATCATGCGGCGACGGGTGCCGCGGTTGCGGGGCGCGTTCATGGCGCTGGAAAGTTGGCGCGCAGCAGGGCGAGGGTAATTTCGCTGGCGCCGCCCACGGCCAGGTCGACACGTTCGGCCGGCACGCACAAAAGATTCATGGTCGACTGGTAGACGCGATAGCCGAGGTCGTCAAGCAGAAAAGCCGGTAGTGCGCCGTGGTCGCGCGCCAGCCATTCCACCTGCAGCAGCGGGCGATCGCGTTCGATGGTGGCGCATGCGCCGGCGAGCACGTCCTGTTCCATGCCCTCGACATCGATCTTGATCAAATCGACGCGCGGCAAGGCCAGGCTGTCAAGCGTGACGACCTCGATGCTCTCCCCGCGGTCAGCGCGTGCGCGCTCCTCGCTGCCGTGCGCGAATTGTGGATCGGGTCCTTCATCGATCAGGCCCATGCCGCCGAAGTTCCAGTGGCGCGCGTAGTCGACCGGCGGCAAGCGCAAGCGGCCGGGTGCGGCGCCTACCGCCACCTGGCGTGCATGTACGTTCTCGATACTGTTGATGGCCAGATTGCCCATCAGCATCTGGTAGACGATGCGCTGCGCCTCGAATGCGTGGACCATGCCCGCGCCGACCAGGCCCGAAAACCACAGGCTGTGGACGCCGATGTTGGCCCCGATATCAAGCACCACCGGATCGGCGCGACAAGAGCGGAGCAGAGTCGCCAGATTGTCGAGCTCGGGCTGCACGTATTGGCCACTTTGCAGCAGGTCCCAGCCGACACCGAAACGTTCGCCCTCAAACTCCATCCAGTCGTTGCGGTTGACGATCATGGTGCCGTATGCGGTAGGCACGATGACGTTGTAGCGGGCCGCTCGCATTGAATTTTCCTAGCGCGCCTGCCGCTGCAGGATGTTGGAGAACTCCTCGATGAAGCTCTCGAAGCGGATCGCCAGCCGGTCGATGTCGTGCGCATAGCGGTTGTAGGCGACCACTGCGGGAATCGCCGCGAAAAGGCCGATCGCGGTGGCCACCAGCGCTTCGGCAATGCCGGGCGCAACGTTCGCCAGGGTCGCCTGCTGCACATTGGCCAGGCCGCGAAACGAATTCATGATGCCCCACACCGTGCCGAACAGCCCGACGTAAGGGGAGACCGAGCCGACCGAGGCGAGGAACGCCAGGTGTGCCTCGAGGTCATCCATCTCACGCTGGTAAGTGGCACGCATGGCGCGCCGCGCGCCCTCCAGCTGGACCGCCGCATCGGCGCGCTGCGACGCCTTGAGCTTGATGTATTCGCGCATGCCGGCCTCGAAGATGCGCTCCAGGCTGCCCGCACCGTGACGATCGTTGGCTGCCGACTGGTACAGCGCATTCAAGTCGGCGCCGGACCAGAAATCACGCTCGAATTTCTCGGTTTGTGCCTTGGCGCGGCGCAGCGTGAACCACTTGCGAAAAATGTAGGACCAGCTCATCAGCGAAACCACGAGCAACAAGGCCATCACCGCCTGCACCAGCAGACTGGCGTTGGCGATGAGGCTCAATATCGAAAGGTCCTGGGTTACGGTCATGCGGATAATTTCAGTCTGAGATCGGGAATCACGCGTGGCTTGAGAGTGTCGGCTTCGAGGCAGGCCAGTTTGACCCTGGCGCGTGCGATGAGTTCGCCCGCCACGCGTGCTTCCTGCTCGATCAGGTGATACACGTGGTGCTTGGAAGGGGTCAAGCCGACGCTGATGTCGATCAGGTCGTCCAGTCGCGCAGCCTTGAGATAGTCGATTTCGAGCCGGCGGATCACGAAAACCAGATTATCGCGCGCTTTGAGTTCGGTCTGCTGGTGTCCGAGCCAGCGCAGCCATTCGGTACGTGCCCGTTCGAAGAACTTCAGATAATTGGCGTGATACACCAGGCCCGAGAGATCGGTGTCCTCGTAATAGACCCGGACTTGCCAGCCGAAGTGGTTATGCGGATTGTCAGGCGCGCTCAAAAAAGGTCCTGGTTTTGCTGCGCGGCTGGAGCGAGCAGGCCGAAATGGCGATATGCGCCCGGTGTGGCGACGCGCCCGCGCGGTGTACGCTGCAGGTAGCCCTGCTGGATCAGGTAAGGCTCGAGCACGTCCTCGATGGTTTCGGACTCCTCGCCGATGGCCGCGGCCACATTGTCGAGCCCGACCGGGCCGCCCGAGAACTTTTCGATAATCGCCAGGAGCAGCTTGCGATCCATCAGGTCGAGCCCGATGGCGTCGACATCGAGCATTTTCAGCGCGCTGTCGGCCACGGCTTGCGAAACCCGGCCCTGTGCCCTGACTTCGGCATAGTCGCGCACCCGGCGCAGCAGTCGATTGGCGATGCGCGGCGTGCCGCGCGAGCGGCGCGCAATTTCGAGCGCGCCATCATCGCTGGTTTCCACCTTGAGCAGATTGGCCGAGCGCTGCACGATGCGTTGCAGTTCGGCCGGTGAATAGAACTCAAGGCGCTCGACAATGCCGAAGCGGTCGCGCAGGGGATTGGTGAGCATGCCGGCGCGGGTGGTGGCGCCGATCAGGGTGAACGGCTGCAGGTCGAGCCTGACCGAGCGCGCGGCCGGCCCCTCGCCGATCATGATGTCGATCTGGAAATCCTCGAGCGCGGGGTAGAGAATCTCTTCAACCACCGGCGACAGGCGGTGAATTTCATCGATGAACAGCACATCGTTGGCTTCGAGGTTGGTCAAAAGCGCAGCCAGGTCGCCCGGGCGCTCCAGTACCGGGCCCGAGGTGTGGCGCAGGTTGACGCCCATTTCACGCGCGATGATGTGGGCCAGGGTGGTCTTGCCCAGCCCGGGCGGGCCGAACAGGAGCACATGATCGAGCGATTCGCTGCGCATCCGTGCGGCGGATATGAAAATGGAGAGCTTCTCGCGAACCCGTTCCTGCCCTATGTATTCGTCGAGTGCCTTGGGTCGCAGGGCGCGTTCGAAGGCTTCCTCCTGTTTCGATGCGGGCGCCGCGGAAATCATGCGGTCGACGGCGGGCGCGGCGGTGAGGCGGTCGGGTTCGAGCGCCATGTCAGGACCGATTCAAGGGCTTGCGCATGTGTGGCGGCGCGCCCCTACGCCTTCGACAGGGCGCGCAGCGCATGGCGGATGCCTTCGGAGACGCTCAGGCCTGGCGCCAGTTGCCGGATCGCCGCCAGTGCTTCGCGGTCGCTGTAGCCCAGCGTGAGCAGTGCGTTCAGCACATCGTTGCCGGCCGGCGCGGGGCGATTGACATCGATCGCGAGTGACAGGTCGGCGCCGAGTTTGCCCTTGAGTTCCAGCAGCAGGCGTTCGGCGGTTTTCTTGCCGATGCCCGGAATCTTGGTCAGGCGCCCGCTCTCCTGCAGCGTCACCGCCTGCGCGAGTTCGGCCACCGACAGGCCCGACAGCACTGCCAGTGCGATGCGCGGGCCGACCCCGGAAATCCGGGTCAATTGGCGAAAAGCTTCGCGCTCGGCGGCGGAGCCGAACCCATACAGCAGGTGCGCATCTTCGCGTACTACCTGCTGGGTCAACAGAACCACCGGCTGACCGGCATCGGGCAGGTTGTAGAGCGTGCTCATGGGCACATCGATCTCGTAGCCGACGCCGCCGCAATCGACCAGGATATGGGGCGGGTTTTTCTCGAGCAGGGTACCGGCGATCCGACCAATCATCGTGCGAGTTTAACGGATGGCGCCGCAGGCGGGGTAGCGGCCGTGGTCAACCAACCAGGCGTCCGCGCTTCATCTTGAGCCTCATCTGCAGCGGCAAAGCGTTGCCCGCTGTGCGCCCGGCCAGCGCGGCTTGCGCACCGAGATGGTTGGTATGGCAGATCGCCGCGGCGAGCGCGTCGGCGGAATCGCTGCCCGGAGTGCCGGACAGCTTGAGCAGGCGGCGCACCATCTCCTGCACCGCGCTCTTTTGCGCCTTGCCGTGGCCGGCCACGGCCTGCTTGATCTGCAGGGCGGTGTACTCGGCCACCGGGAGCCTGGCCAGCACCAGGGCGCAGATCGCCGCGCCGCGCGCCTGCCCGAGCAGCAGTGTCGATTGCGGGTTGGTGTTGACAAACACTTTCTCGATCACCGCACTGCCGGGTTGGTAGGTGGCGATGACTTCGGCCAACCCGTCGAGAATGGTTTTCAGGCGTTCCGGCAATGCGCCGCCGGCGGGTATGCGAATGGTGCCGCTGGCGACATAGGTGAGGCCGGGCCCGAAGCGTTCGATCACGCCGTAGCCGGTAACGCGCAGGCCCGGGTCGATGCCAAGGATACGCATGCGGGTGCCGCTTGAGTCAGTGGCGGAAATGCCGGATCCCGGTAAACAGCATTGCGATGCCGTGCTCATTGGCGGCGCCGATCACTTCTTCGTCGCGCATGCTGCCGCCCGGCTGGATCACCGCTCGCGCGCCGGCCTGGGCTACGACATCGAGCCCGTCGCGAAACGGGAAGAAGGCGTCGGACGCAACCACCGAGCCTGCCAGCGACAGTCCGGCGCCTTGTGCCTTCTGTGCCGCGATGCGCGTCGAATCGACTCGGCTCATCTGGCCGGCGCCCACGCCCAGGGTTGCCCCGCCGGCGCAGAACACGATCGCGTTGGACTTCACGAATTTGGCCACGCGCCACGCGAACAACAGGTCCTGCAGTTCGCCGGCGCCGGGCGCACGCGCACTGACCACGCGCAGTTCGCCAGGCGCGACATTCTTCGTATCGGGGGATTGCACCAGAATGCCGCCGCCCACACGCTTCAAGTCGAAGCGGTTTTCTCCCGCAGCCAGCGGCACTGTCAACAGGCGCACATTCGGCTTCTGCGCGAACACCGCCAGCGCGGCCGCATCAAAGGCGGGAGCGATCACCACTTCGACAAACTGCCTGGCGACTTCCTGCGCAGCCGCGCCATCGAGCTTCCCGTTGAATGCGATGATGCCGCCAAAGGCGGAGGTCGGGTCGGTCTTCTGCGCCTTCGCATACGCTTCGAGCGCGGTGGCACCGATTGCCACGCCACACGGGTTGGCGTGCTTGACGATCACGCAGGCAGGGGCGTCGAAGGTCTTGACACATTCCCAGGCGGCGTCGGCGTCGCCGATATTGTTGTACGACAGTTCCTTGCCCTGCAATTGTGTGTAGCCTGCGAGGGTGCCGGGCGCCGGCATGGCTTCGCGATAAAACGCCGCCGCCTGATGCGGGTTCTCGCCATAGCGCATTTCCTGCACTTTGATGAACTGCATGTTCAGCCGGTCGGGGAAGGCGTGGCGCGCGGCGTGGCCTTGCGGTTCCGCGATGCTGGTCAGGTAGTTGCTGATGGCACCGTCGTAGGCGGCGGTGTGGGTGAACACCTTGGCGGCCAGGGCGAAGCGGGTGTTGCGCAGCGTGGTGCCGTGATTGGCCTGCAGCTCGGCCAGTAGCGCGGCGTAGTCGGCCGGATCGACCACCACCGTGACATCCTCCCAGTTTTTCGCCGCCGAGCGCAGCATGGTCGGCCCGCCGATATCGATGTTCTCGATCGCGTTTTCCAGGCTGCAGTCGGGATTGGCGACTGTCAGGGCAAATGGATAGAGATTGACGCACAGCAGATCGATATGCTCGATGCCGTGCTCCTTCATCTTTGCCACGTGCGCCGGCAGCGAGCGCCGACCGAGCAGGCCCCCATGGATTTTCGGATGCAGGGTCTTGACGCGGCCGTCGAGCATTTCCGGAAAACCGGTGTAGTCGCCGACCTCGGTAACGGCAAGCCCTGCATCGCGTAGCGCGCGCGCGGTGCCGCCGGTGGAAAGCAGGCGCACTCCCAGCCCCGCCAGCGCGCGTCCGAGTTCGACGATACCGGTCTTGTCGGACACTGACAACAGGGCTTGCTTGATCATGGTGGTCGGTCTGCGTTCCGCGGATCACAGGCGCGGGCTGCGCTCGCGCCTGCGCCGCCTATCTGATGTTGTGGAACTGGATTTTCTTGCGCAGGGTATTGCGGTTGATGCCGAGCACCTCGGCGGCTTCGGTCTGGTTGCCGGCGGCCTGGTCGAGCACGATCTCGATCATCGGCTTTTCCACTGCGTGCAGCACCATGTCGTACACCGGGCCCGGCTTGGCCCCGTCAAGGTCGCGAAAGTACTTTTCGAGATTCTTGCGCACGCATTCGGCGATCTCGCTGTGCTTGTCCTGTCCCTTGCTCATGCGGCAAGCGCCTCCGTATGTTCGTCGTTGGCAGCCAGGTCGACGCGCGGCGGGTCCTGATACTCCAGACGCTCGCGCAGTTGGGCCTGTGCCTTGAAAAAATCCGTGACCGCACGCATTTGCATGGCGCTGGTGTCGAGTGTATTCATATGCTGCCTGAAACCGGTCGAGCCGGCCAGGCCGCGGGTATACCAGATGATGTGCTTGCGTGCGGTGCGCACACCGGCGAATTCACCGTAAAACGCGTAATGGTCTTCCAGGTGCGCCAGCAGCAATTCGCGCGCTTCCTCTACGCGCGGTGGTGCCAGAGTCGTGCCGGTGGTCAGGTAATGTGCGATTTCGCGAAAGATCCAGGGGCGTCCCTGCGCTGCGCGACCGATCATCAGCGCCGCCGCACCGGTCGCCGCCAGCACCATGCGCGCCTTGGCCGGTGAATCGATATCGCCATTGGCCACCACCGGAATGGCCACCGCCTGGCGCACCGCGCGGATGGTCGCATACTCGGCATGGCCTCTGAAGCCACAGGCGCGCGTGCGGCCATGCAGGGTCAGCATGCGCACACCGGCGCGCTCGGCCAGTTGCGCCACGCGCACGGCATTGCGATGTTCGGGGTCCCAGCCAGTGCGAAATTTGAGCGTCACCGGCACGTCGACGGCGGCCACGACCGCGTCGAGAATGGTGGCGACCAGGTTCTCGTTGACCAGCAGGGCAGAGCCTGCCCACTTGTTGCAAACCTTCTTGGCCGGGCAGCCCATGTTGATATCGATGATCTGCGCTCCCTGGGCGACGTTGACCCGCGCGGCCTCGGCCATCATCGCCGGCTCGGCGCCGGCGATCTGCACGGCGATCGGCGCCGACTCGCCGCTGTGGTCCATGCGTCGTTGCGATTTGCGACTCGCGTAGAGCGCGGTATTGGAGGCGATCATCTCGGATACTGCGTAACCGGCGCCGAGGCTGCGGCAAAGCATGCGGAACGGCCGGTCGGTGACGCCCGCCATCGGCGCCACGAACAGATTGTTGGGAAGAATGTGCGGGCCGATCTTCACGGGGCGATGTTCCGGAGTGGATTGCTTATCTTTTGAGCGCGGGCGCGGATTATATACGCCGAGATCATTCCTTGCCGCCCGTGCTCGTGGCGTGTATCGCGTGCAGCGTCGGCGTGAATGCGGACGCGGCTTCAGCGCTTGCCGAACATCATGCGATTGGCCACCAGGGAGCGCAGCGGTGGCACAAGATCGACCAGCGCGAGTGCCAGGCCGCGCGCCATGCGCAGGGGCGCCAGGTCGTTGGAGAAAAGGGAAACGTAGCGGTCAGTCGTATTTACCATCGCATCGCGATCGCGCCGGCGGCGCGCGCGCCAGAGGGCAAGCGCGCCGTCGCTCACGCCATCGCCCAAGGCCAGTGCAAGCTCGAATGCATCGCGCAATCCCAGGTTGAAGCCCTGGCCGGCCACCGGGTGCAGCGATTGCGCGGCGTTACCCAGCGCGGTTTCGCGCGCCGCCGCGTCGGCGCCGCGGCGCATTAGCGCCAGCCGATAGATGTGGCGTTCGGCTAGCCGCGACCACCGATACGGCGCGAAGCGTGTCGCTTGTTGCAATGCCTCCATGAATTCCGCGTCTGACAGCCTCGCCAGTTGCTGCGCTTGCGCGGGCCGCATGCACCAGACAAGCGAGAAGCCGGTCTCCAGTGGCAGGAGGGCGAGCGGGCCTGCGCGGGTGAAGCGCTCGTGCGCGCAGGAACGATGTCCATCGCGGCACCAGGCTTCGGTCACGATCGCGCTCTGGTGATAATCCTTGTTGCTGGAGGCAGGCACCGCCACGGCCCCTTCCGCGCGCACCAGCAACGAGGTTTCGAGCGCCGCGCCGGCCACGTCGGCCAGCATGCCGCCGGGTACCGTGCCGGCACGCCCGAGCGCGCTGCCGAAACGCACTTCGATACCCAGTGCGAGAGCGGTCTCCATCAGCGCCGCGGTCAGGCTGCCGAGCCGGCTCACGTAGCCGAGCGCTTCGATGCCATGATCGGCGGCGGCGATGTGCGAGCGCCCGAAACCGCCGTCTTGCGAAACCTCGATCTCGCGGATCGGCGTGGCCACAATGTTGCCCCAGGCACCGATGCGTTCGAGGATCAGGCGGCTGCCGTGCGACAAGGCAATTGCCCGCGGGTCGCGGGCCCCGGCGTCGCGCGCCCGCGCATCGATCAAGAGAGCCCGCTGTCCGCTGCGATGCAAAGCGATCGCCGCTGCCAGGCCGATCGGTCCGGCGCCGGCAATCAGGATGGGCGCTGCGTTCACTCAGGGCTTCAAGCGCGCATCCACGCTTCGATGTCGGTCACGCTTTTCGGGCAGTTGGCGGTGATCAGTTCGCAGCCGTCGGTGGTGACCAGAGCATCATCCTCGATGCGGATACCGATGTTCCAGAACCGTTCGTCGACGTCGGCTGCCGGCCGCACGTAGATGCCCGGCTCGACGGTCACCATGTTGCCCGGCGCCAGTGGCAGCCAGGTGTCGCCGTGCTTGTAGTCGCCGGCGTCGTGCACATCGAGTCCGAGCCAGTGCCCGGTGCGATGCATGTAGAAGCGGAAGTACCCGCCTTCGCGCTTGTCACCCAGTTCGATGGCGGCATCCAGCGAGCCCTTGAGCAATCCCAGGTCGAGCATGCCTTGCGCGAGCACACGTACTGCGGCCTCATGCGGCAGGTTGTAGGGGGCACCCGGTCGCGTCATCGCAACCGCCGCCGCCTGGGCGGCCAACACCAGTTCGTAAAGATCGCGCTGCGGACCGCTGAAGCGGCCATTGACCGGGAAGGTGCGAGTGATGTCGCTGGCATAGCTTGCGAGTTCGCAGCCGGCGTCGATCAGCAGCAGGTCGCCATCCTTGAGGACGGCGTTGTTGAGTACATAGTGCAGAACGCAGGCATTGCCGCCGCCGGCTATGATCGAGGTATAGGCCGGGTACTCGGAGCCGCCACGGCGAAATTCATGCAGCAACTCCGCCTCGATCTCGTATTCATGGCGCCCAGGCCGGGTGGCGCGCATCGCGCGCTTGTGCGCTTCAGTCGAAATCGCGGCCGCCGCGCGCATGATGGCGATCTCGCTTTCATCTTTCACCACGCGCATCGGGTCGAGCAGCGCGCGCGCATCGCGGATGACCGCCGGCGCCGACAGGCCGGAGCGCGCCATGTTGCGCACCGTGTTGAGCGCATGCGTGACCCGTGCGTCAAAGGCGGCGTCGAAGCCGAGCGCATAGAAGAGGTTTGCCTGGCCGGCCATCAGGGCCGGCAGGCGGCTGTCGAACTCCTCGATCGACCAGGCTTCGTCATAGCCGAAGGCCGCGCGTGCCGCCTCCGGCCCGTGACGGAATCCGTCCCAGATCTCGCGCTCTTCGTGTTTGGGCCGGCAGAAAAGTATCGACTTGCTCTCGGCACCGGCGATGAGGAGGGTGACTGCCTCCGGTTCAGTGAAAGCGGAAACATAATAGGCATAGCTGTCGTGCCGGTACGGAAAATGGGTGTCGCGATTGCGTGGCCGCTCCGCTGCAGTGGGGATGATCGCGATACCGCCGCCGGCAGCGCGCATGGTATCGAGAAGGCGCGCGCGGCGCGCGGCGAATGGGGCGATGTCGATGACTTGCATGCGCCCTATTTTAGGCCTGTTCGCGCGCTGCGCGCCAAGCACAGCGCGGCGTCGAGTTGGTGCAGGCGTGACGGGGTGCCGACGTCAGTCCAGGCGCCATTGAACAATTCGCCGGCAACCTGCCCGGCGCCCATGGCTTTTCGCAACAGCGGCGCCAGCGGTGCTTTCGCGTCTTGCCGGACGCCCGCAAATAGCGAGGGGCGATAAATGCCGATGCCGCTGAAGGTGTACGCAGCGCTTGCGTCAGCCATGCCTTTGTCGCGGATCACTCCGTTGTCAATGCGGAAATCACCGCCCGCGTGTTGCGGTGGATTGGGAACCATCACCAGCCAGGCGGCGAGCGACGAATGCAGAAGGCGCGCGGCCGCGCTTGACGCGCGCCGGAAATCCCATTCGCAATACACGTCGCCGTTGACCACCAGAAACGGCGCCTCGCCCAGCAGCGGCAATGCACGGGCGATGCCGCCAGCGGTTTCGAGCGCCTCGGTCTCGGCGGAGTAGGTGATCCGCACGCCGAGCGCGGCGCCGTCGCCCAGCGCGCGCTCCATCATCCCGCCCAGCCAGGCATGATTGATCACGATGTCGCGGATTGCGGCCGCGCGCAAGCGTTCTATGTGCCAGACGATGAGGGCCTTGCCACCCACCTCAAGCAATGGTTTGGGCTTTTGATCGGTGAGCGGGCGCATCCGCTCACCGCGTCCTGCCGCAAGAATCATGGCCTTCACGGGATCGCGGCCCGCAGTGGGCAGACAACCAGGGCGATGCCGCGTGGAGAAGAGCCGCGCATTTTCAAGCGCCGCCGGGAAGCCATTGCAAAAGCCACAGGGCCAGCATGCCGGTGGCGATGGTGAGCATCACGTTTCGAGTGGTCCAGGCGACGAGTGCCGCGGCCAGTCCGGCGTACAGGCGTGGCTGCATGATCAGCATGCCCGGGTCGCCAACCAAAAGGTCCGGCCATACCAGTGCGCTCAGTGCAGCCACCGGCACGAAACGCAGGAAACGGATGAACCAGGCGGGGGCATCGATGCGGCCGGCGGCGCCGATGAAAGACAGGCGAATGGCGAAGGTGATCGCGCCGGCGGCCAGCATGGTGATCCACAAGCTCATGCCGGTGTTTCAAGGCTGGATTTGCAAGCGCGCTCGACCGCGACGCCGGCCAGCATGCCCGCTATGGCGGCGGCCATGATGGCCAGCTTGTACGGCAGCGCCTGTCCTGCCACCGCCACCAGTCCGGCCGCTGCCATGGCGGCCCATGCCGGACGATCGCGCAGCAAGGGCACCACGATTGCGATAAACGTCAGCGTACCGGCAAAATCCAGTGACCATGCGGCCGGAATCCGGCCACCCAGTGCCACGCCCGCGATACAGCTGATCTGCCAGACGCACCATAGGCCGAGCCCGGCACCCAGCAGGAACCAGTGCCGGTTGTCGGCAGCGCCGGTCTCGTCAAAGCGCTTTATCGAGGCCGCGTACGCTTCATCGGTCAGGAGGTAGGCAAGCAGTGCCTTCCAGCCGTAACCCAAGTGCGCCAGGTGCCGGGCCAGCGCCGCCGAGTAAAGGGCGTGGCGCAGGTTGATAGTCATGACTGACCCCAAGATCAGTAGCAACGGTGTGCCTGCGGCCACCAGTTGGGTGATCATGAACTGCGCTGATCCGGCGAACACCAGGGACGCCACCGCGATTGCAAGCAACGGCGACAGGCCGGCCTTGATCGCCAGCACTCCGTAAATGAGGCCGAAGGGGATGCTGCCCAGCGCCAGCGGGGCGATCGCGACAAGGCCGGCGCGCATCTCGATGCGCCAACTGCGACGCGCGCCGCTCATCAAAAGGTGTACCCGGTCTTCAAGTCGGCTTTCTCGACTGTGTCGAGTATCCGCAGAAGTGGCAGCAGTGCGCCGTAGCGTTCGCAAGTCTTGCGCGCATGGCGCATGACCAGCGGCAGGTCGGCCAGGTACTGATCCTTGCCGTCGCGGTGATGCAGGCGCGCGAAAATCCCAAGCACCTTGAGATGACGTTGCAGCCCCATCCATTCGAAATCGCGGTAGAAGAGGCCGAAGTCCGACGCGACCGGCAAGCCGGCCTTGCGCGCGGCTTCCCAGTAGCCAATGCTCCAGTGAAGCACCCGCTCTTCCTGCCACTCGATATAGGCATCCTTGAGCAACGAGGCGAGGTCATAGGTCAGCGGGCCCTGCACGGCGTCCTGGAAGTCGAGCACGCCCGGGTTGTCGCCCTGGCCTGCGGCGCCATCGCAGACCATCAGGTTGCGCGAGTGGTAGTCGCGATGCACGAAGCCCCGCGCCTGCGCGAGGTTGTTGGCAAGTAGTGCCTCGAAACAAGCGGACAAGCCCGCACGCTGGCGTTCGGAGAGTTCAAAGCCGCGGTGCCGTGCGATGTACCACTCGGGAAGCATTTCCATTTCGCGCAACAGCCGCGTGCGGTCGTAGTGCGGCAGCGTTGTACAGGCAGCGTGCTGCTGCATGCGCACCAGCGCGGCGATCGCCGCGCCGTACAGCGTCCCGGCCGAATCCGGTTCCTGCCGTAGCGCATCGAGATAAGTACGGCCGCCCAGATCGGTCAGCAGCAGGAATCCCTGTTGCAGGTCTTGTGCGAGTACGCGCGGCACGTTGATGGCGGCCGCGCCGAGCAAGGCGGCGACCTCGATGAAGGGTCGGCAGTCTTCCTTGTCGGGCGGCGCATCCATGACGATTCTCGATGGCAGGCCGTTTGCAAAGCGCAAGCGGAAGTAGCGGCGAAAACTCGCGTCTGCCGATGCGGGTGCGATTTCGGGGCGGGCGTCGGGGAAGATACCAGCGACCCAGCGCTCAAGCAGTGCGAATCTATCCACGAAAGGTCGACATTTCTTCGAAAGTATGGTCAGGCGCACCGCCGGGTGGCGATTGGCCACGGCGGCTGACTTATAATCGATTGAATTTTAACGAATTCACACTTTCGCGCCCTCTCCGGCGCGTTTCTTTTGGCGCCCATGCCGAATTTCCGCATACGCCTGGCCTGGCTGGCGGCGCCGATCGCTGTATTGGCTGCGAGCCCGTGCGCACTGGCACAGGTGACGGCAACACCCGAATCGGGGCAGAAGGAGCCCGGCCCGCGCCTGGACCTCAAGCTGGAGTTCGAACTTCGCCCGGCGCGCGAAGCCACCGGTGAGCTGCCGGTTTTCGTTCAGGGTCGCAAGATCAGTGGCGAAACCGGCAGGATCATGAACGTCGAAGGCGACGCGGAACTGCGCAAACAGGATACCGTGGTCAAGGCCGACACAATTACCTATGTTCCGGTGGAGGACGAACTGCAGGCGGTCGGTCAGGTGCGGGTGTTGCGCGCCGGGGATCTTTTCACCGGTACCGAGTTGAAGCTCAAGCTCGATGCGCACACCGGTCATTTTCTATCCGCCGAGTACCTGCTGGCGAATGCGCGCGCCCGCGGCCGCAGCAGCATGCTCGAATTCCTCGGCCCTGAAAGCTATCGCGCCAAGGATGCGACTTACACCACTTGTGGGCCCGGGCGCGACGACTGGTTCATGCAGGTGGGCGATCTCAAACTCGATTACGGGCGCGACCTGGGCGAAGCGCGCGAGGCCAAGTTGTTTTTTCTTGGACATCAGATCATGTATCTGCCCAGCATGACCTTCACCTTGAATGACCGCCGCAAGTCGGGGTTCCTCGCACCCTCGTTCGGCAGTTCGGTGCAGAACGGGCAGGAGTTCCAGACCCCTTACTACTGGAACATCGCGCCCAATCGCGACATGACCATCACGCCGCGCTACATGTCCAAGCGCGGTCTGCAGACGACCGCGAACTTTCGTTATCTGGGGCAGGATTATCGCGGCGAGGCGCGCGCCGAAGTGCTGCCCTCCGACCAGCAGACCAGGACCACGCGCAGCGGTTTCAGCATCCTGCACCAGCAAACGCTGGCACCCGGACTTATCGGGTATCTGAACGCCAGCCGGGTGTCCGACGACACTTACTTCACCGACCTGTCTAACCGCATTTCGGCCACCTCGCAGACCTTCGTTCCACGCGATGGCTACCTGATATACAGTGCGCAGTACTACAGCATCTTCGCCCGCGCCCTGAGCTATCAGACTTTGCGGGATCCGCTCAACCCGGTGGTGTCGCCATATCAACGCCTGCCGCAGCTGATCTTCAACACCCGGCGTTTCGATGTGGGCGGCTTCGATCTGGGTTTCACCGGAGAATTCAATCGCTTCTCGCACCCGACGCTTGTGACAGGCAATCGGGTGACCCTAAATCCGAGCGTCAGCTATCCCCTGTTGGCCGCCGGCGGCTACGTGATTCCAAAGCTGTCGTGGCATGCGAGCGGCTATTACCTGAACAACAACGCCGCCGGTACGCCGGACACCTTCACGCGCAGCCTGCCGGTGGTAAGCGTCGACAGCGGACTCAGCTTCGAGCGCCAGACCAGCTTCTTCGGCGCGCCGCATACGCAGACCATCGAGCCGCGCCTTTTCTATCTCAAGGTGCCGGCGCGCGAGCAATCGCAGATCCCGGTGTTTGACACCGGTTTGGCGGACTTCAATTTCGCCCAGATATTTGCCGAGAACGTGTATTCCGGCCCGGATCGTATCGCCGACGCGAACCAGCTGACGACCGCAGTGACTTCGCGCATGCTCAACCAGGCAAACGGCCGCGAGCGTTTCCGCGTCACCGTTGGCCAGCGGTTTTACTTCACCGAGCAGCGTGTGACCCTGCCCGGCGAGACCCAACGCTCCACCCGCAGCTCGGATTTCCTGGCTTCATTTTCCGGTGAGGTCGCGCCCAAGCTGACCTATGACACCACCATGCAATACGACCCGAATCGCAGGCAGATTGAACGCATCAGTCACGGGGTCCGGTACATGCCGGAACCCGGCAAGACCTTCTCGGCTGCTTACCGCTACCGGCGCGATTTTCTGGAGCAGATCGACGTGGCCGGGCAATGGAAAGTCGGCAATGGATGGCATGCTGTCGGGCGCTACAACTATTCCCTGCGCGAGGGACGCGTGGTGGAAGCCCTGGGCGGAGTCGAGTACGATGGCGACTGCTGGGTCGGGCGCGTGGTCCTGCAGCGCTTCGCGACGGCCAGTCAGCGGGCCTCCACCGGCATTTTCTTCCAGCTCGAACTGAACGGTTTGTCGCGCCTCGGGTCGAATCCGCTTGACACCCTGCGGCGCAATATTCCCGGCTACACCAAACTCAACGAAAACCAGGAGACGCAGCCGCGCACCTTCGGCAACTACGAATGATTGATCCGACCAGCACATTACGGGGATGGGCGCATTCCTTGCTCCTGCTCTCCTGCATCCTGCCAGCGGCACCCGCCCTGGCGCAGGCAGACAAGATTTCTCCCGCCCTTGGAAACACGGCGCCGCGTCCGCGCGTGGTGCTTGCGGACCGGATTGTCGCGGTGGTCAACGATGAGGTGATCACCATGAACGAGCTGGCCGAGCGTCTGCGTCTGGCGCGCAATCAGCTCGGGCGGCAGAATGTCGCCCCGCCGCCTGACGACGTACTCGAGCGCCAGGTTCTCGAGCGCCTGATCATCGACCGTGCGCAATTGCAGTTCGCGCGCGAGAATGCGATTCGCATCGATGATGTGCAGCTCGACCGCACAGTGGGCCGCATCGCCGAGGAAAACCGCATGACCATGTCGCAGTTTCGCGATGTTCTCGAGCGCGACGGCATTCCGTTCGCCAAGTTTCGCGAGGACGTGCGCAACGACATCCTGATCTCACGCGTGCGCGAACGCGAGGTCGACAGCCGGGTTGCGATCAGTGAGGGCGAGGTCGACAATTTCATCGCCCAGTCAGGCAACAGCGGCGACGAGGCGGCCACCGAGATCAGCCTGGCGCAAATCCTGGTGCGGGTGCCCGAAAACGCGACGCCCGAGCAGCTCGCCGAACGCCGCAAGCGGGCAGATGAAGCGCTTGCGCAACTGCGCGGCGGCGCCGATTTCGCGCGCGTTTCGGCCGCGTTTTCCGATTCGCCCGAAGCATTGGCCGGCGGTATTCTGGGTTATCGCCCGCGCGATCGGCTGCCGGAATTGTTTCTTGACGCCGTCGCCGGTCTGGATAAAGGTGGGATCAGCGCCGTGATCAAGAGCCCCAACGGATTTCATATTCTCAGGCTCATCGATCGGCGCGGCAGCGGCGCCAAAGCCGCGGTCAACCAGACCCTGGTACGGCATATCCTGATCCGCCCCAATGAACTGCTGTCCCAGGAGCAGGCGCGCCGGCGCCTGGTCGACCTCAAGGAACGAATCGTCAACAAGGCGGCTGATTTCACCGACTTGGCGCGTGCGCAGTCAAACGACGGCAGTGCTTCCAGAGGCGGTGATCTGGGCTGGGTCTATCCGGGCGACACGGTGCCCGAATTCGAGAAAGCCATGAACGAGCTTAAAACTGGCGAACTGAGCGAGCCGGTGCAGACGCAGTTCGGCTGGCATCTGATCCAGGTGATGGAGCGACGCACCGAAGACATGAGCCAGATTCGGGTTCGTCAGGTTGCGCGCCAGGCGTTACGCGAACGCAAGGCCGACGAGGCCTATCAGGAATGGTTGCGCCAGTTGCGTGATCGGGCGTTTGTGGAAATCCGGCTCGACGAGCGCTGAGCCATGCCAAGGGGCGCGCCTGGCCGGCAGCGGCAATCGACTCGGTCGCCGGTGATCGTAGTGAGTAGCGGTGAACCTGCGGGCATCGGCCCGGACATTTGCCTGATGCTGGCGGCGCGAGCGGGGCTTAGGCGAGCCACACGCTTGGTTCTGGCAGGCGACGCCGGCATGTTCGCGCGCCGCGCGCGGCGCCTGGGCCTGCGCTTCGATCCGGAGCCAATCGCGCCGGGCATCCGGCCAAGCGCCGCCTTGTCGCTCCTGCATGTCCCGCTCGCACGGCGCGAGCGGCCCGGTACGCTCGACCGCGCCAATGCCGGCTATGTGCTGGCCCTGCTCGATGCCGTATTGGCAGGCTGCATGGGCGGTGCATTCGACGCGATGGTGACCGCACCGGTACACAAGGGCGTGATCAACGATGCCGGCATGCCGTTCACCGGCCACACAGAGTACCTGGCCTATAAAACCGGGACCGCGCAGGTGGTCATGCTGCTGGTGGGCGGCAAGCCGATGCTGCGGGTTGCGCTGGCAACCACCCACCTGGCATTGCGCGCGGTGGCCGACGCCATCGTGGCGCCGCTGCTCACGCGCACAATCGAGATTCTCGTGCATGATTTGAGGTCGAAGTTCGGCATCGCCCAACCGCGCATTCTGGTTGCAGGGCTCAATCCACATGCGGGCGAGTCCGGCCACATGGGGCGCGAGGAAATCGATGTGATCATTCCGGTACTCAGGCGCATGCGACGGCGCGGCTTCCTGCTGGAAGGACCACTGCCGGCCGACACGCTATTCACTCCCGGCGTTCTGGCCGGCGCCGACGCGGTGCTGGCGATGTACCACGACCAGGGCCTGCCGGTGCTCAAGTTCGCGAGCTTCGGTCACGGCATCAATTTGACGCTGGGCCTGCCGGTGATCCGTACCTCGGTCGATCATGGAACGGCACTGGATCTTGCGGGGAGCCTGGCGAAATTGCGCGGTGCCGATCCCGGCAGTCTGGCCGGCGCCTTCAGGCTGGCGGCCGACCTGGCACGTCGCGCCGACGCCGCAGGCCCGAAAGCAGTACCAGCACGCTTGCGCTGATGGCGGGCCAGTTGCCGCTACGTGCATAGGGCGTAAGGCCCGACGTCGCCTGCACTTCGGCCACCAGCGCCGCCGTGGTGAATGGCTTGAGCGAGTGCAGCACCCGCCCCTTGTGATCGATGACCGCAGTCATGCCGGTGTTGGTCGCCCGCAGCATCGGCCGTGCCGTTTCGAGCGAACGCATGCGGCTGATCTGCAGGTGCTGATGCGGCGCCAGCGAGTCGCCGAACCAGGCGATATTGCTGACGTTCACCAGTATCGTGGCCGCAGGCAGCTGAAGAATGATCTCCTCACCGAACAGGTCTTCATAGCAGATGTTGATCGCCAGGCGCTGCGAACCGAGCTTAAGCGCCTGCGGACGCCCGGAGCCGCGAGTGAAGTCGCCCAGCGGGATTTTCATCAGATCGACAAACCAGCGAAATCCGGGCGGGATGAACTCGCCGAAGGGGACCAGATGCACCTTGTCGTAGCGTTGCGGCGGGCTTGTGCCCAGCGTCACCACGCTGTTGAAGTAGCGCTCCTGCGATTCCGCCCGTGGCACGCCGAACACCAGGTCTGCGCCGCGTGCCATCGCCAGCTCTTCAAGCTCGTCGAGATAGCGTCGCGGGATGGCGTGCAGCATGCGCGGCAAAGCCGTTTCCGGGAGGACGATCAAGGTGGCCGGATGGGCCTCGATCAGCCGGCGATAACCCTCGACGGTGGCCTCGAAACGGCCTTCTTCGAACTTCAGATCCTGCGCCACGTTGCCTTGAAGCAGGGCGACGCGCACCGGTTCCTCATGCGGCACCGACCACCCGACCAAGCCTGCCAGCCAGCTACCAAAAAGCAGCAGCGCCAGCGCAGTCATCGCCTGCCAGCGGCGTGACCATGGTGTGTGCAGCAGAGAAGCACGGGTGATGGCGACCAGCAGTGCTGCCACCAGGGCGGCGACGAAGTTGATCCCATGCACCCCGACCAGAGGCGCCAGCCCGGCCAGTGGCCCGTCGCTGTGTGCATAACCTACGCCCAGCCACGGAAATCCGGTGAAGACCCAGCCGCGCAGCCACTCGGTCAGGCACCAGGCCGCTGGCATTGCGAGCCATGCTGCGCCGCGCGCGGGCAGGCGCGCCTGCAGGTAGCCCGCCAGAGCCGGCCACAGGGCGAGGTAGGCTGCGAACAGCAGCGTCGCCAGCGCCGCCAGCGGTGCCGGCATGCCGCCGTAGTCATGCATGCTGATATAGACCCACGAGACGCCACTGCCATACAGCCCCAGGCCGAAACTGAAACCGGTCAGGGCGGCGTTTCCGCGCGTGTCGTCTTGCCAAAGATAAAACAAGCCTGCCAGTGCAAGCAGGCCAATCGGCCAGGCGCCGATTGGCGCGAACGAAAGGGTGGTACTGGCACCCAGCAGCAGGGCAAGCACATAGCGGCCGGCGCGGCCTTCCCTCACTGGACTACTCTCCTGTCACTGCGTGACGTCCTCCCCAAGGGAGGATGAGCGCTCCTTTCGGGCGGCCGGGCAGGAGCGCTCATCGCACCACCCACCTGTCACTGCGTGACGTCCTCCCCAAGGGAGGATGAGCGCTCCTTTCGGGCGGCCGGGCAGGAGCGCTCATGCGATCATGGCGCGGCGACCGCGCGTTCGACCCGCAACAGATGAACCTGACGGCTGTCGGCGCGCAGCACCTGAAACCTGAAGCTTCCGATCAGCGCAGACTCGCCACGCTTGGGCACGCGCCCGAAGTGGTTGATCAGGAGCCCGCCTACGGTGTCGGCGTCGGCGTCCGGCAGGGCGCTTTCGAAGTGCAGGTTGAAATCGGCGATCCCGGTACCGGCCCGCACCCGGTGCGCGCCATCGCGATCGATCACGATGTTGTCCTCGGTATCATCGAGATCGAACTCATCATCGATTTCGCCGACGATCTGCTCCAGCACATCCTCGATGGTCACCAGTCCCGAGACCCCACCGTACTCGTCGACGACAATCGCTATGTGGTTGCGATTGGCGCGAAACTGGCGCAGCAGGTCGTTCAAGCGCTTGGTTTCGGGAATGAACACCGCGGGCCGCAGGATTTCGCGAATCCGCAACTGATGGCCGGCGTAGACGCGCAACAAATCCTTGGCCAACAGGATGCCGATGACTTCATCGCGATTGCCGTCGACTACCGGAAAGCGCGAGTGCCCGGTCTGGATCATTTGCGGCAGGAACTTGTCCGGTGCATCGCCAATGTCGATCACATCCATGCGCGCGCGCGGCACCATGATGTCACGCGCGGCCAGCTCGGAGGTTTGCAGCACACCCTCGATCATCGCCAGCGCCTCGGCATCGAGCAAGGCGCGCTCGTGCGCCGAGTGCAACAGCGCGATCAGCTGATCGCGGTCTTCCGGCTCGCGCAGCAGGAGCGCCGAGAGGCGCTCCAGCAGGCGCGGTTTGGCCGGGCCTGACGGAGGTTCTTCCATGGGCTGTGTCGAAGGGCGGGCTGGTTCAGGAAGGCGTCAAAGCGTTTCGCGGCCCTGGCTTGCGGCGTGGTTGCGACCTGCGGGGCGTGCCCGCCTTTGCGACCTTGCGCGGTGTTTCAGACAAGGGTTCAAAGTAGGGATTTGCAAAACCCAGTGTACCCAAGATGGCGATTTCGCGTGCTTCCATGACGGCGGCGTCAGGTTGTGACTGATGGTCCAGACCCACCGCGTGCAGCGCGCCATGCACGCACAAATGCGCGTAGTGTGCCATGCGCGCCTTGTTCTGCGCCCGTGCCTCGCTTGCCACCACGGACGCGCACAGCACGATATCGGCCCTCAGGGGATCTGCCGCATAGGCGAAGGTGAGAACATTGGTGGCATAGTCGTGGCCGCGATAATCGCGGTTGAGAGCGCGTGCTTCGGCTGCATTGACTATGCGCAGCGTGATTTGGCCAGGGCTGGTGACGGCTGCGCGCAGCCACTTGCGCAATTGCGCCGGGCTTGGCAAGCCGGGCAAGCGGCTGGCGATCTGGATCGAAAATCCGGGCATGTGCGGCTTAGGGTTCACGGGGAGTTGCGGAATTCATGCCGGAAACATTCCCCCGGGCCAGGCCACAACGTGCACCGGCTACGAGCAAAGAGCGTTCTCAATAGCGTCCGCGACCACCGCGCAACAGCGCTTCGGCGACATCGGTGCGGCCATCCGCGGGCTGCGCGGCGCTGTATTCTTCATAGGCGGCGACGATGCGGCCGACCATTGGATGGCGCACCACGTCGTCGGAGGTGAAGCGCGTCATGGCGATGCCGCGCACCTGCGCCAGCACTTCCTGCGCTTCTGTGAGCCCGCTCCTGGTGCCGCGCGGCAGGTCGACCTGGGTCGGATCGCCGGTGACCACTGCCTTGGCGCCGAAGCCCATGCGGGTGAGAAACATCTTCATCTGCTCAGGCGTGGTGTTCTGCGCTTCGTCAAGAATGATGAAGGCATGATTGAGAGTACGGCCGCGCATGTAGGCCAGCGGCGCGATCTCGATGGCGCCCTTCTCGAACATCTTGCCGACCCGGTCGAAGCCCATGAGATCGTAGAGTGCGTCGTATAGCGGGCGCAGATACGGGTCGACCTTTTGCGCCAGGTCGCCGGGCAAAAAGCCCAGTCGCTCGCCGGCTTCCACTGCGGGTCGTACCAGGACGATGCGCTTGACCGCATCGCGCTCGAGCGCATCCACCGCGCAAGCCACCGCGAGATAGGTCTTGCCGGTGCCGGCGGGGCCGATGCCGAAGGTAACGTCGTGGGCCAGGATGCTGTCGAGATAACTGCGCTGATTGGGCGTGCGTCCGGCCAGGTCGCGCTTGCGTGTCATCAGGCGCGGCGCATCCGCGTCCGCCAGGCGCGGATTGCGGCTGTCGATCACCCCCAGCTGAATTTCGTCGAGTTCCAGGGGCGACTCAGCGCGGGCGTAGAAACTTTCGAGCAGCACGGCAGCCTGTTCGACGGCCGCGGCGGCGCCCTTGAGCGAAATGCGCGCGCCGCGGCGCTTGATGACCACATCAAGCGCCGCTTCCAACTGGCGCAAATTGCCATCCAGCGGCCCGCACAGGTTGGCCAGGCGCTTGTTGTCAAGCGGTTCGAAGCGCAGTTCGCGTGCCGGCTGTGCCAAGACGCTACTGCCTTGAGACGACCGTGCCACGCAATGAATGCGGCAGGGCCTGGGTGATGGTGACGTCGGCAAAACTGCCGATCAGGCGCGCAGGGCCGGCGAAATTGACCACGCGGTTGTTGGCGGTGCGGCCGCTCAACTCGTCTGCATTCCTGCGCGCACGGCCTTCGACCAGTACCCGCAGGACCCCGCCCACCATGCGTGCGCTGATGGCGGCGGCCTGCGTTTCTATCTGTGCCTGCAGGCGTGCCAGGCGCTGTTGCTTGAGCGCCGCCGGCGTAGCGTCGGCAAGGTCGGCGGCGGGCGTTCCCGGCCTGCGTGAGTAAAGGAAGCTGAACGAGTGGTCGAAGCCCAGTTCTATCACCAGCTTCATGGTGGCCTCGAAATCGGCCTCGGTCTCACCCGGGAACCCGATGATGAAGTCGCTTGAAACGGTGAGGTCCGGGCGCACCGCGATCAGGCGGCGGATGATCGATTTGTACTCAAGCACGCTGTAGCCGCGCTTCATCGCGGCCAGCACGCGGTCGCTGCCGGATTGCACCGGCAGGTGCAGGTGCGACACCAGCTTGGGCACGCGCGCGTAGACATCGATCAGGCGTTGCGTCATTTCCTTCGGGTGCGAGGTGGTGTAGCGGATGCGCTCGATGCCCGGAATCTCCGCCACATACTCGATGAGCAGCGCGAAGTCGGCGACTTCGCCATCCGCGCCGCTGCCACGATAAGCGTTGACATTCTGGCCCAGCAAGGTGATTTCGCGCACGCCCTGGCTGGCCAGGCCGGCGATCTCGGTGAGCACGCCGTCAAGGGGGCGCGATATTTCGGGTCCGCGGGTATATGGCACCACGCAGAAGCTGCAGTATTTCGAGCAGCCTTCCATGATCGACACAAACGCGGTGGCGCCGTCTACGCGTGCCTGTGGCAAATGATCGAACTTCTCGATTTCCGGGAACGAGATATCGACTTGCGGGCGACCGCTGGCGCGGCGCTCGGCGATCAACTGCGGCAGGCGATGCAGGGTTTGCGGGCCGAACACCACATCGACATAGGGCGCGCGCGCCACGATCGCAGCACCTTCCTGACTGGCCACGCAGCCACCGACGCCTATGACCAGGCCCGGCTTCAACTGCTTCAACTGCCGCGCGCGGCCAAGGTCGGAAAACACTTTTTCCTGCGCCTTTTCGCGCACCGAACAGGTGTTGAACAGAATCACGTCGGCTTCCTCGGGGGTGGCAACGCTTTCGAGGCCGTCCGATGCGCGCAACACGTCTGCCATCTTGTCCGAGTCGTACTCGTTCATCTGGCAGCCGAAGGTCTTGATGTAGAGTTTTTTCGGCATAGGGTGCAGGGAGGCCGTTGTAGAGCGGGGCTGCGCGGGGAGCGACGCCGGCGTGACGCCGGCAGGTCTGGACTACTGTCGGGCCGGTTTAGGATCGGGGGTGGCGATTTCCTGGTCGGTCAGAATCCATACCGACAACACCAGGCCGCTACTTTCTTCTATCAGATACTTGACCACGAATGTACCTGCCAGCGCGCCGTACATCGCAAGAAAGTTGCTGCGATCGAAGATCCGCACGCCTGGGGCCAGGCGGGCGACTGCGCGACCGTTGACTACAACTTCGTTGCTGCCCGCAAAGGTGAATTCGGCCCGCTGGGCCGCCGCCGGAATGTTGACGATGCGTTGCTGCGCCAGCGCACCGCCAGCAAGAACCGCACACACCGCAAGTGCAACAAACCTGCGTTTCATCTGCGTTGGCATGGTCGCGTGGACAAAATTGGGTGGTGGCGATTCAGGGATTCGAACCCCGGACCCGCGGATTATGATTCCGTTGCTCTAACCGACTGAGCTAAATCGCCGAGGCTCTCGATACCACAGGAGAGGGCGCGAATTATCGGGGATGCCCCCGCCGCTGTCAAACCGGGGCGTGCAGGAAAGCGACACTTGCAGGGCTTTGTCAAAGAGTTGGCGCAGTGCGATAGGGAATCGCAGAAGCAAGCATTTATTTAATGAAATCAAGCACTAAATTGACGAGAATCAACGTTGCGATGCAACATTTTTGCGTATGATGTTGAAGTTGCAAATAACTTCGCGAACCGGCCGCAGCGCACTTGGTCAGCCGCCTTCCAAGTGCAGGCGCACCCGTTCCAGGAAAGCGATTCGATGAAAATCTGTGTGGTGGGGGCCGGCTCGATCGGCGGTCTGCTGGGCGTCAAACTGGCGCTTGCGGGGCATGAAGTCACCTTGATTGCGCGTGGCGCCAATCTGGCGGCCATCAAGGCCAATGGCATGCAACTGCAGATGCACGACGGCAGCGAACTGGTGGCGCGTGATGTACATGCCACCGAGCGCATTGCCGAAGCCGGGCCGCAGGACATCGTGATCCTGGGCATGAAGGCGCATCAAGTCGAGCCCATTGTGGGCGAACTGCCCGCGCTGTACCACGCCGAAACCGTGATCCTGCCCATGCAGAACGGCATTCCGTGGTGGTACTTTCAGCGGCATGGCGGCCTGCACGAAGGAAAAGTTGTCGCCTCAGTCGATCCGACCGGGCGCATTGCCGCCGGTATCGATCCGCGGCGTCTGCTTGGCTGCGTGGTCTACCCGGCCGCCGAAATCACCGCGCCGGGCGTCATCCGCCAGATCGAGGGCGACCGCTTTCCGGTCGGTGAACTCGATGCTGCGATGGGCGGGCTTGAAAGCGCGCGCGTCAGGAAAGTATCCGAGATACTGATCGGGGCCGGGTTCAAGTCGCCGATACTGCCGTCGATCCGCTCCGAGATCTGGTTGAAGCTGTGGGGCAACCTGACCTTCAACCCCATTTCAGCCCTGACCCACTCGACCCTGGTCGACATCTGCCAGTATCCGCTGACCCGCGAACTGGCACGCAAAATGATGAAGGAGGCCGAAGAGGTCGCCGCCAAGCTCGGGATCGCGTTCCGGGTTGATATTGATCGCCGCATTGCCGGTGCCGAGAAGGTCGGCAAGCACAAGACCTCGATGCTGCAGGACATCGAAGCCGGCCGCGATCCCGAGATCGACGCGCTGGTAGGCGCGGTGATCGAACTGGGCAACACCGTGGGGGTGTCGGTGGCGCATATCGAAGCGGTGTATGCAATGGTCAAGCTGCTTGGGCGCACCATGAAGGAAGAAAAGGTCTACGTGCGGGCGCACGCGATCGTCTAGCAGCCTGGCGGATTCAAGAAACCGCAGTTCAAGGCTTCAGCGCACGATCGTTCCCGTCCGGTTGTCTTGTCCGGGCCTGGCCCCTCTACGGTATCCTTGCGCCTGTGAAATACGACGTGGCAATCATCGGGGCCGGCCTCTGCGGCATGTCGCTGGCGCTGGCTCTCGCGGGCGCCGGGCGGCGCGTGGCGGTGGTCGATGCGCGCGAAGCGCGGCTGGCCGGGCGCCTGCCTATCGACGCACCGTTTGATACCCGTATCTATGCGATCAGCCCGGCAAGTGCCGACTGGCTGGCGCAATCGCGGGTGTGGGGTTCGCTCGATCCCGCGCGCGTGGCGCCGGTATACGACATGCAGGTTTTTGGTGACGACGCGCGCATGTCCGCTGCCGGCTTGTCGCTGTCGGCCTATCGTGCGGGGATCGCCCAACTGTGCACCATCGTCGAGGAAGGCGAACTGGCGCGCGGTCTCGGCAACGCCGCGCGCTTCGCACCGAATCTCGATATCCTGCGCCCGGCGGCGGCACTGCGCCTGTGCTTCGAGGATGCGGCTGCCGGCGTCGAACTGGCCGACGGTCGGCGTGTCGAAGCCGACCTCATCGTGGGTGCCGATGGTGGCGGCTCATGGGCGCGCGTCGAGGCCGGCATCGCGGTCGACACCATCGATTACGGGCAGACGGCGATCGTGGCCAATTTCGATTGCGCCAAACCACACCGAAACCGCGCGGCGCAATGGTTTCGCCAGGAGGACGACGGCACTTCCGGCATTCTGGCTTACCTGCCGCTGCCGGACGATCGTATCTCGATTGTTTGGGCGGTCGCCGCATCCCGGGCGGCACGCCTGATGGCTCTGGATGAGTCGGCTTTCGCACGACGGGTCGAGGAAGCCGGCATGCATGCGCTGGGAGCACTTTCACCCGCAGGCTCGCGTGCCGCTTTCGCCTTGCGCAACCAGCGGGCGCGGCGACTGGTCGCGCCGCGCTTTGCGCTCGTCGGCGACGCCGCCCATGTGTTGCATCCGCTCGCCGGGCAGGGTCTCAACCTGGGTTTCGGCGATTGCGCCGAATTGTTCAAGCGAGTGACAGGAGCGCGCGATTGCGGCGACTTCGCCGCGCTGCGCGCCTATGAACGGGCCCGCAAGGCCGCCATCGCCGACATGCATGCGCTGACTCACGGCCTGGCGCGTTTGTTCGCATCAGGTCATCCACTGGTGCGCAGCCTGCGTAATATCGGATTGAACCTCGTGGGTCGAGCGCCTGTCCTGCCACAGCTGCTGGTCAGGAGCGCGATTCGCGGATAATGCGTCCTCCGAGGATTGCCCGTCCCATTTATTTCTCGAAAGCCGGCTCACCATGAAAAATCGCCTCTTCGGCCTGGCCGCCTCCATCCTGCTGTGCGTCTTTTCAGCAGCTCACGCGCAGGAATCCTCCAGGGAGCCGCTCAAGATCGGCGGGCCCGAGGCCAACGTCAAGCGCCTCATGGAGACCCGCCTGAAGCCCGGTACGGTGATCGACAGTGTGACGCGTACACCATTCTTCGGGCTGTTCGAGGTGCGGGTCGGTGGAGAGATCGTCTACACCGACGAGAAGGTGACCTATGTGTTCCATGGCAGCGTGCTGGATGGCAAGACCATGGAAAACCTGACCCAGGAGCGCATCGACAAGCTTTCCGCAATCAAGTTCGACGATCTGCCGGTGGCCAGCAGCATCAAGCTTGTCAATGGCAACGGCAAGCGCCGCATTGCCTACTTTGCCGATCCGAATTGTGGCTACTGCAAGAAGTTCGAGCGTGAGTCGCTCTCGCAGCTGAAGGACGCCACCATCTTCATCTATGTCTACCCGATCCTGTCGCCGGATTCGATGGTCAAGTCGAAATCGATCTGGTGCTCGCCCGACCGCCTCAAGGCCTGGAACGACTGGATGATCAAGGGCCAGCCGCCCACCGCCGCCGGCACTTGCGAGACGCCCATCGAGTCGGTGCAGGCGATCGGCCAACGCATGCGCGTCAATGCGACGCCGACCATCTTCCTGTCCAACGGCCGGCGCATACCGGGGGCGATATCGCTGGCGCAACTGGAGAGCGCGATCACCGAAGCATCCAAATGACGCAGGATGCGCTGAAACTCGCGGCCGCGCGCGCGGCGCTGGAGTACGTGGCCGAAGGTGCCGTGGTCGGCGTCGGTACCGGATCAACCGCGAATTTTTTCATCGATGAGTTGGCCCGCATGCGTGGGCGCATCAAGGGGGCGGTTGCCAGTTCGGTGAAAAGCGCGGAGCGTCTGGCGGCGCACGGCATTGCAGTTTTCGACTTGAACGATGTCGACGCCATTCCGCTATATGTCGATGGCGCCGACGAAGTTGACGCAAGTCTGGCGATGATCAAGGGCGGCGGCGGCGCGCTGACGCGCGAAAAGATCGTGGCCGCAGTCGCCACCACCTTCGTGTGCATCGCCGACCAATCCAAGCTGGTGCCGGTGCTGGGAAAGTTTCCGTTGCCCGTTGAGGTGATTCCGATGGCGCGTGCGCAGGTGGCGCGGGCTTTGGTGGCCTTGGGTGGGCAGCCACATTTGCGTGCCGGCTTTGTGACCGACAACGGCAATCAGATACTCGATGTCGGCGGTTTGGCCATTGCAGACCCGGTGGCCCTGGAGTCTTCGATCAACCAGATAACCGGTGTGGTGACGGTCGGCTTGTTTGCGCGGCGCCGCGCCGATGTGCTGCTGCTGGGCACCGCCGACGGGGTGAAGACCCTGCGCGCGCGCGGCTGACCACAAAAACCGTCACCCAGGCCAGAGCGTGGCGCTGCGCACAGAGCGTGCCGCTATCGCGCCTCCGGCACGTAGCCCGACGCGGCGTCGGCGCCGCCTTCGAACAAGAACTTCTGCGCTTGTTCCATAAGGTATTTGCGCGCGCGCGGGTCGGCGCCGGAAAGCCGGTTCTCATTGATCAGCATGGTCTGGTGCTTGAGCCACATGGCCCATGCCTCTTTCGAGATGTTGTTCCACATCTTGGCGCCCAACTCGCCCGGATAGGGAGGGAAATCCAGCCCCTCGGCTTCGCGGCCGAGCTTCGCGCATTGCACCATGCGAGCCATTGCTTGTACTCCGATTGTCGATGTCCGAATTACGCATTTTACGGCGTCCGTAACACCTGTGCGGCCCGATGCGACAGTTCGCTGTTGGTTTGATGGCTCGCCGGCGCGCGGGCCTTGACCACTGCGTACTGACGGCATCGCGCCCGAAAGCGGCGGGACCGCGCGGTTCGCCGGCGGTGACTCGTGATGCGCCTGGCTACAGCCGCTTGATGAAAATCTTCGACTGCCGCTGAAAGTTGTAGAGTTTTTGGCGGCCTTCCGGCAGGTTGTCGAGCGAGCTTTCCACGAAACCGTGCTCGATGAACCAGTGCGCGGTGCGGGTGGTGAGAACAAACAGGTTCTTCACGCGCATCTGCCGCGCCTTCGATTCCATCCGTGACAAAAGCCGCTCGCCGTAATTGTGGCCACGATAGGCCTGCGAGACCACGAAGCAGGCCATCTCGGCGGCGCCTTCGCGTGGAAACGGATAGAGCGCCGCACAACCGGCGATCACGCCATCGTGATCGATCACCGAGAACTGGCCGATCTCGGCCTCCAGCTTTTCGCGGCCGCGGCGCACCAGCGTGCCGTCGGCCTCAAGCGGTTCGATCAGCATGAGCACGCCGCCTACATCTTCGATGGTGGCGTCGCGAAAATTCTCCAGGCCTGCTTCGGTGATCATGCTGCCGATGCCGCCGTAGGAAAACAATTCCATCAGCAGCGCACCGTCGGTTTTCCGCGGAATCAGATGGGTGCGCGCCACCCCGCCTTTGGAGGCGCGCACCGCCGCATCGAGCGCGCGCAGGGTGTCATCACTCATGCCGGACAACTCGGGTGACTGGGCCGCGGCCTTGTATAGCTTTTCGGCTTCGGCGGCGGCCAGTTCGCGCGAGATTTCCTGCGCGCGCGCGCGCTTGGTCTTGGCCCCCGGCAGTGGCGGCAGGCCCGGCGCGTCGATCAGGAAAATCAGCTTCTCGGCATCCAGCGCGACGGCGACGCTGGCGGCCACATCCTCCATCATCAGGTTGAAGGCTTCACCGGTGGGCGAATAGCCGATCGGCGTGAGCAACACGATGTCGCCGTTGCCCAGGGCATGGTGCACGGTCTCGGCGTCGATGTCGCGCACGCTGCCGGAAAACTGGAAGTCGACGCCGTCGATCACGCCCACCGGTTGCGCGGTGATCAGGCTGCCGCTCATCAGGCGCACCCCTTCGGACTGCGCCATCGGCGTATTGGGCAGACCGAAGGAGAAACGTTGCTCGAACTCGATGCGCAGGCGGCCGACCGCTTCCTTGACGCAATCCATGGCTTTCGGATGGGTGATGCGCAAGCCCTTCTGGAATTCGGTGGAGAGGCCGCGCGCGGCCAAGGCAGCATTGATCTGCGGGCGACTGCCGCACACGATCACCACGCGGATGCCGATCGAAGTCAGGAGGTTGATGTCCTGCGTGAGCGACTCGACCTGGCCGGATTCGACGATCTCGCCGCCGAAGGCGATGACGAAGGTTTTGCCGCGAAAGGCATGCAGCCAGGGTGCGGCCGAGCGGAACCAGGTGACGAAATCGGCGGTTTGAGTCGGGCGCATGGGCAGGTGCGACGGCGGCAAAGATGGCCGGTCATTCTATACGGCGCGTGCGGCGCGCCATCTGTCGCGGCTTGAAATTTTTCGTCGCCGGCCGCGACCGTGGCAGCCTTGCCTCCGCTAGAATCCGCGCCCTATGCCGCTCACCCCCCAGCAGGAAGCCGCGCGCCGGGCGCGCCTGCCTGTCATCAGCTTCCCCGAGGAATTGCCGGTCTCGGCGCGTCGCGCCGACATCGCGCAGGCTGTGGCCCGGCACCAGGTGGTCATCGTGTGCGGTGAAACCGGCTCCGGCAAGACCACGCAGTTGCCGAAGATCTGCCTCGAACTCGGGCGCGGGATTCACGGACTGATCGGCCACACCCAGCCGCGCCGCATCGCCGCACGCGCCACCGCCGCGCGCATCGCGCAGGAACTGGGCACCGAACTGGGCAGCGCCGTCGGCTACAAGATCCGCTTCACCGAGAAATCCAGCCGCGAGGCCTACATCAAGCTGATGACCGACGGCATCCTGCTGGCCGAAACCCAGGGTGACCCCGACCTCAAGGCTTATGACACGCTGATCATCGACGAGGCGCATGAGCGTTCGCTCAACATCGATTTCCTGCTGGGCTACCTGAAGCAACTGCTGCCGCGTCGGCCGGACTTGAAAATCATCGTTACTTCCGCCACCATCGATGCGGACCGCTTTGCCCGCCACTTTGAGTCGGCACGCGGTGCGGCGCCGGTGATCGAAGTCTCCGGCCGCCTGTACCCGGTGGAGATCCGCTATCGCCCGGTGCGCCACCCCGACATGGCGCCCGACGACGAACGCGACATCGAAGATGCGATCGTCGATGCGGTCGATGAATGCACGAGCGCGGGGCGCGGCGACATCCTGATTTTCCTGCCCGGCGAGCGCGAGATTCGCGACACCGCCGAGCTCCTGACCCGGCATGCCACGGCGACCCGCGCCACGCTGGAAATCCTGCCGCTGTATGCGCGCCTGTCGCCGCAGGACCAGGAGCGCATCTTTCGCGCCGGCGGTCCGCTGCGCCGCGTGGTGCTGGCCACCAACGTGGCGGAAACCTCGCTCACCGTGCCAGGCATCCGCTTTGTGATCGATAGCGGCCTGGCGCGCGTCAAGCGCTACAGTTATCGCAACAAGGTCGAGCAACTGCAGGTGGAGAATGTGTCGCAGGCCGCCGCCAATCAGCGCGCCGGCCGTTGCGGTCGCGTCGCCGCCGGCATTTGCATTCGCCTGTATGGCGAGGACGAATACGCGGCGCGCCCGAAATACACCGACCCCGAGATCCTGCGTTCCTCGCTGGCTTCGGTGATCCTGCGCATGAAGTCGCTCAAGTTGGCAGACATCGAGGCATTCCCGTTTCTCGAAGCGCCGCCGCCCAAGGCGATCGCCGACGGCTACCTGTTGCTGCAGGAACTCGGCGCCCTGGGCGAGGACAACCGCCTTACGCGTACTGGCCAGGAGTTGGCGCGCCTGCCGCTGGATCCACGCATCGGCCGCATGATCCTGGGCGGACGTGACCGCCAGGCGCTGGCCGAAGTGTTGATCATCGCCTCGGCGCTGTCGGTGCAGGACCCGCGCGACCGTCCACTGGAGCGCCAGGCCGCGGCCGATCAGGCCCATGCGCGCTTCAAGGACGAGAGGTCCGAATTCGCTGGCTACCTCAAGCTGTGGGCGTTTTTCGAGGAAGCGCGCGACGAGCTGACCAACCGCAAGCTGGCTGCCGCCTGCCAGAAGAATTTCCTTTCGGTGCGGCGCATGCGCGAATGGCGCGACGTGCATTCACAGTTGACGCAGCTGGTGGCCGAACTCGAATGGCACCTCTCCGACAAGCCGGCAACGCATGACCAGGTCCATCGCGCCTTGCTGACCGGGCTGTTGGGCAATATCGGCCTCAAAAGCGACGCCGAGGCACACTACCTGGGTGCGCGCGGCATCCGCTTTTATGCGCATCCCGGCTCCTCGCTCGGGCGCAAGGCGGGCAAGTGGGTGATGGCGGCCGAACTGGTGGAAACCACGCGCCTGTATGCGCGCACGCTGGCCAATATCGATCCGAAGTGGATCGAGGAGGCCGGCGCGCATCTGCTCAAGCGGTCCTGGCATGACCCGCGCTGGGAGAAAAACGCGGCGCGCGCGATTGCGCTGGAACGCGGCACGCTGTATGGCATCCCGGTCTATACCCAGCGGCGTATCGAATACGCCAAGGTGGATCCCAAACATGCGCGTGAATTGTTCATTCGCCAGGGACTGGTGGCCGGCGAGCTCGAAACGCGGGCGGCGTTTTTCGCCCACAACCAGCGCCTGGTGCGCGAGATCGAGGAGTTGGAACACAAGTCGCGCCGCCCGGACGTGCTGGTTGACGAGGAACTGATTGCCGCGTTCTACGATGCCTTGATCCCGGCGCAGGTGGTCGATGAAGCCACCTTCGAGATCTGGCGCATCGCCACCGAACGCAGCGAACCGAAGCGCCTGTTTCTCAAGCGCGACGACCTGATGCGCCATGAAGCGGCAGGCATCACCACCGAGCTTTTCCCCAAGCGTGCGCGGCTTTCGGCCAGCCCGCTCGAATTCGCCCTGACTTATCACTTCGAGCCGGGATCGCCGCGCGACGGCGTGACCGCCACAGTGCTGCTGGCTTCGCTCAACCAGATCGATGCCGATCGCTGCGACTGGCTGGTGCCGGGCATGCGCCGCGAGAAGACGCTCGCCCTGCTCAAGTCGCTGCCGCAAAAGCTGCGACGCGGATGCGTGCCGCTGCCCGAGTTCGCCGCCGGCTTCGCCGCCGCGCATGCGGCCGAGGTGGTGCCGGCGGGGCCTTTGTCGCTGGCGCTGGCGCGGGCGATTCGCGAGCGCACCGGTGTGGCCATTCCACAGGATGCGTTCAAGCTGGAAACCTTGCCCGCGCACCTGGTGATGAATTTCAAGCTGGTCGACGAGCACGGCCGGCAGCTCGACATGGGGCGCAACCTGGCGCCACTGCGCGCCACCCATGCAGCACAGGCCAGCGCCAGTTTCGCCGGCGCAGCCGCTGCGCGCGCCGGCAGGGCGCGCGCGGATGGCGGCTGCCCGGTTGCCGCAGGCGGCGCGCGAACCGTGTCGGCCGGACGCATCCTGCACGGCGGACGCAGCGCCTGGGATTTCGGCACGCTCGAAGAGTTGCAGGAGGTCGGTGCATTGATCGGCTATCCGGCCCTGGTGGATACCGGCGAACGCGTCAATGTCGAACTGTTCGATGAGCCGGGTGCGGCGCAGGCCGCGCATGCGAAGGGCCTGGTGCGGCTGCTGCGCCTGCAACTGGCCGAGCCGATCCGCTATCTCGAGAAAAGCCTGAACGTGCGTGCCATCGGTCTCATGTACGCGCCTTTCGGTGGCGAGCGCGACCTGGTGGCGCAATTGATCGAAGCCGGGCTCAAGCGCGCCTGCCTGGCGCCGCCGCTGCCGCGCAGCGAGGCCGATTTCAGCGCCCGCCGCGATGAAGGGCGCGCAAGGCTGACTCTGATCACCCAGGAGATCACCGGGCTTGTTACGCGCGTGCTCGAAGCGCACCTTGCCATGCAGAAAAAGCTGGCCGGTGCCAAGGCCTTTCCCCAGGTGGTGCAGGACATCGCCGGGCAACAGGAGCGCCTGCTGCCGAAAAGCTTCATCGTCGCCTTGCCTTATGAACGGCTGGCGCAACTGCCGCGCTATCTGCAGGCCATCGGTGTGCGGCTGGACAAGCTGCGTGCCGATCCGGCGCGCGACGCGCGCCTGATGGCCGAGTTCGCACCTTTGGCGCAAAACCATCAGCGGCGCATTATCGAACTGGCGCGCGTCGGCAGCGCCGACCCGCGAGTCGAGGAGTTTCGCTGGCTGTTGGAGGAGTTGCGGGTATCGCTTTATGCGCAGGAACTGCGCACGCCGATGCCGGTGTCGGTCAAGCGGCTGGCGAAGGTGTGGGAGGCGTATCGCTCGTTGTGACGCCGTTTGCCTATGGTTGGCTGGATGAGGCGCCGCACATGCGTGCGCGCCAACGGCGCAGCGTTGCCACGACTGCGCCGTCAATCCGTCTGCTTGCCAGGGCGAGCGGAGCCCTTGCGCGCCACGATGCGCGCCCCGCCAAGCTTGCCGGCCACGAACAGGCCGACGAAAAAGCTGTAGGTATGGTCCCAGGCTTCGTAGTGCGCCTGGCCAAATTTGGCTACGGTGGTGTCGGCCAGGCTGCGGTACATCGCCAGGCGTTTGACCAGGGTCGCGGTCCATTCGGCGGAGAGGTCTTCGTGACTGACGATGCTGCAGCCCTGGTCGCGCAGCAGTTCGAGGTAGCGCTCGGCCGAGGCAATGCCCGGTGCCTGCATCTCCGCGCCCATGCGGGCTTCCTCCTGGGTGGCCAGGGGCGCGCGCAGCGCGACATCGGTGAAGGCCAGCACGCCAGCGGGTTTGAGAACGCGCACGCATTCGCCAATCACCGCCGGCTTGTCGGGCACATGCAGCCAGGCTTCCTGGCTCAAGACCACATCGAATTGCGCATTGGGCAAGGGCATCGCGGTGGCATCGCCGTGCACGAAATCGACCAGCTCGGTCAGGCCGACGCGCAGCGTCAGGCGGCGCGCCGCCTCGACGCGCGAAAGGGTGAAATCCAGCCCGCTGACGCGGCAGCCCAGGCGATGGGCAAGCCAGCGTGCCGGGCCGCCCATGCCGCTGCATACATCGAGCACGCGATGCAGGCCGCGCAAGCCGGCCCGTTCGGCCAGGGTGTCGACGACGTCGATGCCGCCGTAGTGGTCCTGGTCGAAATCCTTCAACTGATCTTCGCTGAGGTGGTCGAGGTCGTCACCGCGCGCGGCCAGCTTGGCGAGAATTTCATCCTCGTTGATCGGGTGCGTATCGTAGAAGCGGACGACGGCGGATTTGTGCGAGTCCATGTTTGTGGTTTCCTGTCGGTCAATGAAGTAGGATGTGCGTCGTATTCCGGTGCATCGGTGGAGCGGCAAGCCGGTCGCGCGCAGGCTGCTCGAATCAGGCAACAAAGCCCAGCGCGCGCGAAATGCGGGCCGCGGTACCGCGCACCAGCGGCGTCCACTGGGCGAGTTTCTGGCGGTCAGCCGGGGCCGACACCGACAGGCCGGCGATCAGTTGCCCATTGTCGTCATTGACGCCGGCGGCGATGCAGCGCACGCCAAGCTCCGCCTCCTCCTGATCGAGGGCATGCCCCTGGCGATTCACATCAGCCAGTTCGCGCGTCAATGCCGCCAGGTTGCACAGGCTGTTGGGCGTGTGCGCTTCCAGGCGGGTGCGCTCGGCATAGGCCTTGAGGCCGGGCGCATCTTCGCGCGCCAGGAACAGCTTGCCCGCGGCGGTGATGTGCAGCGGCGCGCGGGCGCCGACCATCTGCACCACCCGCATCATCGAGCGGTTGTCGCTTGTGCGCTCGACATACAGGATCTGGTCGCCCTGGCGCACCGAGAGATTGACTGTCTCGCCGGTGGCTTGCGCCAGCTCGCGCATGAACGGCAGGGCGATCACGCGCACGTCGAGGCGGGCGCGCACGATGTTGCCGAGTTCCAGAAAGCGCATGCCCAGCCGGTAGCTGCCGGGTTCAACGCGATCGGCGAAGCCGCAGCGCACCATCACCCCCAGAATGCGGTGCGCAGTCGAGGGATGCAGGTCGGTAGCCGCCGCCAGTGCCTTCAGGCCGGCCGCCGCCGGTGCCGCCGCCAGGGCGTCGATCAACTGCATCATGCGGTCGATGACCTGGATCGAAATCTTGGGTTCAGCGATCATGAGTTGCGTGCACATTTCACCATATGGGAAATTCTCTCACGTCATGATGATCCTGGCAAAGGCAGCGGGGCACGGCTACTGTCCCAAGAGCGCGCAAGCACGGGGTTGGCGCGCTTGCCATGCCGGAGACGGCAGTCCGGGGCGATGGCCTGATCCGATCCGGAGCAAGCTTGATGTCGATCAAAGAACCGGGCTGCAATGCTGTCAGGCTTCCACATCGGCACACACCAATGTGGAAGAGGGCATCATGACTTACAAAACCATTGCTGTCTGGATCGACCCCAGACGCAGCGCGCCGACGGATGCGGCGATCAAGCTGGCGCAGGATTTTGGCGCGCACCTGACCGGCATGAGCCATGTCGACGTGACGCGGCTGCCGCCTTACATCCGCGCGCACCTGGGCGAAGACCTGATGCGCGATCAAATGCAGCGTGCGGAGAACGACGCGGCAGCCGCGGGCGCCGGGTTCGAATCCCTCGCCCGGCGCGCCGGACTGACCAGCGTGGAGGTACGGCGCCTGGCCGGCGATCCGCTGCAAGGCTTGGCCCTAAGCGCCCGCTATGCCGACCTGATCGTGATGGGGCAGGTCGATATGGAAACTGCGGATGGCCCGGAGCAGCGCGATTTTCCGGATCACGCGATTCTCGGCATCGGCCGGCCGCTGCTGCTGATTCCTTACGCGGGCAGCTTCGGTGTCTTCGGCGAGCATGCTGTGGTCGCCTGGAGCGCGACCCGTGAGTCCACGCGGGCGGTGACCGATGCGTTGCCCCTGCTGCAACGCGCGAAAAAAGTCACCGTGATCGTGGGCGACGCCAAGCCCGGCGTTGGCGGACATGGCGAAACGCCGGGTGCGGATATCGCGCTCTATCTTGCGCGTCACGGCGTCAAGGTCGAAGTGTCGCAGGAGAATACTGCGGGCATCGATGTCGGCTCACTGCTGCTTTCGCGGATAGCCGATCTGGGTGCCGATTTGCTGGTGATGGGTGGCTATGGTCATTCGCGCGTGCGCGAACTGGTGCTGGGCGGGGTGACGCGCACCATCCTGCGTGAAATGACGGTGCCGGTAATGATGTCGCACTAACGCGCCTGGCGGCGCCGCGGCGCGCGCAATCGCAGGCGTTGCGCCGGACTGCGGCAATGCGGGCGTTATGATGCAGGCTTGGCCGTCAACGATTCGGGCAAGCCTGCATGACAACCATCGCCACCCAAGCCGACTATTCGATCTACGACGCCGGCAACGTCGTCCTGCAGTCTGGCCGCACCTTTGCGGCGATGAAAATCGCCTACAAGACCTTCGGCCGCCTCAACGCCGAACGCTCGAACGCGATCGTCTACCCGACCTCGTTCTCGGCCCAGCATTACGATACCGAGTGGCTGGTGCGTGCCGGCGGCGCACTCGATCCGGCGAAATATTTCGTCATCATTCCCAACCTGTTCGGCAACGGCCTGTCGTCCTCGCCGTCGAACACGCCGTGGCCACTGACCGCTGACCGTTATCCGAATGTCACCTATCATGATGCGGTGCGGGTGCAGCAGCGCCTGCTGGCCGAAGTGTTCGGCATCAGCCGCGTGAAGCTGGTGTACGGCTGGTCGATGGGCGCGATGCAGGCCTATCACTGGGCGGTGGCGTTTCCAGAATTGGTCGAACGCATCGCGGTGGTGTGCGGAACGGCGCGCTGCGCGCCGCATAACGCGGTGTTCCTCGAAGGCGTGCGCGCGGCACTGACTGCCGACCCGGCCTATGTGGATGGTGTATTCACCGCAAAACCTGCGCGCGGCTTCCGTGCCATGGGCCGGGTTTACGCCGGCTGGGCCCTGTCGCAGGAGTTCTATCGCGAGGAAACCTGGCGCGGCATCGGCTTTTCGTCGCTGGAGGATTTCCTGGTGCGCAGTTGGGAGGCCACCTACGCGCGCCGCGCGCCGGAAGACCTGCTGGCGCAAATGTGGACCTGGCAACATGGCGACATCAGTGCGCACGCCGATTTCAACGGCGACTTGGACGCCGCGCTGGCCTCGATCAAGGCACGCGTTCTATTGCTGCCCGGCGACCACGATCTCTACTTTCGCGTCGAGGACAACCGCCGCGAGATGGCGCGCTTGAAGCATGCCGAGCTCAAGCCGATCCGGTCGATCTGGGGCCATCGCGCCGGCAATCCTGTCCAAAGCCCCGCGGATGCGGCATTCATCGAATCGGCCGTCACGGCCTTGCTTGAAAGTTGAACCATGGACCAGGCCGTCGCCACTTCCCTCAATCCCGCTGTTGACGCCAAGCGATTCTGGGCCACCATCGAGCGTTCGGCGCAAATCGGGGTCGGCCGCAGCGGCGGGCTGGCGCGAGTCGCGCTCACCGATGCGGACAAGCAGATGCGCGACGAGTTCTGCGCCTGGTGCCGCGCCGACGGCTTGACCGTCACAATCGACGCGGTCGGCAACATATTCGCCCGCCGTGCCGGGCGCGACAACACGTTGCCGCCGGTGGTGCTCGGTTCGCACCTCGACACGCAAATCAACGGTGGTCGCTACGACGGCGTCGTCGGCGTGCTGGCCGCGCTCGAAGTGGTGCGCACCCTGAACGATCACAAGATGGAAACCCGGCGACCGCTGGAGATCGCCGCATGGATGAACGAAGAAGGCGCACGCTTCTCGCCGCCGATGGTCGGTTCCGCCGCGTTTGCCGGGGTCCACACGGTCGACTGGGTGTACGCACGCCAGGCCGATGACGGCACCACCATCGGCGACGAACTCAAGCGCATCGGCTACCTGGGTACCGCGCCGGTCGGTGGGCGCGCGCTCGACAGCTATCTCGAACTGCACATCGAGCAGGGACCCGAGCTCGACGCCCGCAACATCCCGGTTGGCGTTGTCACCCACGGCTATACCGCGCATGGGTTCATCATCGATGTGGCGGGCGAGACCGCGCATACCGGGCCGTGGCCGATGGACAAGCGCAAGAACGCGCTGGTCGGCGCCGCCATGCTGGCGGTGGCGGTCAACGACATCGGCTGGAAGTACCACGCAAGCGGCGGCAAGGGCAGCGCCGCGCGCATTCACGCCTGGCCCAACAAGCCGGGCATCCTGTCGGATTACGCGCAGTTCACCGGCGATGTGCGGCACGATAACCCGGCCACCGCCGACGCCATGCGCGCCGAATTCATGGCCGCCATGGCCGATTGCGCCAAACGCTCGAATTGCGAAATGAAGGTGTTCGATGAGTGGCACTGGGGCGCCGATATTTTCGACGCCGGCATGGTGGCCCTGGTGCGCGAAACGGCCAGGAAACTCGGCATTCCAAGCATGGATATCGCAAGCCAGGCCGGGCATGACGCATATCACATGGCCAAGGTGACGCCCACGGCGATGATCTTCACGCCGTGCCGCGACGGCATCACCCACAACAACCATGAGCACACCGGCATCGAGCAAACCCTGCCGGGCATCAACGTGCTGTTGCACGCGGCGCTGGCGCGTGCCAATCGCGGCGGTAATGCGTAGCCGATCGGCAAATGGAGAAAGGTGCCCACGCTGCACCACACACCGAGCGCTGCCAGGCCGCACCGCCCCATGCCGACACCAGCGGCAACTATTGAGAATTGCATCGTTCATGACAAAAACATGCCTCTGACGAGGCTGTCATGTTTTTGGTAATGATCGATAGGAAAAACCCATGACCACCGAAATGCCACCGCTCAAGTTCGCCATGTCCAACGGCATTCGCATGGGCTACTACGAAGCCGGCCCGGTGACCGACACCCCGCCGCTGGTGCTGTGCCATGGATGGCCGGAGATGGCGTTCTCGTGGCGCCACCAGATCAAGGCATTGGCCGCTGCCGGCATTCGCGTGATCGCACCGGACCAACGCGGCTGCGGCGCCACCGTCGGGCCCGATGCGGTCGAAGGCTATGACCTCGAGCACTTGAGCGCCGACCTGGTCGGCCTGCTCGACCATCTGAAAATAGAGAAAGCGATTTTCGTCGGCCACGACTGGGGCGGCTTCATCGTCTGGCAAATGCCGCTGCGCCACCCAAGCCGCGTCGCCGGCGTGATCGGCGTCAACACCCCGCACACCCCGCGCGCCCCGGTCGACCCGATCCAGATTTTCCGCAAGCGCTTCGGCGAGCGCATGTACATCGTGCAGTTCCAGGACCCGGCCGGTGGAGCGGACGCCATCTTCGAGCGCCATGTCGAGCAAACCTTCGATTGCTTCATGCGCAAGCCCATGCCGCAAGCAAAGGCCGAAGGAACCAGCGCCGGGCCAAGCGCCGGCATCGGCGGCGCCGCCACACTCACTCTCGCCTTCCCGCAAATCGTCGCTGCCTACAACGCGAAAAACGACCCGCGCACGCCGATTCTCTCGGCAGAGGAAATGCAGGTATTCATCGACACCTTCAGGCAATCAGGCTTCACCGGCGGCATCAACTGGTACCGCAACATGACGCGCAACTGGGAGCGTTCGGCCGATCTCGATCACACCGTGCGCGTGCCGGCGCTGATGATGATGGCCGAGAACGACGCGATACTGCCGCCTTCGGCCGCCGATGGCATGGAGAAGATCGTGCCGGACCTGGAGAAGTATCTGGTCAGGGACAGCGGCCACTGGACGCAGCAGGAAAAGCCGGAAGAGGTGAGCGGGAAGATCATTCAGTGGCGGCGAACGCGGTTTGGATGAACGACCAGAGTGCGCGACTGAATCAGGCAAGAATCCTGCCGGGAGAGTTGCCGCGCGAGCAGTGAAGGCTTGTGGTGGCACGGGTACAACTTCGTCGCGACGAATTGGGCGCCGATTGGGCGCTGGCAGCGAGCGGCGAGAAGCCCTGCAAAATCGATCCCCTGCGAGGTATTGCCATGCACCGGGGTGTCAAGACCATCGAGCCCTCATCGGACTATCGCATCTATGTCGGGGTCAAAGGAGGGTCGCAAGGGTATTTTTTTACCTCAGGCCGTACCTCGACGAGGGCGTGTTCCGCGAGCTGCGGGAAGTGCGCTATTTCAACCGCGTTGTCAGTGCATAGGTTGCTGCCACCTGGCCTCACGGGCAGGATATCGCGCGGGAGACGCAGCTATCCGAAATGGTTGCCGCTGCGTCGTCTGTGGTGGCAGAAAGCGCTGGCGCGAACCTCGCATCCTGATCGTACGGTGGCCGCGGCAAGAGCGTTGCCCGTGCAAATGGATCAGGAAGTTTCGTGATATGGTTAAAGTTTAGTGTAAATGTGGGTACCCATATGAAGACAACCATAGACCTTTCCGATGCGTTGTTCGTCGCCGCCAAACAGTTTGCCGCCGCACGCGGCATGACGCTGCGCGCTGTGATCGAGCAAAGCCTCGCACGCACGCTCCGCGAGAAAGCGCCAATCCACGCGTTCAAGCTGCGCGACGCGAGCGTGAGTGGCAAGGGGCTGACCGACGCGGCGCGTGCGCTGTCTTCGTCCTCTTTGCGCGATCTGGCCAACGAGCGATAGTCGCGATGATCGCGGTCGACACCAATATCCTGGTCTACGCACACAGGCGCGATCACCAATGGCATGAGCGCGCGGCGCAATGTGTTGCCGAATTGGCTGAAAGCGGTGTCCGGTGGTCCATTCCCTGGCCTTGCGTCCATGAGTTTTTCGCGGTGGTGACACGAGCGGGTATCTTCAAGCCGCCAAGTACCGGCGCCCAGGCGCTCGCGCAAATCGATGCCTGGTTCGCGGCACCCGCATGCGAGCCGTTCGGTGAATCCGCAATCCATCTCGACACACTCAAGCGGCTCGCGCAAGGATCCAAGTTGGTCGGCGGGGCGATTCATGACGCACGCATCGCGGCGATTTGTATCGATCATCGGGTAAGCGAGCTGTGGTCGGCGGATCGGGATTTTTCGCGCTTCCCCGGGTTGAAGACCAGAAATCCATTGGTTGCGGCCTGGCGTTCCTGAGGTGCTGGCAGGCCATGCATCCAGGCTTGTGTCGAGTCGCCGATGAATTGGGTGCCTGCCGATCCGCAGCGTTTACGCCGAGAGCGGCACCTCGCGCCGTACAATCAAACGCTTGACAAAAGCGTGCCACGCGAGCCGCGACGCCTTCGGTGTTATGGGCGCCTGGTGCAAGCCACCGGGCCGGCGCAACAGCTCCGCGATCACGCGCATCAACAACGCGAAAGAGACAAAGCATGCCATCGCCAGCAGCCGGCCCGATGCCGCTCACCGGCATCAAGGTCATCGAGATCGGGCAAAATATCGCCGGGCCCTACGCCAGCGAAATCCTGTCGTGGCTGGGGGCCGATGTGGTCAAGGTGGAGCGCCCCGACGGTGGCGACGACGCGCGTGGCTGGGGGCCGCCGTTCTGGCGCGGCACCGCCACCACTTTCCAGGCGATGAACCATGGCAAGCGCAGCATCGCCATCGATCTGAAGGATGCCGATTCGGTGGCCTGGCTCAAGTCCTACATCGGGTCGGCGGACGTGCTGATCCAGAACCTGCGCCCCGGTGTTCTCGAGGAACTGGGCCTGGGCGCCGCCGCGCTGCGCGCCGCCAATCCGCGCCTGGTCTACTGCTCGCTGTGGGCTTTCGGTCACAAGGGGCCGATGCGCCTGAACCCGGGCTATGAGCCGATGATCCAGGCTTTCGCCGGCATGTTCAGTGCGAACGGCGCCGAGGACGGCCCGCCATCGCGCGTCGGCATGCAGGTGCTCGATCTGGGTACGGGCATCTGGTCAGCGCTGGGCTGCATCGCCGCGTTGTTTCAGCGCCATACCACCGGGGTCGGCTGCGTGGTCGATACCTCGCTGTTTGAAACCGCGATGGGCTGGCTGCAGGTGATGATGGCGGGATTCTCCGCCACCGCCAAGCAACCCGAGCGTCATCGCAGCGGCAATCCGCGGGTGGTGGTGTTCCAGGCCTTTGCCGCCAGCGATGGCGAGGTGGTGATTGCCGCCGCCAATGACCGGTTGTTCAACAAGCTTGGGCGTGAACTGGGCCACCCGGAATGGGCCGACGATCCTCGCTTTGCCAGCAACGCCCTGCGGGTGCAGCACAAGGCGGACATCGTGCCGGTGATCGCGGCCGTGCTAGCCACCAGGCCGATACAGCACTGGATCGACAGGCTTGAGGCGATCGGTGTGCCGTGCGCGCCGATCCATGATTTTCAGCAGGTGGTGGATCAGCCGCAAACCCACGCGATCGGCATTTTCCAGACTGTGCCGGAAGTCGAGCTGCGGATTGTCGGCTTGCCGATCTCATTTGACGGCATGCGGCCGCCGGTCAAGGGGCGGGCGCCGGAAATTGGTGAACATACCGATGCGATTCGCTCACCGCGACCTGCGCCTGGCAGCTGAAGATGGATCGGCGAACAGAAACAGCCACAAGCGCGCGCAGCGGCAACGCCGGGCGCGCCGATCGATAAAGGAGAAGCAGATGCAACGACGCCGTTTTGTTCAATCGCTGATGGCGTTGCCGCTTGGCAGCGCCGCCGCAACTGCCGGCGCGCAAACCGGCAGTGAGAAAACCCTGCAGATCATCGTGCCCTTCGGCCCCGGGGGGTCGGGCGACATTACCGCACGCATGCTGGCCGAATTCATCACCAGGAAGACCGGCCGCGCAACCGTAGTCGAGAACCGGCCGGGCGCCAACGGCATCATTGGTGTGGAGGCGGCGAAAAAGGCGACCCCCGACGGATCGGTGCTGCTGCTTGCCACCACATCCACCCATTCTGCCAATCCGAGCTTGTACCGCAAGCTGCCGTACGACCCGGAAAAAGACTTTACCCTGGTCGGTCACTTCGGCGGCTCTTCATCGTTCATGCTGGTACGCCCGGACGCGCCTTACAGGACCCTGAGTGATTTCGTAGCCGTCGCCAAGGCTGCGCCGGGCAAGCTCAACTTCGGTTACTTCAATGCGTCGTCGCATGTGCCGGGCGCCTTGCTGGGCAGCATCGCCGGCATTGAACTCACGCCGGTGCCGTACAAGCAGATCAGCAATGCGATGACCGAACTGATCTCGGGTCAGCTCGACGTGATCTTTGTCGACAGCGTGGCAGGCGACAGTTTTGTCGCATCCGGACAATTGCGTGCATTGGCCGCGCAAAGCAGCAAGCGCCTGGTCAAGTATCCGGCCGTGCCGTTGATCTCCGAGACATACCCGGCCTACACCACCTCGGGCTTTCTCGGCATTGCCGTTCCGGCAGCGACGCCGGCGGCCACCTTGCAGGCGCTCAATGACCTGATCAACGAGGCGATCACCACCGACCCGGTCAAGTCGCGGCTTGAGGGCTTCGGCTTTACGCCTCAACGCATGAGCCTGGCGCAACTGGCGGCGTTTGACCGCGAAGAGCGGGCCAAGTGGAAGAACTACGTGGCGATTGCGAAGATCGTTCCGCA